>Ga0214473_10000861_pt1 | contig 41562 bp, 29 predicted proteins | sample RVTome_7_FD_203509 | JGI IMG/M metagenome (GOLD analysis project Ga0214473, IMG submission 203509) | Soil microbial communities from uranium-contaminated site in the Upper Colorado River Basin, Wyoming, United States - RVT98D197 | ecosystem: Environmental > Terrestrial > Soil > Contaminated >...
TTCCGCGGCGCCCGGCATTCCTTGGTGCTGCCGAAGAGCCTGGTGGACAGACTAAAGCAGCTGAGCCGCCGCGAAGGAGTCACTCTGTTCATAACGATGCTCGCAGCGTGGCAGACGTTGCTGCATCGCTACACTGGGCAGCAAGATATCTCGATCGGCTCGCCAATCGCAGGCCGTAACGACGTTGAAACGGAAGGACTAATCGGCTTTTTTGTCAACACATTGGTTTTAAGGACCGATTTGTCCGGCGATCCCACTTTTAGACAACTCATCGCCCAGGTCCGCACCGTAGCCTTAGAGGCTTACGAACACCAAGACTTACCTTTCGAGAAGCTCGTGGAGGAAATTCATCCGGATCGTAATCAAAGTCACTCTCCGCTTTTTCAGGTGATGTTCGCATTTCAAAATTTACCGGTGCAAGCTCTGGCGCTATCCGGACTAACCTTGACTGCTGTCGAGGTAGACAGCGAAACGGCCAAGTTTGATTTGACCCTTTTGATCGAGGACCCGGCGGATAAACTAAAGGCTGTTTTGGAATACAACACGAACCTCTTCGACAGGGACACAATCGAGCGGATGTTGGGCCATTACCAGATTTTGCTGGAAGGGATTGTGGAAAATCCGGAGCGGAAAATTTCAGAATTACCGCTTTTGAGCGAAGCCGAGCGGCACCAACTGCTGGTGGAGTGGAACGACACAAAGAGAGAGTATCCCAAGGATAAGTGTATCCATGAGCTGTTTGAAGAGCAGGCAGAGAAGACCCCCGATGCAGTAGCGGTGTTATTTGAGAACGATCAGTTGACGTATAGGGAGTTGAACGGGAGAGCCAACCAACTAGCGCGCCATCTCAAGAAGCACGGGGTCGGACCTGATGTGCTGGTCGGCCTATGCGTGGAGCGGTCTTTGGAAATGGTCGTGGGGCTTCTAGGTATTCTCAAAGCTGGAGGAGCGTACGTGCCACTCGACCCGGAATACCCCAAAGAGCGCTTGGCCTTCTACCTGGAGGACACCAAGGCGCCGGTACTTTTGACTCTGGAGCGGCTGCTAGGCGATCTCCCTGAGCACAATGGGCGGGTGATTTGTTTGGATCGGGATTGGGCTGAGATTGCGCAAGAGAGTGAAGCGAATCCTGAAAATGGGGCAAAGGCGGAAAACCTGGTCTATGTTATTTACACCTCGGGTTCCACGGGAAAGCCCAAAGGAGTTGCGGTCGAGCATCGCCAACTCATCAACTATCTGGTGAGCATCACTGAACGATTGGATCTCACAAGGCAAAGAAGCTTTGCGACGGTTTCCACGCTTGCCGCCGATTTGGGCAACACGGTTATCTTCTCCTCGCTCTGTAGCGGTGCAGCACTTCACGTAATGTCCCGAGACAGAATTGCCGACGCGGACGCGATGGCCGACTATTTCAGCCGTCACGCCATTGATTGTTTAAAGATTGTTCCCTCTCATCTCGCAGCTCTGCAATCCGTATCCAAACCGGAGCGAGTATTGCCTCGGCAATTACTGATACTCGGCGGCGAAGCATCGGATGTCGACTGGGTAAAACGCCTCGCCACACTCGCGCCCGGCTGTAGGATCGTCAATCACTACGGTCCTACGGAAACAACCGTCGGCGTGATGACCTACGCGGTCAATATCGATTCGCTCCCTAACGGGTTGCCTCAACTCCCACTGGGCCGTCCCATCGTCAACACGCAAATTTATCTATTGGATCAAAAGCTCACCCCGGTCCCGATCGGCGTAGCGGGTGAGCTCTACGTCGGCGGTCTGGGTCTTACTCGCGGTTATCTGAATCGTCCCGAGTTGACTGTTGAGAAATTTATTCACAACCTGTTCAGTGCCGAGCCGGGTGCGCGACTTTATAAGACCGGGGACCGAGCCCGATACCTGGCTGACGGTAACATCGAATTTCTCGGGCGTATCGACAACCAAATAAAGCTTCGCGGCTATCGTATAGAGCCGGGAGAGATCGAAGCGGCACTAAAGCAACACCCCGAAGTACGGGAAACCGTCGTTCTCGACCGGTCCGGCATCGATGGGGGAAAACAATTGGCGGCCTACGTCGTTGGTAGCCCAGATCGAGCGCCAACAGTGGGCGGCAAACCGCGTTACCGGTTACCGAACGGGGCGGCGATAGCCCAGCTCAACAAGAGTGAAACGGATTACATCTATCAGGAAATCTTTGAGCGCCAAGCCTACCTCAGGCACGGAATAACCATCAAAGATGGCGATTGTATCTTTGATGTGGGCGCCAACATTGGCCTTTTTATGGTTTTTGCCAATCAGATTGCTAAACGCCCAAGGACTTATTCCTTTGAGCCCAATCCTGCCGTCTACGACATCCTTAAGGCCAACGCCAAGCTTTACGGGACCGAAGTGAGACTCTTTAACTGTGGACTCTCCGACAAGGCGAAGAGCACGACATTTAAATTTTTCCCCGGTTTTTCCTTGCTCTCAGGATTCTACGCTGATGCGCAGGCCGAGAAAGAAGTCGTCAAGACTTTCATGATCAATCAGCAAAAAGCTGGCGTCTCCGATATGACCGAGCTGGTGGCGCAAGCCGATGCGATTTTGGAAGAGCGTTTCATTCCCCAGAGCTTTAATGCTGAACTCCGCACGGTGTCGAGCCTCATCGAACAGGACGGCATAGAATGCATCGACCTGCTCAAGATCAACGTAGAGAAGAGCGAGCTCGATGTTTTGTTGGGAATCAACGAGTGTGACTGGCAGAAAATCCAACAGATTGTCCTGGAGGTCGACGTCCAAGAGAATCTGCCCACCATAATCTCCCTGCTGGAAAGACACGGTTACGAGTATGTGGTCGAACAAGACAAGCTGCTTGAGGGCACCTCGCTTTGCTATGTCTATGCGATCCGCCCCTCGGAGGGGAGGAGACTGATTCGAGAACAACCCGCCGGAACGCATGTTAGAACATTGCCGGTCAGCGACAGACCGCTGATCTCGGCGGGTGAGGTGAGAGCCTTTTTAGCCACAAAGTTGCCCGAGTACATGATCCCTTCAGCCTTTATGTTTCTGGATGCCTTGCCCTTAACACCCAACGGAAAAGTGGATCGACAAGGGCTGGTGGCGTTAGGCCAAGACCACGACAACCTGCAAGAGACATTCGAAGCGCCGCGCACGCCGGTTGAGGAGCTGCTGGCGCAGATCTGGTCGGATGTGCTGACGGTCGACAAAGTCGGTATCCACGACAACTTCTTCGACTTGGGAGGCCATTCGTTGCTGGCGACACAGGTGATTTCCCGCGTGCGTGAGGCTTTCCAGAGGGATCTGCCGCTGCGTACGATATTTGAGAAGCCGACGGTTGAAGAATTGACTATGGTGATCATGGAGAAGTTGTCTGAAAGGGGAAGTGGGGGAGAGGTGGCTCGCATTCTGGCTGAGGTGGAGTCGCTTTCGGATGAAGAGACCAAGAATCTTTTCAAACAGGGGTCAACGGAGTGAAAGCCATGGACGCGGATGGTCTCAACCAACGCCTCGCTAATCTTTCGCCTGCGAAAAAGGCTCTTCTGGAGTTGCGGCTCAAGCAGAACCGTTGTCACGAGCAGGCCATTGCGCGTCGTCCATCGCGCGATTCCGCGCCGCTTTCTTTTGCCCAACAGCGGTTGTGGTTTCTCAATCAACTGGAACCGGAAAGTCCGGCCTACAACGAATCGAGAGCGTATCGTTTGAACGGTGTTCTCCACATGACGGCGTTGCAAAAAGCGTTGGATCAAATCGTAGCTCGCCATGAAGTCTTGCGTACGAATTTCGTATCCGTCGACGGAAATCCTACACAAGTCATCGCAGAGACAAGGCCGGTCGAACTCCCGCGGATCGACCTTAGCGCATGGCCAGAGTCTGGCCGCGAGGCGGAGGCGCGACGGTTGCTTCTTGAGAACGTTCGCCGGCCGTTCGACTTATCGCGCGAAGCCATGCTGCGCGTCATGTTGCTATGCCTGGACGAGCAAGAGCATATCTTGCTTGTCGTAAAGCATCATATTGCTTCCGATGGTTGGTCGTCAGGAATTTTCTGGCAGGAACTCGCTGATCTTTATCGATCCTTGATCGCCGGTGGATCAAGCGCGCTGCCCGAACTGCCAATCCAGTATGCTGATTTTGCTGTCTGGCAACGCAATCGACTCCAGGGAGATATCCTCGAAGCGCAGCTGGCATACTGGAAAAAACAACTCGATGGCGTTGAGTCGTTACGATTGCCTACCGACCGCCGACGTTCCGCGACATCAACTTCCCCCGGCGCCAAGCAATCCTTAACATTTCCTAGGGAACTTTCCGATGGCCTCAAGGCTCTGAGTCGGCAGCAAGGGGCTACTTTATTTATGACCTTGCTGGCGGCGTTTCAAACGCTGCTCAATCGCTATACGGGGCAGACGGACATTGCCGTCGGAACTCCGATCGCGGGTCGGACTCGCCTCGAAGTCGAAAAGTTAATCGGTTTCTTCGTCAATACTCTGGTGCTGCGAACGGATTGTTCCAACGATCCGACTTTTCGTGAGCTTCTCGATCGCGTCAAGCAAAAGGCAGTGGATGCATACGCACACCAGGAATTGCCCTTCGAGAAGCTTGTTGAAGTACTACAGCCGGAACGAAATATCGGGGGCTCGCCATTGTTCCACGTGACGTTTCAGGTTCAGAATACTCCCCGATCGTCAAACGACCTTCCAGGACTTACCTTGAGCCCCGTCGAGGTTGCGAGCGGCACTGCGAAGTTTGATCTAAGCCTTTCTATGCGGGAGGAACCGGATGGCCTAAAGGCTACGCTAGATTATAACACGGATCTTTTCGATGGCGAGACCATCAGTCGGATGCTCGGTCATTTGCAAGTTTTGCTCGACGGCATTGTGACGGATCCCGACCGGCCCATTTCTGCCTTGCCCATTCTCACTGAGCCAGAACGGCATCAGTTATTGGTGGAGTGGAACGATACTAAGAGAGAGTATCCCAAGGATAAATGTATTCCTGGGCTGTTTGAAGAGCAGGCAGAGAAGACTCCCGATGCGGCAGCGGTGGTGTTTGAAGGGGAGCAGTTGACGTATGGGGAGCTCAACGCCAGGGCCAATCAACTAGCGCATCATCTAAGGAAGTTGGGAGTGGGGCCGGAGGTACTGGTTGGGATATGCGTGGAGCGGTCTTTGGAAATGGTCGTGGGGCTTCTAGGTATTCTCAAAGCTGGAGGAGCGTACGTGCCACTCGACCCAGAATACCCCAAAGATCGCTTGGCCTTCCAGCTGGAGGACACCAGGGCTCGCGTACTTTTGACTCAGGAGCGGCTGCTTGCCGCTCTCCCCGAGCACGACGGGCGGGTGATTTGTTTGGATCGGGACTGGGCTGAGATTGCGCGAGAGAGTGAAGCGAATCCTGAAAGTGGAGTAACGGCGGAAAATCTGGCCTATGTGATCTACACTTCTGGCTCTACGGGGAAACCTAAAGGGGTCATGATTCAGCATCGCGCTCTTTCTAATCATATGCTGTGGATGCAGGAAAGATTTCCGTTAGATCGGGTAGACTGCGTGCTGCAGAAGACCCCATTTTGTTTCGACGCCTCAGTTTGGGAATTCTTTGCGCCCATTATGGCGGGTGCGCGCTTGGCCTTGGCTCGTCCCGGCGGCCATCAAGACGGTGCTTACCTGATAAACACCATCGCCAATCAACAAGTAACGACCCTTCAGCTAGTTCCATCCATGCTCCGAATGTTACTGGCGGAAGACGGCTTGGAGAGATGTCAGAATCTTAAACGAGTTTTCTGCGGTGGCGAAGCTTTGCCTGTTGAGTTGCGAGAGCAATTTCATGGTCGTCTTGGTGGTGAACTTCACAACCTTTACGGACCGACGGAAGCAACCATTGATGCGACTTGCGCACTCTGTGACCGGGCAAGCCCGCCGCACACCGTAACTATCGGTCGCCCTATCGCTAACACCCAGGTGTATGTGCTCGATCCTGATTTGCAGCCCATCCCCATCGGTGTTCCCGGCGAGCTCTACATTGGGGGAGAATGTTTAGCTAGGGGATATCTCAATCGTCCAAAACTCACCGCGGAGATGTTTATCACCCACTCCTTCGACGGGGAACCCGCCAGAAGACTTTACAAGACCGGTGATCTGGCTCGGTATCTTTCGGACGGCAACATCGAATTTCTGGGCCGTATCGACAACCAAGTGAAGATTCGTGGTTACCGGATCGAGCTTGGGGAGATCGAGTCGGTGCTCTGTCAGCATCCCGGTGTGATGGAGGCTGTGGTCGTGGCAAGGGAAGACGTGCCTGGGGATAAGCGCCTAGTGGCTTACCTCGTCGCCGCCTCTCAGAATTCTTCTGTCAGTGAGCTCAGAGGCTTTCTCAAAGCTAAACTTCCTGAGTACATGATTCCTTCAGCCTCTATGTTCTTGGAGTCTCTACCGTTGATGCCCAACGGGAAAATCGATCGCAAATCCTTGCCGGCGCCGGATCGACACAGAGACGGACTGGAGCAAGCCTACGTCGCTCTTCGCAGCCCGACCGAAGAGATATTGGCCGGAATCTGGGCGGAGGTTCTCAAGATCGAGCAGGTTGGCATCCACGACAACTTCTTCGAGCTGGGGGGGCATTCGCTTTTGGCCACGCGGGTTGTGTCACGAATACGAGACAGCTTTAGAATTGATTTTCCTTTGCGGAGGATATTTGAGACGCCAACGATCGCAGGCCTAGCGGAATGGCTGGAGAAAGCGAAAAGCACGGGCAGCTCAGCGAATCTGGCCGGTATTGTAGCTGTACCTCGAAGGGCGCGAATTCCCAATTTATCCCCAAGAAGCTGAGTGGTAACGGCATAGCTATGGAACAGGCACGTAAAATAAGTCCGCTGATGCAAGAGGAAGTATTTATTTGCCCCCTTTCTTTTTCCCAGCAGCGTTTGTGGTTTTTAGATCAGTATGAGCCAGGGAGTTCGGTTTACAATATTCCCAGCGCCATACGGCTCACGGGAGCGCTGGATGTTAGTGCCCTAGAGCAAAGCTTTCAGGAGATTGTTAATCGACACGAAGCGCTACGGACTACCTTTTCGATGGTGGAAGGCGAAGCCGTTCAAGTCATCGCGCCATCGCTGAAGCTAGCTCTAGCCGTAGTGGATCTCAGTGACACCCCCGAGGCTGAGCGTGAAGAAGAAGCCCAAGGGCTTGCCCGGGAAGAAGCCCAGCGGCCTTTTGATCTAAGCCGAGGGCCGCTGTTTCGCACCCGTTTACTTCAGCTTGGAAAAGAAGATCACGTTTTGTTGATGACGCTTCATCACATCGTGTCAGACGGCTGGTCGATGGGCGTGATGTACCACGAGCTATCGGTCCTGTACCAGGCTTTCAGCAACTCGCAACCCTCTCCGCTTCCCGATCTTCCTATTCAGTATGCGGACTACGCGGTGTGGCAGAGAAACTGGTTGCAAGGGGATGTGCTTGAACGGCAGTTAGCGTACTGGAAGAAGCAGCTTGAAGGGGTTTCCCCCTTGCAGCTACCCACCGATCGGCCCCGGCCACCGATACAGACTCACCGGGGGGCTCGGCAATCTTTGATTCTCCCTAAAGAGCTTTTGGACAAACTCAGGAGCTTGAGTCGCAAAGGGGGTGTAACGCTTTACATGACCCTGCTGGCGGCTTTTCAAACGCTGCTCAGTCGCTACACTGGGCAAACGGATATTGTTGTCGGAAGTCCGATCGCCGGCCGGACGCGATCCGAGCTAGAAGGGTTGATTGGATTCTTCGTCAACACGCTGGTGTACAGAAACGATTTATCTGGCGATCCGAGTTTCAATGAACTGTTGGCTAATGTCCGGGAAGGGGCGCTAAAAGCATACGAGCACCAAGATTTGCCGTTTGAAAAACTAGTCGAGGAACTCAATCCGGAACGTAGTGTGAGCCATTCGCCGGTCTTCCAAGTCTTGTTTGCCGTGCAGAATGTACCGAAACAGAAGTTTGAGATTCCGGGACTGACGGCGACACCTCTCGATATCGACTCAATTACCGCGAAGTTCGATCTATTCGCAGCATTTGTCGAGCGCGACCGACAGTTAATGCTCCGAATGGAATATGACGCGGATCTGTTCAACGCGGATACAATTGAACGTATGGTGGGCCACTTTCGAACTTTGCTTGAAGGTATCGTGGCGAATCCAGAGCGGCGGATTTACGAGTTGCCACTGCTCACCGAAACCGAGCGCTATAAACTATTGGTTGATTGGAACGACACTAGACGAGATATTTCACGAGGTATGAATGTTCTCGAGATATTCGAGGAACAGGTCCAGCTAACGCCCGATGCGGTCGCAGTAGTCTTTGAAAATACCCGGCTTAACTATCGAGAGCTGAATCAGCGGGCCAATCAGCTGGCCCATTACCTGATCAGACAGGGCGTGCAAGCAGAGACCCACGTGGCGGTCTGCCTTGAACGCTCGTTAGAGCTAGCCATTGGGTTATTGGCCATTCTCAAAGCCGGTGGCGTTTATGTGCCTCTGGACCCCACCTATCCACGAGAGCGGCTTACGCTGATGTTGCAAGACATGCGGGCACCGTTAATTGTGAGTGTCGAATCGTTGGCGTCACAGCTCTCGTCACATGGGGCGCAGTCAATCTTTCTGGAAACCGCGCAGCAGAACATCGCTCGGGAAGATACTTCCAATCCACGGCTTGCCATCGCGTCCCACAGTTCGGCCTATTTGCTTTTTACCTCGGGCTCCACGGGTAAGCCTAAAGGTGTCGTGATGGGACACCGGGCACTGGGAAATTTGATCTCATGGCAAATAAAAAACTTTAGTGAACCGTTGCCCGCTCGAACCCTCCAGTTCGCGCCTCTAGGTTTCGATGTCTCCATCCAGGAAATGTTTGCCACCTGGTGCACGGGAGGATCGCTGATTTTCATTAAAGACGAGCTTAGACGAGACGGCGTACGTTTATTGCAGTACCTGGAAGAAGAATCGGTTGAGCGAATATTTCTGCCCTTTGTAGCGCTTCAACACCTGGCCGATGCCGCGGCGTATGGGAATCGTTTCCCGCAAAGTTTACGCGAGATCATCACCGCCGGTGAACAACTGCAACTGACCGAATCGTTAAGATCGTTTTTGAACAGACTCGGCGATTGCTGCTTACGCAATCAATACGGCCCGACTGAAAGTCACGTGGTCACTGAATTTACACTTAAGCCGCCGTTCGGGCACTGGCCTGATTTTCCGCCCATCGGTCGTCCGATCGCGAACACGGAGATTTATATACTGGATTCACACCTGAATCCGGTTCCGATTGGCGTAGCGGGAGAAATCTACATCGGTGGCGATGGTCTGGCCCGTGGCTATCTCAACCGCCCTGAGTTAACGGCAGAGAAGTTTATAACCGATCCCTTTAGCAGTGATCCAGGGGCGCGTCTGTACAGGACCGGAGATTTAGCCCGTTACGTGCCCGACGGCAACATCGAGTTTCTGGGCCGCATCGATAACCAGGTGAAGATTCGTGGTTACCGGATCGAGCTTGGGGAGATCGAGTCGGTGCTCTCTCGGCACCCTGGAGTAAGGGAGAGTGTCGTGGTGGCACGGGAAGACGCGCCTGGGGACAAGCGGCTGGTGGCCTATATTGTTGCGAATCAAGAGAATGCATTGACAACCCAGGAGCTGAGAAATTATCTAAAGCAGAAGCTCCCCGACTACATGATCCCTTCGGCATTCGTGTTCCTAGCGTCGATACCCCTGAGCGCAAATGGAAAAGTAGACCGGCAGGCGCTAGCCGAGTCCGGTCGCAGCGCTCAAAAATCGAAGGAAAGTTCTGTCGCGCCACGAGATTATTTCGAACGGCGATTGAGTGAGATTTTCGCGACGCTGCTCGGTAATCCGTCGGTCAGTGTGAACGGCAACTTTTTCGACCTGGGAGGCCATTCGTTGTTAGCCGTTCGCCTGATGAGTCAAATCGAAAAAGCCTTTAATAAGTCTTTTCCCATCGCGACCATTTTCCAAGCACCGACGGTCGAACAATTGGCTGCGCTCTTGCGTGAAAACGCCCCCGAATCACGTTGGTCATCCATGGTGCCGGTTCAATCCCTGGGTTCCAGAGCGCCCTTTTTTTGGGTCCACGGCGAAGTTAGCAATGTGTTTCTCCCCAGGTATCTAGGAGCAGATCAGCCGGTTTATGGCTTTAGGCACCAAGGTGAAGAAGGATACCCTGCTTTGAACACGCGGGTTGAGGACATCGCCGCACACTATCTCGACGAAATGCGTGACGTACAAGATAGTGGACCGTACTATCTCGGCGGTTATTGCTTTGGTGGCCTGGTCGCCTTTGAAATGGCCCATCAGCTTAGGAGACGAGGTGAAGAAGTAGCGTTGTTATTCCTACTCGACCCTTCCAATCCGAGGAACGGTCAATCCTCGGCTTTTTTTGCTGGGCAAACCATTGCCTCGTCTGACCGCGGAAGCGTGGGAACCGAGATCCAACGACATTTGCGAAACCTGGAACGTTTAAAACCAAAGGATAAATCCACCTACGTGGTTAGCGGAAGCTTAAGGAAAATCAGGGAAATAACGTCCCCAGTCAGGCTGAAGATTCAGAGGGTAATCTATAAGGTATGTCCTAAATTAGGATATCGCATACCTCCTTCACTGCGAAGCCGATATATCTTGGATATTTATGTCAAAGCGATGAAAAGCTATGTGTCCAACGCATATGACGGTAGAATCGTCATATGCGAACGCGTCGGATATGTCGATCGTGCGAAGCAGTGGGAACAGCTTGCACTTGGAGGCTTTCGCCTCCATGAGGTCTCTGGGAGTCACCAAGACGTTCTTCAGGAATCGTACGTACAAATCTGGGCCGAGAAGTTGAAAAGTTACTTGCAAAGCGCATAAATCTGTTTGTGCGAGCGCTGGTCTTAGTTTATCAGATAGGGTTACAAAACAGATCGCTTCACGTGCCCCATAGGGCATGGAGAAATGCGAATCATTAGTTTTCTTGACCAGCGTCCCGTGATCAAAATCCTTCACCAGTTGGGTCTCTGGGAACGCCCTGCCGGACAAAGGCCACGCAGACTGGCGGCGCTGATTTAATCTCATCTTCCGGATCGAGAACGACCGGCGACCTGCCGGCGATTCTCTCCGCTGCCTTCTTGCGTTCGTCGATCTCCATCACCATCCCTTGGCCATGAGTTCCCAGTGGGAAGAACCCTTGGACGCCCGGCGTGAGACAAAAGTCAACCAGCGCATCCGTTCCTTTGTCGTCGACACTGCCGTCCGATTTAAAGGCAACCGGCATCGGGATCAGAATACCTTCAAGCCGTTTGTCATTGGTCATAAGCGCTTCTTTCAAAACAGGAATCATTCCGGTCGGGCCCCCGATGGAAGGCGAGAGTCGGAATCCTCGAAATAATAGGATCAACGCCGAATCGCTTACCACGATCCGATTAAGTGTGCCCTTTGCGAATCGATACCTCGTCAGTGCCGATCAGCTTGGGGGCGGGCTTGCTCACACAAGAGAACTGCGCCTTCATGTACTGCATTTCCAGCTCCTTGATCGTGTGCCAGTCGAGGTTGAGTTCCTTGGCCATGTCCTTGATGGTCGCCGTGCGACAGCGCCGCGCCACACAGGAGGCGAAATGTTCGGTGGACAGGCTAGTTCCGTTGGCTCAAATTGATCCTTTGCTTAAGAAGCAAAATAATCCGTAATTTTGCGACGAAAGGGGAATCCATTGTATCTGATCACCGGCGGAGCAGGCTTTATCGGATCTCACATAGCCGAGAAGCTCGTGGCCATGGGAGAAACGGTGCGAGTGTTGGATAACTTTAGCTCGGGAAAACGCGCTAACCTCGCCGGACTGGAGGACAAAATCGAGTTCGTTTGCGGCGATATCCTCGACCTTGAGGTCGTAAGGAAGGCCACCGATAGGGTTCATGTGGTTTTTCATCAAGCCGCCCTACGCTCGGTTCCTTTTTCCGTTGAGAACCCGACCCTCGTCAACCGGGTCAATGTCGAGGGCACGCTCAATGTGCTGACCGCCGCTCGCGACGCGGGGGTCAAACGAGTCGTCTACGCCTCGTCTTCCTCGGCCTATGGCAGGGGTTCGATGCAGCCGAAAAAAGAAACAGATACGCCAGGCCCGATCTCGCCCTATGCTGTCTCGAAACTCGCGGGCGAATATTATTGCAAGGTTTTCAGCGAGCTTTACCGGTTAGAAACCGTCAGCTTGAGATATTTTAACGTATTTGGTCCTCGACAAGACGCAAATTCGCAGTATGCGGCTGTAATACCGCGATTCATCCAGTGGGGGTTGGAGGGATCTCCCCTGGAAGTCCATGGTGATGGATTGCAGTCTCGGGATTTTACCTACATAGACAATGTCGTAGCGGCAAATTTGCAAGCGGCCCGAACCCAACTCGGTATCGGTGGCGCTTTCAACGTAGGCCAAGGCGAGACTCATACGCTTCTCGACCTCGTCGCCGTAATGGAAAAGAACTTACAAATGAAATTAAAAAGATCACATACGGCAGCAAGAGCGGGCGACGTGCGTTATACCCAGGCCGACATCTCTGAATCCAGACGATGCCTCGGGTACAGCCCTGAGGTTTCATTCGAAGAGGGATTGGCCAAGACAGTAGAATTCTTTCGCACGGGAATGGCATAAAAATCGGGACTTCAGGCTTCCGTGCGCCTAACCGGGGAGGCACTGAGTACGCTAAGAAGAAATCGAATGGAGATATCAGCTTGAACAAACCCTCAGAGAACTTGGTGCCTCTGTGGTGAAGAAGGATTCGGAAAACTCACCACCGAGGCGCTGAGAGCGCCGAGACGAGGGAGTAGAACGAGGAAGGAGATCGCACATGCTACAGATTCAAGAAAAGATCCCAGTGGGAACGCAGTATCAAAATTCCCAAGAGCTGGTTAGAAAGATCCAAAATCGTGCCGCCCGGCTCGGCGTCATCGGGTTGGGCTACGTAGGGCTAACTTTGGCTACGGAGATGGCCAAGGAGGGCTTCGAGGTGATCGGTATAGACATCGACCGCAACAAAGTCGACTCGGTCAATTCGGGGATCTCTTATGTCCTGGATGTGCCGAGTGAGACACTGTTGTCGCTCGTAACCCAGAAACGAATCAAGGCTACGCAATCGCTGGCGGCCATCGAGAATCTCGATGCCGTGAGCATATGCGTTCCGACGCCGCTCAGAAAAACCAAAGAACCCGACCTTTCGTACGTGATCGCCGCCGCCGAGGCGGTCGGCAATCACCTTCAACCTGGGCAACTGATCGTCGTTGAGAGCACAACTTATCCCGGTACAACACGCGAGCTGGTATTGCCGATACTAGAGAAACCGGGCCTCCAAGTGGGAAGGGATTTCTTCCTGGCGTTTTCCCCGGAGCGAGTCGATCCGGGAAATTTCAACCACACGACACGCACGATCCCCAAAATAATCGGTGGCATCACCCAAGAGTGCGGCAAGTTAGCCGGTCTGCTTTACCAGCAATTCGTCGACAAGATTGTTCCCGTTTCCTCGCCCGAATGTGCCGAGATGGCAAAGCTCCTCGAAAACACTTTTCGCAACGTCAACATCGCATTGGCCAACGAGATGGCTATTATGTGTCGTACGTTCGGTGTGGACGTCTGGGAAGTGATCGACGCGGCAAAAACCAAGCCCTTCGGCTTCATGCCATTCTATCCCGGGCCGGGGTTAGGCGGACACTGCATCCCGGTGGACCCGTACTATCTAACGTGGAAGGCCAGGCTAAACGGCTGTGAGCCGCGGTTCATCGAATTGGCTGCACAGATCAACAGCCAAATGCCTCTGTTCACGATTAGCCGCGTGGCCGACGCATTGAACGAACGTCAACGCAGCTTGAAGAGCTCAAAAATTCTTGGGCTCGGAGTTGCCTATAAACGTGACACTAGCGATACCCGAGAATCGCCCGCGCTCGAAGTCCTCTACGGTCTTCACCAAAAGGGCGCCACCGTTTGTTATTCCGATCCTCACGTGCCAACGATCCAACTTAATGGTGAGAAAACCAAATCACTGCCTCTCACTCCCGATATGCTTCAGTCCATGGACTGCGTTGTGCTTCTGACGGACCATTCGGGTTTCGACTATCAGATGATTGCCGGTCACAGCCATCTCATCGTCGATTGCCGAAACGCGTTTAAGGGCTTTCCGAGATCTAATATCGTTTCACTGTAAAGTTCAGATGATTTCTGTCAATGCGGAAGCCAAAAAAAATGCCCCCCGAAGGGTGTCATTGCTTTTTTTGGTAATCCTTTGTATAAAAAGGCGATTTTTGGCATAATTTAGGATAACCTGTCACCCCTTTCAGATAGCGATGTAGAAGCCCAATGTAGTTTGGCCCACTTGGAAAAATGGCAGTGACGTGCCGCAATTTTCGTTGGTGACTCGAAATAGCGCCCCCTACCGACAGATACGCTTTATTACGAAACAATCAGGAGCAACGGTCCGCAGGTTTACCGTTCTCATCTCGGATAGACATTAGTATGGATCACTTAACCCCACAGATTTTGGTGGTGGACGACGAGGAGATCATCTGCCAGCAGCTGCAGCGGCTGTACACCTACAGCGATTATGCGGTGGAAGTCGCTCATTCGGGCGAGGCGGCATTAGAGCGACTGGAGAAAAGAGACATCGATCTGGTGGTCACCGATATCCGGCTTCCCGGGATTAGCGGGGTGGATCTGACCTTGGAGATAAAGAAAAAGTACTCCGATGTCCCGGTCATCGTTATTACGGGCCACGCGGCCATCGATTGCGCAGTGGAGGTGCTCAAAAGCGGCGCGAGTGATTTCATCGTGAAGCCATTCGGCGCGGAAGCGATCCAGGAATCCACAAGGGCGGCCCTGGAAAAGGCGCGGGTCTTTATCGAGATTCGCCACCTTCGCCGGTCGCTGAGGGGCGGCGGCGAGTTCGGCGGCATGCTGAGCAAAACCCCGGAAATGCACCGTGTTTTCGAGATCGTTCGCATGGTGGCGCCGACGGACATGACCGTGCTGGTCGAAGGAGAGACCGGAACCGGGAAAGAGTTGGTTGCGAGTGCTATCCACTATCACAGCCCGCGCCGGGACGGACCCTTTGCAACCATTAATTGTGCCGGGTTCCCTGAGACGCTTTTGGAAAGCGAACTTTTTGGATATGAACAGGGAGCCTTTACGGGCGCGGAGCGCGCGCGCGCGGGAAAAATTGAGTTGGCCCACGGTGGCACATTGTTCCTCGACGAAATCGAAAGCATGTCTCTGCTCATGCAATCGAAACTTCTCCGCGTCCTGGAAGACCAAAAAGTGCAGCGGCTTGGCGGTAATCGGCAGATTCACGTCGATATGCGCGTGATCGCCGCCAGCAACGTTCCCTTGGACGCTCTCGTGGCCCAGGGAAAGATGCGTAGTGATTTTTATTACCGCATCAATGTGATTCCGATCCGTCTCATCCCATTGCGTGATCGCCGCGAGGATATTCCGCTCCTAGTCGATGACTTTCTGCGGCACCATAGGGTCGCAATCCAAAAAGGCATTACCGGGATGTCCCGGGGCCCGATGAGCCGGCTTATGCAGTATCACTGGCCGGGAAATATCCGCGAACTGCAAAATATTCTTGAGAAATCTATCGTAATGACTACGGGAGACGTCATTGATAAGATAGAAATGCCCATGCTTTCACCCGTGGCCGAAGACCGCCGGGCTCTAGATCCATTAGCGAACACATTGAACGATTGGCTGATGGAACACGAAAAACAATACCTCATCCAACAGCTGGGATCGTACCAGGGAAAGATAGCTCTCACCGCGAAAAATTCAGGTCTCGGTATCAGAACGCTCACGCGTAAGATGCGTCAGTACGGTCTTGAAAAAAAGGATTTTAGACCAAAGGCCGATCAAAACGCGCAATCGCTGAACGAAGGCACATCGAATAATCACGTCGCCCGACCCCGCCATCCACGTTCTTCGTAAGTACCCTTGCGCATCTCAAATAGCCTGCTTCGTTGCCCGCCTCAACCCAGGGAAGTCTCGCTCACTCCGACTGCAGTTGAACGTTTCTAGAATTGCCGTGTGCGATAGTGTCGTCCAATCGCGCGGTGCGGGCGGAGCTGTGTTTTATCTGGGCCGTTGCTGAATTCTTACGGATAGATTGGCGTCGAATCGCGACGATTGAGAAGTGATCCTCGACTGATCTGTCACGCGCTTCGATGGCGATGCGGCGGACTAATAGGTGAGGTAGGCCTAAAATTTATCTTTCTTGAACGACTTGAGTGAGGACGGCCGGCTGCGAAGCGCGTCGTCCTTGGTGACCCGGTCGAATACATGGACGCCGCGGTTGTGGAGCAGCGTGGGCTGGGAAATCTCACGCTTGGCCCGCGCCGAGCAGATGGAACAGCGCTTCAGCGGTTTCTCGTGAACATTCTGGATGGCCTCGAAGCGATGGCCTCGGGCGCATTGGTATTCGTACAGCGGCATGACTGAACGTTTTAGCTATCATACGGTTATAACTGTCACAACTCGCGGGCGATCTTGTTATCGGACTGATTTCTTGTTATAAGATTTCATGTTTGCATTGAAATGCGAACGCCCCATAAAACCCAGGCCTTGGTCTGGGTTTTTTTTTAACCTCGACTGGAGGTAAGAAATGTTAGAACAGGAAGTCTTGCCGGTCGGCCTAACCTTCGATGATGTACTTTTGATCCCGGCGGAGTCCGCCGTCTTGCCCCGCGATATCGACGTCAAGACGCGCTTGACCGAGCGCATCGCGCTCAATATTCCGCTGGTGAGCGCCGCCATGGATACCGTGACGGAAGCGAAAACCGCCATCGCCATGGCGCAAGAAGGGGGCTTGGGGATCATCCATCGCAATCTCACGGTGTCCGCCCAGGCGACGGAGGTGGAGAAAGTCAAAAAGTTTGAGAGCGGGATGATTTCGGAACCGATCACGGTGGCGCCGGAGCAAAAAATCTATGAGGCCCGGGAGATCATGCAAAAATTTCACATCTCGGGGCTGCCGGTGACCAAGAACGGAAAGCTGGTCGGGATTTTGACCAACCGCGATCTGCGTTTTGAGAAAGATCTTGACCGGCCGGTCTCGGCGGTCATGACGAAAGACCAACTGGTCACCGTGAAGCCGGGCGTCAGTCTGGACGACGCCAAGGAGATCTTGCATCAACATCGCATCGAAAAGCTCTTGGTCGTCGACGATGAGTTTCAACTGAAGGGCCTGATTACGGTCAAGGACATCGAGAAGAAAATACAGTACCCCAATGCCTGTAAAGATGACCGGGGTCGGCTGCGCGTGGGCGCGGCGGTCGGCGTGGGACCCGATTGGGAAGAGCGGGTCGAAAGTCTCGTGCGCGCCGGCGCCGACCTTGTGACCGTCGACACCGCCCACGGCCATTCGAAGAACGTCATCGACGTCGTGCGACAGATTCGCCGCCATTATCCCGACCTCGATCTGGCCGCCGGCAACGTCGCGACAGAAGAAGGGACTACGGCGCTGATTCAGGCGGGTGTCAACGCAGTAAAGGTGGGCGTTGGGCCTGGGTCGATCTGCACGACGCGGGTCATCTCGGGTGTCGGAGTTCCGCAAATCACGGCGATCGGCAGCTGCGCTAAGGCCGGGGCGCGCTACAACGTGCCGATCATCGCCGACGGCGGGATCAAGTTCTCCGGCGATATCACCAAGGCGTTGGCCGCCGGGGCCAATTCCGTGATGGTCGGGAGTTTATTCGCCGGAACCGAAGAGAGCCCGGGTGAAACGATTCTCTACCAGGGGCGAACTTACAAAGTTTACCGCGGCATGGGCTCGATTGGCGCGATGAATCAGGGAAGCAAAGATCGTTACGGCCAAGCCGATGTCGAAGAGCCGATGAAGCTCGTGCCGGAAGGCATCGAAGGCCAGGTGCCTTACAAAGGGTCGCTCTCCTTCAACATTCACCAATTAGTCGGCGGGCTGCGCGCCGGGATGGGTTACTTAGGTTGCCGCGACGTCGCGACGCTTCGCGCCAAGGCCCGCTTCATGCAAGTCACGGCCGCGGGATTGAGAGAAGGGCATGTCCACGATGTTTTTATCACCAAGGAATCTCCCAATTACAGAATAGAATGATTCTGGTCCTTGATTTCGGTTCGCAGTATACCCAGCTGATCGCGCGCCGGGTCCGCGAGGCGAAGGTTTACTGCGAAATCCATCCGTTCAATATCTCGCTGGAAAAGATCGCAGCGCTCAAGCCCGAGGGTATCATTCTGTCCGGCGGCCCGGCGAGCGTCTACCAAGAAGACGCTCCAAGGGTCGGTGCGGAGCTGTTCAAGCTGCCAGTGCCGTTTCTGGGCATCTGCTATGGCATGGGAATGGTGAATCTTGCATTTGGCGGCGCTGCCGCCAAGGCGGAACGGCGCGAATACGGTCCCGCCGAGCTGAGGATCGATGACGCCGCCGATCTGTTTCACGGATTTTTCCGCAACGAGCCGGTGCGGGTATGGATGAGTCACGGCGACAAGATGACCAGCATGCCCAAGGGCTGGAGCGTGCTGGCGCAGAGCGACAATTCGCCGATCGCCGCCTTTGCCGATCCAAGCCGCCGGTTTTTCGGCGTGCAGTTTCATCCGGAGGTCGTACATACGCCGCGCGGCAAGGAGATTCTCGCCAATTTTATATTTCGCATTTGCGGCTGCCGCGCGGACTGGACGATGGAACATTTTTCCGAGACCAGTGTGAGGCGCATTCAGGAGCAGGTGGGCGGCGGGCGCGTCCTGTGCGCGCTCAGCGGTGGCGTCGATTCGGCAGTGGCCGCGACTTTGGTTCACCGCGCCATCAATGATCGGCTGATTTGCGTATTCGTCAACAACGGGCTTCTGCGCCGGAATGAAGCGGAACAAGTTTGCCGGCTTTTCGCTGAGAGGTTCGGTTCGAGCTTTCGCTACGTCGATGCCGGCGCGCGCTTCCTCGCGGCATTGAAAGGGGTCGAAGATCCGGAGGAAAAGCGCCGCAGGATCGGCCACAAGTTCATCGAGGTATTTGAAGAAGAGGCGCAAAAACTCGGCGCAATCGAGTTTCTCGCGCAAGGCACGCTCTATCCCGACGTGATCGAATCGGTTTCCTTCAAAGGACCGTCGGCGACCATCAAGACCCATCACAACGTTGGCGGGCTGCCGACGACGATGACATTCAAGCTCATCGAGCCGTTGCGTGAGCTGTTCAAGGACGAAGTGCGGGAGTTGGGCCGGGAGCTCGGCCTGCCCAAGGAGATGATTCAACGCCAGCCGTTTCCGGGGCCCGGCTTGGCGATTCGCGTGCTGGGCGAGGTGACCGAAGAACGGCTCAACGTTTTGCGCGAAGCGGACGTAATCGTGCTCAACGAGATCCGCGCCGCCGGACTGTACGAGAAAGTGTGGCAATCCTTCGCCGTGTTGCTGCCGATTAAAACCGTGGGCGTGATGGGCGATGAGCGGAGCTACGAGAACGCCATCGCCCTCCGCGTCGTGGAGAGCGAGGACGGCATGACTGCCAACTGGGTTGCGCTCCCGGCGGATTTCCTCGCCAGGATCTCCAAACGCATCAGCAATGAAGTGCGCGGCGTCAACCGCGTGGTTTACGATATTTCTTCCAAGCCCCCGGCGACTATCGAGTGGGAGTGAGCGCGCGTATTATTGCGGCTGCGTTTGCGGTGCGACTAATCGAAGACCGCGGAAATTGAATCTTATGGACCGTACTCGGGTCATCATCGTCCGCCACGGGCAGACGCAGTGGAACATCAAAGGCGTCCGCCAAGGGCATCTCGACAGCCCGCTGACCGAAAAAGGTATGGCGCAGGCCGGCGCTTTGGGCGAAAGGCTCGCGCGGGAGAAATTCACCATCCTTTACAGCAGCGACTTAGGACGCGCGGTGCAGACGGCGCAGATGATCTCCCAGGCGACCGGTCATACGATCATTACCGATGCTCGGTTACGCGAGCGTCACCTCGGCATTTTTCAGGGGCTCAACGCCGAGGAAATCAAGGAGCGATATCCTGAAGAGTATCGGCTGCACCGAACCCTGGGTCCGGACTATGTGATACCGGGAGGGGAGAGCGTGCACCAGCAAGTCGCGCGCAACGTCGCCTGCTTGAAAGAAGTCGCCGAGAAGCACGCCGGCGAGACGATCGCGGTGGTGACGCATGGCGGTGTGTTGAGTGGACTTTTCCGACACATCTTTTCAATTCCGTTCCAGGCGCCGCGCCGCTTCGAGTTCGTGAACGCAAGCCTGAATCTCTTTACCTACGAGGAAGGGCATTGGATGCTGCGAACGTGGGGAGACGTCAGTCATTTGGCTCCCGGCGCGGCCAGTGACGGAGATGATCCGTAACTGACCGCAGCGGTTCAAGCCGTTCAAACAGTTCAATACGTTCAAGCCGTAAAAATTCACCTCTTGGCCGTAGACGCGAGATTGAAACACCCAAAGTCGATACGGGTACCGTGTTTCTCACACGGCCTGTTTTTTTTCCATCGTGATCGAGAACTCCGGCCGTTTGATGTAAATCTGACTCGACTCTTTGCGCTTCGCCAACTGCTCGATGATATTTACCAGCGGTTGGGCTCCGTCGAGATATTCGCGCGGTTTGCCGCCGTCGGGCAACGCGTCGACGTAGTCGTCGCCGGCAAAATAGCGCATAATTAATTCTTCATCCGAAACGTTGGCGCCGTACTTCTGGCGGATTTCGCGCAGCGAGGGCTGCGGCTGTTCCCATTGAACCCATTCCTTGGCGCGTGGGCGACTCAAGATTTTATCTTTCACGTCGGGGTCCATCAGATCGGCGCCCTCCTTGCCCCAGATGCCCAACGCGTATTGAATCACCTGGTCCGGTACCTCCTTGTAACGTTCCCCGACGATGACGTTGATGGCGGCTTGCGTGCCGACATACTGCGACAGCGGCGTGACCATGATCGGGTAGCCGAACTCTCTGCGGACGTGACCGGATTCTTCTAAAGCCGCTTCCATCTTATGCTCCATACCGACGATCTTCATTTGATGGCGCATGTTGGAGATCATCCCGCCCGGGACTTGATGCTGGTAGAGAAACTCGTCGTATTCCATCGGCTTGCCGATGGGCAGGCCGTCTTTTTTGGCGACCTGGGTAAAATGCTTCTCGACGGCTTCGAGCGGCTTTAAGTCTACGGCGGGGGTGTAGCCGAGCGCCCTTAGATTATTAGCGATGTTGAAGACCGATGGCTGGGACGATCCGTTGGCGAGCGGCGGTATCGCCGTGTGCAGGATGCGCATGCCGAGCTTGACGCCTTCGAGGTAGTTGAGCGGCGCTTGACCGCTGTTGCAGTGGGCGTGAAATTCGACGGGAATATCGCCCGCGCTTTTCAGCACCACCGGGATCAGCGTGCGCGCTCTTTCCGGGGTGAGCAGTCCGCCGACGTCTTTGAAACAGATACGCCACGGCTTTGCGGCAGCCGCTTCTTTCGCCTTTTGCGCGTAATATTCGTCGGTATGGCGCGGTGAAACCGAATAGATCAAATTGGCCACCGTATCCATGCCGTTTTTCTTGAGATCGGCGATTTCCTCCTCGAAGGCGCTGTAGTCGTTCCAGCAATTCGAGGTGCGGGTGAGCGTGATCCCGTAGGAGACCAGCCGCTCGACCAGCAGCTTCAAGAGGGCGTGGGGCGTCTTTTCAAAGGCGCTGTGCATGCCGCCATGATGGCGCAGGCGAGTGTTTTTGATGCGCTTGGTTCCTTCCTTGAGCCAGTACCAGGGGTTTTCCTTATGCTCGCGCACGTACTTCTTGAACATGACGCCGAGGAAAAATTCCATGGACTCGAAGCCTGCCTGGTCGATGTGCGGAGCGGCGGGTAGCATGGCGCCCACTCTCATGTTGAGCGCCCACAGGCTCTGATTGCCGTCGCGCAACGTGGTGTCGATAAAGCGGACTTCGTCGCTCATTATCCCTCCCAAAAACCGTTCCAATCGTTCGAGCCGTTCAAGCAGTTCCAATCGTTCGGCGGGTCAAAGAACCCTCTCGTTTGATTGCCTACGGAATTTGCCGTCAAGGCTGACATTGCCGTCTATTATCTGTATAAATTCTTGCTGGAGAGATCAAACGGCAGGGGAGCAAGGCGATGAAAAGTTACCGCAAGGAGTTGTGGTTCAATACCCCGACGCGGGCCGCATTCGTCAACATTACACCCCAGGTGCAGGAGTGCATCCGCGAGAGCGGCGTACGTGAAGGCATCGTGCTGGTCAACGCGATGCATATCACCGCGTCGGTTTTCATCAATGACGACGAGTCCGGCTTGCATCGCGACTACGGCGTCTGGCTGGAGAAGCTCGCGCCGCACGAGCCGATCAAGCAATACCGCCACAACGATACCGGCGAAGACAACGCCGACGCGCATATGAAGCGGCAGGTCATGGGGCGCGAAGTCGTCGTCGCGATCACCGACGGCAAGCTCGATTTCGGCCCGTGGGAGCAGATTTTCTACGGCGAGTTCGACGGCCGGCGGCGCAAACGGGTGCTGGTCAAAATCATCGGCGAGTAGGCGTCCGGCTCATGGGCGACGGGTCACATAAAAATAAGTTAGCGGCGCACGATGGCCGAGATCAACGCCCTTTCCGCTCAGCGGGAATCAAAAGCGATTACGCCCCGCCCTGTCCCCATTATCCCCGCTGCATCGGTTGTCCTTTCATTAATTTACCTTATCCCGAACAGTTGGCGCGCAAGCGTCAGCTGGTCGCCCAGGCATTCGCCGCTTTTCCAGCGGTTGCGGGCATTGAAATTCCGCGCGTGGTTCCTTCGCCGCACCGGTTGGGTTACCGCGGGCGGGTCAAACTCGTGGTGCGGCGTAACCGGGGAGAGGTAGCCGCAGGACTCTATGTCCCGCACAGCCACAGGGTCATCGACATTTCCTCCTGCCCGGTCCATCCGCGGCCGGTCAATGAGGTGGTTCACTATCTCAAGAAAAAAGTCCAAGAGCTTGGCATCGCGCCCTACGACGAGCGGGACGATAGCGGCGACTTGCGCTATCTCGACTTGCGTTACAGTTTCGCGCGCTGCGAATTGAGTGTGACGCTCGTCACGCGGCATGACTCCCTTCTCCAGGGAGATGTATTGGGGAGCGCCCTGCGGCGCCGCTTCTCGTTTATCACCGGGGTCATCCAGAACGTCAACGAGCAGCGTGGCAACGTCATTTGGGGAAACAGTTTCCGCACTCTCGCGGGCCGCGACACGATCATGGAGCGGATCGGCGATTTAAAGCTGGTGTTTCCGGCGGGGGTGTTCTCCCAGGCGAATCCCTTTACCGCGCGCAAGCTCTATGAGCGGGTTTGCGAAATGGTCGCTTTGAAGGGCGGAGAAACCGTCATGGATCTCTACTGCGGGGTCGGTCCGATCTCGCTCTATCTCGCCGCCGCGGCGCGCCAGGTATGGGCCGTCGATGACAGTACATTATCGATCACCACCGCCAAGCAAAATGCCCGTCGAAACGGACGCGGAAACTGCCGTTTCATTGCCGGGGACGTGTCCGAAACGGTGGCGCAGATCAGACAGAACCTGCCGCAGCTCGACTTGATGGTTGTCAATCCTCCGCGCAAGGGAGTTCAACCGGCCGCCATGGAGGCCGTCCTGGCGGCAGGCGCGCCGAAGATCGTCTACGTTTCCTGTGAACCCAAGAGCCTGGCGCGAGATCTACAGCGGATGAGCACCGCCGGATATTACGTGCGGCAAATCCAGCCGTTCGATATGTTTCCGCAGACCGATCAGGTCGAATCCGTCGCGCTGTTAGAGAAAACTTAGCGCGGTTTGAAATTCTCCGCGGCTTGACAGGTACCGTTCCGGGTTCAAGGTTCAATGTTCAAGGTGTAGATTCGAAACCTTGAACCTGGAACGTTGAACTTTGAACTAATCCGACCGATATCTCCACAGTTGCGGGATCGCCCAGCAAACCCCCAGGACCATGACGCAACACAAGATACAACCGGCGAGCGCGGCATTGGGCGCGCCGAGCAAGGCCGCTCCGGCGCCTGCGATTACCGCGCCGATGGCGTTGGTGGTCTGCGCGAACACGGTCAGAAAGCTCGTCGCTCGCCCGCGCATGTCGTCCGGCGCCAGAATTTGAACTACCGTGCGGCGCATCACCACACCGAGGGCGTCGCTGAATCCAAGCGCGCCCACGGCGATGAGTCCCATCCAGAACCAGCGGGAGAGTCCGAGAAATCCCAGGCTAAGCGCAAAGAGCAGCGTTGCGGTGATTGACAACACTCCTTTACGCTTGACCTCGCCGACCGCCAGCAGCAGCCCGGAGCCGATCAGGGCGCCGACCGCCGGCGCGGCGTATAATGCGCCCAACCCGCGGGCGCCGACCTGGAATACGGTGTCGGCGAAGATCGGCAGGATCGGGCGAAAAAAGCCGAACAAGACTGCGAAAAAATCGAGCAGGAAAAGGGAAAGGATAATGCGGGTATGCCAGAGAAATTCGAAGCCTTCGATGAGACTGCGCCAGCTGATCCGCCGACGGGCTCCTTGCGGTTGCCCGGAGGCGTGCAGGAGCAGCACGGTAACTATGGAAGGCAGCAGCAACGCGGCATCGGCAAAATAGGAAGCCTGGACGCCGAAAAAGTCGATGAGAAAGCCGGCGATGACCGGCGCGGTGAGTTGCGTGCCCTGCATCATGAGCGTCGACAGGGTCACGGCGTTTAACAGGTGCGACGGCGGCACCAGGCTTGGTATGATCGCCTGGCGCGCCGGACCGCCGAGAACCTGCAACGAGGAAGCCACGACGTTCAGCGCATTGATGTGCCACACGGTCACCTGGCCGCTGACCGTTAAAATTCCCAGGGCCAATCCAGGCAGGACGTTCAACGTGTGGGTGAATAAAATTAATTTCTTGCGATTGAAAGTATCGGCGAGCACGCCGCCGAAAAGACCGAAGAAGATGAAGGGAACAGCCTGGAAAAACCCCGCCAATCCCAGCTGAATCGAAGAGCCTGACAGCTGATAGACCTGGTAGAGGCTCGCCACGTTGCGCATGTGGCTGGCGGTGCTGCCGCAAAGAATCGCGATGAAAATAAGGCGATAGTCGCGCAGTAAAAACGAAGACCAGGGGCGGATGAGCGATGCCGAAGGGTCGTCGGCAGGTGGGTTGTCCTGAGATTCCGGCACTCGGGTATGGCGTCCTTGCTGGTAATTGGGGTCGGTGCGGCCAATTTAGCGGTTAGATCGGCGAGCGTCAATTGTGGCAGGAGCGTTCAGATCTATTTCGGAATGCGTTCCGTCCTGGCCCGGAATATCCACCGTAAGTTGTCCGAGGAGCGAGCCTCTCCGTTCGCGGGCAATGGGTTCGTACCTTGTAGAGGCCTGCAAACTTACGAGGCTGAGCCTACAGTAAGATAAGGAGCGCAAACCTATTACCAAGCACCGTGCAAGCCGGCGTAGCTTCACGCTCCCGTGCCCGCTTACTGCGAGGCTCACTCCTCGGAGTACGCCTATTGCTCTTGACCTCGGCCTATGAATAGTCCGGGCTGCGAGGGCTAGCCAGCGAAGTATCCGCCGGTTACCGCGTCGTTCCAACTCTTTAACACCGACGGAACGATTCCCACCGGCAAATCTTTTTCCGCCTTCCAAAAACTATGGACTCCGGCGCCGAAGCGGGTCAAAGCGATTTTCGGAGCGGGATTCATTCTTCTAAATCCTGGCATGATGACTTCCTCGTAAACCTCCTGGCTATGATCGCGGCTGTCCTTGGAGATTTCAAAGAGGAACGGCGGCACCGGCTTCACGTTCGGCCCGGATAGTTCGCGGGAGTAGCCGACGAAGCGTTGCACCAGCGCCTCGGTCTCGTCTTTGTTCATTTGTAGCCGCGCGGCGCTCACGCGGGCCGCTTCGGCCAGGGAGCCGCTGATGGCATGGGTGACGATATATTCGGCTTTAAACTGCGGCCGTGACTTTACGTTTTGCCAAGCGTCGAGAATATCTTCCATGATCGCGGGCAGCCGCATGAGCGCCTTCGGTCCCTCCTGGCCGAGAGCCTCGGGTCCCTGGTATCGCGCGAGATCGCGCCAGGTACGGATGTAAAGCTCGTTGAACGGATCGGTGCGCGCCTTACCCCTTTTTTCGATTTTCTCGTAGCCGGCGATCTTTCCCATGTCGCCGCCCCATTCGTCTCGCCCCATGCTCAAATAGCCGAAGGGCGAATGCTCCGTGGCGCAGACCCCTGCCATGTTGGAAATGCGCTGGGACAGCATGCAGATGAACGGCCCGCCGGTGGAGTGGCCCTGGCCGTAGACGGAGAATTCCTGTTCGGGAAAATGGCGCCGGTTGGCCTCGATCATGCCGGCTTCGAAGGCCGCGGGCCAGGCCGCCATGCGAAACCAGAATTGACTGTCCGGCTTGGCGCGCGCGAGCGTGCGTGTGCCGTAGCGGTTGCGCATCGAGACATCTTTTACCACCTCGTACTGATCCGGCGCGATCGTCTCGCCCTGTTGCCAGATCGGCGTGCGCACGGTGCCGTCGGCGTGAATCGTGTCGTCGGGCCAGTCTCGGCTGGCGTCGGGAAAATAAAATCTACCGGGAAAGGTTCCCGCCATCACCTTAAAGCCGAATTTGGCGGCGAGCAGCTTCGAATGGCGCTCGATGCCTTTGAAGTCGCCCGAACCGCCGTGAAGCAGGAAGAAGCCGGCCTTTTTGCCGTCGGCGCCGAGCGGGATCTTCTTTGGATCTTCCGGCTCGTACACGACCATTCCGAGATCCCAATCCATGCCAAGAACGTTGATGCGAAAGATATCTTCGGTGCGTTTGGTCGGAATATCGGGTCTGCCCAACACTTCCTCGGTATCTTTGATGCACTGTTCCCGAGTCACGAATTCTAGTGGCCGCCAGGTATTCTTTGCGTCAGACATGAGCATTGCCTCTTTTCGTCATTGGTTTCTGCTGCTCACTTAGCTCCGACGACTATAACAAGTCAACCCGCGCGTAGCTCCGGTCTAGCGTCTTGAGTCTCGAGTCCCGGGTTAACTCGAGACGCGAGACCCGAGACCAAAAACCGCGTGAGCCGAGCCGCTGGACAATGAAGCAACAAACCGGGTAGAAAGACCAAAGATACATTGTCGGGAATGGAGCGTGGAAACGATGAGAATAGATCGTAAAGGAATCTGGTTCGCAGGTGCCGTCGGCGTGGCGGTGATAAACCTATTATCTTTGGTCACCGGCGTTTATGCCGCCGACAGGCTACGCGTCGCCACCGGCGGCTTTTCGCCAAGCGTGCCGCCTTTTCTCACCTATGCCAAGCCCCAGTTGCTCAAGCAGGACATCGAGATCGAAGACGTGCTCATGAGCGGCGGCTCGCTGTCCGCGCAGGCGCTTGCGTCGGGGCAGGTGAAGATCGTTTTGACCACCGGAGCGGTCGTGCCGCAGTTCAACCTCAGCGGCGGCGATATGGTGATTATCGCGGGAACGATCAACAAGCTGCCGTACCAGATCGTCGCCCGCGGCGAGATCAAGACGCCGGCCCAGCTCAAAGGGAAGCGCGTGGCTATCAGCCGGTTTGGCTCATCATCGGAATGGTTGGTGCGGCTCGCGCTAACGAAGATGGGGTTGGACCCGGACAGAGACGTCACGATCATCCAGATCGGCGGCCAAAATGAACGGTTGGCCTCGTTGCAGGCCAATGCCGTGCAAGCGACGCTCTTGGCGCCGCCTATCAGCACGAACGCGGTGCAAAAACTCGGCATGGTGCAACTTGCCGATCTGGCCGAGTACGACACGACTTATCCGCTCCAGTCGGTGATCACGACGCGCGCCTATTTGAAGGAGAACCGGCCGCTCCTCAAGCGGGTTTTGCGGGGCTTGGCGCTCGCCTTCAGGCAATATCGCGAGCAACCCCAGAGCGCTTTAGAGTTTCAAACCAAACAGTTCAAAATCCCCGCGGATATAGCGGAGATCGGCTATCGCGCGTCTCTCAAGGTGATGGAGCCGGAGCTCAAAGTGCCGGATAATGCCGCGCTCGATCTGGCGTTGAAGGAAATCGCCGGGCGGATCGACAAAGCAAAAAAGATTACGGTGGCGGAATTGAATCTGGTGGATGATTCCATTCGCGCCGAACTGGTGAAGGAAGGGGTGTTCAAGGGGAGCCGGTAGGATGGCCGGCATGCCGCCGTTCGAGCCGCTGCCCGCCCCACGACGAATGGTTGCATGCGTCCTTGCGGGCTTTGAGTCGGAGAAATTCACGGAGGAGCTGAACGATGAAGGTCTTGATCACCGGTGGTATGGGCGTGAACGGCGCAGTGACGGCGCGCTTGATGGCGCAGGACGGGTCGCGCCCCGTGCTGTTTGACAACCGCATGGACTTGACGTTGATCGGCGACATCGAGGACAAAGTCGATCTGGTCGTCGGGGACGTCTGCGATCAGGCCGCATTGGAGAAGATCGTCGACGACTTCAAGGTCACCCATATCGCCCATCTCGCCGCGCTGATGCCGGAGCCCGCTGAAGCGAATCCCAGGCTCGGCATTAAAGTCGGCGTCGACGGTACAGTGAACGTTCTGGAGGTCGCCCGCGCGAAAAACATCAAGCGCGTTGTGTTCACCAGCTCTAAAGCGGTTTACGGCGAAATCGCAGGAGAGTGCGCGCCGCCGGCTTGTAAGCCGGTGCGCGAAGATTTTCCCAAGCGCCCGGCGGATCTCTACGGCTCGATCAAAGTTTGCTGCGAGGAGATCGGCCGATATTACCGTGAAACCTACGGCATCGAATTTATCGCCCTGCGCTTCGTGTCGATCTATGGTCCCGGCAAAGAGGCGCGTCACGGTCCGTTGTCGTTTTATGGCCAGCTGATCGAAAAAGCACGGGAGGGCGCCAAATGGATCATTCCCCAGGGCGGCGACCAACTCAATGATGCTGTATACGTCGGCGATGTCGCCCGTTCGGTTTATCTAGCGCTCAAGGCCGCGACGCCGGACGAGTGGACTTTCAATATTGGAACAGGGAAGGCGTGGACGCCGCGCGAATTCTTGAATGCGGCGGCGAAACAGTTTCCCAATCACCGGATAGAGCTCGGTCCGGGGCCGAGCAAGTTAGGTAGAAGCAAACAGAGCTACTGTGTCTTCGATATCTCGGCCGCGGCAAAGTATCTCGGCTACGAGCCTGCTTATGACGTGGAACGCGGCGTGCGCGACTATGTGGCGACCCTGGACCGGTTGAGGCGGTAAAGAGATCAGCTCGTCGATTCAATGCGTAGACGCGACTAATGTGATGATGTCATTTCGAGGCCCTTCGATTTACTCAGGGTAAACTCCGCCGAGAAATCTAAAAGTGCCCAGATTTCTCACTACGTTCGAAATGACACTTAAGACAATGCTGGGTGGCTCGTAGGTTATTGTAAACGAATTGTCACTACTTATTACTACCTTACTACGGAGGCATGATGGCAGAAGAAACCAAAGGAACCCCCGAGATTTGGGCCGCGGGTATCGGCCGGAAGAGCAACGCCCAGTACGGCTCCGACCTGATGGTCGAAGTGTTGCGCGAGTTGGGTATCAAGTACATCGCGCTCAATCCCGGCGCGAGCTACCGCGGCTTGCATGATTCGATGGTGAACTTCGAACCGGGCAAGGGGCCGGAGATCATTCTCTGCACCCATGAAGAGATCGCCGTGGCATTGGCCAACGGCTACGCGCGGGCGACGGGGGAAATCATGGCCACCGGCCTGCACAACATCGTCGGCTTGCAGCATGCGAGTATGGCGATCTTCAACGCCTGGTGCGACCGCACGCCGATTCTTAACCTCGGCGGCGGTGGGCCGCAAAATACGACGAATCGCCGCTCGACCGACTGGGTGCACACCGCGCTGGTACAAGGTCTGGCGGTGCGCGAATACGTCAAGTTCGACGATCAACCGAACTCGGTCGACGCGGTCGCGGAGTCGTTTTTAAAAGCTTATCGGATCGCCATGACCGAGCCGAAAGGGCCTGTCTACGTTTGCCTCGATACCGACGTGCAGGAGGCAAAGATCGGCAAACCGATGGTCGTGCCCCACGCGCAGTTTTTTCGCGCGCCGGCCGGGCCAGGGGCGAACCCGGAGTCACTACGCCAGGCTTCACGGCTATTGGCCGAAGCGCAGTGGCCGGTGATCGTCGCCGGCGAGATCGCGCGCAACCCCAAGGCACTGCCACCGCTGCTCGATCTCGCCGAGGCGCTGGGCGCGGCGGTCATCGACTCCGATGGCCGTTACGCGTTTCCGAGCACGCATGTGTTAAATCTGACGACGGCGCGCGAAGAAGCTTTGCGCGACGCGGACGTCGTACTCGCTCTGGATGTTCCGAGCCTCGGCGTGCCCCTCGGTCCCTCGGTGCGCGAGCGCGGCAACTTTGCGCCGATTATTTCGCCGAGATGTCAAGTCATTCACATGACGTTGCTCGATTTGGAACGGCAGAGCTGGGTGAGCGACAACATGTGGCTGTTGCCCGTGCATGTTCCCATTGCCGCGGATACTTCGGTGGCGTTGCCGCAGTTGCTCGAACAGGTGCGCGAGCGGCTGAAAACGAAAAGCGATGCGGCTCGGCAGGTTCGAGAACGCCGCGCAATGGTCGAGGCGATTTATCGCGATGCAAAGAAGAAAAGTCAGCAGTGGATCGAAAAGACCTGGGACGAGAAGCCGATCTCCCAGGCGCGCTTTTTCAGCGAGATCAATAAGCGGGTCCAGGGGAAATCCTGGGCGCTGGTAAGTTCCCACGGGCGGCGCTGGCGCGAGGCGATCGACGTTACCGAACCGGCGCATGGAATGGGCGGTGGACGCGGCGGCGGCGTCGGTTACGGCTTGCCGTCATCCATCGGTTCGGCGCTCGGTTTTAAAGGCAGCGGTCGCCTCTGCGTGAGCATCCTCGGCGACGGCGACTTCTTGATGACGTCGAATTCTCTCTGGACGGCCGCGAAGTATCAGATCCCGCTGCTCGTGGTCGTGCTCAACAATCACTCGTATTACAACGACGAGGAGCATCAGGAGCGCATGGCGCGCTGGCGCCAACGGCCGATCGAGAACAAAGGCATCGGCATCCGCATCGAAGATCCTGCGCCGGACTTGACGGCGATCGCCCGCGCGCTGCATGTCGACGGCTTCGGCCCGATCACCGAGCCGGATCTACTCGGCCCGACGCTGGACAAGGCGATCGAGATCGTCGAGGGAGGCAAGCCCGCGGTGGTGGACGTAATCACGCAGCCAAGGTAAGGAGGGAACGGTCATGGATAAGCTGATCGAGCAAAGCCTCATGGCGCTGCTGGCGCGAGAGGGGTTAAAACCGAAGGAAGGCGACCTGGAGCAGTTCGCGGAGATCATCGAGCTTTACGTGGATAATCTCAAAACGTTGCATGCGGTCGATCTCGGGGCTGAAGAGTTGGGGCCAGTATTTCGACCGGAATGGTCTGTGAAATGAAAATAAAATACGAGATCCTTCACATCGTTCAGGATGACATCACAGCCATGTCATTCTGGACCCTTCGACGATGCTCAGGATAAATTCCGCGAAGAATCTCGACTTTGTCGTGTATCCGCGACCGAAGAAGGGAGTGTCGCCATGGCAGTTTCAGAAAAGCAGCTCTACTACCTGACGATCCACGAAGCGCAGAAACTGATTCAGACGCGCGCTCTTTCACCTGTGGAACTCACGCGGGCGGTTCTCGATCGTATCGCCGCCGTCGATGGGAAACTTCACGCTTATATCAATCTGATGTCGGACGCCGCGATGCAGGAAGCGCGCGACGCGGAGGCGGAGATCGCGCGCGGCAATTGGCGCGGGCCGATGCACGGTATTCCGGTAGCGGTGAAGGACCAATTGGATGTCGAGGGGGCGCCCGCGCGGGTGCGACAATTCACCCAGGGCGTGGGGGATGCGACGGCGGTGAGGAAGCTGCGCGAAGCCGGCGCAGTCTTATTGGGCAAGCTGCACATGAGCAGCATGCCGGGCCCCGAGCTGCCACTGCCGCGTAATCCGTGGAACACGGAACATATTACCGGCGGTTCGAGCACGGGCTCTGGCGCCTCGGTAGCCGCGGGCCTCTGCCTGGGGTCGCTTGGTGAAGACACGGCGGGTTCGATTCGCAATCCCTCCGCGTTTTGCGGCCTCGCCGGGCTCAAGGCCACCTATGGCCGGGTCAGCCGCTACGGCTTGGCGCCGCTCAGTTGGTCGCTGGACCACTGCGGCCCGATGGCGCGCGTGGTCGAAGACACCGCGCATATGTTGAACGCCATCGCCGGGCACGATCCAAAGGACCCGACATCCAGTACGGTGCCCGTCGCTGATTATACGAGCGCGCTACGTGAAGACGTGAAAGGGTTGGTCATCGGCGTGCCGCGCGATTACATCAACGAATGCGCTTCGCGCACGGAATCTTTAGTTCTCAAGCTCGTTGGCACAGCCATCGATGAGTTCAAATCGTTGGGCGCGCGCGTCGAAGAAGTGAAAATTCCGACGCTGAATCTCGCGACCATCGCCAACGCGGTGATCTACTACAACGAATTCTGGGCCGCCCATAAGAGCGATGCCGCTGGCGTTTTGAAGACCGGCGCGGCGCAGCGGCGCGCGCGCATTTATCTCGGACTTCTCACCAACTCGGCGGATTACATTCAAGCGCAACGGGTGCGCAGCCGCGTGCGTGCGGAGTTTGCCGAGGTTTTCAAGAAAGTCGATTGCCTCGCGCTGCCTTGCCAAACCGGACCCGCGCCTCTGGTCAAGGACGTCGGTCCCATAGATACCTTATTCAAGCATGTCGTGCCGGAATACAACGGTCCGTTTAACTTGGCTGGATTGCCGACCCTCGTGATTCCCTGCGGCTTTTCAGAAAATAATTTGCCCATTGCGCTCCAGCTGGTCGGCAAGCCGTTCGACGAAGTGACGGTGCTGCGGGCAGGATATACTTACCAGCAGCATATGAAGTGGTATGAGCGAAGGCCGGAGATTCAGTAAGGGATGAGAGTTTAGGCGGAGAACTTGAGGAGGACGGGATTTAAATGCCTGTCTGCAAATATATCATGCATCATTGAGCGAGGAGCGAAAGTTATGGACATCGAAAGAATTAATCCCAGGGAATGGAACTGCAGCGCCGTCATGCACGGCAATATTGTTTATCTCTCAGGCGTCGTCGCTGACGACAAGTCGCTGCCGATGAAAGGCCAGACCGAGCAGGTGCTCAAAAAGATCGACGCCGTGCTCGCGAAGGCGGGCACAAACAAGTCACGCATCCTGAGCGCTACGGTCTACATGGCTGACGCCAGCCTCAAGGATGAGATGAATGAAGCCTGGATGGCATGGGTTGACCGGGCGAATTTACCGACGCGTACCGCCGTGGGCGCGGCACTGACGCCGGGGACGATGGTGGAAATCACGATCTGCGCGGTGAAATAGACAGCCGTGAGGGACGAGCGCAACGTGCGACATGGGTGATTATCGTTCACCCCCACTTTGATTCTGTTCACTCGAGGGAGGAAAGACATGGGAAGCCGGCCGGCGCGCCGATGCCCATCGGTTATCGATCGGGCCTGTTTATCCCTTCGCCTTTAAACCTGGTTGGAGAGTAAATTACATCGCCATCGCTGTCAAAGCCGCTCTTGGTCGAATCCGTCACGTCCCACCCGTCTAGAATTCAGACACAATGAGCCGGAGTCCGACGAAGGCGAGGGCGACCGCGAGGCCCCGAATAATCATTTTTCCACCGACCCGATTCGATAACGCCGCGCCGAACTGCGCGCCGACGATCACGCCGACGGCAAGAAACGCGGTGCGCCGAACGCCGTGGACGAAGGCGCCGCCGGCGATGTGAACCAGCGTTCCGGTGAGAGCCATGACCGCGAGCACGAAGTGGGACGTCGCGGTAGCGACATGGACCGGAAAATCCAGCAAACGGGTGAGCGCCGGGACATGGATAAAACCGCCGCCCACGCCCAGCAGGCTCGAAAGGTAACCGACGAAAACGCTCAATACGACCCCCACGCGAGCGTCGAAGGCATAGCGATATTCAACCCCATCGGCGTCGATAAGGTGACGCTCGGTCAAGCGCGAGGGGGTCATTCGTCGCTTGTGACCGGCATGCTTACCTGATTTGGCCGAATGGTCGTCTCGCGCGGACGCCCATAGATAAATCGCGGCGAGCATCATCAAAACTCCGAATATCACATCAAAGGCCCGCCGGGAAATAAAAGCGGTGGACAATGCGCCCAGGATGGCGCCGGGAATGGTGGCGATGGAAAATATGATCCCCGACTTGTAGTCGACCCGTTTCATGCGCGCATAGGCGATGGAGCCCGACAAGGCATTAAAGAAGACCACGGCGAGTGAAATGCTGGTGATAAACTCGGTCTTTTCGTTCGGGTATATCAACAGGAGAATCGGAACCAGGATGAAACCGCCGCCCGCTCCGATCAAAGTTCCAAAGCAGCCGACCACTAAACCCAAGGGGAGTAACCATAGGTATTGCTCGAGCATGTTTCCTTCGGCAATTGGCTCGGCGCATGAGATCAAATCCGACGTTAAACTGAATAGTGCGGCGTAACAAGAACTCGACGAGAAAAACACGAACCGGTTGGCGCAGGTCGCCGCCGGCTGAGAGGGCGGTTGACTCATGAGTCCGCCAGCGCTCGCGGGCCCTAATATTCGGCCAGGATGAGCCGGAGTCCTACTAGCGCGAGGCCGGCGGCGAGGCCGCGGATGATCATTTGGCCGCGGACATGGTTCGACAGCGCGGCGCCGAATTGGGCGCCGATGACGACGCCCAGGGCGAGTATCAGAGTGCGCCTGACGCCATGGACGAAGACGCCGTTCACGATATGCACCAGCGTTCCAGTCAAAGCCATGACGGCAAGCACGAATTGCGAAGTCGCGGTGGCGACGCGCACCGGAAAGTTTAACAATCGGGTCATCGCCGGAACATGGATGAACCCCCCCCCGACTCCCAAGAGACTCGAAATAAAACCGACAAAGATACTTAGCACGATGCCGAGGACCGGGTTGAACGCGTAGGAATGTCGAACTCCCGCCGCATCGACGAGCTCCCGTGCCGTCCAACCTGTACGCTTTGCATCGGCCTCGCGCGGCTCGCGGCGGCTCAGCCTCGTTGCATGGTCCTCTTTAGTCGACAGCCAAAGAAACACTGCGCCAACGATCATCAATACCCCGAAAATTAAATCGAAGGCGCGGCGGGGGACGTAGACGGTGGAAAGGGCTCCCAGGATGGCGCCGGGAATGGTGGCGATGGAAAACATAACGCCCGACTTGTAATCGACCCGCCTCATGCGGGAGTACGCCAAAGAGCCGGATAAGGCGTTGAAAAAGACCACGGCGAGAGAGATGCCGGTTATGAGCTCGGTTTTTTCATACGGATAGAGCAACAGGAGTACCGGTACGAGGACAAAGCCGCCGCCGGCGCCGATCAAGGTGCCAAAGGCGCCGACAATCAACCCTAAGGGAAGTAACCATAGGTACTGAATGGCCATATCAATGATGCGATCGATCCGAGCTGGATATCGGAGGCGAGGCGCGATCCGAGGTAGAAGGTATCACGAAATCGTAGACCGTGAAATGAGGGAGATAAGCGGCACCGCGAAAATGGCTCTGTTCGTTTTTATATAGATCGGAATCGCTTTGAGTGCCTTAAAGGTAACGGATTTGACATAAAGTCCTTAGATGTTTCAAAGCCATCGGGTGACTGGGTCTAATCATCTCTTTTTCTCTTTCCAAAACCACGCCAGCACAGTAAAATTTTACATAAGTCAGTGGCATCACAAGTCGGGCGTTGAAAAGCCGGCTTGGGAAAGGCGCTTGATTCCGACGCGGTTAACCACACGGATTCTTGCAGCAGAGGGAAGTTATACCATGACAGTACTAAAATTAGATTCGGCTCCCAAGATCCTGTCGCAGTTCAACAACTATGCGCGCTCACTGCGTGCTATCGGGCATGATTTGACCAAGCTTTATCCCGAGGATTTAGAAATCCAGGTCGAAGCCACCGAGTTCCTGGCGAGCGGCGTCGGAGTGACGCAACCATCTCAGGAGAGTGTAGAACACGGTAGCTTTATTAAAAAGGGCTGGAATCGTTTGACAGGCAAGGAGTCGAAGCCTAACTTACCCGTCGTCCCCCGGCGTGGGGAGTGCTTCACTCGCAAATATACTCTCGATGACATTAATCACTTGGACGAAATTGGACTACCGGAGAGGACGAACAACGAAGGGAAACCGGACATTTACAGTTTAGACGAGCGCTTGAGAACCGTGGGCAGAATCGTGGATGCCTGTAAAGGCACGCTTGTCCGAGTCGTGAAAGATCGCAATTCGATAAAGTTCGAATACCGGGATCAAAACGGCCATGACCACAGAGAGGAATTTACGAACCTGGCCCTATATAAATACCAACAGCGATTCTACTCCGAAAGAGGCATCTACACTTTTATCGATCCGTGGGATAAAGCTTAGCCAGCCCGCCCATTGCCTCGCGATCCTTTCACAGTCTTGAATTCGTTTTCGATCTAATTGTCATGGTGTTTTGGGTCGACCCTTCGACTTGAGCCCTGGCGTTGGCGGGGGCTCTCCCTCAGGATTCTGCCCGACGGGCGTTGTGGAAGGTGCTGCGGGCTTGCCCGCATTTGCTGGTTTGCGATCCGCCGGTTGACCCTGGACTCTTCCCGACCCCTGGACGAACCAACAGGAGTTGATTTCATCCCGCCGCGTTGCCATCATGAAGCGAGATGGGAAACGTACAAAGTTCGCGCGCGAAGTCTGAAGCGGTGATCAACCTCACCGCCGAAGAACTAGCCGAAATTTCGGCCACCACTCTAGATCACTACAACCGGCACGCCGGAAGTTTCTGGGAGAGCACCCGCGACCACGATGTCTCGCAGAATCGTGACCAGCTATTGAATCATCTGCAAGGCGATCCGCCGTTTCGCATTTTAGACTTCGGCTGCGGCCCGGGACGCGACTTAAGAGCCTTCAAAGATATGGGCCACGCGGCGATCGGATTGGAAGGCGCCGAGCGATTCGTTCAGTTCGCGCGAAGCTCCAGCGGCTGCGAAGTCTGGCACCAGGATTTTCTCCGACTGCAATTGCCCCAGGAATATTTCGACGGCATTTTCGCCAATGCGTCGTTATTCCACGTACCAAGCCAGGAGTTGCCGCGGGTGCTGAACGAACTATGGGCGACGTTGAAACCTGGCGGCCCGCTATTCAGCTCCAATCCGCGCGGAGAAAACCAAGAAGGCTGGAATAGTGAGCGCTACGGCGCTTATCATGATGTGGACCGATGGCGCAGGTTTATGACGGAAGCGGGCTTCGCGGAGATTACCCATTACTATCGCCCGCCCGGCCTGCCGCGGGAACAGCAGCCCTGGCTGGCCTCCCTTTGGCGAAAGCCGAATCGGTAGGGTGCCGCCCCGCGTTACATGAATAGTCCGGTCTTGCTCACTTCGCCGGATATCTTTTCGCCATCTCGTTAAAGAACCCTTCTTTCTCCAGCTCCTGAAGAAAGCTCAGATCGACGAACTGTTCCGGCCTGGCGGTTTTCGCCTGGGGCATGGTCGGCGCCAGAGCGTCGAGCAGGAACTGGAGCCCTTTGAGCGTCGGGTAAGGTCTTCTCGCCGTCGTCTTTAAGTAGACCTGATAGGATTGTTCGAGGACTTCGGCGTCGTTGGTACGCATGTATCTGGCGAACACTTTCTGAGTCGCCGCCCTGTGCTGAAAAATGTAGTAAATGCCCTCGACGTAACCCTTGAGCGCCGCTTTGACGATGTCACGGTTGGTTTTGATATAGGCGCGTGTGGTTGCCATTCCGTTGCCTTGCACCTCGACGCCAAGGTCCGGCAAATAGACCAGCTCGGTGAAGCCCATGCGCTTGGCGATGGGAACCGTGGAGGAGTTGAAAACCGAGGCGTCGATTTTGCCCGAGGATAGGGCCGCGATGCGCTCGGCGTCGGGCCCCCCGGGACCAGCGTCAGGTCCTTATTGGGGTCGAGGTTCAAATGCTTCGCGACGATCAAAGCGGCGAAGTGCGTCGCGGCGCCATAGCCGCTGATGCCCAACCGTTTTTTCTTTTCAGCTGCTCGAGCCGGGTCACACTGCCGCGGCCGAAGATCGTCGAGTCATAATAGCTCTCCACGCCGGCGACCAGCGCCAGGTCGAAGCCGGCGAGGTTCGCTTGCACCACTTGACCGATGCTCATGATCGGCGGATCACCAGCGGCCAGAGCCTGAATCGCCAGTTGCCCGCCGCGCAAGAAGATCGGATCGACGTCAAGTCCGTACTTTTTGAATAGCCCCTCGTCTTTAGCGACCCAGATATGGCCCTGCCGGAAGCCGAGGGATGGATAACCGAACCTGACTCTTTTCAGTTCCTGAGCCGCGGCGGAAGAAAATATAAAGGCGAAAGTCAGAAGGATGATGGATGAAAGCAAAATAATCTTGCGCATGCGCGTCGGTGGGTAATTGACCATGACGTTCTCCTCATCAACGATATTTTCCATCCTATCCCTCGACGGGAGAGGATAGAGGTGAGGGTGAACTCGGCGCACAGCACCCCTCACCCTGACCCTCTCCCGCAAAGGGAGAGGGAATTCTAAGAAATCACTGAGCGCATTTATGGTCCTTGTTACAATCACCAGCTAGCGGATTTCAAACGCTGCGACTCTCCCAGCAAAGCCCGTAGCCGCAATCACCACGAAATCAGCTTCAGCTTGTTCTTGGCGTTCTTGCCGATTTTAGTGCGCGGAAATTTGGCGGCGACATGTTCCAGGAGATCTTTGCCCAGGCTGCGCTCGTCGCCATGCCGTTCGACGAAACTGAAGCCGAGGTTGAACAGATCCTCGGCCTCAAGAGCGCGATCTTTCTTGAGTGCTTCGAAGAGGGGATACGCCGAGTTGCGGTGAAGATCGGCGAGGAGATCCACCGCCGGATGCTGCCGGTTGGTGGCGAGCGTGTGGGCATGCAATTTTAATTGCGCCAGAGCAAGCCTGAACTTATCCTCCGATTTGAATTCCGAAAATTCTTTGAGCGGCGCAAGAAACGCAGCTGCTTCTTTGAACTTCTTCGCCTTGGCGAGTCTGGCCGCCTCGCCCGCGAGTTGCTGGTAAGAATAATTCGCGTCCGCCAGTTTGAGCACCTGCAAGAACGCGGTCTGAATCCGGTCCTCGGCGCCGATGGCCGCGTGGAGCCTTTTCCAGAGGGTATTCAAAACGTCATGGCGCCATTTGCCTTCGAAGGAAGGCAGGAGCTCGGCGATGCTCCAAGCCTTGCTGGCGTCGATACAGGCCACCAGTTCCTTGAGCAGCGCCGCCCGCGCTTCGGGAATCTTGCGCAGCGAATTCGCCGCCACGTCGCGCTTGCGGTAGTCGGGATCGCCCAGTTGTTCGATCAGCGTGCGCACCGTTGCCGGGGTGCTGAAGTCGCCCATCTTCCGCAGCGCGAATTTCTGCACGTCCGGGTGCGGACTGTCGAGCAAACGCGAGAGCAGCGAGCGTGAGTCCTCCGGCAGCTCATGGGCATCGAGCAGATCGATTGTAAGGCGCGTGACCTCCGAGAACTCCGCTTCTTCGAGTAGGGGAAAGAGCTTGGCGTATTCTTCTTTACGCAGATCGTGGTCGCGCAGGCAGCGCAGGAGCGCGACCAGAGCGTGGGATCGCAGCGTGGGGTGGTGCTCCGCCGTGACGAACTTAAGCAGCCAGCGGCGCGCCTCGGCGCGGCCGAGCTGGCCCATCAGGCGCATGGCGGAGACCGCGGCGGGGCGCTGTTCTTTGGGATCGAGCTTGGCCGCGAGCGTTTCGACTTCGCTATATAACTGCTCTTGTTCTTTGGCGTCCAGCTCGCGCAGCGCGGGCGTCATCAGATCGCAGATGGTTTTGTTGAACTCGTCGGTGCCCGCGACGAGCATTTGCAAGAGGCCCTTGAAGGCGGCCTTGCCGCGTAACTCGCAGAGCACGCGCGCGGCGTTGACTTGACCGGACCGCGACGCGCCGGCGGCGGATTGTAGCACAGCCGAAACCGCGGCCTGCCCCGCCTGGCTCAAGAACCGCACGGCGCGCTCATGGGTATCTTTATCCGGGTCGTCGAGCAGGCCCGCGAAGAGCGGCACGGCGCTCTTCGGCTTTACTTCCTCGAAGTAGCGCAGCGCGAAGTCCTTGAGCACCGGATTGGGTTGGGCGATCGCCGCACTGACCGCTTTCGCGACCTGGGCGTTATCCAGTTTCAGCGCAGCCAAAACCAACAACGCCGCGCAGCGCTGCTCTACGGTGCCCTTCGCGGCTAGATTCAGCAGCTTCTGCAAAAGCGCATCCATGACTTCTTACCAACGCGATCCGTCGGAAAAAGTCAAGCAAACACTATACGCTTTGGTGCAGGGGAACGCTGACGAATCAAACAGTCATGAAGTGCTGTGTCATGGAACATTGAAGAACTTCGCGCCATTCTTCGTCGTGTTGAGCGCGCCGCCGTCTTTGCGCACCAGGATCGCTTTGCCGGCCTGATAGGTCGAGACGACGAGACTGATTCCGAGCCGTTCGAAAAGCGCGGGGAGATTGGCGGTGTGGACGCTGCGCAGCTCGCTCTCTTCTTCCTTCGGCTGTGACGGTGAAGCCATGGTGATTTTCTCCCGCGCGTTCCTTACGCCTTTGGGATTAAGGTTCCATACGTTCAAGGCGTTCAATCGCTGCGCTCCATTCAATTCCCCCTCCTTCATCCACCCCCGCGACGCGGGGGTGGAAAGAGGTGGGGGTTGAAACGTTTTGAACGGTTGGAACGATTTGAACGGTCACAACCGATCGCGCCAAGAATCACATGGTTCACCCGGCGACTGAATCGACTTCGTGGACACTACGGCTTACGGCGCCGCGCTCTCCAGCAAATCCGCAGCCCGCTCGCGCACATCTTTGTCGGGGTCGGACTTGGCTTTGCGCAGCGAGTCGAGATCGCCGCGATCCGCCAGAACCTCCAGCACCTCGATGCGAAACTCAGGGTCGCGGTCGTTCAATCCGCGCTGGATCAATTGCGTGACGTTGGTTCCTTCTTTGTCGGCGAGGGCCTCGAGCGCGGCGTCTTTAACTTCGCGGTTCGGGTCGCTGAGCATATCCGCCAAAGCAGCGATGCTCTTGGGATCGTTTTTGTCTTCCAGGTCGTCCATGGCCTCGAGCTTTGACGCGACCCGGCTTTCCTCTTTGATTTGCTCCGGTGTTTTCTTGATCGCTTCAGCTTTGGGCTTCAGGTTGCTCGCGCCGGGGAGCCGGCCGCGCGAGCCGCCCAAGCTCGGCGCTCGACCTCCGGGGCCGATCATGCCGACCCCCTGGGGCAGGATAACCACCCGGGCGAGGCGGGCGCCGGAATAGAAGTAGGCGAAATTCAGACCGCGCAGGATTCTTTCCAGGGCGCTCGCCGGCGCGAGGTCCTTCAGATCAAGCGTTATCACGTTGGCCGCCGCCTTTTCGTCCCTGAGAACGAAATTGATGCCGCACTTTGCTTCGATCTCCGCGAGGAGTTCCCGGAGCGGAACCTCTTCGGCGTGGACGCTGAGGCGCTCGTTCTTAAATTCGACCGCAAGCTTGGGGTTTACGTCGATATTCGATTCCGGGTCGTTTTCCGCCGCGAGCA
>Ga0214473_10000862_pt1 | contig 41476 bp, 37 predicted proteins | sample RVTome_7_FD_203509 | JGI IMG/M metagenome (GOLD analysis project Ga0214473, IMG submission 203509) | Soil microbial communities from uranium-contaminated site in the Upper Colorado River Basin, Wyoming, United States - RVT98D197 | ecosystem: Environmental > Terrestrial > Soil > Contaminated >...
TCTCACCATCAGACCAAGTATTAATCCCAGCAAGAAAATTGTAAGAACAAACAAGATCAATCGCCAGGGCATGACAAATAAAATAGTCTTAGACGATGCGGCAAATCTTTGTTTGGCTCCATACTTAAGTCTTCCTTGAACCATGAAGATACCCCAGGAAGGTACTTTGTCCCACCTGGTCTCAAAAAGGCGGGCACTTTTTGGAAGAACATTCTCGCCTCCAATATCAAGGGCGGCTGTCTCACGTCCCCACAGGCGCCGAATCTTTATTTTTCCTTCTGGTTTGACATGGACATTTCCTTCATTTTCAAACCGCAGCCTTATATCAATTGGTCCGCGCTCAATCAGCCTTGGCACAATAAGGCCGGTAATCCTTCCCTTTTCAACAATTTTGCCGGGAACTCTTAGCAGAATTAAAGAACCCAACCGGGCAACTACTCCGGTCTGACCAGCTTTGGATGGAGCGGAGGAAAACAGCGCTGCTGCATAGTGGCCACCCGGTTCTGCGTCTTTGGGTACTTTTATGATAACTTTTATTTTCTTCCGTTCCCCCGGTTGTAGTTCAAATCGAGCCGGTCTCGCCTTTATCCAACGACTCATCGACCAAGGCGATTGCTCTTCGGACACGAATCGAGGTTTTCCTTCTTCACCTGCTGCTACAAAATCCTTAGCGCCGGCTTTTATCGATACCTTGCTCCCACTGCTGTTGCTCAGGGTTACCTCTTTGATAACCGTCTCTCCTTTTTTGGCCTCCAGCTCGAATTTTAGAGGAGAGATGGTTAAAACTAGTCCCTCCTGAGCAGAAGTTGATTTTCCGAAACCTAGAGTCAAGCATGCAAATAATGCAAAAGAGAACAGCAGGGGCTTCTTACTGCAAATGAGCACGCGACCTCCCTTTAGATACTATTAGTAGAAACAGGGCGGAGCCTTTTGATCTCCGCCCTGTTTTATTGAGATAACTAGAAATTCCCGGTAGCAATATAAGTAACCGTATTCTGATAAGTACCCGCTGGTTGAGTCGGACCTATATTGAGCTTGTAGGTCACATCCACCTGACTGCTTGTTACAGAACCCGTATTGGTCATCACTGCTTGTTCTTGCTCTGTGGCTGACTTGTTGGCAAATTGCTTGTGACCAGTGGCAAATGTAGCATCGCTTCCGGAAACGTTGGCCGGCGCATAACCAAAGCCATAGGTGTTAGCTAAAGTCCAGGGACCGGCAACTTCTTCTGTGATGGTACTGTCATCACCAATAACATCAGGTATGGTATTTGCGCCTGATCGCAGAGGATGATCCTCTTGACCTGTCACAGTATAACCACCGGCAGCATTGGTCGATACTGAGAGCCTCTGACTAGCTGTCTTAGGTGCGTTCGCTTCAAGAGTGCCGAAATCTATGGAAGAACCTGTAACACCACCACCATCAGGAGCAATCCCGGGAATGATGCTGAAGGTAATCTCAGGCGGTGCTCCTGCAACTTGACCCCGAACAGTTACTGAACCGTTAGCAGGTGGAGTAGTGATCGATGCAGTGTTGCTTGGATTGGATAAATTTCCGGCAATGTCGAAGGCTTTGACATAATAACTATAGGTTGTATTTGGAGCAAGAGTAGTGAAACTACAAGATGTACTTGTGGTTGTATCCAGCAAGCTATCTGTAGCAGCATTGTAGATGTTGTAGCCGGCCAAGCTACTTGTGGCATCTGTTGCAGCAGTCCAAGAAAGGTCTATTTGAGAGCTACTTACAGTAGAGCCTGAGAGAATTGGGCTAGACGGTGCAACAGTATCAACTTTGATCAGTGTAAGCTTGGGTGGATCTTCCAGATTAGGTGGAGATGCGAGGTCTTGGCTGTAATAGTAAAGAGTATTTTCTCCTTCTGGAGAATTGAATGGCGTTGAGTAGGTTGTCCAAGGCCCTGTTGAGGAAATCCAGGAATAATAAGTTGTTCCCTGCTCGTTGCGAGAGAGCGCGACAGAGGGTGGCGTAGTCTTGAACCAGTCGTTGCTCCCATTGGGTGAAGATGGAGTAGTAGTTAGAGATGTACTTGGTGGAGTTGTGTCCGGTGGTGGTGGAACCGGTGATTCGGTTTCCGGGTTTGGCTGGGGTTGATCATAAAAGTCCACGCTGCAATCATCTGTGTCTATCTCAGCCGGCGATCTCTCAAGAGAATGCCCATTGACAACGCCCGGATGTGGAACAACTCCCGCGTAAACGCCGCTCTCATAAACAACAACATCCACAGGAGTGTCATTTTGATCCAGAAGCAATATTTCATCTCCTGTGTTGCTAAGAAAGAGGCTGCCAGTTGCCCAAGCGCTATACTTGACCATGTTTGCAACTTCAGCATCGTTCTCAGATAATTCAAAATCCGGTTGCTTCCCATAGAGGGTGAAGAAGGTGGTTGCGTCGTTGGCAACAACGATTTTGCCCCCCGCCATTATTTGAACTCCAGCCGGGAATTGGTACATGCCTTCCCCGCCACTTGCTGTTTCCTCGTCACCAATCTTGTACTGTGACAAGTCAACAACAGAGGAAGTCGGATTGTAGATCTCTATCCACTCATCGGACGAGGTGCCACTGGGAGTATCGTAGAAAACCTCTGAAACCACCAAATGGTTCGCACTCGCACCTTCCGCAGCATCGGCTGCGTACGGCAAGCTCTTACTGTACGCGGCCATCAGCATTGCGACAAAAAGAAAGATTGCTAATACCTTTTCGACAACTGTTCGGCCGCGCCAAATTGCATAAATTACTGAAAACACTTTAATCCCCTCCTCATTATCCTGAAAATAATCGCTCGAAAACTTCACTGCCGCTTTTTCATGTACCTTTCAACGGCATTACAATCGATGCATCAACTCCGACAAGCAAAGAGTTGCATCCCTGGTACTCCGCAAATTCAATAGTAGAATTTCATGATCACCTCCGGCATAAGTATGCGTTTATGCTTAACACCAAAAGCTTCTATAGCCAAATGATATTTCCTTCTAAAATCTGAACTTTTTTTGACCTCTCAATTCAAAATTCAGATTGGCGGACCCAACAGGGCAGAGAGTGATTCCGGCACTAAGATGGCCGGATGTGAATTGGGGGACGTCTGAAATTCACTTAAGAAGACTGCTAAAGAGCGGGAAATTCGATAGAGCCGAAATCAAAGGATTCAGAGGACAATGTGCAAAACCAATTGGGTCACTCCAGCATCAAGACGACGATGGATAGATACAGACATCTTTTGCCGAGATTTCACAGCGAGGCTTGAGCGCGGTTAGATGCAACCGTTTTTGGTGCATCTGCCAGAAAAGTGTTAAAAAATGACCAAAAATGAAAGAGAGAGAGCGTCCGCTTTTCATCAAACGCCCCCTCTGCACTCTACTCTACTCGGAGCCGGCGACAGGAATTGAACCCGTAACCTGCTGCTTACAAATCAGTTTTGAGGCTTCTAGCGTGGTTCATGATGTTTGCTCATGGTGCGTGTTAGCAGGGAAAAGGCAATTTGCCCTTGTGGCAAGATGTATCGTTTTTCATCGTGTTTTGGCTCGTTCAGTCAGCAAAACCTTAGCAGAGCGAGACTGGAGAAATCGTCTACTTGGCCAGCTTGTCGGGTGTCTTGGCTCCTCCTCTGAAAAGAACCATTAGCAGAAGGAGGAAAAGGCAGTGAAAAGAGCGCTTATTTACATTCTAGTTATAGCAATGGTTGGATTGGTAGCTGTCAGCAGATTTCCACTTGCTCAAAAACCAACCGTCCAGGACTATTCGGATCCACAAATTCCAGTTGGCAAATATGATGAGCTGGTTTCAGTGGATGTGGTTCGATCGGGAGATGACGTCTGGGTATTGGATCATCAGTCTGGGCATTTGGTTTTTGAGCTAAGCGGCAAAAAGAAGGTTGATGAGACGGGCTTCAGGATTTTCAAGGATCTCTTGAACGAAGCCGCTGGCGACGAGGCTGGCGCAGAATCCCATTTCGGTGCCCGCGCTACTCCTAGAAACGTATCTAGATAGGCTTGAATCAACGAGCATGGTTGTCTTGGTCTTTGGAGTCGGTTGGCCAACTTGCGGAAGAATCTCTCAAGGAACTTAGCTCCTATTCCACCCAAAGCATTAGCAAAAACCTCCAAGAAAAATAGTATAAGGCTCATAGCTCTCCTTTGCTGCAATCAGAGTTACATCAAACTGGACTCTTTTCAACACCCCAGGGGTTATTGCCATGAACTGTTGCAGTGGATCTTGGCGGATTGATCAAGAATGAAAGATGCCCAATTTTTCTCCAGTCTAATGTAGACAGAACCTTTGGTAAGAAAAACCGTTCTACTGTTTTCCAACCACACGACAAGAATCGGGACTAGAATTGGGGAGTTGCAGCTTTCGTTCCAATGTATTCACTCTGTCTGGCTATTCTTTCAATCTCTAATGAGTGCTTTGGCTTGTCAAAAACCGTTTGTTTCTCTAGCATGTTTCGGAATTCGCGCTGAGCATTCTGTAGACCTTCTTTGGTTTTGAAATTCAGTTTTAGTATTTCTGGATAAAAACTATATAAAGTCAACCATTGAGCATGAAGCACATAGAAACCGCCATCAAGTCAAAATCCTCTCACGATTTGGTCTCAACCACAACAGCAATTTTGTTTTTGGTTGCCTCTGGAAGGTTATCAGCCAAAATAGCATAACCAATATGAAAGGAACATGCATTCTCTATTTTGTCAAAGATCACAAATAGCGATTCAAGGGTGAAATGAATCCCATGCTGGAGCTTAGGTATTTGATACTTAACCTCAAAACTTTTTGTGCGCTTTATGAAAGGACCGCTGGGCGAATCTTTGGATACTAAATGGTTCTCAAGATCCTGAATTCGAGGATAGTATGGAATAGAAACAGCGGTCATCTGGCTTAGTTTTTCTGCCAGAGTTCTGGGAGGCGTAGGTTTATCGGGTGGCTTTGGGTACGCAGGTATGTCATTCTTGCTCTTGAGCTCAAAACCATCTGGAAAGTGTAAAAAGAGATTTATGTTTTCTGCCGGAGCATTTCCCTCATTTACAAGAACAAATCGCAATTCAGCAGACCTAGATAGAAATTCGCGATGGCGCCATTCCTGTTTAGCGAAGGAACGGTATTCCTCTAAATACTCATCAAGTTCTCGTGCATATCGCTCAACTTCGTCTTTTGTAGGCCATGCATAACCCGCCAAGATAGCAAACGGGTTTCCAAGCTGTGTGGTTTGCGGAACTGAATATTCTAACTCTTTTTTCAGATCGTCAATCTAAGACTCAACAGCAGATTCGTTGAATGGTGCGGGTGGCTGAAGAATGAAGTTGGCAATGTCTAGCCTTTCGTCACCCAAGCTAATCTTCAGTTTCAAATCGGGCATGCGCATTTCAAGCTTCGCAAGACGAGTTCGCAATTCTGCGATTTCTTTTTCCTCTGCAGTTTTGGCTACCTGCACGCGCAGCTCTTCAGGCAACTCAAAGCACCTCAAGTTCTTTGACCTGGCCTTTAGGGTCAATCCGAAATCCGCTGTCGCCAAGACGATCTCGTCACAATCCTCCGGCTGTTGCGAAATCATTGAGGCTACAATGCGATCATCAGATATCTCGGGCAATAGGCCTTCATGACTCCAATTCACTTTAGGTTCACTGACACAAAAGCGAAGAAAAACCCCAGACCGCACCGAATATGGTTCACATTTATCTTTTGAAATGGATCTAAACTTTGAAATCACTTTGACAGCTCGTTTCCGGATTTTTGGATCGGACGCGCTAAACTTTTTCTGGTCCAGCTCCCTTACAACAATCGTGGGAATAACAAGTAGCACCTCATCAGCTGTCAGTAAGGCGCACCAGTCAATTTCATGAAATTGCCGATAGTGCAAGAATGTATTTGTATCTAGAAAGCAAGCTATTTTCATTCTGTACACCTGACCAGTTTGGGCCATTTTACTGATTATGACTCCGGATTTCTTTGCCCGTGCGGCACTGCCGCTCGATAACATTGAAGGACAAGTCGGCCCCTTGTGTGAATACAAAAATAATTCGCCAAAGGGGCGGCGAAATCCTACTAAACAAAACCGGCGATATAAGCACTGTTTATCTGATTCTTCATCAAATTCTTTCTCTGCGCAAGGCGTTTGAAACCCAGTAGCGTTGGCAGCCTACCTACGGCGGGCAGGGACTGGAACTTGAGCCAGATTTCAGGACCACATGCACCCTGACAGTGAAGGCAACGGCCGGAACGAGCAATGTCAAGCTGCTCTTTCCGGCCAGGAATACGCTGGCGAGGCATACTACCTGGTGAATCCCCTTGGGAGTCTGAGCTGGATGGGAAGAGAAGTTCAAGGAGTGCCTGTCTAACAGGACGAAAGCAAGGAAAAGTGAGAAAGCAGACTATCAGACCAAACAAACCAGTGAGAAACATACACAAACCAATAAGCTCAAGCACAGAAACAGACTATTTCACACACGAGAGAAGAAGTATTGACTGATTGAAACAGCAAAAGCCGAGGAGAAGCGCTCTAACACAAACACGGTCAAGAGGAATCAAATAGGGAGGCGTCGTCGGGGCATTGGGTGGGGAATTCTGAACACGCCTATATTACTCAATTCGTTACCCATTTCATTGGGTATTACCCAATTGCCACTTGCTCGTCTTGCGCCATTGGGCACTTTGGCCGCGTCCCAGGCATTCCACCTGTTCTTTTGCCCGTAAGTTCTTCAACACACGCCGGATCATGTCCACGCTGACATTCGGGCATTCATTCCGAATCTCGGCGATGTGAAAAGCACCCTGTGTCCTGTCAACGGCACGAAGCACAAGGCCCGTCTTTTCTCCCCTGGGAATTTCGAGCCGCCCGAGGCGATCCTCGAACTCCCTGTATGCCGTCTTGATGATGAAAAGGATGTAATTGATGTATGGCCAAGGATCGTGTTTGCCCTCGTGCCAGCCGTGGGAGCTTTGCTCCAAGGTTTCGTAGTACCGTTCCTTGTTCTGCTCGATGAGGCGCTCCAGACTTATGTACCGGCCCACCTCGAAACCTAGGTGGTAACACTGCAGGAGCAGAAGGAGACGCGAGACGCGTCCGTTTCCGTCACGGAATGGGTGGATACAAAGGAAGTCCAGATTGAAAGCTGCCAGTAACACGGGCAGAGGGACTTTCCGCTCTTTGATGCAGACGCCATAAAGCTCCACCAATTCACTCATGCGCGCCGGTGTTTCTCCGGCGGGAACTGTCTTGGAACGGACCCTCGAGCGTCCGTCAGGATATTTCTCGACAATGTCTCCGTCCTTCTCCTTGTACTTGCCGGCATCCCAGATCTCTCCGCGCGTCAGGTGATGAAATCTGAGAATGGTCTCTTCTGAAGCCGGAAGTTCCGCACCCTGCTTATGGATCAGGGTCAGCGCCTGCCTGTACCCTCGTACTTCCTCTTCATCACGATCGCGCAGTAGAGACTTTCCAAAGATGATGGTAGCGATACGGGACTTGTCGACCTCTACGCCCTCGATCCGATTGGACGATACGGCGCTTTCGATGAGGGCATGTTCCCGCAGCATCTTGAGACGTTGCGGGGATTGCCGGGTAAACAATTCCTGCTTTCCTCGCGATTCCCCAAGGTCTACGAGATACCAAGAAGTGGATGCTGGAACAGATTCAAATTTCCGGGAAAAGAGGCGTAAGGTCATCATGACTTTTCCCTTTCATATTGCGCATCATCTTCCCGCACCATCATCGGCCTCGTCATGATATTGACTTCCATCCAGTAGTGGGCCACCTTTGTCACCTCTTGTCATGGAAAGCGAGCCTAATATATATCCAGTTTATGTCCAGTTTATGTCCAGTTTGTTGCGTCAAAGAACTCATATCTCTGTTGTCGGTAAAGTCTTTAATTTTGCTCTTTTGGGCTAGCGAATTACAGAGGCAGGATAGATGCCGACCTTCGAAGGCCCCCACCAACCTTCTGGCCGCTGAGACAATTCGCCAAAGGGATCGGGAAATCCTACCAAGTTTTACTAGGTGATATAAAGCAGCTTTATCCGATTCTCTATCAGATACTTTCTTTACGCAAGGCCTTGGGGACCCAGCAGCGCTGCCAACCTACCTGCCGCATACAAGGACCGGAAGGTGCGCCGGATTTGAGGATTGCATCTGCCCCGGCAAAAATGGAGTGAGCGACACAATCAAGGGCGAAGTGAAACGGAGAGCAAGAATTGGGAAGGATAAATAGCGAAGCGGTTTATGTTTACAATTTTTGCGCCCCTTGATGAAGCAGCGAACGAAATAAAATGGAACGTGCCTTCAAGGCAATCTAAGATTTGCGCGAAGTGCATGAATTATTAACTACCCCAAGGCATATGTTTTTTCGTCTCTTAGAATTTCAAGTGAATATTGAATAGCTGCCAGAATATCTTCTTTCTTAAGTTGCGGGTATTCTTCAAGGATTTTCTCATAAGACCAGTCATTTGAAAGCAGTTCCAGAATGAACTCAACAGAGATTCTTGTTCCCTTGATGATTGGTTTTCCAACAAGTATTTTTGGGTCAACTACGACTCTTTGCCTCCACATGGTTGTTTCCTCCTCACCAGAGTTTGACTCTTATTCCTATTCTACACAACTGATCGGCTCATGTCCTGAATGCTACAGCAAGCAGCCATAGACAGAAATCGCATAAAATTGCTTGATTTTTGTCAAGTGCTATAAGAGATGAAGAATCGGAGACAACGATTATGGAGCAAGCCTTTCGGCTGTTTTTCTATCTGCCTCCAGATCCTCAATGGTATAGTGCATGGGTATACCACGTTTTGCCGAAAGCTCCATAAATTCAGCAAGAGGTATCCCTGCTATCTCTGCAGCTTTCCCCATTGATATAACATTCTCTCGAAAGAGCTCGAGGGCTATCAATTTTCGAACTTCCTCAGAAGCCTTTTCTTTCTTTAGATTTGCTAACGCAAATATCTCTTCAGGTAGTTTTATGTTTACCTCAGCCATTCTCATGCTCACCCTCCTCGATCCTGACTGATTGCTTCCGCAGCGCTTAAACCCTTCGGCCAACGAGTAGCAATTCTCTTACCGACCTTTCTTATCTTGGTCAAAGCTTTGGGGTCTTTTTCTTTTTGTTGCTGGACTTCGGCTTCAAGAATCGCTAAGCGAGACTTAAGCTCTTCTATGTCTTTGGCCAGGTCTCTCATAGAAATAACCTCCATGGAATGGCTAAACCAATCATATCATAATCTTATGAAGTTCCGTAAAATGGCTGTGAGGCATACGTTTGCTAGTCTTCTGATCCATCAAGACGAGAACATAAAATATGTACAGTCCGTCCTTGGACACGCTTCAATTCAGACTACTTTGAACGTCTACGGACACTTACTCCCTGACGTTCACCAAGAAGCGGCCGAACGCCTTGATCGAACTGTTGATGTTAGCAGAATGTTAGCAGGGGGTCCCAAAAAACCAAAAGAGGACGCTCCATATTCGAAGACACCCTCCTTTAGCTGCACTTATATGGAGCCAGCGACAGGAATTGAACCCGTAACGTCGCATTGAAAAAGACTGCTTCACAGCGTTTTTCAATTGCTCTCCAACAAGGAAACCCAGAGTTTCCTTTTTGGTATTTTTCCTTCCTTATGGATGATTGTGGGGGAATCCTTCCCCCACAAAAATGACCCCCTGGGTTCCGGGTTCAACTCTCAACGCAAAAATGAAGTAGCACCGTCCATAGGGGATGATGCTACTTTCATCTGAGCCGGCGACAGGAATTGAACCCGTAACCTGCTGATTACAAATCAGCTGCTCTGCCATTTGAGCTACGCCGGCGTGTTTTTGAAAACCTCTTGCCGCACCTGGAGAATTCCGTCGTGGCGATGAAATCCATTATGGCGACCTTATGATTTTATAGAATCGGGCGGTTTTTTTCAAATGAAATTTTTCGCAGTTAGATAAAACAGTGAACCACGTATAGGAGATTGCTTCGGCGCCTTCGGCGCTTCGCAATGACGGGATTCGGAATGGCCGGTGGTGGTGCATACTGAAAGGATGGGGCTGGACTTGAGCTTTTGCTGGCGCAGATACGTAAGACTGATTGCTATGCTAGCTTCTAAGCGTGTGTTATGCGGTGGATTCCGGGAAAATCAGAGCTTTCGAGCTTGAACAAAGCGTATACTGGGCTAAAACCTATGATGCCGGTAAATAGGAGGATCAAACCGGCCACGACCAAGACTATGTTCCAAACTAGAGCTAATGCCGTATAAGTTAGTGCGAAATAGACCAGCAAGACTATGCCCAAAATGGCTCTGATCACTCTCTCAACAAGTCCAATGTTGTGAGTCATTGTCATCGCCTCCTTCGGACAAAATTAGCTCAAGTCCAAGCCCCAACTTAAATTATACCCCTCTTGCCGGCAAAAGTTTAGGGCTTTTCCTTAAATAACAGTGCCGTTTAGGTGCGGTGCAACAAATATTTGCGGGTTTGACATTTCACCCTCCCCTTAGTCCCCTCCCATCCAGGGAGGGGAAAGAGCTGGGAATGAGCAAAGGCGGATAAGAAAAGCTCAAGGTTGTTGGCCTTGAGCTTGTTAGTCGAATCTAGTTTGGTTACCTAGTATCAGAAAACTACATCATGGTGTTCTTTCGTCTTAGGTGAAGCTCCACTTTCCGTTTCACCCTTTGGAGTGCATTATCGATTGATTTGACGTGCCTTTCCAGGTCTTCAGCGATTTCCTGGTATGACTTTCCGTCTATATAAAGCTTAAGGACCTGGGCTTCCAGGTCACTTAGGATTTCTCCGAAACTTGATCTCATACTTTTTATTTCTTCCCCGCTTATCACCAACTCGACCGGATCGGTTACTTCGGTGCCTGATAGCATGTCGACCAGCGTGCGGTCCGACTCTTCTTCATAATACATTGGTTTGTTAAGCGAGACGTATGAATTAAGCGGAACATGCTTTTGGCGGGTAGCGGTCTTTATTGCGGTGATCATCTGGCGGGTAATGCAGAGTTCTGCGAAAGCTCGAAAAGAAGTTTGCTTCTCGTGGCGGAAGTCCCTTACCGCCTTATACAAGCCGATCATTCCCTCTTGGATTAAATCTTCCCTGTCGGCGCCGATCAAATAATAAGAGCGAGCCTTGATTCGAACGAAGTTCTTGTATTTGTCGATCAAAAATTCCAGAGCTGTGTCATCGCCTTCTTTTGCGGATGAGACCAGCTGAAAATCGGTGAAATCATCGAATAAGGGAGGACATTGAGGAATCTTTCTTTCTTGACCAGGCTCAATCTGCAACCACATCGCCTCCAGTAGAAGAAGTTGGACAAAACAAATTGACAGAGTCGCGTGCCCCTAACGTTCACCCCTCGTTGAGAAAAGGAAATATGAAAAATGACTATAAAAAGATTATATCCTACGAACAGGCAAATCGTCAAGAAACAACAGCTAAATATGTTGATTTGTGAGCCATACTTTATTCGTCCGGCCCATCTTCCAAAAATGTGAATTTCTTAAGTTTTTCGCGAACTTCCTTGTCCAATCTATCCTCCAAGAATGTTCGGGCAGATTCTTCCTGATGCTCCTTCCACTCCTCCTTTGCCTCTTTGATGCCGTTCATTAGTTCACCGGGAGTTCTTCTATATGCGCCCTTGCCGAAAATCATGCGCTGCAGTGTATAGTCGGATGTTGCTACGATTACGGTCTGGTCGAAGTCTCCCCTGAAAGCCAGACTTTCGATGCAAGCATCCGCGGATTGGCCCTGATCGGTAAAAATAACTTCGACGCCGAGGACTGTTCCTTTTCGTTCACCACCCGCGGCCTTTTTGGCTCCGCTTAGGGGCCGCCTTTTGGTCCTGCCAAAGGCAGGCGCTCCGGCCGCGTCAAAAACCACAATAACCTTATTGCCGGTGTACGACTGATAACTAGCCAGGTCTTCAACCAACTTCGCCCTCGCCAGTTCAAGATCCTTATCCTTGATCTTCGCATAATAAGGTTCTTGATGGATTATGTTGTATCCGTCAACAATTATCAGTTCAGTCATGGTTTTGTATGTCCGAAGTCCGATGTCCAAGGTCCGATGTCGAAGAGACCACTCGCAAGGTCCAAACCCCCCGGTCCCCCCTTTTCCAAAGGGGGGCGAAGGAAACACTATGGACCTGTTGCCAAAGTCCAAGAATGTCCTATTTCGTCATCGCGCCGTGCCTGCCGGCAGGCAGGAGGAGACCTCAGGCCGACGCGGCGATCTCATTACCAGCAGAGATTGCTTCGCTCCGCTCGCAATGACGTTCATAAAACGGTTTGGCAACAGGTCCACTATTTCCGTTTCCAGCGGGCTCCGTAAGCGGTGTCTTCTATCGTGACACCAATTTCCGCTAAGCCGGCTCGAATTTTATCCGCCGCCTGGAAATTTTTCTCTTTGCGCGCTTCTTCGCGCTTCTCCACAAGTTGACTGATCAATTCATCTTCCCTTGCCGAGTCATATGCGGACGCATCGATAAACTCATGGGCTAATTGCAGCAAGGGTTCATTGATTTTGACCTCTTCAGCTCCGGCCGCAAAAACTCCGAGCGAAGAAGATGTTCTCCCGGGAAGCACAAAACCCGTGACATCCTCGCTCAGTTTGACAAGCGTCTTTTTTGCATCCTCGAGAAGAGTTTTTCCGGACAACGAGAATCCGGCCTTGTGTCCATCGATAAATATGTTCGTCGCCCTCTCCAGCTCAAAAAGCACTCCGATGGCTGCCGGTGTGTTGAAGTCGTCATCCATGGCTTCTGCGAACTTCTTCTCTGCTTCGGAGATCTTCGCGCCAAAGACTTCTTCGGCCTCGACGGTCTCCTCTGTCTCAGCAAAAACCGCCTTCTCCAACAGATCATCCACCCTCCAAAGCAGGTCCAGCAATCCCGATACCTTGCGTTTGGCCTCTTCCAGATGCTCGTCACTATAGTCAATGGGACTGCGGTAATGAGTTGACAGGAAAAGCATCCGGAGCGCGTTGCGAAGTTCGATTTCTTTCCCCTTGTACTCATCCCTGAGATCGCGAATCAGGATTACATTACCGACCGACTTTGCCATTTTTTCAGCTCTGATCGTTACAAATCCGTTATGCAGCCAGTATCTTACAAATGGTTCCGCGCCGGTATAGGCCTCGGCCTGGGCAATTTCGTTTTCGTGATGAGGAAAGATGAGGTCTTGCCCGCCTCCATGGATGTCAAAGCTCATCCCCAAACGGTTCAGAGACATCGCTGAGCACTCAATATGCCAACCAGGCCTTCCGTCTCCCCACGAACTAGGCCAGGACGGTTCTCCCGGTTTTGCGTTCTTCCAAAGAGCGAAGTCCATGGGATGATGTTTACGGGGATCGACTTCCACTCTTTCTCCCGCTCTCATTTCATCCAGAGTACGATGCGACAGCTTTCCGTAGCCGGTGAATTTGCTTATCTCATAGAAGACATCGCCGTCGACGGCGTAGGCAAAGCCTTTTTCGATCAGCCCTTCAATCAGCTTGATCATCTCCGGAATCTCTTCGGTCGCTTTTGGTTCAATATCCGGTTTACGACAGCCGAGAACTTCCATGTCTTCGTGAAATGCTTTGGCGTATTTTTCAGCGATTTCACTGCTGGTTGAATTCTCTTCTTGCGCTCTGTTTATGATCTTGTCATCAATGTCAGTCAAATTTCGAACATACGTAACATCGTAACCTGTTGATTCTAAATATCTCACGATTGCGTCAAATGCCACGTAGCAGCGGGCATTACCGATATGAATGAAGTTGTAGACGGTTGGACCGCAGACATACATTGCGATTTTTCCATCATCGCGCGGCATGAATTCCTCTTTTTTTCTAGTTAACGTGTTGTAAGCCCTGATTGGCACTGCAGATCACCTTATCCTGTCTTGTCTCCAGCTCTCAAAATCCCCCCGGCCCCCCCTTCGGCCAAAGCTCGTTTGCGGTCTTCTTCCAGCTCCTCGGGGAGACAATAGCAGCAATAGGCCTTATTCTCATCCAGCAGTTTTTGGGCCACGTTTCGATAAATATCTTGCCTCCGGCTCTGATAGTAGGGGCCGAAATCTCCGCCAACTTCAGCCGGATGATCCAGAAAAACAAAAAAGACATTGCTGGATTGTCCGATCAAGTCGCGCAATGACAACCTTTGTAACACAGGTCATGTCTCTTGTTACCCGATCAAGCCTGTCCTCCGACTTGATCGGGGATCGGCAACGACAAACTAGAACTAGATTGCTTGATCGAACAGACCGGTTGACTCTCCACCTGAGAAAAAGAATGACTCTCGACTTCTTCTATCGCTAATCGCTCGTCGAAAGTCGCTCGTCGGCTTCTTCCACCAACACTACCGCGTAAGCTGCAACTCCTTCGCGCCTACCGGTAAAACCCAAGCCCTCGGTAGTTGAGGCCTTTAAGCCTACTTTGTCTTTCTCGATTTCCAGAGCCCCGGCTATTTTTTCCCGCATTTCTTCCCGATAGGGACTTACTTTTGGTTCCTCCAAAACGGCTACGCAGTCAATATTGCCCACTCGAAATCCGCGCTCCGATAGAATGCGGCCCACCCTGGATAACAAGACCATACTTGAGATATTTCTATACTCCTCGTCGGTGTCAGGGAAATGTTGACCAATGTCTCCGGCGGCAATAGCGCCCAGGATCGCATCCATGATCGCATGAGCAACTACATCCGCGTCCGAATGACCTTCCAATCCGAATCGGAACGGGATTTCCACCCCGCCCAAGATCAAAGGCTTTCCTCCTGTGAATTTATGAGCATCAAAACCAATACCGATTCGCATATGTGAAAACCTCGTCGTATGTCGAAGGTCGTACGTCGAACGAAAGGCTTTCTTAACGTTCATCGTTCAGCGTTCGACAGTCTTTTTCCTTTTCTCCAAAATCGCTTCCGCTATGACCACATCATCGGGTGTCGTGATCTTGATATTTTCATACGAACCCATGATTATCCTTATTCTATAACCCAGCCGCTCCATCAAGACCGCATCATCGGTTCCGTAAAATCCGTCGCTCCCGGCTTTTTTATATGCCTTAACAAGCAGATCGGCCGGGAACACCTGGGGGGTCTGAATTTGCCAAATGTCCTGGCGATCCAAGGTCTCAACCACTTTCTCGCCTTCGATACGTTTTAGAGTATCTTTCGCAGGTACTCCGGCGATTACACCATCCCAGCCGTCCAGCCCGGAAAAGCAATCTTCAATAACCGCGGAAGTAACAAAAGGCCGTGCTCCGTCATGAACTGCAACGACCTTTGTCTGCTCCGGTAAAGCTCTCAAGCCGTTGTAGATGGAATCCTGGCGCTCACGGCCTCCTTCAACAACCTGCCGGACCTTATTGAATTTGTAGTGTTTGACCAGTTCCCGGCAACGACCTAGATCTTCTCCGCCGGCGGCGACCACAATTTGTTGGACCGCCGAACAAGACTCGAATGCACGTAGAGTGTGGGCCAACATGGGTTCGCCGCCTAAAAGCAAATACTGCTTTCCCTGGCCGCCCATTCTTCTTCCAATACCGGCCGCCGCAATAAGAGCTACGTTCATAATCCTCTCAAAATCCGGTTCTCCAACTTAGGCACTATTAGCCTCCAGGCTCTTGAGCTTTGTAAAGATCATTTTCCCGGCCGGAGTCTGAAGAACACTGGTAACAACCACTTCAACCTCGCTGCCGACGTGTTTTTTGCCGCCGTCGACTACGATCATAGTCCCGTCGTCAAGATAGCCGACACCCTGGCCGATCTCTTTTCCTTCCCTCAGCACCAAAACACTCATTTCCTCACCCGGCAACACGACCGGTTTTAGCGCATTGGCAAGCTCATTAATGTTCAGAACCTTTACTCCCTGAAGTTCGGCCACCTTATTTAGGTTATAGTCATTGGTTAAAACTATTGCCCCAAGTTCCTTTGAAAATTGCACTAGTTTTGCATCAACGTCCGCGATTTCGGGATAATCACGATCATCGATGTGAATCTCAGCCTTAGGCTCCTTCTGCAAGAGTCTCAGGACGTCCAGCCCTCTTCTTCCTCGATTTCTCTTTAGACCATCCTCTGAATCAGCAATACCCTGCAGCTCCCTTAGAATGAAACGCGGGACATTCAGACGTCCCTCGACAAAGCCTGTTCTGCAAATATCTGCGATTCTGCCATCGATTATTACGCTCGTATCCAGTACTTTCTCATTGGTATGGTGACCCTTGGAGGACGTCAAAGGCATCTTGATAGAACCGAAGGAATGAAAAAGCGCGCGAAAGTCCTCTTTCTTGTAGAGAGACAAACGGAGACCAAGAAAACCAAGAACTACAAAAATGAAAATTTTCAAAAACAACTTAACTAACTGATTTGGGATAGAACTGAAGGGGATAGAAACAAGCCAAGCAATGAAGAGGCCGATTACCAGTCCCAATACTGCAACGAAAAGGTCAAAGCCCGGCATCTTCTGGATAGCTGAATCCAACCACTCCATCACCCTATCCAGCCTCTTCCCGACCAGGCTGCCAATTATGTATCCGACTCCACAACCAATTATGATATATAAAATGATTCCGGGCAAACCACTTGGAGTATGGATAACATTTATTGCCAGCTCATAACCGACAACCGCGCCGATGGTCACAAAGAGGAAGCGGATAATCTGAACTAACATAACAAACAGCTCCCTATTTATTGATTTGTGGGCAAGACTTTTTGGATATCACCTCCACTGCAAATACTCAAGCATATCTACGTCAGTATACTGCCTCACTATTAAGGTAACGTTTAAGGGTTGCAGTTACGATGCCACTTAACTTAAATGCAAAATGCAAATTTCAAAATGCAAATTTCAAAGTCTTAAAGGCCTCAAAGCAAAACCATTCTTCATTTTGCACTTTGCATTTTGACTTTTGCAATAGGATTAGTGAAACAGTTCGTCAACCATGTCTTTTACGTGATCCTCGTCGCGCTCGAGCGCAAAAACCAACTCGCTCTCCAGAATCTGCCTGGCTCTTCCAAGCATGCGCTTCTCGCCGGTTGATAGACCGACATCAATATCCCTTAGAGTCAGATTGCGGACGACTTCGGCAACCTCAAAAACATCGCCGCTTTTTATCTTTTCTCTGTTCTTCTTAAAGCGGCGATTCCAATCGGTTGGCATTTTCGTCTGATCATCGGAGAGCACGGCCAGGACGTTTTCGGCTTCCTCCAGGGAGATTATGCTCCGCAAGCCGACTTCACATAATGAATCCGCAGGGACCATGACAGTCAGCTGCCCCTGCGAGAGCCGTACAATAAAATAGGTTTTCATCTGCCCTAAAACTTGCTTCTCTTCGATACCTTCTATAACGCCTGCTCCATGATGAGGGTAAACTACTTTGTCTCCAACGTTAAACACGGCCACCTCCCGACTAACTAATCTTAACATAACCCCTATGCTCGGTCAAAGAAAAGTGGCTCCCTTGCAATTAATTGGGATAATACATATAATCTTGGTAGTTAATACCCTCAAAAAGGAACAATCATGGGCGAGCACTCTTGCAGCAAATTCCAGGATACTGTCTCCGATCATCTGGTAAGATACCGCAGCATTCTAGATGCCATGTCCAAATTTCAAGAAGCGAGTGCGCATGTAAACAGGGCTATCGCCAAATCGGTCACAACATGTGGATGCGTAAAAATCAAGGCGACAAGGCAGCCGATTCCCGAGAAAGCAAGTCTGGCAGATATTAGAGATTATATGAAGTCGCATTTGGAAGGGGATTTGTGCACAACGTGTCTTGAAAACATCGAATCCGAATTGGGAACAACTCTTTTTTATCTAACAGCTATTTGTACTATCCTAGACCTCGATTTAGAAAAAATCCTGCAGACCGAACACAACCGAATAACCGCTCTAGGGTTTTATAGCCTCACGTAAACCACTTAATTGCAAAATGCAAATTTCAAAATGCAAATTGCAAAAGTCCTTAGAAAACCTGCCCATTTTGCATTTTTCATTTTGCAATTTGACTTCTGGTTTTTACGTATACCTCTCCAGCAAACTGTACTCTTTCAGCCTTTTTAGGCCGTCTTTGATTGCTTGTGCTCTGATCTGTCCTACTCCGTCTACTTCGTCCAGTTCCTCGGTTTCGGCATCCAAAATATCCTGCAAGCTGCCGAATTTGTTAACGATTTTGCTGACAACTGAAGCCGGCACCCTCGGAACTTTTATCAAAAGCCTGTGTCCCCGGGGATGAGCAGGTCTATCAAGAAAACCAGCCTCCTCGCCCTCGTAACCCAAAATTGAGCAGACTTCCGCCGGATCAAGAATATCCTCAGCGGAAAGCGCGGCCAATTCATTTCGAATGCTCTCAGGACGTTTGCGATTCTTCGCATAATCTCTTATGACCAAAAGAATGTCACTCTCGACATTCGCCATAAGCTCATCCTTCTGCATGTTTATTAGTCGCCCCTCTGTGCCCAGCTCGGAGATGTACTGTTCGATTTCTAATGCGACCCTGTGAGCCATCTCGGATCTCTGCAAAACAGTTACGACATCCATCAAGGTAACCAAGTCCTCGAACTCAAGGCCGTTTAGGTTGGAAATAACCTCGTTCAGCCTGGCTTTGTAGCGCTCCAGCGCCTGCAGAGCCTGGTTTGCTTTGGCGATAATTACTCTTACATCGGCCAAGACATACTTGATGTCGTCGATGTAGAGCGAGACCACATCGCGCCTCTGCGAAATGGAAACCACCAGCGCCCTTGTTTGCCTTGCAACTCTTTGAGCCGTACGGTGCCGCGTTCCTGTTTCGCTGGTATGAAGCGAAGAATCGGGAACAAGATGAACATTTGCCAGCAGAATTCTGTCAAGATCTTCATCAAGGATAATCGCGCCATCCATCTTGGCCAATTCGTAGATCTTTTGAGGCGAAAACGGGCAGTTGAGCTCAAAGCCACCATTGCAGAGCTTTATGACTTCCGCCACATCTCCGATGATGATTAAAGCTCCCGTTCTGGCGCTGACAATGTTCTCAAGTCCTTCTCGCAGAGCTGTTCCCGGAGCGACCTTTCGCACAACATCTTTAAGAAGTTTTTCTTTTTGAATGTTTCCTGAGACCACTCTTAATCCCCTCGCGTTGACGACACCATGTTCAGACTTCTCATATCCCGGCCGGACTGCTGCAAAATCAAAGATCAAATATCAAAAATCAAATGTACAGATAAAAAGTCAAAAATATATTTTCATTTTTCATTTGCCGAGGTAGTCCAAAACCTCGCCAATGGACCCGACCGGAATCAGTTTTCCCCCGGTCACCCGCGCCGCTTCTTCTTTTGCTCGGCGGGGCAGCATGATTTCGGTGAAACCCAGTTTTATTGCTTCTTTGACCCGCTGCTCGACAAAGCCAACCGGCCTTACTTCCCCTCCCAATCCGACTTCGCCGATTGCAGCCAGGTTGGGAGCAATCTTAAAGTCCCGGTAAGCGGAGGCTATGGCGATTGCGGCTCCCAAATCCGCCGCGGGTTCGTTGATTCTCACTCCGCCAACAGCGTTAAGATAGATATCTTGATTCTCCAAGCGAAGCCGTCCTCTTTTCTCAAGCACCGCTATTATAACAGAGAGTCTGTGATGATCCATCCCCGATGTAAACCTTCTGGGGTTGGCAAGATAGGACGAGACCACAAGTGCCTGCAATTCCACGAGCAAGGAGCGCGAACCTTCGACGATGGCGACAATCGAAGACCCTGCTGCACCGTCTGATCTATGGGAAAGAAACAAAGACGAAGGATTTTGAACCTCGCCCAGCCCCTCTTCCTTCATCTCAAAAACGGCTATTTCGTTTGTCGAGCCGAATCTGTTTTTGACAGCCCTGACTATCCGAAAAGACTCATTCGAACTGCTTTCAAAATATAGAACCGCATCCACCATGTGTTCAAGAACACGGGGCCCGGCAATAGCGCCTTCCTTTGTCACATGACCCACGATGAAGACGGGCAAATTCCTCTTCTTCGCAAATTGATTAATGTATGAGGTGCATTCCCTCAATTGGGTGATGTTGCCCGGAGGCGAAGGGATCTCTGAATGAAAAACGGTCTGAATGGAGTCGATTATCAAGACAGCAGGATTTAGCTCGTCAGCAACGTGACCGACTTGTTCAATGTCTGTTTCGGCAAGTATAAGAAGATTGTCGTCAAGCGCCCCCAGTCGTTCGGCCCGAAGACGAATCTGGTGGAGCGACTCCTCCCCTGTGACCAACAAAACGGTCTGCCCGTCTTTGGCAACATTGCTTGCTACTTTCAGCAGAAGAGTCGATTTTCCTATGCCCGGCTGTCCACCAAGAAGAACCAGAGAACCGGCTACGATACCCCCGCCGAGAACACGGTCAAACTCCGGGATAAATGTAGACATTCTCTGGTTTTCAGTAGTCAAAACTTGGGTTATTCTTTGAGGTTGTTCCGGAGGCTGACGCCGCCTATCCGCCAAGTGTGCCTCATCCGGGATGGCCTCCTCAGTCATGGTATTCCACTGACCACAATCAGGACACCTTCCCATCCATTTAGGTGAGAGATAGCCACATTCCCGGCATCTCACCACACACTTGGTTTTGCTCATACCTCACTCTCACTTGCCGGGCCGCTTGCCACCTTCTCGCCTTCAGCTTCCCGGAAGAATATTTTACCCTCCTTCACATCCGCAACAATCCTTTGGCCGGCCTTAAAGTGCCCGCTCAAAATCGCTTCAGAAAGAGGATCTTCAATGAGTCTCTGAATTGCTCTTCTCAAAGGTCTCGCACCAAGGGTTGGATTGAATCCCTCTTTGGACAGCAATTCCCGAGCCGCATTAGTCAGCTCGATTTCAATTTCGTGTCCGGCAAGCTGAGTGTGAACTCTCTTAAAGAGCAGATCGACGATGGATGTTATCTCCTTGGGAGTCAGCTCATGAAAGACAATGACATCGTCAATTCTATTTAAGAACTCAGGCCTAAACGTGTGCTTAAGTTCACCGATGACTTTCTGCTTCATATCCTTGTATGAAAGCGATTCGCCCGTTTCCGAGATCCTCGAAAATCCGATCGGAGTGGCCTTTTGAATGAAACGCGCTCCGATGTTCGAGGTCATGATTAGAATCGTATTCTTGAAATCCACAGTTCTGCCTTGAGCGTCGGTCAAGCGGCCGTCTTCCAGAATCTGAAGCAGGATATTGAAAACTTCCGGATGGGCCTTCTCAACCTCATCAAAGAGGACAACCGAATAAGGCTTTCTTCGCACGGCCTCGGTCAGTTGGCCGCCCTCCTCAAACCCAACATAGCCCGGAGGCGAACCGATCAGTCTTGATACTGTGTGTTTCTCCATGTATTCAGACATGTCGATTTGGATGAGCATGTCTTGATCACCGAAGAGATAATCCGCCAGAGTCCGCGCCAGTTCGGTCTTTCCGACGCCGGAAGGACCCAGGAAGACAAAGGAACCACTCGGCCTGCGAGGATCTTTTAAGCCGGCCCGGGTTCTTCTGATTGCACGCGAGACAGCCTCAATCGCTTCATTTTGGCCGATGACCCGCTCATGCAAAGCATCTTCCATACGCAGCAACTTAGCGCTTTCTTCCTCCGTTAACCTGGCCACCGGAATTCCGGTCCAAGTTGAGACAATGAAAGCGATCTCTTCTTCTGTTACCCTATCCTCCAAGCTCGGCAACTCCTTAACTGCCTCGGGCGTTGCGTCTTGGCTCGCTTTCAAATTATTCTCTTTGTCTCTCAAGAGAGCCGCTCGCTCGAACTCTTGCTGGTCAACAGCGGTCTCTTTCTGTTTCTTTATGTTCTCAAGCTCTTTTTCAATATCTTTAAAGCTGGGAGGCATTGCCATGCTCTTGATTCTCACACGCGACGCCGCTTCATCAACTAGATCAATAGCCTTGTCAGGCAAAAACCGGTCCGAGATATATCTATCAGCCAGATTTGCCGCCGCCCTGATCGCCTCATCGGTTATCTCCACCTTATGATGCGCTTCATAGCGGTCTCTCAACCCAAACAAAATCGACACAGTCTCGTCGACGCTCGGTTCGCCGACATTTATCGGTTGGAACCTTCGCTCAAGTGCTGCGTCTTTCTCGACATGTTTTCGGTATTCGTCAAGCGTTGTCGCTCCGATCGTCTGAAGCTCGCCGCGAGCCAAAGCAGGTTTCAGGATGCTGGCTGCATCAATCGCTCCTTCGGCGGCACCCGCTCCGACCAGGTTATGCATCTCATCGACAAAAAGAATCACATCTCCGCGGCTTCTGATTTCCTTCATGACCTTTTTGAGCCGTTCTTCAAACTCGCCGCGATATTTTGATCCGGCAACCAGTGCTCCGAGATCCAATGTGTATATGTGCTTGTTCTTCAGAATTTCCGGCACCATGTCGTCGGATATAAGATGTGCCAACCCTTCAACAATGGCCGTTTTTCCTACACCGGGTTCACCGATCAAAACAGGATTATTCTTTGTCCGGCGGCTTAAGATCTGCATTACTCGCTCAATCTCTTTTGCTCTGCCGATAACCGGATCGAGTTTTCCTTCCTTGGCCAAACGGGTCAAATTTCTCCCGAATTCGTCCAGCACGGAAGGATGAGCTTTCGCAGTCTCCGCCGGTTCCATTCCCTTGTTGACGTAAAAACCCGTCAAGAGTTCCGATACTTCCCGGCGAACACTTTCCAGGTCGGCACCCAGATTTTCCAGAACCTTCGCCGCCACTCCCTCGCCTTCACGGATCAGACCAAGGAGAATGTGCTCGGTACCGATGTAATTATGGCCTAACTGTAGCGCTTCTCTTAGGGCGTATTCCAAGACCTTTTTTGCACGCGGAGTAAAAGGAATGTGTCCCGGAGGAGAGGAATTCCCTTTGCCGACAATCTCCTCGACCTGGAATCGAACATCTTCGAGATTTATGTCCAGATTTTCCAAAGCCTTTGCAGCGATGCCTTCTTTTTCCCTAATAAGCCCCAAAAGTAAATGCTCCGTCCCTATGTAGTTTTGATTCAGCGAACGCGCCTCTTCCTGAGCAAAAACAACCACTCTGCGCGCTCTCTCTGTAAATCGCTCAAACACGTGCATCTTCCTTTCTGGAAACGTTATTAGACTACGCCCCTATTTTAATTGTCTCCCGTACCTCAGATACTGTCAACTAGAAAAATTTGGGACCAGGCTTTCTAGGACCGGTTGGGCCCTTTTGGGATTCATGGCTCCGCGATCCGAATTGCCACTTGAACTGGGCTATCTACACCATTGCTGCAGCGGCAAGCCGGTGTCGGACACCATCCGGAGTACGGAGACGACCGGGGCGTTAACTGGAACTGCTCGATACTTCCAAGAACCGGCTTATTACAAAATCGCGTTCAAGGGATGTAATAAACCAGCCTGCACGGGGGCCGGACTTTCTTCCAAGGATGCTTATGTATACAACTTGAAAAGATTTGCGGGCGGACAAGCCGGATTCCTTCCCGATCCCATGAATGCTGTTGTGGACTGCTTCGGCATCCCATCCGATATTCCGAAAATGACCGGCTAGCTTGCCCAGGAATTCTTTCTCATCCGCCGCAAGATTTCGAGCTTCTTCCGGCAAATTCTCCTGAACCTTAAACTTAAACACGTCGGGAGCAAAGGTCGTCAGCCAATTGTTGGCGTATTTGATGTAGTCTTCCAGGGTTTTTGCGTTCGTGACGGAATATCCGCTTCTCTTTAGGACCTCGATAGCTTTTTCCAGGTTGTTCTCAGCCACCTGCGCTGCGATCACTATGTGCAAGAAAGGGATGTCCAGGTGAGACTTCTCTGCCGTCGCCAAATCGACTTGGCTGATCTCGTAGGCTCTCTTCTCGTAGGATTCCAACTCGTCCGGTGAATCAAAGTATTTGTCTTCAAGTTGCTGATAGTCTTCGTAGAGCTTCAGGAGTCCGTTTTCCGGATCAAACTCAATATGCTTTTCCGGCCTTACTCTTAGGACAAGAAACCGGACAAGTTCCGGCGGTATGATTTCCAACATATCCTGAATGGAAATCGCTACGCCGGTGGAGCTTGCCATAGCCCCTTTTCCCTTCCAATAAATCCACTCATAGATGATCGGATACGGCGGTTTGTAGTCAAAAACCTCTCTCGAAATGGCTTTGCCCGTGTCATAGGAACCACCAGCCGTTGCATGATCCTTGCCAAAGGGCTCGACGGTCACGCCAAGCACTTTCCAGCGAGCCGGCCAATCGATTCGCCAGGGCAGTTTTCCTTTGCCCTTTGCCGCAGTCCAGACTGTTGCTTCACCGCATTTGCACGTGTAGCCGAGTCCGCCGAACGGGAAGAGATCCGGCTGGTCGATCTTCGTCTCGGTTATATTTCCGCACTTCTCGCACTCGACATTGAACGGCACCCAATCTGAAGGCAATTCACGCCCACTTTGAGATGCAATTATTTTCGCTATTTTGTCCCTGTTCTCCACGGCTTCTTGTATTACACCGGCAAACCTGCCTTCCCGGTAAAGCTCGTGCGCCTTGTATGCTTTTAGCTTCACTCCAAGCTGTTCACATGCGGCGAGAAAGGGCTTTAGAAAATGGTCGGCGTAGTTTTCGCAGCATCCATCGGGACAGGGAATGCGATAAAGAGGCATACCAACATATTTCTCATAACTTTCGGGCAAAAAGGGATACACTCGCCGCAGTGGGTCGGCCGTATCGGCGATGTAGATTAATTCCGTTTCGGCTCCGATAGCGTCCAGACTCCGGCGAACCGCATCCGCGGTCAATACTTCCCTGATGTTCCCGAGGTGGATGGGACCGGAAGGAGTAATTCCCGTCGCAATTACGTGCTTGTTTCCGCGCGTTTTGACGATGTCCGCGGCAACCTTATCCGCCCAATAACTCGATTCTTCCAAATTTGAACCTCCAAGTCAGCTCCCAGCTTCCAGCCTCCAGTTGCCAGGCGTCAAACCAGCGAATTTCTATTGCGAAGACCGTGCCGCTCTGCGGCAGGCAGGGGCATCCTCCGCCTGACGGAAACCGGATATTGATACGTTTGCTGGGGATGAACCCCAACGCTGCGTGCATTCAATACGTCCTGTGTCCTGGAATAGTTTACTATAAAAAAGAAAGAATCACAGAGAAATCTGTGATTCTTGGTCCTAGACAAACTATTTTTTCAGCGAAATTACTTTTTTATCTGTATTATTTGATACTCGATGCACCCATGTGGTGCTTCGACCTTGACAACCTCGCCCTTTTTTCGGCCCATGATCGCTTGGCCTACCGGAGATTCATTCGAAATTCTATGATTTGTGGGATCGGCCTCGACAGAACCAACGATCAAATAATCAAATTCCTCATCCGTCTCTAAATCCTTCAACCTTACGTTCGAACCAAGACTCACCTTGTTGGTTTTGACCTTATCATTTTCGATAACCTTCGCCAATGAGAGTAGCTCGTTCAACTGAGTAATGCGATTTTCGATAAGGGCTTGCTCATCCTTGGCATCATTATATTCCGGATTTTCTGCTAGCTCGCCAAATTGCCTGGAGTCCTTTATCCTCTCAGCTATCTCTTTCCGTCTCTTGGTCACAAGAAAATTCAGCTCATCGTTTAATTTTTTGTAACCATCCGGTGTTAACACTATTTCTTTCTTAGCCACCTTATCTTCTCTCCTTGCCTTTGCCTATATTTCTCACATAATAAGCACCCTATCCACCGGGTGCCCCTCAAAATCCAAGCAAGTAATTATAAAGAAATACTGCCGGAAAGTAAAGCTTTACGGAATTATGGAAGCTTGCGGCCGTCTCCGCTCTATTCGAGGGTCCGGTAGAAACAAGATCTGTTGCCCGTGTGACATGCCGCCCCGATTTGTTCAACCAGGATCAGAAGAGTATCGGCATCGCAGTCGTATTTCATTTCCTTTACGAACTGCTTGTGTCCCGATGTCTCGCCTTTACACCAATACTCTTGACGACTCCTGCTCCAAAACCAGGTTCTTCCGCTCTCTTTGGTGCGTCTCAGCGCTTCCTCGTTCATGTACGCCAGCATCAGAACTTCTTTGGTTTCAAAATCCTGAATTATCGCAGGTATCAGGCCGTCTTTGTTGAATTTAAACTCAACTTCTGTCAAGGTGCTCCCTCCATGCTTTGCATCTTATCGGATGTTTGTTTGTTCCACTTGAGGAAAAATACTACTTTTTTAACGAATCCCTCAGTTGGATCAAATGAAAAAGTAAAAACTAAAAAATAAAAATGACAACGTAAAATTAAAAATGTGGGTAATAAGGGGTATTCGGCATTCTACAGGATTTACATTTTTCATTTTGGATTGTCGTTCTACATTTTCCATTTTCAGTTTTTCATTTAGGCATTGTCAACACAGCTGACAAGTCTCAATCCGTCAGCCTAACAGGCACTCCCTTTGCGTGCAGGTATTCTTTAACATCCTTTATTTTAAGTTCCCCGTAGTGAAACAGGGACGCCGCCAGCACCGCATCCGCACCGGCTTCATTTATCACGTCATAAAAATGCTCCAACTTACCAGCCCCGCCCGATGCAATCACGGGAATGTTGACCGAATCCGCAATGGCTTTAGTGAGTGGAATATCGTAGCCGTCTTTTGTGCCGTCTCTATCCATGCTTGTCAGAAGAATTTCTCCCGCCCCAAGAGCCTCGGCTTTTTTCGCCCACTCAACCGCATCAATCCCCGTCGGCGTCCTTCCTCCATGTAAATATACTTCCCAGGAAAGGCGGTTGTTTGCTGTTTGTTGTTGGTTGTTGGTTTTGCTGTCGGCTCCTTTGGTTTCTCTTTGACCTCGGACCTTGGACCTCGGACCTTGGACTCTCTTTGCATCTATCGCCACAACGATGCATTGACTTCCGTACTTCCTTGAAGTTTCCCTTATGATTTGCGGATTCTTCACGGCGGCGGTATTAAGCGAGACCTTATCGGCTCCGGCAGCCAACAGATTTCTAATATCTTCACTTGTGCGGATTCCCCCGCCCACACAGTATGGAATAAAAACCTGCTCCGCCGTGTGGCGCGCCACTTCCAGCATGGTCTTTCTCTCCTCATGCGAGGCGGTAATATCCAAGAAAACCAGCTCATCCGCTCCCTCTTTGTCATAGAAAGAAGCAAGCTCAACCGGTTCCCCTGCATCCCGGATGTCAACAAACCTTATTCCTTTGACTACTCTCCCCTTGTCCACATCAAGACAAGGGATTATTCGCTTGGTTAACATTTCTCACCTTAAACCTGCCCGTTCATAAGCTTGGGCTTATTCACTTGATAGCTTATGGCCCGCTCACTGCGTTCGCTATTGGCTATTTTTTCTTGCCGCCTCAATTGCTTCTCTGAGCGAGATCACGCCTTCATAAAGAGCTTTGCCGATGATGGCACCGTCCACTCCGGCGGGCTCCAGCTCTTTCAGTCTTACAATGTCCTCGACGGTCGTAACGCCGCCCGATGCCGTTATGGGTATGTTGAGGCGGCTCGCCAAATTCCTGAAAGCTTCGAAGTTGATCCCTGCAAGTGTGCCGTCCGAGAGAATATCCGTATAGATGATGCGTTTGATTCCAAGTGACTTGAGTTTCAGGGCGACATCTATCGCATCTAGCTCAGTCGTTTCGCTCCAACCGCTGATGGAAACCTTGCCGCTCCTGGCATCAATCCCTGCGGCGACCCTCTCGCTGAATTTATCGCAGGCCGCCCTGACAAAATCCGGATCGGTGATGATGGCCGTTCCCAAGATTGCTCTTTCCACGCCTGCGGCAAGGACTCTCTCAAGAGATTCCATGTCTCTTATCCCGCCGCCCAGTTCCACCGGGATTCCGACCGTTTCGACGATCCTCTTTACCGCCGCAAGATTTTGTGGTGAACCGCTCAGCGCGCCGTCCAAGTCCACGAGGTGCAAGAACTCGGCGCCTTCACTCTCCCATTTCTGTGCCATCTCATACGGATCGTCGGAATAGACCTTTTCTTTATCAAACTCGCCTTGATACAAACGGACGCACTTGCCGCCGCGGATGTCAACAGCCGGATAGATTACCATATACAATCCTTCCAAAGTTGTGAAGCAATTGAAGTCCGAGCCGGCTGCTCTTTTCAGGGTGAAATTGAACACCGTAGATGTTTTGATACCAGATACCCGAGGTAAATGAAAGACCGTAATCGGTCGTGCTCATGACAACATCTTCATCTTCGGGATCGACATAGTAAGAGTGAACAAAATAAAAGTCCGATTCATCGGGAATACCCTGAAGCAGAGGTGCTTCTTTCATCTTGGTCAACTGATTCCAGCCCATATGGGGCACCTTGACGGTCTCCGGCAGCCTTCTCACTTTGCCTTTTATGATGTCAAGACCCTCGTTGAGACCTCCTTCTTCACTGAACGAAAAGAGTATCTGCAGACCTAAGCAAATTCCCAGGTAAGGCCGCTTGCTCTTAATGAACTCCCTTACCGCCACGTCGAGTTCGGCCTCCCTCAAATTATTCATGCAGTCGGCAAAAGCCCCGACGCCCGGCAAGATCAACCCCGAAGCATTTTCGATGACTTTAGAAGAAGACGTTACCTCAACATCCGAAACAACGCTCTCAATGGCCTTAGAAACACTTAATAAATTACCCATTCCATAATCTACTATGGCAATCATTGATAAAATCCTGTCCTAGGTCCGATGTCCAATGTCCAATGTCCAATGTCCAATGTCCAAAATCAAAAGCCAAACAATCCGGCGTTGTCATTCTGAGGAGCAACAGCGACGAAGAATCTCTTCCGGCAGATCGATCCGCCCATTGCAATCGGGGGACACATGCCGGGGTGCTGTCCTCAGATCCTTTGCCCCCTTCGGGGCTCAGGATGACAGTCTTAGAGTCCGTCAACAGTCCCCTGTGTACCACATCCAATGCCCGAGGACCGAAGCTCAAAGTCGAGTCGCTTGTCTGGCTTTTGACATCGGACTTAGGACCTGGGACATCGGACCCTTTATATCTGTCCCTTGCTTGAAGGAACTTCCTGGACTCTTGGGTCGATGGTTGTTGCCGCATCCAGCGCTTTAGCCAATGCCTTGAAGATCGCTTCAACCTTGTGGTGGGTATTTCTTCCCACCATCAGCGTGATATGCAGAGTGATAGCCGCATGATTCACAAAAGCGTAGAAGAATTCTATCAGCAGGTTCGTATCGAAAGTCCCGAGCATCTCGGGAGGTATGTCAACATCGTAAACAAGATGTCCCCGCCCGCTGATATCCACGGCGACCATCGCCAGAGCTTCATCCATTGGAACAATGGCCGAGCCGAACCGGCGAAGCCCGCTCTTTGCTCCTAAACTTTCCCTAAAAGCCTGGCCAAGACAGATTCCGACATCCTCGACGGTGTGGTGATCATCCACTTCCAAATCACCTTTGGCCTCAATCTCCAGATCATAAAGGCTGTGTTTGCTCAGCAAATTCAACATATGATCCAGGAAAGGCACTCCGCTATCCACCTTTGACTTACCACTGCCGTCGAGATTCAACCTAACCTCGATGGCTGTTTCCTTTGTCTTTCTGCTTATGACTGCAGCGCGCTCTGACATATGATCACCCTTGCTTCAATTCGGAGACTGCGGCTAGAACTTTGTTTGGATCTTCGGCCACGATATCGGCTCTAAGCCCAAAGTAAATATCCCTCTCGGACTCTTTGTGGGTAATAATGGCTGAAAGAAACCGGGTGGAGGATTGCTCGTTGGATTGCGCGTCCTGAAAGTTGGCAACGGTTCTAAAATCATCAACAGTGTCACCGAGATAAATACCTACCCGGGTATCCAAGATCCTTCCCAGATCAAGCAATATTTTTGGGTCCGGCTTCGTCAAGCCGCCATCGTCGCAGAAGATCGCATCTTCTGAAATCATACCACGAAGAGCGGCAAAATCTAAAGCCACGTCAGCTTCTTCACTAGTGCGCCCGGTCAAGACTCCGATCTTCGGATAAAACGCTTTTAAGTTGGCCGCATCAAGCAGCACCTTCTCCTGGTTAATCAGACCTTTTTCCTGCACGAACTGCGGCTCGAAGCCGTACAACTTCTTGCAGTAGTCGGTGCCGGCATACAACTCCTGAAAAATCCGTTTGATCTTGGCTCTGTCCCAAAGGCCCGCAATCCTATCCGCTTGGGCTTGCTTAACCGACAAGAAAATGACTTTTTCGGCGGACTTCAATCCGCCTCCTTGAGTTGCCACTTCTTTGGTAAAATCCTTAACGGATTTGCCCCGATTCTTCAAGAAATCCAAATTGTTGTTGTCGAATTGCACACTTTTGGCCAGGAAAAAGAGAACCGCCGCATAGGTCAGTTCCCAGTCATTGTTGAAACCGCCCGCCAACTTGAAAGACTGTGTTTCAGCGGGCGAAACAAGAATTGCCTTGCCGTTCCATCTTAGTATCCTGGTGAAATAGAACTGAGTTGTTTGGCTGATAGCGACCCGAAAAGAGGCCGCGACGTCAAGAATGACACCGTCAATATCCAAGATTACGCTGTCTGTTTTTTTCAAATCGGGAATCGAACTTCTTCTTAAGAAAACCCCGGTTTCTTGCTGTATGTATTCATCAGTCAATATAGAATATCAACCCCCCACATCCTTTTGTCTTCCCAGCGCTCGGACACTTTGGCGCAAATCAGACTGCAAAGCCGGCTCAAGCCCAAATGTCAAAATCCCTGCCTGCCGGCAGGCAGGCAAATGTCAAATCAAATCCAAAGTCCAAATGACGAAATAGACTTGCGTTTTTTGAGCTTTGAGCTTGATTTGTCATTTTGCAATTTGCACTTTGCACTTTGCATTGAATCTTTTTACCGGTCCAGCCTCACTCTCACCGACTTTGCGTGGGCGTCCAGGCCCTCGGCTCGTGCGATGGTCTCAATGTGACCGGCGACTTTTTCTAATCCGGCTTTGGTATATGAAAGCATGCTTATTCTTTTCACAAAATCATATACGCCCAACGGCGAGTAGAAGTGCGCTGTTCCCCCGGTCGGAAGAACATGATTTGGACCTGCGACATAGTCTCCAACAGCTTCAGGGGTGTAAGGACCTAAGAAAACGGCACCCGCGCTTTTTATTTCGCTCAGATAATCAAACGGATTGGCTATCAGGAGCTCCAGATGCTCCGGGGCGATGAAATTAGCTGCGTCAATGGCTTTTTGGATTGAGGGAGCAATAAATATTTTGCAGTTGTTCTTGATTGATGCAGCAGCAATTTCTTTGCGCGGCAGTTGCTCGAGCCGGTCGGAAACCGCTTTTGCCGCTGCCTCCGCAAGCTCAGAAGAAGTGGTAACCAGAATGGATACGGCGTTCGGAGCGTGTTCAGCCTGGCCCAGCATGTCGGCCGCAACATAGTCGGGATTGGCTTCCTCATCGGCGACTATTACGACTTCACTTGGACCGGCCAGCATGTCTATGTCAACTTCGCCGACTACCAGCTTCTTGGCAATTGTCACGAATATGTTGCCGGGACCGGCTATCTTGTAGACTTTCTTGATCGTCTCAGTCCCGTAAGCCATTGCGGCAATCGCATGAGCCCCGCCGGCTTTATATATCTCATCAACCCCGGCTTCCTTTGCGGCGACGAGCGTTGAGGGATTTACTTTTCCATTCGAGGCAGGCGGCGTGCACATGACAATCTCACTGACGCCGGCTATCTTCGCGGGCAGCGCGTTCATCAAAACCGACGACGGATACGACGCCAAGCCGCCCGGCACATAGATTCCCACCCGCTCAATCGGCCGGACTAGTTGCCCGAGAATAACGCCGTCGGGTTCAGTTGAAAACCATGAAGCTGTCTTCTGATTTAAGTGATAGGTATGGATGCGATCCTTGGCAATCCGCAAAGCCCCAAGAAACTCTTGATCAACGTCCTTGTAGGCATCTTCTATTTCGGCATCGGTTACTCGTAGCTCGTCTGCGGTTATTTCGGCCCGGTCAAACTTGCAAACGAACTTGACAAGTGCCGCGTCACCATCACTTCGCACCGCATCAACTATCGCCTTAACGTCGGCTAGAACAGCCGGATCATCAAGGCTTTGAGTAAACGATGTTCTACCTAAAACTTTCCCCAAATCATCCGGCAACGCAAGAATCGGAATCATTGAAACTCCTTAGAGATCCGATATGCGATCAGCGACCTGCAATCAGCGATAAGACTTTAGAATCGAAAGTCGCTAGTCGCTCATCCCTTATCGGCTTTTCTAGTTCTGCAAAGAGACGGCGTCTTCGCCTAGTAATGCCTTTAGTTCCGCAAACAGGCCGCTTTGCGGCTTTATCTTAAAATCCGCCCCCAGTTTTAGAGTCGTTACCTTGCTGCCCTCTCTAAGCTGCAGGAAGACCGGGCAAGCACCTTGATGCATTTGCAGGATGTTTTTTAAGTCACCGATCAGCTGTTTGGAAAAACTCTCAGCGGGCAACCGGATATACAGAGGAGCATTTCTCTGCTCGACAAAATTCGGATCAAGAAGCTGGATCTCCTGGGCGATTATCTTCTTGTCGTCCTCTTTCAAATCCAAGCGGCCTTTGATCCGCAGTACTCTGTCCTCTTCACACAATTCCCTGTACTTTTGATATAGAGTCGGGAATACCACAACCTCGGCCGATCCTTCCAGGTCTTCAATGCTTAAGAAAAGCATTATATCACCTTTCCTGGTCGTTATGCGACTGATCTTGGTCACAATCCCACCGACCCAGAGTGTGCTTCCGTCCCTTTTCTCGGCCAGCTCGGCCAGAGAGCCATTGGTTTGTACTTTAAGCAGCTCTTCAAGACCGAGTAGGGGATGGTCCGAAACGTAGAGTCCCAGCATCTCCTTCTCATAGTTCAGAAGCTGATCTTTCTCGAACTCCTCTTTGGCCTGCTCGCTCGAAAGGTGACAATCGGAAAATTGCTGAGCGCTGTCCGCACCATCCAGATCGAAGATGGTAAATTGACCGGCGCGGATGTCTTTTTGCCTGCGAATGCCGGCCTCTACCGCCTGTTCGTAGGTGAGAAGCAAGTGCTTTCGCGTTGAGCCCGAGAAGTCAAATGCGCCGCATTTGATCAGGCTTTCAAGAGCTCGCTTATTGATGACACTCGTATCAACCTTCTCGCAAAAATCATGCAAAGAGGTGAAGTTGCCTTTGTTCCTGCGTGCTTCAATTACTGACTCGATAGCATTATCACCGATGTTGCGCACAGCGGAAAGCCCGAACCTTATCGCTTGTTTGCCCTGCTGCGCATCACCGACGGCGGTGAAATCTCTGAAACTTTCGTTGACATCCGGCGGCAGGATTTTGATATTCAACCGCCTGCACTCATTTACATACTGCGCCACCTTGTCCTTATTGCCCATAATCGAGGTGAGCACCGCGGCCATAAATTCCACCGGAAAATTAGCTTTCAGAAAAGCCGTTTGATACGAAATAACCGCATAAGCGGCTGAGTGCGAGCGGTTAAATCCATAACCGGCAAAGTGAACCATCAAATCAAAGATTTGTCCCGAGGTGTTCTCATCTATCCCGTTCGATGCCGACCCGCCGATGAATTTTTCCCGCTGCTCCGCCAGGACCTCCGGTTTTTTCTTGCTCATCGCTCCGCGCAGGATATCGGCTTCGGACATAGTGAAACCGGCAAGCTCGCTGGCGACCCTCATAACTTGTTCCTGGTAGACTATGATCCCGTAGGTCGTTTTTAGGATGTGCTCCAATGAATCGTGCAGGTATTTAATGGGCTGCCGGCCGTGTCTTCTATCCACAAAATCCTTGACCATGTTGCTGCCGAGCGGGCCCGGCCGGTAAAGAGCCAGAAGGTTTATAATATCCTCAAAAGTCGTCGGCTGAAGGTCTTTTAGGAGAGAGCGCATGCCCGAGCTTTCAAGTTGAAATACGCCGATGCTCTCTGCCCGTCTGAGCATCCGAAAAGTCTCTTCATCCTCAAAATCCGTACCGTCAACATTGACTTCCCTGCCCTGCGTCCTCTTTATGATCTGAAGTGCGTTATCGATAACCGAGAGAGTCCTGAGCCCCAAGAAATCCATCTTCAAAAGGCCGATCTTCTTTATGGCATCCATGTGATACTGAGTTACGGTCTCAGCGTCACCTTTTTTCTGCAACGGAGTGTAGTTGGTCAGGTCGTCAACGGAAATTACGACACCGGCCGCGTGGATTGAATCTTGCCTGGCCATCCCCTCTAATGCTCTAGCCGTGTCAAGAATCTTCTTGGTGACTTCGTTCTCTTCGTACTCCTGAGCAAGTTCCGGCGAGACCCTCAAAGCGTCTTCAATGGTTGTCCCGGGCATCTCAGGGATGAGTTTGGCGATTTTGTCTACCTGGCCATAGGGGATATCAAACACCCGGCCCGCATCCCGTGTTGCCGCTCTCGCGGCCATTGTGCCAAAAGTTATGATCTGAGCAACCTTCTCCTTGCCGTATTTCTTCGTCACATAATTTATTACTTCGTCGCGGCGCTCGTAACAAAAATCGATGTCAATATCGGGCATAGTGATTCGCTCAGGATTGAGGAACCGTTCAAAAAGAAGGTCGTACTTTATCGGATCGAGATTCGTGATTCCCAAAAGGTACGAGACGATACTGCCGGCCGCACTGCCCCGGCCCGGCCCGACACGAATGCCCTCCCGCCGGGCGAAATTAACAAAGTCCCAGACAACGAGAAAATAGTCTCCGAATCCGGTTTGCTTTATGACATCCAGCTCATGATCGAGCCTTTCCCTGATTTCCGGGGTGATCTCCTGATAGCGCGTCTTTAAGCCGTCCTCGCAAAGCCTGCGCAGGTAGGAATAGAGGTCGAAGCCTTCAGGTATCTGGTAATGGGGCAAATAGATATTATCAAAGTCGATTTTGGCATTGCACCGCTCGGCTATCTTCAAAGTGTTATCAAGCGCTTCCGGGATACCCGGGAGAGCTTTTTCCATCTCATCGCGGCTCTTGAGATAGAACTCTTCAGAGTTGAATCTCAAGCGGTTTTCTTCGTCGAGGGTTGACCCGGTCTGGATGCAAAGAAGCACGTCATGTGCGATATGATCGGCCTTAAACGTATAGTGGATGTCATTGGTGGCAACGAGAGGTATATCCAACTCTTTGGAGATTTGAATGAGCGCTTGATTGATCAAGTCTTGCCCTTCGATATTATGGTTTTGAACCTCCAGGTAAAAGTTCTCTTTTCCAAATATCTCCTGATATTCCAGAGCAACTTTTTTCGCCTTATCAATTTTGTTCGCCAGAGCCAGCCGGGGAATCTCGCCGGTCATGCATCCGCTCAATGCAATCAGCCCCTCGCGGTACTTCTTAACCAGCTCTTTGTCAATGCGCGGTTTATAATAGAAACCATCAAAAAATCCCAATGTCGAAAGCCGCATGAGATTACGATAACCCTCTTCGTCTTTGGCCAACAGAACGAGATGATAAGGGGATTCCTCTTTGCGGGGCGATTTGTCGAACCTGCCTTTTGGCGCCATGTAGAACTCGCAGCCGATAATCGGCTTTATGTTCTCTTTGATCGCCGCTTCATAAAAAGTGGCCGCACCATACATGACACCGTGATCGGTCAGAGCCAACGCGCTCATCCCCAGCTCTTTCGCCCGCCGAATCAGATCTTTTATCCGCGATGCGCCATCCAAAAGAGAAAACTCCGAGTGTGTGTGCAAGTGAATGAAGTTCGACAAAGTATTCCTCTCTAAAGCCGGTTGTTAGTTCTTGGTTAGTTGGCTGTTAGTGAAACCCCGGACAACAATTAGCAGTCGTCAGTCGACAGCAAAATCAAACAGTCCCTCTCTACCTACCCCCCTTTCTTTTGTTAGCGCTATCTACTATTTTCCCCCTTTGGCAAAGGGGGGTTAGGGGGGATTTGTGCTTAATTGAAGTCCTCATAAGCCAACTTGGCGTTAAGGTTCTAGACCACGAATTTTCTTATCATTCTAACATAAGGGAGTTCTCTATAAGAGGAGGAGTTTGAAGAATTTTGCTGCCTGTTTTTGCCACTGCTCTTGCAGAAAAAAATGTTTCTAGTTGAAGAACATTAGAGGTGTGAATTACTTGCTTTCTTTGAGGAAGTAGACTACGTAGCCGTCGCCGGCTTTGACGTACAACTGGTGATATGGTATTGAGTATGGGCTGCCCGGAGTCACTTTCTTCACGTAGATTTGCAGATTACCAACTTTGTCACTTGTCTTGGACAATCCTTCGCCGGATATTATTTCGCCTTCGGTTTCGTAAACAGCCTTTTTGTAAGTGATGCTCTCGGGGACTCTGAAGGCCCGGCCTGTCTGAAAATTTATCAAGCCAAGAGCGAGAAAGAGAATAGCGACCACCATAATTACTGAAATAGCGATTCGGTGTCTCTTTTCTTCATCGATTGGCGTCTCATGTCTTTTCTTAAATCGGACTTCGACTTCGCTTGCATCGTTATAATCGAAAGTTTCACTCATCGGTTCCATTCCTTACGCATCGCACAATTTTACCCTTGGGTTTTTTATCGTGCCCGAAAGGAAGGAACTTTAGGATTAGAGCAAGACTGAAGACGGTGGACTGAAGACTGAAGAAGAAGCAACATCAAAACAGAAGACCGAAGACCGTAGACAGAGCCCTGGAGTTAGAGGCTTTTTTGAAAGCTCCAGAGAAGCTTGCCTACTTCGGCAACAAGATTTTCCAGATGATCAATGCTGCTTTTCGTGTATCCAAGTCTTTTTGAGAACATCAGCAAGTATTCGGTCTCTGCCAGCGATCCGAGCGCAATATCAGCGAAGTGGAAGAGCTCCTTCCTGCTCTTACGGTTATTTCCTTCAACGATATTCGTTGGAACAGAAAGAGCAGCTCTTCTCAGTTGAGCGGTCAAGCCGAAGACTTCACTTTTCGGAAAGTTCTCAGTCAGTCTGTAGACCTGAAATGCTAGTTCATCTGCCTTTTTCCAAACAACAAGATTCCTAAAATTGGCCATACTTCTTTATACCACAATGCAGCCACGATTTGCACTGCTGTGCTTATGTTTCAATGCATACTATCTTCAGCCCTCAATCTACATTTCTTCAGTCTACCGTCTTCAGTCTTCAGTCCTTGATTTCCCGGCTTCAGTCTTCAGTCTAGCAACTTCAGTCCTGCTCTCAAAGTGCTTCCGAGAGTTTTTCGTAGATGGAATCGAGGGATTCGGGGATGACGTTGACATCTGCGATTATTGGCATGAAGTTTGTATCTCCTTGCCATCTTGGAACGACATGCAGATGAACATGATCTTTGACACCGGCGCCAGCTATCCTGCCCAGATTAGCCCCAATATTGAAGCCTTGCGGCTGCATTACGTGCTTAAGAAGCTTCGTGCTCTTGTTGACCGTCAGAAACAACTCCGTTAGTTCAGCTTCATCTAAATCTTCAAAGCTCGCCACATGCCTGAAAGGCGCGACCATCAGATGGCCGTTGTTGTACGGATAAATATTCAAAATGATGAAGCAAGTCTCAGCCCTGTAAAGAATGTAGTTCTCCTTGTCATTGCCCTCATTGGGTTTATCGCAAAAAATACACCCTTTCTCCTTGTCACTAAGGATGTACTTGATTCGCCAGGGTCGCCAAAGATTTTCCATTTTTCCTCACCTTTCTCTCTTATATCTTTCCCATAATACCACATCAAAGCGGCTTCACAGCATGGAAAAGGTTATCAAGTTTTGTTGGCTCCCTTCCGATAATCCATCTAAAGTCCGGTGCCAAAATGCTCAGCAAGCTGAATGAGGATTGTAGCTGCAGAGCTTGCTCTGCCAATATGAGCGCCTTACAGGACAAAGCAAGCTTTGTCGCTACAGGTCAATGTCCGAAATCTCGAACAAATAGGGTGATCCGAATGCCAAAAATCCTCTTGGTCGAAGACATGGTTTTCTTTAGGAAAATGTATTGCGACACCTTGCATAATGCGGGATACGATATCGTAGAAGCATCGGACGGCCTTGAAGGCATTCAAAAAGCCGAGGAAACTCAGCCGGATTTGATCCTTCTCGATCTGGAAATGCCAAGAATGGGTGGTATATGTGCACTTGGAAGACTAAAGTGTAATGACCTCACAAGTCACATTAAAGTCATTGTCCTTAGCAGCAAAGATACGCAAGACGATATACAAGAAGCTCTGCGCCAAGGAGCAAATGATTATCTAATAAAAACTGTGAACAGGCCATCAGAGGTTATTGAAAAGATCAAGAACCTTCTGCAAAATGCTGATCCGGTACCGCCAACACAACCCGCCGCTACCTGCAGAGTGGATAGCGGACCAAGCAAGTATCGCCTCTTTCTGAAGCACGGAGAGGGATCGATCGACAACCTTATCTCTGACTGCGAACTGCCCCATGCCTTCTGGTGTCCGAAATGCCGGGAACCGCTGGCACTGGAACTGACCCCGGATGCGTCAACCGCGGCCGACAATGGTCATATTCACAAGTTTACAGCTCGGATTATTTGCCCAAGATGTGAGAGAGAATTCTAGGACGCGGACTTACTAAGCGCGGATGATGACGCGGATTCTCGCGGTAGAACCTTCTAACTTCTTTCCGATTTTACTCGTCTGAGCTCGAAAACTACGGGATTATGAGGGTCAGGACAGCAGACGACCGCGGTGTCTTTATCTTCCTCCCAGGGAAACTCTCCCCCAAATCTTAGAACTGTCAGAAACGGAAAGATCGCCTGCAGAGCCCAAGCACAGAATTTCGGTGGCGTTTCTTCACTGGTAATAGTCCAACAATCCCCCGGCTTGATGCCATAGGAGCATATCCCTCTCCCCTGAATTTCTTTTACAGTTATTATGACCCTTTCGCTCACTTCAGCCATCCATCCTCCTACGTTGGTTTGTCTTATCATAATCCAAAAACAGTTTTTCAAACACCGGAATTTGATATAGAGTTAACGGAAGGCTTCGAGGGGCGGCTTACTTGAACGACCAACAAATCAAGACGGAATACGTCAAATCAAAATACGATAGAATATCCAGGTTCTACGACCTCTATGAAATCCCCATGGAATTCCTTTTCTTCAGGAGATGGCGGAGGCTTGCTATTTCCAAACTGAAGAGAGGCGACATACTCGAGATCGGGGTCGGGACCGGCAAGAATCTGCCCTATTATAGCGCAGAGTTCAACGTAATCGCGACCGACATAAGTGAGAAGATGCTGGCCGAAGCGCGGGAGCGGGTCATCAAATCAGCTGCAGCTATAGAGCTTAGACAAATGGATGCCCAGAAGCTTGAGCTCCCCGATGATACCTTTGACAGCAGTCTGGCTACTTTTGTTTTCTGCTCCGTACCAGATCCGATTACCGGTCTCAAGGAGCTGAGACGAGTTCTGAAAAATGATGGACGGGCAGTGTTTGTGGAGCACGTCAGACCAGCGGGCATATTAGGTAAGGTATTTGACCTGTTGAATCCCTTTTCCTTTAAGGTAACCGGAGTAAATATCAACAGGGATACAGTCGGCAATATCAAAGAGGCAGGTTTTGAGATAATAGAAGAACAAAACCTTCTACTCGGCATCTTCAAGCTGATCATTGCAGTTAGGCAGAAAAGCAAAGTGCCAAGAGAGAAGTCGCCGGGAGTACATGAGGAAATTGAAGTGTCTTAGGCATGAGTACAGCTTTTTTGGTTTCAGAGAGGCCGAGTTTTTGAAAACTTGCAGGAATTCCGCTGCCTACGTCGAATAAGAGGTAGCATATCCTGCACAGCATCTGGTAGTACTGTATCTGCATATTGACAAGGGAGAAGCAAAAGGGGCAGCAAGGGGAAGGTCTAATCAATCTAATATAGATATCCCTACAAATAGTAACTTATACCAGCCCATATTGTTTTATTTTATTTGGGCTGGTTTTTTTGTTTTAAGAAGTTTTTTGTATCATTAGCAATCATTGCGAGGCTGATAAAGTCAGTCCGAAGCAATCTCAAAACGTGAATTGATTAAGTGTTTTTGAAGATTTGCACTTTGCAATTACTAACGGGGAGCTTTGAACCGCAATCTCTATCGTGGACACTTGGATTGCAGGGGAGCTAATAGTGAAAGCGACCCGTAATTTGGGTTGGTTTTTGTATTTTTAGGAAGGAAAAAATTGGAAGAAGCTTTCTTGGGTTGGCAGTTAAGATAGCCGTCCAATACATTTGGGTAATAAAGGCTCGATAAATCGAGCGACTACTAAAAATATGGGGGTTGTCCCCGGTTTTACAGAAAAAGGAGTGAGTTGAGATGTTTTTGCCCCGTTTGCCTAGAACTGATCTGATGCATAAGAATCTTGTGTTTCTTGTGGTGGTTTTTTTTGGCTTAAGTCTTCTGATTAGTTCTATTACAACCAAGTTCATTTCAAATCCTACTAATACTATACCCTCTTTGAGCTCCAAGACGACCACAAGCGGGGTTGAAAAACAAGAGGCTATAAAAGCCTATGGCAAACTTCCCATCTACTTTGTGCCCAACAAGGGACAGCTTGATGAAAGAGTTCAATACTATGCTCAAGGAGCTGGCTACAATTTCTATCTGACCAAAGATGGAATCACTTACTCTTTTGTGAAAAACCAGCCTGACAAGGCTAGAGGAAAAGCAGCGCCTGAAACAAAGCGGGATTTGGAAAAACCAAAAACTCAAGAAGCTTACGCTCTAAAACTTAAATTTATAGGAGCAAATCCTAACCCCACTTTAGAAGGCCAAGAAAAGCAAGCAGGAAAAGTAAACTACTTTATCGGCAATGACCCCAAAAAATGGCAGGCCAACGTCTCTACCTTTTCCCAAGTAACGTACAAAAATCTATATGACGGTATTGATCTAATCTATAAAGGAAACCAGAAGAGAATAAAGTACGAGTTTGTTGTCGCACCAGGCGCCAACTACGAAGATATAAAGCTTACGTACAAAGGAGCTGACTCTCTTAAACTGGACAAAAAAGGAAATCTCGTAATTAGTACTCGTTGGGGGAACCTGAAAGATGAAAAACCCTATGTGTATCAACTGGTCGACAACAAGAAAGTTGCAGTTGAAGCAGGCTTTATGGTGCACAAAGATAGCGTAGGCTTTTCCATCAAAAATTACAGCCCAAATCTGCCACTGGTAATAGACCCAGGGCTTGTCTATTCGACGTTTTTGGGGGGAAGCGGTTACTGGTATGAAAGTGGATCTAGCATCGTCCTAGATGTCTCCGGAAACGCGTACGTTACTGGAGAAACCGGCTCTTCTGACTTCCCGACCACCACCGGAGCCTATGATATCAGCTATAGCGGCGACGGTGATGGCTTTATCACCAAGTTAAATCCAGCCGGTAGCGCTCTTGTCTATTCCACCTTTCTGGGGGGAAGCGGCGGCGATGATTGGGGAGATAGCATCGTCCTAGATGTCTCTGGAAACGCCTATGTGGCTGGAGAGACCTTCTCTTCTGACTTCCCGACAACTTCAGGAGCTTACGATACCAGCTACAATGGCGAAGGTGATGCTTATGTCACCAAGTTAAATCCAGCCGGTAGCGCTCTTGTCTACTCCACCTTTCTGGGGGGAACCGGCGATGACGGTGGTAGCATTGCCTTAGATGTCTCTGGAAACGCCTATGTGGCTGGA
>Ga0214473_10000863_pt1 | contig 41465 bp, 32 predicted proteins | sample RVTome_7_FD_203509 | JGI IMG/M metagenome (GOLD analysis project Ga0214473, IMG submission 203509) | Soil microbial communities from uranium-contaminated site in the Upper Colorado River Basin, Wyoming, United States - RVT98D197 | ecosystem: Environmental > Terrestrial > Soil > Contaminated >...
AAGACTCGCTCCGCTTATGGGCGCCACCCGGGACTTTGAAGACTCGCTCCGCTTATGGGCGCCACCCGGGACTTTGAGGACTCGCTCCGCTTATGGGCGCCACCCGGGACTTTGAAGACTCGCTCCGCTTATGGGCGCCACCCGGGACTTTGAAGACTCGCTCCGCTTATGGGCGCCACCCGGGACTTTGAGGACTCGCTCCGCTTATGGGCGCCACCCGGGACTTTGAAGACTCGCTCCACTTGTGGACGCGATGGGCATTAGGGAAAAATTAAATTATTTCCCAACCCCTAAATCGGTTATACTTATCGGTAATGAATAAACAGCCCCTTAACTCGCTCGACCGGGCGAAAGAGATAATCAGGCACGAGTCGGACGCGCTCGCGCATCTTGCCGACTCGCTCGATGAGACCTTCGATACAATCGTGCAGACCGTTGTCGACTGCCCGGGACGTGTGATCGTGAGCGGGGTGGGTAAATCCGGAATCATCGGACGGAAAATCGCCGCGACATTCCTCTCCACCGGCACTCCCGCGCTGTTTCTCCACCCGACCGAGGGCATGCACGGCGACCTCGGCGCGATCCTGCCGGACGATGTCGTGATACTGATCTCCAACTCCGGAGAATCGTCGGAAATAATGAGCCTCATCCCCGGAATACGAGCGATCGGAGCGAAAATTATCGGCATTACCGGACGTCACGGAAGCTCGCTCGCGACATCCGCCAATTTAGTGCTCTCCTGCCACATTGAAAAAGAAGCCGATCCGGACAATCTCATCCCGACAGCGTCGACAGCCGCGCAACTTGCGCTTGGGGACGCCCTCGCGCTGACGGTCATGGAAAAAAGGGGCCTCAGCAGCGATGATCTCGCGCGGCGCCATCCGGCGGGTTCGATAGGGAGACGTCTCACACTCAAGGTCAGCGACCTGATGACGCCCTCGCCGGAGGACCCGAGGGTGAAAATCGACGGCACATTCCGAGGAGCGCTGTTCGAGCTGACCGCCAAGCATCTCGGCGCTGTGAGTGTCGTGGCGGACGGCGGCAAGCTCGACGGGATCATCACAGACGGCGATGTGAAGCGCCTTCTGGAAAAGTACGAGAAGGAGAAGCGGTCGATCGAGGAGCTTATGGACGCGGGTGTCGCCGAGATAATGATCAAAAATCCGAAGCGGATCACCGAATCGACGAAGGCGTACGACGCGCTGAGGTTCATGGAGTCGCACCAGATCAGCCAGATCCCGGTTGTGGACAATGAGGGGAAGGTAGTGGGAATGCTCCGGTTATTGGATCTGGTAAAAGCGGGCTTGTAGCGATGCACGGCAGTGCATCGCTCTTTATAAATTTGCGACGCATTGCCATGCGTCGCGACGAATTTTACAGCATATCTCCCTTGGGACCGCGCTTTTTCAAAACGAGCCAGACGCAGATGACCTCCGACATGGTATAATTTCTAAAGACACGAAAGGTTACAAACCTTATCGGAGCCATAAAATTGCGGACTTTCTTACTCTACCTGCTCATTATCGTGCTTTGGTCGACCGGTTGCGCCACTCAGAGCGATCCATCGCAGCCAAATCCACTCCAGAGTGATGTTGCCAGTCAGGCCAAAATGGTATCGGGACATGTCCCATGGGGTAAATGGGACATCACCCTCGCCCCGGAGAATCTGGCGGCGTCCGCAACTCCTATCCGGGAAATAGACCTGCATGCAAATGTCACAAAATTTCTCCAGCCTCCGAACTGCATGGACTGCATGCTGATAAATATTGTCGGCTGGGACCCGGTCGAGAGAATTGCGGACGTCAACCTGACATTAAAGAACCCGACATTGCTCCCCGGCTATGATGTCAAGGCGATCCTCTCCAATTATGATATGAAAGAATTTCTCGAGCCGGACGCGTACTCGGATTACTACACCGACGGCACCACATGGCATCCGTATTTCACATTCGCGACCGAAAATGCGGACAATTATTTCGGGGACGGCGAATCGCATACGGTCGGGATCAAAGTCTATTTCCCCGTGGGAGCGACCGTGAACGCGACCATAACAGTCGATGCGTCATGGCCGGGTCCGCAGGAGGAACCGTGGAAAATCGGGTCCATCGTCGTCGCAGGACCCCTCCAGAACGACAATTATCACCATATATCCTTCACCGCCCGAATTCACGACCATCAGGACGATGTCCAGGTTGTGTTCGCGATCCTGACACCGGTCGGGCCGTCGAATGTCCCTATGGGCGATGATTCGTTTCATAAGGACTACGCGCCGAAGGACGGCATCTGGGGACTCGATTCCATCAAAACGAGCACGCTTCCGGGGACGTACGAGTGCTGGATCAAAGCCGGGCAGGCGATGGCAACCCATTTTACCTACCAGAAAGTTGTCCTTGAGGTCATTCTGCCAGTCGCGGTCGAGCCTCCTTTGTATATTGTCAGCATGATGCATGCCGAGGAAGAAAATTTTTACCTGAACGAAACAACGTTCCTCGGCTATTCGGACACCCTTCGCAAACTGCAGGTCATTTTCGACACTCACGGCGGAAAAATCGCGCTCCAGCCCGACTGGACGTTTATCGAGGGCGAGATGGACTTCGATCCGACGCTATTTGAGGAATTTCAGGCAGCGGGACACGGGGTCGACACGCACGCGCACGAATCGATACACGATGTGGGTTATGTGCACGATCTTCTCGACAGCGCGGGTGCGATTGATACCATAGTCGTGAACGGGGGATTTGGGAACACCTTCGGTCCCGACGGTAACTGGGCTGCGTACCTCGCGAGTTTTACGCTAAGCGGAACCGGAGAGCAGATGTTCCAGTGCGTGGTTGCGTACAAGGACGCGCAATCGCAGACGGTCGACAGCCTCTACACGCCGATTCGTCCGAGCACAACGGGCGACTGGATGGTGCATGATCCGAATGGACCTCTGGTTTATATTCCGGGAGCGCCGACTAACGGCCTGACAGGCTCAGATCCTCAGTTTTTCACACTGCTGCCGCCGGCGATCGATAACGCGCTGGCCGGACGAATTCCAGGCAAGATAAATACCTTCTACTGGCATGATCCTGTCAGCCTATATTCAGGAAACCCGCTTTCGCTGACACGGATGTCGTTCTGGAACCTGCTTTTTCTCGATTATTTTAACGATCTGGTCGCGAGCGGAGATATAGTCTGGTCGAATTTCAACGAGATGCACCAGCTTTATCTCCAGTGGGAAGAGGACAACTGACGTTTGCACTGACGTTTGCGCTGACGTTTGCAATCAATGTGAAGTCGAAGGAGTTCTTAAACAAATTCACTTGCTTTTAATGGGACATATTATTACACTAATCTTGATTATTTGTTAACTAATGACATTGTTTTTGCATGCGGAGATTTCCTGCAGCAACAGGAAGGATCGGCAGTGTAAATATATACCAATTCTCACGGAGGTTTACAATGAACCGAATTACAGTATTTGTTGCGTCTGTACTGATTGCAGCATTCGCATTTGTCGGATGCTCCAATTCCCAGAATCCAGTCACACCTGGTCTCACTGACATACGTGATGCGAGCGGTTCAAGCGCCAATCTCTGGGCGTATTATGATCTATATATCAATCCTGAGGCCCAGACGATGGAAGCTGTATTAAACCGCGATGTCATGATGACAGTGAATATCGTGAAAATCCTGAATAAACACCCAAGCGCACTCGGGTTTGCATTCAACGGTACGAGTGTGGGTCCCGGGTACCTGGATGTGAATCTCGATCTGAGCATTACTCATCCATTCGAGGGAAATCCAGGGCTGAACGGGTACGATGTCAGGGGCATACTTTGCACTACGGGGACGGAAACTCTGGAGACAAATCCCGACCTGATTTACCCGTCGCTTACCGCATCCCAACTAATTCTCAACGCCGACGGGTACACTCGGTGGTTCAATCCAGCTGAGTTTACGACGCCAGGCTTGTTTGGTTACCTGCCTGGACTGGCGCAGTCCAAGGCGTTCCTGGGCACGTGCACACTCAATCCGTACAAATATTTTGCGAGTGGAATCCAGGCCGGCGATTCGGCGTTCGATTATTTATTGGCCAACTCCGACAACAGCGGTACGTTCGCATCCGGCGCAACCGTAACGCGCTCTTATGAGATCAGGTTCGCCCTGCCGCAGCCTGGAATTCAGTACGGCTACGCGGTAACAGCGAGTTGGAAGGGACTCGCCCCAGCTGACCACCCTGCCAACAGTGAAGAAACCGTCGGGTTCAAAGCCGAGGTCACCCCAGATATCTGGTACACCGATCCTTCCAGCAATGGCGGGAATCTCATGGTGGATGTCACACTGTTCGGATGGGCTAATCAACCGGAACAGATTTACCTCGAGTCAACGGTGCTGTCATCGGCCCACACATTCAGCATCGATGAGATGACACCAACGGACAGCGGCACATACTGGGCTACATATCATGTGGATATCCCTGCGGATAATATCACGGGTACTGAAAATCAGGAGTTCTGGGTGGTTGCCGAGCACGCCGGCCTTAATTATAAAGGGCCGGCCCCGAACGCGGCCGATACCGACCACGTGCTTGCCTGCCAGCGCTTTGGTCTTTTTGTAAATCCTGAAGAATACAACACGCCACCGGTCATAATCTTCGGCGTGGATGGCCCTATAACTGCTTCGTACGTAGAGACATCAACGTACACAGTCGATGCATCGGACCCGAACGGAGATACACTTACATATAGCTGGACCGTAAAAATCTCCGGAACCGGCACTGTGGTTTTCAGCGGTCTCGGTGATGGAGCTGGGAGTTTCGATGTGGATTGGGCCGGTGATGTGGGCGCGGTTGTGGATGATGTTTACGATATCGACTGCTCAGTCAGTGACGGGTTCAATCCCGCAGTTGATGCCAACACGCTTTCGGTGACAATGGTTAATAAACCGCCATATTTTATCGGCGGAATCTCTGGTAACTTTACGCCTGCTCTCGATGGTGTGGAGGTTTACACCGTCGTGGCCGCCGACCCGGAGTCAGACCCGCTTACGTATGACTGGAGTATTTTTAACATGGCTCATGAGCTTGTTTTCAACAGCCCCGGCGATGGCGCTGGAAACCTGACTCTCGACTGGGCAAATGACGTAGGCGCTGTTTCGGGCGGTTTATACATAATGGAATGTGCAATATCGGATGGCTTTAACCCTAGTGTTAAGGGTGCCAGCGTATTTATAATGTTTCCATAAGAAAATCGGGTTTAGAAATTATCAGCCTGCCATTCTCCGGCAGGCTTTTTTTTACAACTTTGCGGCTCATTAAGGGAATCAAATTCTAAATCTGCTGCCTGTTCAATTCCTCCACCTCATAAAGCTCTTTGTACAGCCCGGGACGTGCCATTAATTCGTCATGTTTGCCCCTGTCGACAATCTCGCCGTTCTTCAGGACCAGTATTTCCGTCGCATTGCGGATCGTTGAAAGCCGATGTGCGATGATAAAAGTCGTACGTCCCTGCATGAGACGTTCCAGCGCGGCCTGAACAATCTTCTCGCTCTCGGTATCGAGGTTTGATGTCGCTTCATCGAGAATAAGTATTCTTGGGTCTTTCAATATCGCTCTCGCTATTGAAATTCTCTGACGCTGGCCTCCGGATAGCCTTGTACCGCGCTCACCGACAACCGTTTCGTACCCGTGTTCGAGATGCTCGATGAATTCATGCGCGTTTGCTGACCTGGCGGCTTCTACAATCTCCGAATCAGACGCATCCAGCTTTCCATAGGCGATATTTTCGCGCACGGTGCCGTGGAAAAGAATCGTCTCCTGGGGCACAATGCCGATAAATCCTCTTAAACTCGCGATACTGAGTTTTTTTACATCGCGGCTGTCGACCAGGACTTCTCCGGACGATGGATCATAAAATCGGGGTATGAGTTTTCCGAGGGACGATTTTCCGGCTCCGGACGGTCCGACAAACGCGATTATGCTGCCAGGGACAGCTTTTACATTGATGTGTTTAAGGACCTCGTCGCCGGTTGAATAGGAGAATGACACGTTTTTGAATTCGACCAGGCCGGTGCATGAATTCAATTCACCGGCATCGGGGGCATCCTTTATTGTCGGTTCGATATGGAGGAACGCGAAAATTCGGTCGGACGCCGCGAGCGTGTCCTGGAAAGCCATATAGGAGCGTCCGAATTTATTTGCGGTTTCGTTCGTCTTATAAAGAAGGAAAATAATCCTGACAAGCTCCCCTGGGGTTACAGAACCACGGCTGATCAACCATGCGCCGTAACACATCAGCAAGCCCAGTCCGATCGCTCCCGCAAGCATCAACAGCGGAACCATAATCGCTTCGATTTTGGCTCGCCTCATCTCAGCCTTGTACGCGCCCAGGTTCACACGTCCGAACTTTAGCGTCTCAAACGCCTCGTTCGCGAACGATTTGATGACTTGGATCGCCGAGATGCTCTCCTGCAGGTCGCCGGACACATCTGCAAGGGTCGACTGCACATTCGCCGCCGCTCTCCGGATTCTCCTCGCGCCTATCTGGACTATAAGAACAACGATCGGGATAAGCAGAATCCCCGCTATCGTCAACTGCCACGATGAAATAACCATCAGGACCAGAAAAGTGAGTATCATGAACGGATCTTGAATCAGTTGCGGAAGCTGCTTCCCGGCGAACTCCCTGATCCTGGACACATCGTTGGTCACCCAGCTCATCACCTGACCGGTCTTTTGCGATTCATAAAAGTCGAGCGAGAGCTTTTGGAGATGAATAAAAAGAGACTGACGGAGGTCCATAATCAGTCTTTGACCGATGCGGTTTGTGATGAGCAGCTCCGCGCCTTTCTGGATACCCTGGGCGAAGATGAGGATAATGACAATTCCTATGATCGGTACTGCCTTGTCGAAAACCTGCGACAGCTCGATCTGACGCAGGACATCGTCAGTAAAGACGCCGGTCATCCAGATGATGGAGCTGTCGAGCGCGATTCCGAACGCCAGAATCAAACCCCATAGAACAAGAAACGGCTTCTGGTCTTTCAGACGTGCGAGCAGGAGTCGAGCCGTCTTTCGGCGGTCGAATACGAGTGGAGCATTTTTCGGTTGACTTGTCATTTATCCCTAATATATTCCCCCTGCTCACCCAGTGCTGTAGAAAACGATGGGTTCACACCGTAGGCTCGCACGGCAGTGCGTCTTTTTATCGAACATATTCATTTTAATAGGCGTCCGGCACCTATTTTTATCGAACATATTCATTTTAATAGGTATCCGGTACCATTTTCACCACCCGACAGCGGTTTCCTTTTTATCCAGCCGCGGTCATAAAAATACCAGAGCATCTTCTCGAACGATTCCCTTATCGGGGTGTATTTCAATCCAAGCTCCCGGACAGCCTTGCTGCCATCGTAAAATGGAGGCAGGCAGGTCATACGTGCCCCGCTAGCGGTCAGGACAGGCGTCTTTTGAGTGATCGAATTCGACATCCACTCCATCAGCCCCCCCGCGCACACCGCCATCCCCTTCGACACCTTCATCTTTATTTTCGGTGTCCCCATGAGTTCTGAAGTGAGATCGAAAAGTTCCTTCAGGGTTCGATTTTCGGCGGCGAGGATGTAATGCTCCCCCACCCGCGCTTTTTCGCAGGCCAGAAGATGCCCCTCGCCGCAGTCCTCGACATCGACCACGCTGAATCCGCCATCAAACCAGACCGGGACCTTCCCGTTGATGAAATCGATGTACATCTGTCCGGTCGGGGTCGGCTTTATGTCGCCCCGTCCGATAGGAGCGGTCGGGTGCATCGTTACGACAGGCGCCCCTTGTTTGACCAACTCATTTACGGCGAGATTCGCAAGATGTTTCGATTTCGTGTACGGGTCTTTTGTAAATTCGAGGTTCCACTCGACCGTTTCATCGGACGGTTTCCCGTCGTCGCGATGCCCGATTGCCGACACGGATGATGTGTAGATTATTTTTTTTACTCCCGCATCCATTGCCGCGCTGACCATCGCCCTTGCGCCCTCGACATTTGTCTTCATCAGGAGGTCGATGTCGCGGACCCACATCGAGTACATCGCAGCCACGTGAAACACGACATCGATTCCGTCGCAGGCTTTCCTGAGGGACTCGGGATCGGTCACGTCGCCGTATGCCCGCTCGAACCTGAGGTGTTGAACCTGATCGATATATTTGTCCGAGCGCAAAAGGAGGCGAAGCTCGAGACCGCGTCGGGCTGCGGAGTCGGCGACCGCGCGTCCGATGAAGCCTGTAGCGCCTGTTATGAGGGCTTTGGTCATAACAAAAATCCCCCGGAATTATCCAGGGGGATAAGATTAACATATTTTGAGCGTGAATTGCCTCAAAACCAGGCAGTTATATTATCAGGCGTCCGGCACCATTTTCATGGAACATATTCATTTTAGTAGGTATCCGGTCATTTCATCCCCGGGCTTGAGGAGGCTGCATGGTCATGATACACTGTTGATGTGCATTAGGTGATGATCATGGTTCACGCTGTCAGAAAGAAAGTTAAAGTCAAACCCGGCGGGGTGGTTGAAGTCCGTTCTCCCGAGCTTATCCCCGGCTCGACTGTCGAGGTTATTGTCCTCCAGGAGCGAACAACAGGAAAAGGCTCAGGGCTTGTGGACCTCATTGGCGCGGGGCGGGGGATATATTCCACGGAAGATGAGGCGGATGCTTTCATTCGAAAGGAACGAGACTCGTGGGATCGATAACTGGAGTCGTAAGCTCTCCAGTTTACCTCGACACGAATATCTTCGTGTACGCACTTGAAGGGTTCGAGCGATTCGAACCGCTATTAAGTGACCTTTTCAAGCAAATTCAAGATGGACAACTCAGGGCGGTAACCAGTGAGTTAACACTTGCTGAGGTGCTGGTTAAGCCGTTGGCTGATGGCGAGACCGAAATATGTGCGGCATATACAGCAGCGGTGCAGGATTCGGGTGGTTTGGAAGTTGTCCCCATAACCCGTGAAGTGCTTATCGAGGCTGCCGGGATTCGAGCAAAGACCGGCGTTCGTCTGCCTGATGCGATTCACATCGCAACTTCCATTCTCAGTGGATGCCAGACTTTTCTGACCAATGATAAAAGCATCAGGGAAATCCCAAACATGAAAGTGATCTACCTGTCAGACTTGTAAGGTGTTTCGATAATATTCACATCGGCAATATTAGTCGCCAGTACTTGTTAAGCGGTGAAATTAAAAAAATCCGGCCTGAGGCCGGATATGCGTTTCCTGTTAATTCATGTGAGATTCTAAGGTTCGAATCTTGCGACAAAAACGTCCGGATCGTCCGCGCCGCCGGCGGATACAAGATCGGTCTCATTAATTTCACCCGGTCCGAACGTTCCAGTATCACCGAATTTACCGGTCGCGACCGTGGTGTCATCCGAAAGAGTGGTAATGCCGTAACCGATGTCGCTGGCAATTCCACCCGCTCGCTTTGCCCAATAGAGCGAGCCATTAAATCTGTATCTGGCCACAAAAATGTCGGTCTTGGATAGCCCGGATGCGCAATCAATTATGGTCTCGTGAGGTTCCCCAGTCCCAAACGTTACCGTGCCCATAAAATTCCCGGTTACAACCACCGAATTACCCGAAAGTACCGTAACGCTTTGTCCGTAATCCGAACCTACCGCCCCCTCTTTTTTCACCCATTGCAGTGTTCCGTTGGGATTGTATCTGCCGATATAAATATCCGCATCAGGACCTCCGGAGAAAGACTGTAGCTGTGTTTCGTTTGGCTCGCCTTCACCGAAAATTACTATTTGGGAGAACGATCCGGTCAGCGCGAATGAATCATCCGGCAAAATTGCCAGATCCGCATTGCTGTCAGTCCATCCGCCTCCGGTGCGCTTGACCCAATCCAGATTTCCGGACAGGTCATAGTGGGCAAAGAAGAAGTCGGTCGCTCCGTTTGAATCGAATGAGGTCTCATTCGGCTCGCCCAGACCAAAGGTCGCAGTTGCAGCGAAATCTCCTGAAACTAATACTGTTCCGTTGGACATGGTCCCGATGCTATTACCGCTGTCCTGCCCTGTGCCTCCATCGCTCCTCGCTGAGACCAGGCTCCCGTCAGATGCGTACCACGCGACGAAAATGTCATTTCCCGCGACGGCGGTAAGCGGTGTCTCAAGTGGTTCCCCTTCACCGAATATGGCTGCGTCATAGAAAAATCCCGTAACAGCCACCCCGTCTCCGCTTAGTCTGGTCAGAGCCATTCCAATATCATTGGACGTTCCCCCGGCTCGTTTCGCCCAGACCAGTGATCCGTTGTTGTCATATTTCGCGACAAAGACATCGTTCAATCCCCCGGCCGCGGTCAGGATGGTTTCATTCGATTCCCCCTCTCCGAATGTTCCGTCCATTGAGAAAGCTCCTGTCACAATAATTGAGTCATCTGAGAGCGCAACCACGCCATGGCCTGCGTCCTCGCCAGCACCGCCGGCCCTCTTCGCCCATATCAGGCTGCTGTCCGGATTGTATCGGGCAATGAAAATATTATTCGGAGAAGGTCCGGGAATCGCACCCAGCGTGGTTTCATTAATTTCGCCCTGTCCAAATGTGCTCGGTCCGACATAGTAGCCGGTAATCACAAAGGAATCGTCGGAAAGCCTCGCGACAGATAATCCGGCTTCTTCCGACACTCCCCCCGCTCTTTTTGCCCAGATTAAGTTGCCGGTAGGTATGGGAGTTTGAAGCGCCACAAGTTGATACGCCGTCAAATCGAGCCACGGAGTCGAACCTGGATTATTCTCATTCGCCTCGACCCCGATCAGGCACATGTAATCCCCACCTTCGGCGTTTTTGGAGTTGTATATCGTCGCTTCGTATCGCGCGAATCCTGTGCCGTCCATGATCCATGTCGCCGTGACAGTTGTGTTGAACAGATCCGGACTTTCGATCACCGGAGCATCGTGCGTTGACTTGCCTTCGTAGTCGTACACGTCGATTGTCAGTGTAGTCTGTCCGCCCTTGAGTAAAGTGTCGCCGCTGACTTCGATCTTCCACGGCTCCGGACAATTCGCGGCCTGCGGAAAATCCGTCATCGGATCGACGACCGGGTCGACTGTCGGAGCTGCCCAGCTTGCGTCCACAGCATATCCGAGCACAAACGGACCGCCTGTGGGCATTTTAATGTCGAATGTCCGGTCAATGGCGCCACCCGCGTAAAACGCGTTCCTGGTGTTGGCGGGATCAAAATCGCTGATGTAGCGTTTGTATCCGTTGATGTCGGCATTTGGCGCCGTCGGGGTCGCGAGCTTGCCTTTAGCGTAGCCCTGCAGTCCTCCCGGACCGCTCCCCGCTGTGGTTGAATTATAAAGCGATGTGTACCCGTCGGCGTTAAGCAGATAACCGTCGTTGGTATATCTTTTTTGCGTCGATTTTCCCGCCTCGGGAAAATCCATGCTCCCGTTGAACATCGCGATCCCGCGCACATCGAATCCGGTAAATTTCGGATTCGGGAACGGATGGCTGATTTGTACCGCGACCAGCAGGCTGCCGGTTCCCGACGGGGCAATGCTCAGGACTTTCAGGCAGTCGTCACATGGGGCTTTCTCAAGAAAATTGAGCACATTCCAGTGAGCCCCCGGCTGCCGTACCGGAATTACCTCGTATTCCAGAGATTCCGGGTCGATATAGATGTTGCTGTACATCCACAGCTGATGGGTTGAACCCGCTTGATATTCAAAACTGATTTGGCTCGTGATGTCGTTCGGAGCGACTGGTGATTTCTCCTGCCCGCCCGAGCATCCGGCCGTCAAAACGATTAGAAACGAACATAAAAATAACCGCGAAGCGGTAGTCGAAAAAATTTTCATAACAGGTGAACCTCCATTGGCGCACTTGATTAATAGCTAAATATTTTACCTTACTATAGTAATTTAGTCAAATTCTTCTTGAATTTTTTTTCCTCTCCGGAACGTGCCATTCGCTTGGCACATATTTCTCTTACCCCGAAAAAGCCTACTCCACGAATTCCTCGATCACGCGAGTGTCGCCGATCATGTATGACATGAATGCCGACGAATATATCAGCGAATCGTCAACTGTATACATCCCGTCCTCGCCGACTATAAACGCGTTGATGACATAATTCGTCCTTTCCGAATTCATGCGCACCTGCAGCGGTGGATCGTAGTTTATAAGCGGTATCCCGTGCAGGAAATCGTACCTCCCCTCCGAACCATAAAGCTCGGACTCCATCAACCGCACGGTCTTCCACGACTCGTTGGGGTCGGACTCGACCGACGGGGTCAGCAGTACCACCTTCTGATTTTCGGTGAGAAGAAACGACCGGAGCGTAAGGTCGACCGCATCCGCGGTCATTGTGAACCCGTGACGTCCCGGCGGGAGATAGAAGGAAATACTGTATCCAGAGACCATCGTGCCGCCCGTCTGATTTGGCTGCAGTAAACCGGCGCTCAGTAGTTCGCTGAGCTCACCATACCGGCCGGAGGATGTCGACGCGGCATAGCTCATCTGGGCCGAACCGAGCATGGAAAGGGTGTTTCGGGCATTATACTCGAGGTTTGTCGCATTCTCGTTTACCTGCATCTCATATGAGACACCCTCGCCCTGCATCAGCAGCGGGGACGTCGGGGCTGCGCTCGCGGACCGCCCGGTCAGAGCGACATGGGCGAAAACGATCAGCGAAATAAGTCCGCAGGCTATGGTCACATCGGAAAAACTGAAAGCTCTCTTATCCATAGCTATATTTATACATCATAAATGCCGTTCATTCCAGTGTAAAACTCCCTGGAGAGCTGTAAGATAATTTCGACAACGTTGCCTGGTCGTCTGTTAAGAATACTGACAGGAAGTAACTCCGGATGAGGTTTCTCAACACGAAAATCGCAAATGCCTCCTAAATTGCTAAAATCCGCTTTATTTTCTGTTAAAATACTCATTCCCTGATCCTAACCGGAGGAACGATGTAATGGCTGACATTAAAAGGTTCATCCGACCCGGCCTCTATAAAGTACAACCGTACATTCCCGGAAAACCGATCGATGAAGTCCGGCGCGAACTGGGCCTGGTCGGCGAGATTGTGAAACTTGCCTCAAACGAAAATACACAGGGACCATCGCCGCTAGCTGTCGAAGCCATCAAAAAAGAAGTTCACAACCTCTGGTTATATCCGGAACACTCCATCTTTTTCCTGAAACGCGCATTGTCCGAATACCACGGAGTCCCGGTCGAGTCGATAGTGGTCGGTAACGGCGCGGTGGAAGTGATTTACCTCCTTGCCCAGGCGGTACTGCAACCCGGCGATGAAGCTATTATGGGACAGCCGTCCTTTATGATCTACGAGATCATGTCGCAGATGTTCGATTCGACCAGGATCGCGATCAGCCACCCCGACTATAAAAATGACTTGGACAAATTCGCCGAACAGGTTACCGACCGGACAAAAATCATCTGGATAGACAATCCCAATAACCCGACAGGTTCATATTCCGGCAGGACGGAAGTCGTCCGGCTCCTTGAAAAAGTGGACGGCAGGGCTCTTGTCGTGCTGGACGAGGCTTACTTCCAGTTTGTCGACCACCCGGACATCTGCGACGGGATTGAGTTATATAAAAGCGGATACGAAAATCTTGTCACGCTTCGGACTTTCTCGAAAATCCTGGGTCTTGCCGGAATCCGGTGCGGCTACGGAATCATGCATCCCGATTTAGCCAGAATGCTCGACTCCCTCAGAATCACATTCTCGGTTAATTCACTAGCCCAGGTGGCGGTACTAGCCGCGCTCAAGGACTCCGAGCACATGGAGAGAAGCCGAAGGGCGGTTTTGGAGGGACGGGAGTTCTTCTACAGGGCTTTCGACAAGCTCGGGCTGAAATACAACAGGACTCAGGGCAATTTTATCTGGGTCGATTTCGGATTCGACTCGATGGAAATCAATAATTACCTCCTGCGCCAGGGAGTTATTGTCAGGCCGGGATGGAATTTCGGCGCTCCGACATGCGCGAGGGTGTCGATAGGAAGCCATCACGAGAACGAGTTATTCATCGAGAAGCTTACAGACGCTCTCGCTGTAAAAACCGGAAACCGTGAAAAAGCCTCCAGGCCTAATCGTTGACATTGCTGGTCTTGATGGCTTCCATGGATGCCACCTCGTGAATACAATCCCCGATGCAAACATTTATTTAGGTATAAAATTTTTGAAAATTCTCGCCTGGCCTTGTCAGTATTGTTTTGCCACAAACGTTAAGTGTATGTAGACCACACAATTACTAAAAGCAGAGAGGTGCAATAATGACAAGCAGTGCCTATGAGCTTCTAGCGCTGGTTTTCGCATGCAAGGCGTTAAACTGCCCTGAGCTTTCACCACGGCCGTATAACTTAAGGACGGATCCGAAATTCTCGGACGCGCTCGACTTCCTTATCGATTCAGGTTACGTGACAGTTTCGTGGATGAGTCCGAACTTCCGTCACCCGGAACGGAGAATTGTCAACTCGGCCTTCAATCCCGGCCTGGAGATTATCGGCATAACCGACGAAGGGGTCGTGGCGCTGGGTGACGGGGTCAGTAGCCGGTACCCCCCAGTTTTCTGATCCGATATCTGATCAGGAGTACGACCAGCATAATTATCGCGATGGCGATGGTCCCGCACATCCAGATTGTTCTGCCGAATATAAACCAGCCGTAGGTCATCCAGATGATGAATAGAATTCCGCCTGTCGAAATCGGTTTTTTCATCCTATATCCGGATGCGGCAGGACCGGTATGGTTGCATTTTTAATCAATTTCCGATTTTTCGGAAACTTTTTCGTGCTTTTGTGTCAGCTTTTGCCCCTGGCACACGTTAAGCATATGGAACGAAATCACAAAAGGAGTGAGAAGTCATGGAACACATGAATTATGCAGCCTATGAAATTTTATCAATCGTCGATGAGTGCGAGGGGATCGATCATGCCGAAATGATCCCGAGTCCGCAGAAGCTCCGGCTCGACCCGGAATTCGCGGAAGCGCTCGATTTCCTTCTGGAAAAGGGATACGTGCAGGTATGCAAGATGCGCTGCACTTTGCACCATATGGAGGACCTGGCGATCGATATTGGAATTTTCAGACCTGGGGAAGACTCTCTAACCATCACACCCGAGGGGCTGATAGCCCTCGAGAAGGAGCACGGGTCGAGGGTGAATCTGAGGAGCTATTGAGATTGCATTTCGAGTTTCTAACAGAAACCACAGGTAACTAAATCCAGCCCCAATCCGGAATTTCGGATTAATATAAAATAAGAACAAAACCTGTGGCACGCACAGCCCGAGCCTGCGAGGGATGTGCGTGCTTCAAATAAATGACTGAATGCACGTACAAGCTACCTAGGCTGCACTCACCGAAAATCCAGCTCGTATTCCGGCGTGATGATCATCCGACGAATCGCGCCCTCATGCTTTACGCGGGTGTTCGGGAAAACAACGCACTCCATGATCGGACCCTCACCGTCTATTACCGCATGATCCCCTATCACCGACCATCGCACCTCAGGATTCGCCCTGAAAAATACGTCCTTCCCGATGACCTTGTCCACGCCCCGATGCTTCATCTCACGTATGCAGCAGTCGATCATGTCCTGGGGGTATGTGATATTGATGTCATCCTCCAGCGCGAAACTCGTGTAGACCGGGTATCCGTCCTCGATGTAAATCTGAATCGATTCGGTAATTTCGTACTCGTCTCTCATTGCGGTCCTCGGCGTCCGGCGGATCGCGTCGAAAATGCTGACATCGAACAGATAAATCCCGCAGCCTTTAAGATCATTGACAGGATACCTCGGCTTCTCTATCACGCGAGTGACTCTCCCTGACTCATCCAGCACAACGGAGAAATTTCGTTTTATATTGTCCGGGGTGTCTCTCTTGACAGCCAGTACCGCGCTTGCATCGTGATCATGCCACTTGCGGATCATGTCGTCGAGCGTGTCGGAGATGATGAAAATGTCGCCGAGGAAAAGCATGAACGGATCCTGGATGTATTGTTCGAGCTTCATCACCGCGTGCGCGATCCCGAGCTGCGATTCCTGTTTGAGATAGTGAATTTTGACGCCGTAATCGCTCCCGTTGCCCAGCATCTTTTCGAACATCTCCCCAGGCTCGCTGACCACCATGAACACTTCCGTAATGCCGAGGTCGCGCATGTATTCGAGCTGGTAGCCGACAATGGGTTTGTTACAGATGGGGATGAGGGGTTTCGGGTACGCATCCGACAGGGGATGCAGCCGCGATCCCTTCCCTGCCGCCAGAATCGCGCCGACAAGCTTGCGATCGGTTTTCATCGATTCACCGTCCATATTGATTTACCGTAGTCAATGATAACGTCCGATGAGCATTTCGGCAAATTTGACATGGATAAAAATAGACCGTAGGCTCGCACGGCAGTGCGTTCTAATTAATAAGTACATGACAAAGACGCACTGCCGTGCGAGCCTACGGAGTTAAAACCATAATAATTAAGTATTTTCCTTTTAAAATGCCGGATTAACCGTTGACCAGGGACTGCAAATCGGTATAATTGAACATATGAACAGTCGCTCAGATGTTAAAAACGATCCCAGAGACGCCCTTTGCGACGTCTTCTGTGTCGATGAAAAGAAATGCAGGAAGATACTCTCGAAACTCCCGTCGGACGCCAAAGTCGGCATCTACTCCGACCTCTTCAAGGCCTTCGCCGATCCCACACGTCTCAAAATCCTTATGGCGCTCTCCGCATCCGAGCTCTGCGTGTGCGATATCGCCGCAGTCGCCGGAGTTTCGCAGTCGGCGATATCCCATCAGCTCAGATACCTTAGAATGGCGCGTCTCGTTAAGTACCGCCGCGACGGCAAGATGGCGTACTACTCGCTCGACGACGACCATGTGCGAAGCCTTCTCGAAATCGGCTTGAGCCATGTCGAGGAGGGAGAATAGATCCCATCATGAATATCATTATCGACGCATTTGTCGGCATTATCGGCGAGACTTGGTTTGTCTTGAACGAATCTGCGTTGTGGGTCCTGATCGGATTCGCGATGGCCGCGCTTGTAAAAGTGTTTGTCCCCGACGATATGGTCGCGAAATATTTGGGCCGTGACGGTGTCGGCGGAGTCTTCCGCGCTGCTCTTTTCGGGATTCCCCTACCATTATGCTCGTGCGGCGTAATCCCGGCGGCGATGGGGCTGAAAAAACAGGGGGCGTCGCGAGGGGCTGTCGTTTCGTTCCTTGTGTCCACTCCGGAGACGGGTGTTGATTCCATCGCGATAACATGGGCGTTGTTCGACCCGATCATGACAATCGCTCGTCCGGTCACGGCGTTTATCTCCGCGATGACGGCAGGACTTCTCGAAAATTTTCTTGGCCAGAAAGAGACTGTGAGTCAGGCGGTCGAGGCGGTCGGATGCGGATGCAGTGCGGGATGCTGCTCCTCTCAGATCCCGGTCCCCGACCCTCCCAAAAAGCGTTTTTTTGTCAGGTTGCGCGAAAGTTTCGATTACGCGTTCGGGGATCTCCTCTCAGACATCGGCAAGTGGCTTTTTCTTGGACTCATTCTCGCAGGGATCATTTCATATTTCATTCCGGATAGTTTCCTGGAGAGGAGCCTCGGACACGGCATCGCCCCCATGCTGCTAATGCTTGCTGTCGGGATCCCTCTTTACATCTGTGCGACAGCATCGACTCCGCTCGCGGCGGCGCTTGTCCTCAAGGGGCTGTCGCCGGGAGCCGCGCTTGTGTTTCTGATAGCGGGTCCCGCCACGAATGTCACGACAATAACTCTTTTGTATAAAATGCTCGGGAAGCGGTCGCTCGCGATCTATCTCGGATCGATAATGGTGAGCGCCCTCGTATGCGGGTTTGCCCTTGATTGGGTTTACATATCGCTCGGGATCAAAATAGCGCCGGCTATCGCCACAGGAGGGGGGGAAGAATTGTTCGGATGGTTTTCGTACCTGTGTTCGGTGTTACTTATTGTTCTGGTACTTTGGAACCTGATTAGAGATCGGGTCAAGTCTGGGGTTAGGGTTAGAGCAAAGGAACGGCTTGATGGCTCTAGTGTGGCCGGTTGAAATATATGGCACAGGTTACATGGAGAAACAGAAGTTGTTTTGGTGACGGCAAGGATTTTGTCGATTATGTCGTGATGCATTCCCTTATAACCATATCAAATATTCATTTCCTGAGTCGATAATCGATCGGATCAAGGCATGAATCATACAGCTTGCGGTCTACCGGGATCCAGTCGGTACCGTTGATACCGCGAGGATTATCCACAACCGGACTTACCGGAAAAGCGCATGCGACCTTTATCCATCTGTCATGCTCTTTGGAAATCTCCCTCACTTCGTTTGCGACCTCAGATAAATCCTGATCCTGGCTGAATATCAGCGCTACATCGAACAGATTGTGTCGCGCCATACGAACCAGGTCGAGCGCAATCCGTACGTCAACCCCCTTCTCCCGTCCGACTATTACTGTGGTTTCCTTCCCATCCGGCGTATTTACTTTCTCTTCCGTATAGCGGAGCGGGCGGGTGAAAGTCCTTACACCTCGCTTGCCCATCTCCACAATCTTGCGTTCCCAAAATCCATGCCAGAGCGGATCGATGGATTTTTTCGGTACTCCAGTATAAAAATTGACCTTCTTCAAACTGAAATCCGGCACTTGGCATACTGCTTTCGATAAGGCAAGCGGGTCGTAATTCGGGTACGTATACCCGAAAGCCTTTTTGACGGCATGATACAGGTTCTGTCCGTCAATGAAGACATAAACCCGTTTTTCTTCCGGTTCTTTGCGCATCGACTTCCCCTAAAATAAATAACCCAGCAGAAGGGCTTGCGCCATGTCCTGCTGGGATTAAATCTATTCTCTATATACCACACCTTTATAGTCCTGTCAATATCTATACTAACGCCGGACCTTCGGCCCAGGCGCGCCCAGACTTAAATATTTAGATCGAGTCCTGTTTTTTTTCGATTTTTCTGCGAAAAGCCCTTGATGAACCACTTTATTAATGGTAAAATCTAAGCGTATTGATATAAGATTAGTTGCGTGTATTGTCATAATATCCACAACGGAGGTTGAGAACTATGCGTCCGGAACGCTTTACACACCAGCTGCGTGAGGCTCTCGAGGCCGCCCAGACCATCCTGGCGGACCTCACCCAGAATGCCCTCGACACCGAGCATCTCCTCCTCGCTATGCTTGAGCAGGAAAACGGCATGGTCGAGCGCATTCTTAAGAAGCTCAAAAAGAATGTAATAAAAATCCGAGAGGACGCTCGCAAGGCTGTCCATGGAAACCAGCAGCCGTCCGGCAGTACCACACCTCCGGGCGACCAGATTTATGTCACACCCCGACTGAAACGCGCCCTCGACCTCGCGCTCGAGGAAGCGTCACAGCTTGGCGATACTTATATCGGCAACGAGCATGTGCTTCTCGCGATGATGAAAATCCCCGAGGGCAATGCTTATACACTTATTCAGAATTTAGGCATCAAACGCGAGGACGTCCTGGATGCGCTTCAGAAAATCAGAGGTACAAAGAAAGCCGACGACGAATCCGCGGAGGAAAAATATGAAGCGCTTGAAAAATACACCCGCGACCTTACCGCGGAAGCAGAAGCCGGGAAACTCGACCCTGTCATCGGACGCGAGGACGAGATCCGTCGTGTCATACAGGTGCTCGCTCGAAGGCGTAAGAACAACCCTGTCCTGATTGGCGAAGCCGGAGTCGGCAAGACCGCGATCGCGGAAGGTCTCGCACAGAGGATCGTTGCGAATGAAATTCCCGAAACCCTTGCGAACCGAAGAGTCCTCGCCCTTGACATGGGCGCCCTGATCGCCGGGACGAAATTCCGGGGCGAATTCGAGGACCGTCTCAAGGCTGTCCTTGACGAGATCCGCAGTTCGGAAGGCAGAATTATCCTTTTCATCGACGAGCTGCACACAGTTGTCGGCGCCGGAAAGGCCGAGGGCTCAATGGACGCCGGTAACATGCTGAAACCCGCGCTTGCACGTGGCGAGCTTCAGTGTGTCGGCGCGACGACAATCGATGAATATCGCCAATACATAGAAAAAGACGCCGCTCTGGAGCGACGTTTCCAGCCCATTATGGTTTCAGAACCGTCGGTAGAGGACACCATCGCGATCCTTCACGGACTGAAAGACCGTTACGAGGCTCACCACATGGTCGAGATCACCGACGATGCCATCGAGCAGGCTGCCAAATTATCACATCGATATATATCCGACCGGTTCCTGCCGGACAAAGCGATCGACCTGATCGACGAGGCGTGCGCGCGCGTCCATTACGACACCATCTATATCCCGCCGGCGATAAAAAAGCTCGAGGACCAGGTCAAGGAATTTCTCAAGGAGGAGGAAGCATCGGGCAAGATGCAGGACTGGGAAAAAGCCGCGCATATCAAGCAGGAGCGCGCGAAGGTCGAGCTTGAGCTTAAGGAACGTACGGACAAGTGGCGGTCGGGACGGGGTCCACAGGACACGGTTGTCGACGGCAACGATATCGCGGCTGTCGTGAGCCAGTGGACCGGAATTCCGGTAACCAAAATGGACATCACCGAGAGCGAGAAGCTCCTCAACATGGAGGAAAATCTTCATACGAGGGTCATCGCGCAGGATGAGGCGATAGACGCGGTGAGCGAGGCTGTCAGGCGCGCACGTGCCGGACTCGCGGACCCGAACCGTCCCATCGGAAGTTTCCTCTTCCTCGGACCGACCGGCGTGGGCAAGACCGAGCTTGCGAAATCGCTCGCGGAATTCCTATTCGACAGCGAGGAAGCTTTAATCCGGCTCGATATGTCGGAGTACATGGAACGTCACGCGGTTTCGAAGCTGATCGGCGCCCCTCCCGGATATGTCGGGTACGATGAGGGCGGCCAGCTTACAGAGGCTGTCAGACGTCATCCATACTCAGTCGTCCTGCTCGATGAGGTGGAGAAGGCGCATCCGGACGTATTCAATATGCTGCTGCAAATACTCGACGACGGCCGTCTGACCGACAGCCACGGCAGGTTGGTCAATTTCAAAAATACGATTCTGATAATGACGTCGAACATCGGATCGCACCTGATCGACCCCATGCCTTACGGTTTGTCTCAGGAGGAGCAGCGCAATCACTATCTCGCGATGAAATCGAAAGTCGAGGCCGAGCTAAGGGGTGTTATGCGTCCGGAATTTTTAAACAGGATCGACGAAATCATCGTGTTCCACTCCCTGGACAGAAGCCACATGGGTCGGATCACAAGGCTGCTTCTGAAGCGGGTCGCGAACAGGCTCGAGAAGAACGATATTCATCTCGATGTCGACGACACCGCGGTGGAATTTCTCGCGCGGGTTGGTTACGACCCGGCATACGGCGCGCGTCCGCTCAAGCGGGCGATACAGACCTATCTCGAAAATCCGCTTTCAAAGAAGGTCATCGGAGGCGAGGTCAAAGAGGGAAGTATGGTCAAGGTCAAGGCGAGCGAGAGCGCGATCAATCCAGACATGGACAAACCGTTCACTCCGGAGACCGCGCTGATTTTCGAGACGGAGAAGGTAAACAGGGAGTCGTAACGAATACAGAGTCGGTACCCCGCCCGTGGCATTCGCGGCCCGCGAATGATCTTTTGCATGTTAATTTGAATATGGTATAATTAATTTTGGATGCAGCACGGCTGCCGCAGGGCAGAATCTTAAGTGTTTACCGCATCGATTTTGAAAAGTCACCCGGGAGCGCGCACCAATAAGGGTGAACGGGGAGAGTTTGGAATGTTGTTTAGGCATAAATCCAAATCAATAGGTCGTCGGCACCTATTATGCACTGCCACCCGGAGGAGGCACAATACCAATTCAACCATCCGATGGTTACTCCAGGGAAGAAATTGAATGCATGATGATGGCGCTCATCGCCTGCACCGAAGAAGCGATGCACCATATTGACTGGCTTGCAGTCTTGACGGACCTAATCGACGATGCGGAATGTGTAGCAGAATGCCTCATAGATTTCGGTTAAATGGGTGCCGACGACCTATTTAAATGAATATGATATGATGGTTGTGACGCACGGAAGGGACACGGCCTGAAAGGCCGTGCTACATGCGCGGGCCGCGCATGCTACGGGTCTCACACCTATTGAGCAACCAACACCACTATCGATGCTTCACGGCACGCGCGCTTACGCTCGCGTTTCCGATACGGATTTCACGGCCCAATCGCCGCGGAGGATCGCGTAATGACGGAAGTCGTGGAAGACATCATTTTTTCTGTACTCCCGACGTGCTGTGCCTTCGAAGGTCATCCCGATTTTTTCCATGACGCGGGTGCTCGCGGGATTTATGTCGAAGCAGCGTGCGTAGATGCGCTCCAGTTCCATTGATAATTCCCCCCGGGCCTCTCAATCATATTCCGCTCCTTCTATATATGCCCAACCAAACAAGGATTGGCGATTGACGGTAACGATTGTGCAGAAGAATTCATCGTCCGTCTTGCCAGATTTATTACGACGATAATTAACCATTCGATAATTATTATATCACAGGTCCCGGTCCGCCCCGGCGGACTCCAGATGATTTTGGGAAGCTTGGCTGTGTGATGCGGTCGCGATGCCGGGCTACGAGGCTATCGATGCTTGACGGCACGCTCATTAACATTCGCGTCTCCGATACAACAGACCCACACTGAAGTGTGGGGTACCGATGGGGGTACCGAATGGGTCGCAATAGGTATGATTTGGTGGAGTGAAAAAAAATTCATAAAAAAACCGGCGAATCGTTTCGCCGGATTTGAAAATTTCTTCGGTAATTTAAAGAACTAATTATGCGTCTATCTCGCTCTCTTCGAGGTCGCAGGCGATTAGATCATCCACAAACTGCCTCGACCGGATCGTCTCGAACTTGTCGCGCTCGATCAGAATCTCGGGCGGAATCAGCCGCGATGTGTAGTTGTTCGCCATTGTCCGCCCGTACGCGCCCACATTAAGAATCGCGATGAGGTCCCCGCGACTCGGCAGGGGAATTTCGATATTTTTGGCGAGATAATCGAGTCCCTCGTCTCCCGGACCGACCAGGTCGGCGGTCACCTTGTCTCCCGCGGGTTTGGGAGTTGCAATCTGCCCCGGAGCATTTATCTGCTCGGTAATCTGGTCCGACGCATCGAACGCGCGAAGATGTTCGCCGGGATCGGTCAGTCCGGTGGCGACATCGACCGGATTTTCCTGGGCGCCGTCGAGCGCGAAGGCTCCGCCCTTTTCAGCGTCGGGCTGGACCGGTTCCTTCACGGTCGCGATCTCGTGGGTTGCGCTGTAAAGCTGTAAGCTCGGCAGCTCGGCGAATCCCGCGTCGCAGATGACATGGAACTTGTTTCCGGTTTCCTTCACGCCGAGGACCGAGGTCACCAGGACGCCGGCCTCCGCCACGAAATAACGTCCGGGACTCAGAACCAGCCTGCAGTCGATGTCTTTTAAATGAGGGATGATATTCCTGGCGATCTTCTTGATCTCGAGGGTGTCCATGTTCAGGTACTGAACCGGGAATCCGCCGCCGAGGTCGAGATATTCCAGATTGAATCCTTTTTCCTTGACGGTCTTGTAGAGCTTCACCATCTCCTCGGTCATCTTTATCCAGGGGGCAAGCTGAGCGACCTGGCTGCCGATCTGGGCGGAAATTCCCACGAGATTGAGCTGAGGGAATTTTTCAATTAAAGCGCATGCCAGATTGACGTCCTTGACCGGTATCCCTACACGGTTGTCTGAAGCTCCGAATTTCGTCCCCTCGACTCCCGCTCCATCGATCCCGAGATTGATTCGAAGTCCTATTCTGACACCGGTGTCCAGCTTCGCCGCGATCCGGTTCAGATGCTCCAACTCAAAGATATTTCCCACGTTGACAATCAAAGGACGTTTTCTGAGGACATCTTCGATTTCGTGGTCCGGAAGGCCGTTCGAGTTCAGGATAATCGATGTGGGCTCGAAGCCTGCGGCAAGCGCGCGCTCCATCTCATGAATATTTGAGACCTTAACGGCGCATCCGCGTTCCTGCAGGATTTTCAACACTATGGTCGTGTCGAGGGCTTTCATCCCGTACGCGATCATCGGTTTTGCATCGGCGAACGCCTGTTTGAAGGCTTCGACTTTCTCCAGAATCGCCGCCTTGGAATATACATAGAATGGCGTATACATGTCCTGGGCAATTTCGCTCAGGGCCACATCCTCGAAGAGGAGCTCCCCGTCCTGGTAAGTGAGGTACCTGTTCATATTTTCATCCCTTCCCAAAGGTGAATGCGGATTATGGCAATCCTATGGATGCCTGGCCACAAAAAACGGCTCCACTTTGGAAGCCGATGTGTAATTTAACACCTGTCAACCTAATTTACAAGTCAACGCGGCGGTCAAATTTTCGTTTAATGAAATTCATCATCGCCAGGATCGAACCGCGCGAGGATTTCCTGAGAGGCATTTTTCGCGTCTTCGAGGCTTTCCTTCTGTTTTTTAAGCTCCTCCATTCTCCCCAGAAGGAGCGCATCGTAAACGGACTCGTCCTCATCGGTCCGCGACATAAATTTCTTGTAAATGCTGAGTTCATTGCCCGACTCATTGAACTCGACCTCGTCCATCATCTGCCTGATCAGGAACACGCCTCGTCCGTGCGACTTGTAAAGGTTTTCCTCGACTGTGGGGTCGGGCAGGCTTTCATGGTCAAAACCGTGCCCCGGGTCCTTCACGCGAAATCTGAAACCATCATCCGAAATCGCGTAGCCGACCTCGAATTCGGCATTGTTGTCCTGGTTGAGTCCGTGACGCCACGCGTTGGTGAGCGTTTCATCGACCGAAAGCCTTATTGAGTAAGTCGACTGCTGATCGATCTCATAGGGTGCTAGGGCTTCAAGGATTTCGTCAATTATCATTCCGGACCCGCGGAATTTTATGTTCTTATGTATCCAGGGATCGTCCTGGAGTTCGCAAACGACCACGATAATATCATCCCTCTGGTTCCTGCCGCATGAGAAGTCCAGGACAGTATCGATAATTGTGTCCGTTAAATGCTCAGCCGGAATGTCGCTGGTGTTTTGGATCAGATCAAGCAGGCGCTGGTGCCCGAACCTGCTGCCGTCCGGATCGCTTGCGTCCGTTACGCCGTCCGTGTAGAGGATAAGCCTGTCGCCCTGTTCGAGCTTGATCTCCCGTGTTTCATAAGGGAAAGTCCTGAACAGACCGAGGGGATAGCCCAAAGCGTCCAACTGTTCGACAAGGCCTGTCTTCTTATGGAACCAGATTGGCTGCTCGTGACCGGCGGACGAGTATGTGAGCGTCCCGCTCTGGGTATTCAAGCGCGCGTAAAACCCGGTTGCGAACCATCCGTCATCCTTGATCTGCATAGTCAGAGCGCGGTTGATCGTTTCCATGATCTCACATGGAGGTTTCAGGCTTTTGGCGATATTTCTGAACATTGAGAGGAGGCTGAAGGTCATCAGCGACGCTGCCACGCCTTTGTTGGCCACGTCGCCGACAATCAGGGCAATCGAGTTGCGTCCAAGGGAAAACACGTCGCAGAAATCTCCGGCGAGTTCATCCGCCGCCTTGAGTTTAGAGTGAACCGCCGCCACGTTCTGTTTGAAAAAAGTCGGTACGCGGTTTTCCTGCAGTTTTTGGGCCATCGAAAGCTGGTAATCCCGGCGCGTGTCGCGCGCAAGAATTTCCTCGAACATCCGGGCGTTTTGCATGGCGATTGCCACCTGCACGGCGAGCAGATTCAGGAAGTTAAGGTCATACTTCGAGAAAGCGTTTTTCAGCCGCGAGAATCCACAGATCACTCCCAGGACCTCGTCTTTACGCATGATAGGGCAGCCGATTAGAGATTTGAAAACATTTGCTTCGATGAAACCGCCCGGTTTAACGCGCGAGTCGGATGCAAGGTCATTCTCAAGGATCGATTTACCGGCGGCCAGTTCAGAAAGGTGGTCGTCTTCCTTAATGTCAATCACCCAATCGTCCAGAAACGCGGTGCCGGGTGAAACGTGGTGTATACCAAGTTTAGACCCGTTAAGAAGTCCGATAAACGAGCATTCCGCGGGGATTGTGTCCTGTGTGAACCCGACAACTTCGCGTATCAGGACATCCATGTCAAGCTCGCCCGATATGATGTGCGATATCCGGTTGATCTGTTCGAGTTCCTGACTTCGCCGCACGGTTTCATGATAAAGGGTTTTGTTGTGGAGAATAACCTCAATCAAGGATGTGAACTGTCTGAGATAACCGATCGTTGCGTTATCGAACTCCCGTCCCGGACCTGCGTTCAGTTCAAGGACTCCAACGCGGTTGTCTCCGGTCGAAATGGGAATGTAAAGGCGCTCGAATAACGATAAGCCGTTATTATCCGGCTCGATTGTATTCCCGGAATCAGGCATGTCAAGCAGGTAGATGTTACCGTCAACATGAGTCCGCTGCGGCTCCATCAGTTGAAGCGTTGCAATGATGCTTTCAGTCCGGTCGCAGTCATCGGTAGGGAGGGCCTGGTTGTTAAGCCCGTTTGATCTCTCCAGCTTGAATTTCCCGTCAGTATCCGGAATAAAAAATGAGATTGAATCGAGTTCGAGGTCGGTGTATAGCCGCTCCATCATTTTTGTAAGCACCTGGTCCGGCTGTTCTGCCCGGTTTGCCTCGATCGAGGTTTCGAGCAACTCTTTTTGCTCATGATGCCGTTTTGATAGTTTTTTCACCAGGTCCTGTGCCTGAGTATTGGATTTTTCCAGGCGGGCGGAATACGTTTCAAGGGAGGTACGCTGGTGATCAAGGTCGCATCCCATATGGTTAAACGCTTCCGTCAGCACACTGATCTCCCGGATGCTGGTCGGGACCGAAATCCTGTAACTGAAGTCCCCTTTTGAGAACCTTATGGCGGCATCGGTCAATTTCCTGAGCGGATTGGTGACCGCTTTTAAAATAATGAACAGCAAACTGATGAAGATAAGGTATGCAAGCGCCAGTGTACCGATCAGGATTTTGTCTGTTGTCCTGGAGCCGTTTAGGAGGCCTGTTATGTCCTGAGCGATGCCGAAATTACGTCCGTCTTTCGGGAGCCTGACGCTTGCCGTCAGCCAGATTCGCCCATCCGCCCCTATTTCCTTTATTAACGCATCTGAGCTGAACCTGGGGACCTCGCGTGTTTGATAAAAACCCTCGATGTAACTTTTCCGCAATTTTCCGGAGAGAACATCGGGGAGGCTCGACGATTCGGAAAATTCGAAATTGTGATTGTCGATTATGAACGGTATGCATGCAGTTCTGAGGGCGGTTTCAGGATTGGCCGGCGCAAGCGAATCCATCACATCGTTGTCACTGAATCCGCTGGAAAGTGCGGTGTCCGCAGCAGCGGACGCAATCGTCAATGTCTGGAGCAGGCCGTCTATGACGAGTTTCTGCCCCTGATTGGCCATGATTTTTCTGCTGGTGAAAATATATAGCGACGCTGAGAATAGAAAAGCCGCAAGAACAGTGATTACAAGCACGAACCACATGCTATTTTTCCTGTTACCTGATTTCAGGAAACAGTCCACGGCTTTTCTCAATCGTCTTTTTACATCAGGCATAATCAGTCGCTCATTCCATCCAATGCGTGTCCTTACCTGCCTTGTCCCTCTCACTCGGCGGTATTCTGCGGCGCGGGAGGCGTAATGTCCCGGACCCGGATGTTGACTTCGACAACTCTCAGGCCTGTCATCTCGTGTATTCGCCGCGCAACGTTCTCCCTGAGCCGTGTCGAGATTTCCGGAATCTGAGTCCCGTACTCGACCCTGACATCCATGTCAACCGCGGCTTCCGTTGTGCCCACATCGACGCGGATTCCGTCCGTTCGCCCGCGGAGCTGGTCCACGAACCTGTTGAGAAGATTGGCTTTGGGAAGGGTGAGTCCCGTGATCTCGCTTGCGGCAAGCGAGGCAATCCGCGCAAGGACCTGACGGCTGATGTTGAATCCTCCGTCCATGAGAATGCGTCGGGACGGTTTAGCTTCAGGTTTGATATTTTCCAGGATTTTGTTTATGTCCGTGGAAATTGTATCAATGGTATTGTGCGGCGCGATGCCGTGTTCCGGATCGTCAAACGGAAGCTCGAATGTCAACCGTACCTGTTCTTTCACGGGTGCGGTCGATTTCATTTCCCGTTTCCTTGACGGGGCATTTTTCGATCCACTCGAGGTCTTTCTGCCCGAGGTCTTACCTGCAATCGATCGGCTTTTCACGGTTCCCTTCGTTTTGATTTTGTTTTTTGTTGATGCTGGCATGATTCCTGTCCTTTTCATCAGTTTTTCTTAATCACTACAATCGTCGTGTCGTCGTGCTGATCCGCGCCGTTTGAATGTGCCGCGACAGCCGTAAAGAGCGAGTCAATGATCTCTCTTGATGTTTTATTTGCGTTAACACGCACTACGTGTTTTACGTTCTCGTAGCCGAACTGTTTCCTCTCGGGATTCATAGACTCATTCAGACCGTCCGTGTACAGCATGGCGACATCGCCGCGCTCAAGAACAATGTTGACCCTTTCGAAATCGCTGAAATCGATGATCCCGAGTGCGATACCGTCGGCGTTCACCTGTTCGAATTCATCCCTCGACGCCCTGTAAATAAGCAACGGCTGATGCCCGGCGTTTGAATAGCTGGCCCCTTTTTCGTGGAGGTTCAGAAGAGCGCCCGTTACAAATTTCCCCTGAGTAATTGTCCTTAATAGAAGCGAGTTGACTTTCGCGATAACCTCATCCGGCCCGTCCGATGAATCGATTGCCGCCAGAAAAAAACCGCGCGACATTGTCATCAGCAGGCTTGCCGGAATCGACTTCCCGCAGACATCCGCAATAGCGATGTTCAGGCTTTTTTTGCCCGGGAAATAATCGAAGAAATCGCCCCCGACCTCCTTTGCAGGCCGGCTTACCCCGTGAATATCGTAGCCGGGGAAATCGGGCTGTTTGTCCGGGAGCATTGCGAGCTGCACCTCGTGAGCCGTCTTCAATTGACTTTCGATGATCGACGTTTCGACAACTTTCTCGTGCAGTTTTCGGTTATTCGCGAGGTATCCGGCCTGGGACGCGAGCGCTTTGATCGCCTCTTCGATCCTGTGCGTGATGTTCAGGGCTTTCCCGAATATCACTAATCCGCCGACATTTTCCTCTCCGGCGGAAAGAGGGGCTATTACCCGGGTCAACTTTTGGCCTTCAATGTATACCGAGTCGGTGTAGACCTCCCCGGGTGGAAAATTCACGAGCTCTTCGGCAAGTGTTTTCCTGTTCTTAACAGGCTCGTCGAGAATCGCGCATGCCTCAACGCCCAGCGACGCGGTCTCCGATATTTCGCCCGTTTCCCTGTCAAAGAGAATTACACATCCGCGGTCCGTATGGCAGAGTTCGAGAATGATAAGTAGAAACTGAAGGAGGAAACCTTTCGATGACTTTTCGGTGATGGAGCTGATGCTGGAAGTTTCTACCGTGGCTCTCAGGATCGACGATAACTCGAGTAAGTAACTTTCCTGAGTGGTGATAAGGTCGGCGTTGACCAGAAGCAGGGCGATTTGGGAAGTCAGGTCGGAGAGGAGATTGTGATAATGTGCCTGCAGGGATGGATTTCCCGGAGCTGCACAAGCGAGATACCCTAAAACCTCGCCCCTCGACCAAATCGGGTGTCCGATAAACCTGGCAGCCGGCTTGTCGATATTTATTTCGGCTAATTTTCGACGTCCAATGACGAGTTGGTTGTCGATTTCGATCGGCTTGTCGAAAAGGGTCGACAACGATAAGCTTGAAAAGTCGTCAAGGGCCTCAATGTGCCTGCGCGCGTAATCGTTTCCCCGGACGAGTGTATAGTGCGTAAGCTCTCGTATGAGAGTAATGCTGATCAGGTCGCTGCCCAGCGCCCGTCCTGCGGCTTCAAGGATCGATTTGATCGTGTAATCGAAGTCCCCGAGGTCGTGCTGGAGGCTCGCAAGTTCTATCATCGCGCCGGCGAGCAGAAGGCGCTCCCGGTATACATCGATTAGGTCGAGCGTGATCTCCAGCGGGTTGAACCGGACATCGTCATGCGATGTAAAATCATCTTCCTTCCGGGATGATGCCATCAGGTCGGAGACGAGCGACGCCAGGTTTTCGATGGGGTCGTTCGGATTCAACTCGGCATCGACCTTGGCCTCGCGCCATCCGTTTGACGTATTGGACAGGCCTATGAGGGGAAGCATGTTGGTTCCATAATTCAACTTTAACCAGATCGCCACTGTCGGGGAGGGAAGCCCGGATGTCAGATCGTCGAGAAGGACCGCGCTCGGTTTTTGCTCGATTACCGCTTTGATTGTCTCGAACCCGTCACGGGTCTGGACAATGTTCATCCCGCATTGGCGTATCTTGTCGGCAAGCGCATCGTTATTGCTAGCTAGTAATAATGATATGGTTTCTTTTTCAGGCACAGCAACTCCTGCAAGTTAACCCTTGTTCTCATTATTACAGTCATTTGAACGGGGTATAAGTGATTAAAACGAGCTAAAATAAGCCCGGATAATACTCATTTTTAAAGAGAGGTTGGGTCTGGTTTGGTTTCTATAACCGGGATTGATTGAGGCGGGGACTGTTGGATGGGGAGGGCACACCGATTTTGCAAATCGGGGTGCCTGTCACCGCTCGGCATGCTCCGACGTGTCCGACCTGGACAGGCATATCACTCCGGCTATTATGAGAATTATCGCCCCGATCCTCATCGCGTTTATTTCCTCGCCCAGGATCCACGCGCTTCCGAGGATAATCACTATATAACCGAGCGCCAGAAACGGGAACGCGAAGCTTACCGGAACCGATCCCAGGATCTTCAGCCACGCGAATCCGAAGAAGAAATATATCGCTAAACCGATAAACACCGGCCAGTAGAACACGAGCCTGAGAAATCCCGCGAAATCGGAAGGAAATTTTCCGCGCACCACGATCTTATCGCCCGGATTGAATGTGTTTGTCAGAATTCCCTCTTTGTATTTCCCTTTGGCTTCGAATATCGTAAAAAATTTTCCGCCATCCGAGTCGATCGCCTTTACCGCGTCCACATCCGTGTTTTGAACGAGCGCCTGCTCCGGGACAAATATCGCGCCGTGAAATTCCCTGAGTGTCAGGACAGTCTCGAAATTGTTGACCCCGTCCTTGATAAATAACTGCCCGACCGCCGCCATTGTGACCATCGCGACGATGAAAATAACCATCCCGATCGAAGCCCTCGAGGAGGTTGCTTCTGTTTTTCCCGTCACGAAACACCTCCCCTTATAAATCCGGATACCGCTTCAACATAACTCGGAAGCTCTTCCTTCGGGCGCTCACTGAGACCCAGTAGCGTGACTCCGGCGAGAATGAGAATGATCGCAGCAATTTTCCAGGCGTCGATTTTCTCCCGGAAGATGAATTTTCCCGCTACGATGATGATGATGTAGCTCACGCTGATGCAGGGGTAGGCGAAGGACAGAGGGATTTTTGTGAGCACCCACAGCCATAGCACTGTGGAGAGCACATAGATCGATAGCCCTGCCAGCACCCAGATATTGGTGATTATCCTCGGCAATGCCTTCATAAAAGGACCGAGGTCGCCGCCCGATCTCCCGCGCACGATGTTCATGCCGGTCTTAATAAGGACCTGGCCGATCGCGCCCATTGTGATTGCGCTGAATAGGACTATGAGTTCGACTGCTCCGGGCATGGTGAATCAATTGACGGGGTATTCTAGCATGTATGAACCAATCTGTTCCAGAGATTTGGGTAAATGTACCATCCGTTGGACGCGTACGGCATGGTTGTGCCGGTTTTGTACTCGATCGTTTTGATGAGCGCGACATTTTCGCTCTCGCCGAACTGTCCCTCGGCCTGCGACGAATTCAGCTCCGCCACCGACGCCCAGACCTTCGTCACGCGCCCCTCGATGTCGTATTCATTTTAATAGGTCGTCGGCACCTATTTTGGGCACCTATTTTGCAACATGTCCTTTCCGGCAGATATTCTTTCACCAGCACCCGTCTGGCAAATGTTTGCTTAGGAACGCGTCGTAATTCCCAAGGGACGTGTGCACATCAGAAGCCTCATTACAGGGCGGACTGGTCGGGGCGAAATTCACCGCATCCTGGTATTCACCGACAGTGAACGAATTTTCATAACTGTCGACACCAACGGAAAAACTGCGATCGGTGAAAACTCCTCCCCAGGTTCTTGCCCATACATAGTTACCGGAAGTATCGAACCTGGAGAGAAAAGTGTCAAAACCACCATTCGAAGAACGAGGATCACCACCCTGCGGGTCGAAGTCGGAGGCCCCAAAGAATTCGCCGCAGACATAAACATGATCGAAGCCGTCAGCGGCTACGTCGTATCCGTAGTCCCCGCTCGCGCCGCCCCATGTTTGAGCCCAGGCGAAGTTACCGTTGGCATCGAACTTGGTTAAATAAGTATCATATGATCCATTTGAGCTGTGCGGGTCTCCGCCATCAGGGTCGAAATCCACGGTGGACTGGAAAAAGCCGGCAACATAAATGTTGTTGTTTTGATCCGTTGCAGGTCCTCGTCCGAATTCATCAAAAACATAACCCCATGTCTTTACCCAGTTGAAGCTACCTGATTGGCTGAATTTGCTGAGGAATACATCCGATCCTCCATACGAGCTTTCCCATACAACATTTCCGCTGGGATCGAAGTCAACAAGATTCTGGAATTCACCTGTTAAATATGCATTTCCAGAATTGTCAATTGTTACTCCACGGCCGTAATCATCCATATTTCCGCCCCAGGTTTTCGCCCATGTGAAGGTGCCCGACGAGTTGAACTTGCTGAGGAAAATGTCGTTTCCACCATTGGATGTGAAATTATTTCCCCCGCTCGGGTTGAAATCGACCGAACCAGTAAAAACGCCGGTTACATATACATTCCCGGAGCCATCTATAGCAACACCATAACCTGTATCATATGATGTGCCTCCCCAGGTTTTGGCCCATAAATGATTACCGGATGAATCGAATTTTGTCAGGAAGATGTCCCGTGCACCTTTAGAGGTGTGGGGATCGCTGCCGGCGGGATTGAAATTAACAGTTCCAGCAAATTCCCCGGTGATATATATATTCCCCGAATTATCGACTGCAACACCGTACCCATGGTCATTATATGAACTAATTCCCCAGGTTTTTGCCCAAAGGAAATTACCTGTCCGGTCTAATTTGCTCAGGAAAATCGCACCGGTGGTATGTGGATCACCGCCTTCCGGATCGAAATCAACAGTGCCGGCATAGTATCCGGTTGTGTATATGTTGCCGGTGTCATCAATCGCAACGCCCCTGCAATTATCCACAATTAATCCTCCCCAGGTCTTCGCCCAGCCGGTATCGACGATGCTGAAGTCATCATCGGAAATGTCGTAAACATTTGCGTTGTCGGTTCGTTTTATTCGGACGCGAACAGTATCCGAGACATCGCATGGAACGGGCGCCCATGTGTAACTGCCGTCATTCGGCTCCCCTGAAACGATCGGGTTTATGTCTGAGTTGAAGTTGTCCTTTGAATACTCGATATCCACAGTGCCCGTTGCCGGTATCGGTGTCCATGTTATGTCGGCAGGATACCCGTATGTCAAAACTTCTCCGCCATTTGGCGTCAGTACTTCGATTGCCGCAGTCTGGATTACGAGATCGAACCTGAAAGCAGCCGCAAGAGGGTCGTTACCCGCCAGGTTTGTAACCCCCATGTTGTTGGTGTAATTAAATCCATCGTATTGAGCGATGACCCAGAATTCCTGGTCATTCAGACCTTTGATATTGTTTGCGGGAATCTCGACGTGGTACTCAGTGTAATGATTGCCGCTTCCTGTTTGAATAGCCGGGGGATTACTGAACTCGGCTACAGCAGCGAGGACGGTCGATTCGATGAATATTTTAGAGGGTAGATTTTCCCAGTCGAACAGGCTGATATCAAGGATAATTTTCCCCCCTTTGGTTGTGCCATTGACGTAATAAAGATTACTGTTGTTAACGACCTTGCAGCAAATTGCTTCCGGGGTGTTCGATGGATGCGTGGTTTCCGATTCCCAATTTGCAATGATCGCGTAACCATACTTCACGCCAATCGTGTTGGGGAACCTAATGAAATAATTCCGTGTATTGGTTTCACCCGCCGAGAATACGCCATCATTTGCCGTTAACAAGAGGAAATCCCATAGGTTCTCATTGGCACCCAGGTTGTTCGTGAAATATTTATACGGGCAGAGAGTGGCGTCGCCTTTGTAGCCGGGCGATGCGAACACGCCAGGTGTATACCCGAGCAGTCCTTCAGTCTTGAACTCGGTCGGATTATACCAGCGCGTATACCCATCGGGTCCGCCCCCATCTCCATTGGCAGGATCGTCAAGCATGCACTGGTCGGTGCCTTTCACCGGGTATTCAAGATCAGTGTTGTACGATAGGGTCTCGGAGGCTTCACCGATCAGGACACCTCTGACATCGTAGCCGTCATACGCGTGCATTCCGGGAAATGGATGTGAGATGCTCACGTCGATGTCAACATCAGTATGCTCCGCGACAATTGTGATCTCATTGATTTTGAAGCCCAGGTTTGTCGGAGGTTTGTTGACAAAAGTAACGACATTCGCCGTAAACTCAACCGACCTGTTCTGGTATACCTCAACGGTCTGGTTCTCGACATCGATATAAACATCCCAGTAACCCCATAAGTGGGTCTGTTGATTTTGCGATGCTGAATGGGCACTGGGGTCGACCAGGTCGGGTTGGTTAGGGTTTAAGATCGAACTATTGCCGCCCGAACATCCCGCCAGAAGTGCCACGGCCAGCAGCACGATGAGGTGGTTAAGGTTATGTTTCACAATTCATCTCCCGTATTGGTTTGAAGTTTTTACAAAACAGAATAAAATGGACCTGCATACTTCAATACCTGCTTGCTGTGCAAAACTTTCGTGTATTCAAGAAGAGTAACCCAACATACGGATAGAATTATAGCAAAAAATTGTACGCTAAAAACCACTCCCTGTAATAGGTGCCAGTAATAGGTGGCTGACGACCTATTGTTATGGGTTTATGTCTAAACCTTGTTCTCATTTTCCCCCGACAACGGCCTCAGGAGCATATCATATTATAGGAATAACCAGGACTCATTGGCTCACTTCCCAACTTGGTATTATTATACCATAATTTTTCCCTGCATAAGCCCCCAAGGATCATGCGTGGGCCGCGCATGCTGCGTATTCCGCGAATGCCACCCTGCAGGCTGGAAAACCGGCGCACCCGGGGCGGGTTGATCAGCCTGAAAAAAAGACGGCCCCCGGGGTGGAGGATTCCGGGGGCCTTGTCGCCTGGGAGGGTTGAATGGAGATTGTGTGCTTGTTTATGAATCGATGGAAAGTGTGTTCTCTTATAGAGATGTGCGAAATCGGTTACTTGACATCAATGCTGATCGACTTCGGCTTCGACTCTTCCTTCTTCGGGACGGTCAGGGTCAGGACGCCGTTTTTCAGGTCTGCTTTGATGTTATCCTGGTCGATCCCGGTCGGGAGCGAAAAGCGCCGCTCAAATGAGCCGTACTGACGCTCGAACCGCGTATAGCTTCCTTCCTTGACCTCTTCCTCGAACTTGCGCTCGCCTTTGATCGCGAGAACTCCTTCCTCGACCGTGACCTTTACGTCCTCGATCCTGATGTCGGGAAGCTCGGCCTTGAAGATCCATGAGTCGTCATTCTCGATAATGTCAACCCTGGGGACGAAGGAACCCTGCTCCAAAGTTTCAGCAGGGGTTCGCATCCAAATTGCCATCGGATTGAACAACTCACGTTCGAGTTCCGATAAGTTCGGCCAGTCCCACAATGACGGTCTTACTGGTTTCTGCGGTTTCATGATTTTTAGGTTCATCCTAGTTTTTCCTCCTTGAATCATCTTCAAGTTATTACGGTGAGAATATATCACCTTAGTCCTATGCTGTCAAGTATTATGCAAGATTTTTTGCAAATATTTTTCGTGCGTTATGTAGGCCTGATTAAATCAGGCACGTCGGCACAATCGCATGAAAAAACCGGCCTTCAAAGCTGGTTTTGTGTGCAAAATTTAAGCGATTCTACCAGTCGGTTGGTAACGGATGGAAGATTTCCTAGAATCGCCAGATTTCATTCTGGAGCGCAACGTAAAGGTGATTCTGACCCAACCGGACCTTTCGTATTGGTGACTCGAAAGTAACAAGATCAAACACATTGCCGTCGGTACCGACAAAATATAATTCCGAACCGTGAATCAGTATCAGGTTGTCTTTGTTATCGATAAGAGGGGGTCCCCCGAAATCAGTTCCGCTGTCCGGTCCGGTCGGAAGTGGAAATTCACCGATCTGGTCGAGGTTTTCATTGAAAAACAGAACATTGGACATGCTCACGACACAAATAGACCCGTCGTTCATTAATGCCGGCCTGTACACCGCGTCGCACACAACCTCCCCGACCAGCACTCCGTCGGGGGAAATACCGATAAGCTTCGAATTGGCGCAGCCAAGAACCGTACCGTTATCCGCAATTACCGGAAGTCCCCCGGTAAAGTTCAGCAGTAAACCGTCGGTGTTCCATAATTCCTCGAAATCGAAATCATAGCAGTGAAGAACCGTCCCAGCCTCGATATAGATATTCCCGGTGATCTCGTCAAACGCGGTTCCCTTTGCCTCACCGTTAAGGTTATATTCAATTAAAGTCTCAAGGTTCTGATCCAGGCACTGGACAGCGTGAGGATTCTCACTATAGCTATCCCTGTTGAATCCCGTTATGACCCTCTCATCGGGAAGCGTAAGCACATCGGTGAATCGTCGGGCGTTTTCAGAGTCACCGGTATAGTAATAACCATCGACAAATATCCAGCCGTATGAGTCTTCAAGGGTCCCTTCCGATGCAAAGCCCAGAGAATAATCGATAAGGGTTTGTACAGTTGATGAGTGCCCGGAATAGTCACCGTGACCGCCTACAGGGTCTGTGCTGGTATTATTGCCGACCGTCGTATATCCGTTCTCATGGCAGAGACCGTTATATCCACCGGCTTTTTTTTCGCCGAAATCTGCGCCAAAATCGAACAGCCATGAGTAATAACCCTCCAAGGCGATGCTGTACCACGGTCCCGGCACCTGTATGTAGGAGCCCATGAATATCCGTTCGCTGCCATCGATTAGAATATCGTGCAGTTGTTCGTCAGGTTCCCAGGGAGGTGCGACACTCTCTCCGGCTGGCAGGGGTATTGAGACTGCGTTAGGCGACCGGTTGTTACGGGCGTAATTGACACCCTCGATCGGGTGGCCGTAACCAAGGAATCCCGCTGGATCGAATTCATTAAGAATATCAACCGGGAAGCCGATATCTTCGAGCGCGTTTGCAGACCTTTCAAAGCTAGCCATGATCGTGACCTGACTGTCGACGCTCGTGCCGTAAGCGGTAAATTCGACCGTTATTTCGTCGACCTCCCTGAATCTGCCGGAATCGGGGGGGTCTGTCGACCAGTGGACATTACTGATGGTTCCACTCTCAATCTCGATTTTGAAAACTTCCGTGCTGTACTCGGACATCGAATTCGGACCGGTTATCTGAACCTCGTTACCAGGCACATAGAGGACTGTGATTTCCTTCGACCGTACAATTGCGGGGAAATTTTCGGAGGTTACAGATACCGTGATTTTCACCATCGTGTCCGATGCCACGTCGGCTGCCTGAACGGAAACTGATCTTAAATGGGGATCGGCTATCGAGCACACTGCGGTTTTATCGACGCTCCAGTCATAGGAAATGCCCGTGTCGCCTTCTGCGTCCACTGTAAATACCGCATTGGCTTGTTCATTTATTGAATCCGGACCCTGTATGTCGGCCACGACCAGGCCTGTAGTTCCGCCCCCGCTGCAACCTGCAAACATGATACCGGGGATCAGTAGAATGAGAAATGTGAAAGCCCTGAGTCTAAACTTCATAATAAACAGCATAATGAACCCCCCGTACACTATTTTAATCACTTTATAATGATAAACTGTAATTCAAAAGCTGTCAATAGAGCATTATTATAATCGCTCTCTTTTTGTATCCTTTATTTTTCAACCGCGAAGCTTTACTATTAGGTAATAGAGCGGACCGAAACACAACAACGATGAAAATTACTCTCGCGCAATTGAATCCGACAATCGGCGACTTCGACGGGAACGTATCGAAGCTCTTCAACGCAGCCGTTCAGGCCGTACGAGACAAATCGGACCTTCTTGTATGCACCGAGCTTTTTGTTTCCGGTTATCCCCCGCGCGACCTGCTCGATAAGCCGTGGTTCATCGACCAGGCATGGGTCGCGGTCGAGAAAATTGCGCGCGAATCGAAAAAATTTCCCGGCCTCGGAGTTATTGTTGGATGCCCTTTAAGAAATAGCCCGGGCGGTAATTTCGCGATCCACAACTCGGCGATTTTCATCCAGGACGGGGCTGTACGATTCACGCAGCACAAGTCATTGCTGCCCACGTATGACGTCTTCGATGAAGCCCGGTACTTCACGCCCGCGCAAAGCATCGATATTTTCAAATTCAAGGGCGAAGTACTCGGGATCTCCATCTGCGAGGACGCGTGGAACGATCCAGAACTGCTCGGAGGACGGTGTTATGACATCGACCCGATCGAGATCCTCGCAAAAAAGGGCGCTAGCATTCTAATAAATATTTCCGCATCGCCGTTTTACGCCGGGAAGGACTCGGTACGATTCAAGCTTCTCTCTAACCATGCGAAAAAACACAGCCTACCTGTGATATTTGTCAATCAGGTCGGCGCGAACGATGAGTTGATATTCGACGGCTGCAGCATGTTCATTGATAAGACCGGCTCTCCCGTGAGTGTATTTCGGTCCTTTGAAGAATCGATTGTAACAGTGGATTCATCGATTTCGGGATCAGCTAAAATTTTCAAACCGCGAGACGAACTGGGATCGATTCATGACGCGCTGGCGCTTGGGATACGCGACTATTTCAGGAAGTGCGGATTCAAAAAAGCGGTGGTCGGATTATCGGGCGGGATCGATTCCGCGGTCACGTCCGCATTGGCTGTGACAGCATTGGGGAAAGAAAATATTCTGGGCGTTACGATGCCGTCGCCGTATTCATCTCCAATCTCAGCCGAGCTCTCTTCCAGACTTGCATTGAATCTTGGCATCGAATTCCGGGAAATTCCGATTTCCGAAATTTACGATTCTTATCGTGAAACGCTCACGGAGCCAATCGAGCTGGGCGAGTCGATTAATGTCACACTGGAAAATATCCAGGCGAGGATCAGGGGCAATGTCCTGATGGCGATTTCGAACCGGTTCGGGCATATCGTTCTGTCGACCGGGAATAAGAGCGAACTCGCGGTCGGTTACTGCACGTTGTACGGCGATATGGCCGGGGGACTTGCCGTGATATCGGATGTTCCCAAAACGATGGTTTACAAACTCGCTGAATTTATTAACATAGCAAACCGGGCAGGGGAGGTAATTCCGAGGGGAATAATCGACCGCGTTCCATCGGCGGAATTGCGTCCAAACCAGAAGGATCAGGACACGCTGCCGCCGTATGAAGTCCTCGACGCAATCCTCGAACTATATATCGATGACGGTTGTTCACAGGGGGAAATAATCGGCAAGGGATTCGATGGGAAAACTGTCGAGTGGGTTGTAAACGCTGTAAACAGGAATGAATACAAGCGCAGGCAGGCAGCCCCCGGACTGAAGGTAACGTCGAAGGCATTCGGTGTCGGACGTCGGATGCCGATCGCGGCAAAATACCCGGTAATGTAAAAAATGTGGTCCTTCCGGATGGGATTGTCGAAACGCGGACGGGACGTCCACGGTCCAGCGGGCGGGACTCCCGCGCTCCTGCCGACGAGGACGTCAGCGTTACAGCCGACGAGGACGTCAGCGTTACAGCCGACGGGGACGTCAGCGTTACAGAACCTACTGGAATCCTGGTCTGACCGAATATCCCATACGAAAAATCGCATATTACCCAATCTAAACCCGGAGGCGCCAAAAATGTAAGGTTTACTGGAGTTCAATCCCGAGGATGGACATATCGTCGTCGGACGCAGACTTTCCGTGCCACTCGAGCAGGGCTTTTTTGAGGGAATCGATGCTCTCCTCGATAGTTATATCGAACGAAGACGTCAGTATTTCTGCAAGGCGCTTTTCGCTGAATCTGTCCCCATTCGGTTTCGCAGACTCCGTGATTCCGTCGGTGAAAAAAAACAGCCTGTCGCCCTTTGAAAGATCTAAAATATTCTCAATGTATTTATAGTGCGGGATAATTCCAACGGGAATGTCGCCTATGTCGTCAATCGGCTTGACTTTACCTCGGGAGATGAGCATCGGCGCGGGATGTCCGGCCCTGGTATAGGAGAACCTGCCAGTGGCAGTATCGAGGACGCCGTATAGGAAGGTAATGAAATCTCCCTTGCTGGATGCCGATTGAAACTGCGAGTTCAGGCGCGATACAACTTCGTAAGAGGGGACAGCAATCGGTGTATTTTCATCCGGGCCGGGGTCGACAAGGAGGCTCGACCTGGGATCGTATGTCGTCAACAGTCTGCCCAGCGCGACCGATTGGAGCGCAGCCGGAACGCCGTGACCTGAAACGTCGAAAATGTAAATTCCGAGACAATTACCCCGAAGGGGGACGATGTTGAACAGGTCTCCGCTCAGATCCTCCGATGGAATGTAGCAGGATGAAAATCCGAGGCCGTTCAATTTTCCGGTTTTCGGCGGAAGGATGCTTTGCTGAATTGACGCTGCCGCGGCGAGCCCCCTGCTGAGCTGCACATACGCGCTCGAAAGTTCCTGGATCTTGTCAGCGAGCCGGGATTCGAGTTCCGTTACCCTTTCTCCCGCACGGATACGGCTCCTCAGCTCGAATTGGTTGAACGGCTTCGTTACGAAATCGTCGGCACCGGATTCCATTCCCTCAACAACATCGTCAACCTGCGTCTTCGCGGTTAACATAATAAAGTAAGTATACTTTCTGTTTTCAGCCGCCCTGACTAATTTGCAGAATTCGACACCGTCAATGTCCGGCATCATCCAGTCGCTGATCACAATATTGATGTCCGGATCGGCCTTGAAAGCCTCCCAGCCTTTGGTGCCGTTGGGGACAGGAATGATAAGATATCCCCACTTGGTCAGGAGAGTTTCGAGGATTTTCAACGACGCGGGGTCATCTTCGGCGACCAGGATTTTTTTCTTCTCATCCCCCATGTGTAATCGAGTCCATTAATAGAATTGTAAAAAACGCAGGAAGTTTACCCGTTTTTTGAGATTTGTTCCTAAGAGGGCGCTGGGTTGAAGCGTTCATGGCGTAGGGTCGAAAACCTGGTCAAGTCGAAACGCGGACGGGACGTCCACGGTCCAGCGGGCGGGACTCCCGCGCTCCTGCCGACGTGGACTCCCGCGCTACGGCCGACCCGCCGCGGCG
>Ga0214473_10000865_pt1:5000-41364 | contig 41364 bp, 26 predicted proteins | sample RVTome_7_FD_203509 | JGI IMG/M metagenome (GOLD analysis project Ga0214473, IMG submission 203509) | Soil microbial communities from uranium-contaminated site in the Upper Colorado River Basin, Wyoming, United States - RVT98D197 | ecosystem: Environmental > Terrestrial > Soil >...
AGAACAGTAGAAGTCTCTTTGCTTTCCCGAAAGCCTAGGAGCGAAAGTAGGGAATGAATACTTTCCTGTTGATGCAAGTAACTGAACTGCCTTAAGATATGAAGGATAGCCCGAAACAGACCATTCTCGGGGCACAACAGGCGTTCGATATTAGCTGATGCAGATGAACTAGAAGGGCTTAGGACGACTAGGCTCTTTGATGGAATAGTAGATGTCGTCATTTCCGCTCCTAAAGGAAACAGTATTCGAATTAGAAGGTGCGTCGATTCCGAGGATTGATTCTCTATGAATAGAAAGAAAGGACTTTTCTAAACTTTTAGGCCTGGTAGGCTAATCCATTTAATTAAAGCCCCAAACAAGGGCGTCCTAGCTAGTTCAAGTTCTCCCAATTGAAACTCGTACCCAAAAGGGAAGGCAGGAGCGGTATAAAAGGAGAAAGCCAAAAGCCCGATTGAAGCACTAATTGGCGGTATTAAGTCCTACTAGAAGGAAGAAGGAGTTAAAGCTATCTGCATTTCAGTAGTATCTCATTCACGTAAGAAAAGAGAATCAGTCTGCATGTCTCTCCTTGTCTGAATCCCATTGTAAATGTAAAAGGAGGCCAAAAAGAAGTCGTCAAGGTTTTCTTCTTCTTAGGTTTGATGTGATGGGATTTCGCGTGTTTATGGGTAGATTCAAGCTGGGGAATGTGAATGTTCGTAGCAGGGGTAGTCCTATTCTTTTTTAACTAGAGAGGAGCTTCGTGAGATCGCTGGCCCGCAAGTCCACTTTTTTGTTTGGCTCCTTACATGAAAAGGGGAGGGGGAGTGAAGAGAAAGAGATCACATTCTGGGAGAGAGAGATTCCAGCCTTCTTCCCAGCTGAGGCAAGAAAGAATCGAGCAGAAGGTCTGGCTGTGCGCGAAGAAGGACTTCGGCCATTAGTGAAACTGCTTTCACGAGTTCCCGAGGTTAATTCAATCTTTCATCAGCTTCGGAGCTCGCGAGCACGCCAAGCACAAGCTACTTCCTTTCCACTTCCTACGAGATTTGAAATAGAGGTCTTTGTCCCAACCTTTCTTGTCTTCAAGCAGTGTCTGTTTACGGCCGATTTCAGGGGAAGGAGAAGCCTCAGCGTACCATTCATTAGGTTCAGGGGCTGAAAGGGACGGATTCCACATGTGTCTATGAAGAGGAGCTTCGTCAGCCACTTCCTTCGCTATTGATGGCACATCTAGCTCAGCCGCATCTGCAGTTGAAGCAGTTGACGGCCAACAGGTCTCAGCGGAGGGAGCGCTAGCCACTCTCTTTCTATTGTTCTTGGACGACGAGAGGGAGCAGCTGCATCTAATTTCATTGATTCGGGGGAACAGTCTATCCTGTCTCCCATTCTCTTTAGATATTAGACAAGAAAGGGACAGATTTCCCGATATGCCTTTTTCACAGCTATAAGACAGCTTGCCAGGGCGGTTGCGAGGGTTAATGGACGAGTCAGGATGGGATAGAGGAGAAATCCAATCTACTTGAATTGCCTTTCACTCACTCCTCAAATAAAGTCCGTACCGTAGCTGCGCCGCAGGCAGCTGTCTTCAACAAAACAAAGAAAAAGCGCGGGAAACTCCCAGTCGATGAGGGCAATGGAAAAAGAGAAGCTACAGGTTCCGTGCTCATGTCCTAGTTAGGTTACGGAGGGGCATTATTTGAATTGTCTACTCTCGGAAAGTACGGTCAGAGTCCTACCCTTCCTTCAGTTCATGGGGTTAGGTCTAACTATCTTCTATGACGCCATTGGACGATCTCTCTTTTCGGTGCCAATGAAGAAGATGAGCTCAGTTGAGGATAAGCCTTCGCGTACCTAGCCCCACATGGAAAGTAAGGGAAGCAAAAGGAGGGCTAAGAAGGGCAAGGGATATGCTCTTCTCCCTTTCTTTTCTGATTAATTAGTCTATTATTCCACATTCTGAAGATAGCAAGCAGTTCGAAGACGTGAAAATCGTCTGATCGGCGGATGCCTTCATCTCATCTATGAAGAAAGCTAGTGGAAGCGCCATCTCTTTGAATTGATTAGAAAGTCTGGGATCTCCTTTTTCAGTCAAGCGCAGGAGAAGCATTAGCGAAGTGAGCGGGGATCGAAGAACTGAAAAACTCTTTCCATTTCCAAATACCTACAGCAGCTCTCGCTAAAGTCATTTCCGGATTCTTGCTTTCTTAGTTCTTATTTTTACGACAATACGTTGAAGTTAGCATTAGCTGCGGCACTAGTAAGAAAGCTAGAGAGAAAGAGACCTCCTAGAAAGAATGCTACAGCCCTTGCGCCCTTCAACTCAGGGAGTGCGTCGATCGCTATCCCCTCGGCAAGCTTTGAGATTCTCTACATACCTCAAAAGAAAAGGCTTTGCTAAAGCCAATACGGCATTCACAGCTGGCGAAAGAGCCAAAGACCCGAGAAAATTTATGGTCAATCAGCTCTCTCCGGGACCTTTCCCGCCTTTGCTACAGACGTCACTTTGCCCTTAGGAAATCTCAATGAATATAATGCAGCTCTGGCAAAGAGCCCCTTCCGTGGTCTTTTCTCACTCTAACAAAGGAGGCGAAGCGTACCATCTACCTAGGGCCTTGCTCCGAGGCAGTCCATGTTACGGAACTCACTCTGCTCAGAAGAGCTCCATACTTATCCAGCTCCAGGAGGTGAAGATAAAGCACATCGTGACAGAACGGAATGATAAGTAGAACCGGCAACGGAGGCTATTCCATAGAAGCATTCCCGTCTTCAGCATCTGAGTCATTAGTTTCTTCAGCACCAGCGCCCATAGTTGTTCACCTTGAAGTAGCACGTGTTGATTGAGATCGATAACTAAAGCGCTTCTTCCTAGGGGTGATTAAGAGACAGGGGATTTTGTTCCAGAAGCAAAAAGGTAAAGTCGGCACCTTTAGTTGACCTCGTTAATTGAGAATCAGAGCCTATTCAAGCAAATCCGATTCAAGGCGCAAATAGAGTTTATTAATAACCAGCATCCTCCCCCTAATGAGGTGATGACATCTGTTATAGTTCCTAGGAGTGATGTTCCAACATCCCTTCCTGTCCCAGCTTCTTTTCTCGCATCCCTAAAAAGAGCATCCGAGATAGCCAAGCATCCGAAGATCGGACATTGGTGACACCTGAAGACCCGTCTGTCTATCTTTTGTAAAAGAATAGGTGGTGCTCTAGCATAAATTGACACAGTGAGGGAAGTGCAAAAGAAGGGCTTGTTTCTTCTCTTTGCCGGATGGAGCTTTTTAGCCACTTTTCATATCATAAAGTCGGCCTGCTTCGAATAAGCAATCACAAAGAATGGTAAGCGCTACGAACCGTCGCCTTACTAATCTCTTTCGAGATAGAGGCAGAGGTGAAGGCACCCATCTGGCCTTTGAAGGAAGGCTAGTCACTCCCGCTCGACTTCCTGAAACTAAGGAACGTCGCTTTAGATCGGCTCATTTGGAGGCGATTTTCCTACATCTTTTTTGTTCTTGTTAAGAAAGTCCCGAAGATCCATTTTTTTTTTATTGCTAAATTCTTCTTTTTTATTGTTCTGTCAAAGGTTTCCTTATCGCTCGGATATCTCTTTATGGACGAACTCCAGAAGGCGGTTGCGCTATCCCTCTTCCTTTGCTCACGAGTCTCTGTGGTTCGTGTTTTCCTCGCCCACAGTTCTTTTATGGTACCTTTTGGTATGTATTGCCCCCTAACTCTATATCAGATCCACCAGACGAGAAACGTGATTCCGAACTGCTGCTGAGTCGTCGGACTTATCCACCAAGGGATTCGTGGAATTTCTGTGGATTGCGTTGGGGGAAATCTACCAAAGCTAGGCAGATAGATAGACTCCTTTCCTGCTTATAAGGGAGAGCAAGAAACAAAATCAAATGATTGTTTTTTAATCAGCGTCCCCTTTTCTTTGGGGTATGCAGATACTAAGAGTCCTCTCACTACCAACCAGTAGACATCATCTGGCTGGGTCTTGCCGGTATCAACAACGAGAAAAAAACAACCAAATGAAAACAGCAACTAACTATGGCTCTTGGCCCAGACAACGTCCTAGGCGTAGGGGGGATCGGAGCAACAGGGAAGGCCTAGACGGACGTTTTTATTCCTGGGCTGCAGTAAGTAGATCGAGAGGTCGTTCCGCCCCTTGTCCCCCAAGATGGGTAATATGTTCTCAATAAATGTTGCTCCAATCTGACCTAGCTGGCGAGCGATCCCAGTTTAGGCAGAGAACAAGACAGCAAGCGAGCGTACCTTTGTTCGCTTCTTCTCCACCAAGCACGGAAGTTTAAGGATAACTGTAGGTCGGTGGATACCTAAGGAAACTCCGATTCGATCCGCCCCCCGGCTGGGAGGCATTTACCTCATCCCGATCACAAGGAGAGGTTCACCATGATGGGGGGGTCCTCTCTTTTTTTCCCTTCCGGAAAGAATGAAATGCATAGGGGACCATCCTTTTGTTGCGGCATGCTCTTCAGATTTACGGATTCGTAGGGGGCCTCAGGCCCGCGCTTAGTTGACTGACAATGACAAAGGCTTTCGAAACTAAGCTAGGGCCTTTTGAATTGAATCTTAAGTAGTCTATCAGTGGGGCGAAGCGTGAATGACCCTTTTCAGTAGGGGAGCGAAAGGTTAGACCTTCTAAAGGCAGCGAACAGCGGTTCTTATATGTAGGTATGGCGTTCCCTCTTGACTCTCCTAACGTCGAGCTAAGTGACTTCGTAACCTTTGCGTAGCGTAGTAGAATGAAGGCTACGCACCGACGCTCTCTTATCTATTAGCCTAAGCGTCTTCGCTAACTTGCTCGCCTATTATACTACACCCTACTATACAATACATTAGTAGAGTAGGCTAAGCTAACGCTTACTTCTACTAATGTATTGTATAGCCTTTTCCTTTTTGAAAAAGCCTTTTTTTTTTATATCCTTTTATATATATGCCAGCTTGACAATGACATTGCCTCTTGATTTGATCTGAGGTGCGAAGAGAAACATCTCTTTTTTATGACTTCCACTTATCGATCCCGGCCCGGAAAAGTGACCGACCAGGGCCCTATTGATGAATGGAAAGGATTTATGAGCCCTAGCCCTTGTAAGCCCACACCTGTGTAGAGTAGATCGTTCAACACCTGCGGCACAAACCCATTTTTACCTATTGGTCCTAGTATCATAGGCGACCGAACGGCCGCCCCCTAATTACTAGACCGACCTGCTATAATAATTCCATAAACACCTAGCGAAGATATGGCAAACAAATAAAGTAGCCCTATGTTCGGATCTGACAATACCATACCATAATCAAAAGGTACAACGGCCCGAGCGACCAGACTTAACATAAATGTAGCCACTGGAGCTATTCTAAAAAGGGATAAATTAGCACTACTTGGTGAAATAGGTTCTTTTAGAATCAATTTCAAACCATCTGCTATAGGTTGTAACAATCCGAACGATCCCACTACATCAGGACCCTTTCGACGTTGCACAAAAGCCATTACTTTACGTTCAGCTAGCACTAAAAAGGCTACTCCTAGTAGAAGTGGTATAATTATTCCAAGTATTTCAGCTGGAACAGCTATGTACGTTTTCGATTTTCTATTCACTCATGATCTGGCCTGGTCGACCCAATCATGATATTGAAGGATGGGACCTTTTCTCAAAAACCCCGGATCCCGGGAAGAGTGGAAGATGGTGCAACATAGAATCTTGTTACGTTACTTCGAATGGCCCGCCTCACTTGCTTTCTTTATAAAGACATAAGCGAAGTCAAGGGATTTGATTTCCTTCTAACTAGTGGCTGAGAACCTTCATTCAACAGATTTGTGATTGAGTCAATAAGGGTCTGGAATCTTTGCTCTTCTCTTTTGCATTTCCGCTGCCTGCGTTCTTTCTTCGTGTCCGTTCATATCGCAAAGCGGGGCGACGCCAGGTTGGTTGAAAAGAGCGGGGCCAACCAAGACCCCCAGAGAAAGCTTTGCTCGATAAAGCAAACGATTCGTTCCGACAACTTCGGACCAGATCTTTGAATTAGCCGATCTTACAAAATCGATCGGGCGGGCTGGTTGGGAAGGATTTATTAGCGGAGAAAAGAATCGCCGAGAGATATATATATTCTACTATTTAGTCAGAACGAATGAGTGGCTGTGCAGCATGCTCCGGAGGAGATCACCCCTTCCCCGAGTCAGTCCAGTCAGTAAAGGGGAAGGCCTGCTGACTGCATTTCGGGAGTTTGAACACCATCCCATTTCAACCAAAAATACAACCCTGTCAAAGGTATCTAACCTTCCTTCCTTATGAGTGGAAATCGAATCCCGTTTTGTCTTTTTTTGCATAAAAACCAGCCTCTTATATATATTACGTTAACGTTACGAAATTTGTTACATATCTCGTTGGGGAGTCGACCCCACACAACAACGACCATTCACTTGAACTCTAACTGTCGCCCGCTAAACCACTTAGCTACCGGGATTTCTTCTCACACAGTACCAATCGCTACGAGATTCTCTAAAAGCTTCAATCGCATTAAATACTAAACTAAGGAAACCAAGAAGGAGCAATTGACGAGTAAGCGGCCTCACGAGAGACTGTACATGTTCACACTTGCACGCTTACTGCTCGGAATCTTATTAGAGAACTCATTCCCCGCGCGTAGGAAGGAGTCGAGTTCTTCGAAGTCAGAAGAAAGAGTCATGTTCACAGCAATAGGCCTAATAAAAAACCAGGATCTGGGCTTGAGCTGGACATGCGCTCCCATTCCGGTCCGGCTCTAGATGTTCAACACAGTGCCAGTCTGTCCCTTGGAGGGACATACCTGGTGTGCCATCTGATGAACACTTTTTTATGGGCTATGGGTACCGGCTCCTTTCTCTCCTTACTCTATAATCTATAATCACGCTAGAATTAGACGGCTGAAATGCAAAATTTCAGTTTTTGCGCGTTAAAGTTAAGCCTTTTCTCGCATGGCTCTGACCCCTTTCATTTGATCATATAGGGAAAGTTATGAGATTTCTCCGATCCTGTCAAAGAATGGCATCTCTAATGCTTTGTATAAGTCTTTCATAGACCATGGGATTCTTCATCAGACCTCATGTGCGTGCAAAGACTCCTCCACAAGACTGGGTTGTAGAAGGATAATGGAACAATCGCTCAAGAAACTCGAGGACTTATACTGGGAATGAAAGTTCCCGATCTTTGGCCCTATGCCTAAATTGAATGATGACCGCTTATCTGAGCTGAGTAAAAAGACGATGGCTCCTAGGCTCTCCCCTAAACGCTAAAATCATTGCTTTCTTAAGAAAAAAACGAGTAAGAAAGTGAAAGAAGCCCCATGCCTACTCTTCTTTCCTGCTTCTCAACTACAACTAGGATGGAAGCCTTTTCAACATCAACAGCTCTCTTTCTCATTATCATTATATAGGCTCCCTTCACCTAACCTTCAAAATAAATCTCCATTTGCTTAATTAAGAAAGATTAGCTATATCCCATCTCTCCCCAACTCATACATATTAATGCCTCTGCTCTATACTAATATGTAATGTATGCTGAGGGATAAGGACCTTAAAAGAACAATTCTTTTTTTATTTTATGCTCCGGAAGATGATTTTCATTACCTACTGGATATCGATCTAAGAGGTGCCTACTTCCTCGAAAACGCCCTCTCTATAGGTTGGGGCCTTTTCTTGCATTGCACTTGCAGGATGATAAAAGTGGAAAGGAGCGTCATTAAACTAACTTAGACAGGAAAAAAGAGCAGCTCCCTTGACTTTGACAACTGGGGGAAGAGGATCTGGCTACTGTTTTTGCTTCTATCTTCGTTCATTCCCCTTGGGTTAAATGTCGTCTTTTGAACACCTCCTAAAGCCGCTTCTGTAATACCGCTTTATCTTTATCCCACTCCTACTTTCTCTTGACTATGGGTATGGGACACTCCTACACGAGTATTACACCTGAAATATCGTATCGGGCTGAAGGTTCTGTGATTGTGATCACTTACGACAAGCCTTCTGATAAATGAAAAATACGTTTTATAGTTGTGAAAGTATGTGACGTAAATTGCGCCTTTGTTTTCGAGTCTCCTACTTCATTTTATAGGTAAGTGTTAAGTCTTGTCGCAATAGCATGCATGTGATCCGCGAGTGACTTCTATTCTTTTTCCGCGTTTCCGCGCTCCCCGCCACTTTTGCTCATAAGTCAGTAAGCTCTTCTCCACGTCATATTTGTACTCTTACTTTCGCGTCCTTCATTCGGTTTCTGGATGAACCATTAGTATCCTTTACGGCTTTAAGCTTAAGTAAGGGCTCTCGGAATTCCCTTTCCTTACGGGGGCATGCTCACTTGCTACTTAGCTACTAAGGGGTGGCATCCCTTTCTTACTATGTAACCTCGTCACCGGTTAAATAAAAAAGGCTTATGAAATTCATGGAATTACGGCTTTCTGTCAAAGATTCATAGGTCTTACTCGTACTAGTACTACTACTACTACTATCGCATATCAGCTGTTATGATCTAGTGTCGCAGATCCGCTGTTCACTACCAACCCTCTCTCTTATTATCTTAAAAGTTATAAGGGGTACCATCATGAGTTCCTCCTCGTTCTCGCTATTGTATGATTTTTGGTCCAACGAATGTAAAGTAAAAAAGACAATGAAGAGAAAATTTCCCACTAGTACTAGTGTCCGTAAGTTCCTATTGATTTCTATTGAAGTTCAACTCTTGAATTCCCCTGCTTCAAAGTTCTAGCGCGATCGCTCGTCTGAATAAGATCTTCCACTGTACCGCTGTGGTGATTGTAGTTGAAGGGCATGCTGGTGCTTTCCGATACCATCTGGCTGTTGAAAACAACAGTGCTTCAAGGTATACGGCGGTTAGGCTCATCCAAGACGCGTTTCCGGAAGTCGTAGGGAAGTTGAAGGTCCAATTTGCGAAGAGCTGGGGGTGGCTGTGTGACTTTGTTACTTCGGGTGACAGGGAAATAAGAGTGGTCTGGGGCGAAGGACCAGATCGTTGAAATCGCGACTTTAAAGAAGAAAGGAAGGGAGAAAAAAGGTGAGCAATGAAGTAGGCAAGGCCAATCCATCTGTCAGCTTCTAGGTCAAAAGCGAGTCTCCATTACGCGGTGATCTTTCCGAAAGTGGAGGTCCAGTCCAGCTCTAATCCAGTCTCTGATGGCGTAGTGGGCTAACTGACTGACCTAAAGGACTAGGCAGCTTCGGCTCCTATAACACAAGACCCGCATTCAATCAGAGAGGCTTTCACTCCTTCGTGCATCTCTAGCCACTTCCTCTGAGGAAAGCGTAAGCCGATCTAAAAGGCCAACTAGTTGCCCGAAAGCCTACCATATAATGGAGCTGGTACTTGTCTCCATCCCACCTATACCTGAATAGATTGAAATCCATTTCAGTTCTCCAACCCGGGCTAGGAAGTAGTGCTTTTTAGAATAAAACCGCGCCGATCTTGTGTGGTCACTCGCTTCCTTTATGCTTTCTGAATCTGTTAACGTATTAGAATCCCCTCTTTCTCGCGTAATGTACTCTATTTCTGGATTCGCCTTAGATAGACCTTTTCGAAATGCTGTACTTACTTCATGCCAAGCAGTTGCTTTGAATCGAAAAGAATGCATTGCGTTTCAACTCCCATGCTTTTAGTTGGTCAACAACTCTTTATACTTCTTCACTACGGCCGAGGAAGGGATTTCTCGTAACAATAGGAGACAGACAGATATAGAGCACTAATCCTACTAACTGGGGCAATCCAGGGTAAATCTCATTGTGCATCTACTTCTGCTCATCGAGAGTATACCCCCTACCAGAAAAAGGCTGAATCAAGATCTCGTTCGTATTCCCTTTGCTGCCACGGAGAGCGATGTTCCGCCTCTTTCTTAAACAGCTCTCGCTCATTCAGTTCACTGAACCTGAGCCCTTCCACCAAGAAGACAAGCGGAGCGATCAGTGTGATCAAGCGAGCTATCATGCTTTTTCTGGCTTCTGGCCTACACAGATCAGGTTGTTTTGTTTGGAGGGCGATCAGTGGGATCCCTCAGTTCATCTATGGTTTTTATTCTTTTGTCGAATCCGAGTTCCTCATGCCATGAAGACCAGCCAAGCAGATGTGATTCTGTCTCTTCCTTTCCCCCCTTACTTCCCTAAAAGGTTGACTCTCTCTCCTTGCTCGTTTCACTCCTTTCCGTGAAGAGCACACTAGGCACCAAGTCGCAGTGACAACGCCTTCTAGCGGTAGTCCTCCGGTAATCAAGCAAGAACAAAGAATCATTCATCGGAGGGAGCGTGGATTGTTTTCAAGTCAGGCAGATACCCTTTAAGACCCTTGATTGTCGCTCTTTGAGCAGGCAGAGACGAACACACAATTCCAACGGCAGCAGGAGCAGGAGGAAGAGAGACTTTCGAACCCGACACATCCACTGCACGATGCTTTGGAGCCGTAGTTCCGAGATTTGATTGAACTGGACTTTTCCGACTTTGGCTGACTCTTGGCTAAAATTCGAAGACACTATTACCTATGAAAAAATCGAAGGGCCACTGAGCTTCACTTTCAATAGCGTTTGCGTGAGCTATCGCTTACTCCACTCGCACAAAGTTACTGAAGTTGCTTTGCCTTCGCTACCCTGCGAAACCTGACTGACCTGTTAGGGCCTCCATAGACATAGAAAGAAGCACAAGCCTCACACCGCTCTTTAAAAGGTCCTGTAACTTTCCTGTCCCTATCTAGTTCACCAGCCAAGCCCTGTAAACCAGTCGATCCTACTTTGAAGTCGGAGAAAGACCATTTTCAACTTTTTATCAAAGTCTCGTGGAGCTAACTAGCAGTGACCAGGACCCGAAAAGCGAACAAGCCCAGTTGAACAAAGAAAAGTAGGCCTGTCAAGAAGACAAGCTCCACGCTCAAGCTCAAGCTCTATCTCCTTCCCAACCCAACGCCCTCCTTGCTGCAAGATTTGATAGTAAATCACTGAGGAGAGATAGCTTTCCTCTTATCCATGCCGACCTGCATTGAGAATCCTGTTTTCTACTTGCTAATTAATGGTTCTCCACAGGGAGACCTCCGGAGCACAAAAGGGACACGAGAAGGAAATCCCTTATCACCCCACCTAGCGAGCTTAGCACGCATCTTTAGATGATTCATAGGTCACAAACAACCATTACAAGTAGTTCGTCTATCATTTTTCATTAACTCAAAATCGACTGAAGCAAGCCTAGATGGACTAGCCTAACCTACAAGAAGGAAGGATTCCTAACAGGGAGTAATGAAAGAGGCTTGGTATTCAGTATCAAGAACTCACGAAACCACTTCCTCTTGTCACCCTATGGTTACACGGTCCCGTGATGGAACCCGTAAGCCTAAAACTTATTTCACTATCAAACATCCCCTTCCCCAATGTTTTCATGCTGCTCTTTCTCCCTCAGAACCTACATGTTATACACAAACAACACAATAAAAATAATGGCGTACAGCCATGATGGAAGAGTTTGATGCACTACTTAAAAATCAGACCTGGTCCTTGGTTCCTCCTTCTTCAACAATGAATGTAGTGGGCTGTAAATGGCTTTTTCGAGTAAAGCAACGGGAGCCATCAGCTCTCCATTGAACGCTATAAAGCGCGCCTTGTCACCATAATCAAAAACCCGGTCTTGATTTTGATGAGACCTTTAGCCTGGTTGTGAAAGTCTGCACTATCCGTTTGGTCCTTTCCATAGCCATTAATAATGATTGGCCTGTGCGCCAACTTGATGTCAAAAATGCCTTCCATCGTTTGCATCAAGAAGAGCATACTCTCTGAAGAAGTTTTTATAAAGCAACCACCTCCTCCAGAGCCCGCTCATCCTCATTATGTATGCAAACTACATAAAGCTATCTATGGGCTACGGCAAGCTAAGCTCCAAGGGCATGGTTCGAAGGTTTTAGCTCTTTTCTGCTTGAAATTGGATTTTCTTAATAATTGCTCCTCTATGTTCATTTATCATAGCTCACATGGTATGGCACTTCTACTTCTCTATGTAGATGATATAATTTAAACTGGTTCAAGTTCACTTGTCATTTCCAATATTATCCATCAGTTACGATCTAAGTTTGATATCAAAGACCTTGGGGATCTTCATTTTTTTTTCTTGGTATGGAGGCCCATCGAGATTCTTCTGGTTTAACTCTCACACAATCAAAATATGCCATTGACTTGCTCAAGAGATCTAATATGGCTGCTGCCAAACCTTCCCCTGTTATTTCAGGCACCAAATTATCTGCTCATGACGGCTATTGCTGATGTGTCCTCTTATCGTAGCATTGTGGGTGATCTTCAATACTTAACAATGACGCGCCGCTTATGTATGCTGTTAACCAAGTTTGGCCAGTTCATGCACCAACCCCGCACCTCGCATCTTGCTGCAGTCAAGCGCATTTTACGTTATATATCGTTATATATAAAGGCACAGTTGATTTTGGTTTACGTATCACCACAGATCGCTCTTTAATTGCCTATTCTGACGCCGATTGGGCGGGTTGTCCAGATGATCGAAGATCTACAACTGGTTATTGCATATTCTATGGTCCAAATCTGATCTCATGGAGCTCTAGGAAGCAACGAACTGTATCCCGGTCTAGCGCCGAAGCTGAATATCGAGCTCTAGCTAAACAAGCTTAGACCTTCCTTCTTTGTGCTTCCTGCGCTCGGAAGGGTGAAGACTATGCCACCGTAAAAAAAAATAGGTAGTTTTCTACTCTCAGAAATGGCTTAATCGTTGGATTACCGCTCTTTAGCAGGATGCCATAAGAAGTGCCCTTTTCATGCCCTTAGTCGAAGGCTTCCTACCTACGTGAAATAGAGTTCGTAGCCAGACTTGCTATCTTAGGCCTCACCTAATTCGCTTTCTTAGGTCTGACCTTCTTCGAGGCATAGCCCTTGATCCTGGGCACGCACATGGATGTTGTAAGGCTGAGTGCTCCGTTCTCTTCTCCTTTCCTTATAGCTCACAGTCAGACTAGTATTCAAGGAAGGAACTCCAAGCTTCGAGTAGGGCTTCGGTGCCTTCTCTCAATCGGCAAGGAAGCTAGCAATGCAATGAAGGGTATTTTTCCAATTTCTCCTTTACTGCTGCCGGTGGATTGGTCTTTCTTTCCAATTGCTTTTTTGAATGGAATCAGAGTTCAGGTGAAGAAGGTGCTCCCTCATCAAAAGGTCTCTTTCAAAGAAAGATCTTCCAATTTCTACTCTTCTCGCTACAGACTCTGATCGCTAATCCATTCCCGGTTCCAACTCCGGTGTAACTCATCACAAAATTGCGTGATCTAAGATCCGGGGACAACTTCTATTATAACCAGGCTGGGAACTTTTTGTCTCAGACCTGACTTCCCGACCATCCCAAGAGAGATCTACCACTCAAATAGACTCAGAGACATCTAATCTCGCTTTGTGGCCATCCGCTCCCCTCGCGAATAAAGGAGATGGAGCAGCTCCTCTTCTTGCTCCCAGCTTTCCCGATTAGATCAGGTTTCCTGAAACTCCGCTGCTTGCTTTGTTCTAAGCTCAGCTGGAAATCAAGGACTTTCAAAGTGAAATAGGGTTTGCTCCTTGGCTAAGAGCCTATTCCGCTTCTTCTTTATTAGGTTGGTGCTTCGTAGAAGATCTTCCGTCTTACTATGTTAGAGGGGCTTTCATTGCTTTGTTGAATCAATCAATTAGAAGAAAAAGACAAAGCCAATGTGAATTGGAAAGGAACTCGAAAAAACCTAACTACAGACTGCGATCAAGAATCCATGAGAGAATGCGCGAAAGAAGACATGCTCTTGAGCCCTTTCTATTCCACACCCCTACCTTCCAATATGGTGACATCTAGAATAGAAAGAGAATCTCCGACCTCGGATAGAAACGGATCTTCTTTAATTTACCGCTAGCTCTTGGCCATAAGCTGCCGCTCTTCCTAATGGACTTAGAGACCTCTATTCCAATAACGTCGATAAGGTCACGGCTTCTTGAACGTCTGCCACGTTTTCTGGGCTTCCTTGATTCAAGAGAGGTGGTCAGGTTCCTGACGTTCTCCCTTCTTCCATTCTTGTCCTGAAACTGAGGAAAAGGCTAGCCCCTTTTCTCTTTCTTTCTTGGCCAGGCTAATTTAGTAAAATGCGGACAGATAGCTACTCTTCTTCGGACTTTCATTCCTCGGTTAGGTTCAGTTGCGCCCGCTGCTCACCTTTGAAATAGAGTTGAGCTGCTAGAAGCTGGAAATCGAAGACTTGAAGATTCCTTTCCCGCCCAAGGAGTGAAGTTGAGACCTCAGAGTCTATGATGATTTTCTTTTTTACCCTTCTTTCTGATTTCTGATCTTCTTCTTTTTCTACTTTCTTTAGGGTGCTCCTCAAAATAGGATCTCTTGCAAGCTCTTAACCATACAGGGTTGTTCCTCTTCTAAATTTTGCTAGATTTGTCACAAACCTCACCCTCGCTCTAAAAGGTCCATGCTTTGACATTGTTTCAGGAAGGTTGTTTGCCACGGGAACGTTCCTCTTTTTCTTGAGGGAATACTTGGAGTCTAAACGACATTCTGGGCCCTCCACTACTTTTTAAGAATGTATTCGCATAGGACCTCCGCGGTATAACTTTAACCTTTTTACTTTACCCCCAGATGGATTCAAATCATCAAAGACCCAAACCAAAGGTGAAAATCATTGTCCGCCCCTGCTTTCTTATCATTGAAAGCCTTGGCAGCAACTAAAGCTGAATCTCGCCTAGCAGGTCTCCGCGAACAATTGGCCAAACTCGTGACATGCTTTCTTTATCAAGGAACTGTGTGTCAACGTTGTGCCGTCTTTTATCTCTTAACTTTAAGGTTTTTAAGTCTTTGTTCAGTGTGTATTGTATTTAATTCGCGGAACACAAACTTAAACAAAAAAGTAAGCTGGTGCGAAATGCAGACCACCGCGGTAAACTGCGCATCGTGTTAAGGCTAGGGCCGCTGGGTTTCTTCTATATCTATAATAGATAGGAAACATCCGTTCTACTTACTATAGGATAGGATCGTTGGGGGACGACGGTTCAAGCGACATCCATTCCCCCGGAGCCAAAGATTCCTTCTATAAAGACTAAGTCAAAGTGGGGGAAGGGGCACAGTTGCAAGACTAGCCTCCGGCCAACTTTCTAACCCCGGCTAGCTAGGTTAAACACTAAAAAAGGTATCTTCAATCAACGAAACGTAATGCGTCTGCCATTCGACAGAAGAGAGAAATCAAAGATCACAGAATAAAGAGAGCACTCCACAAGCCAAAGATGCGTTGTAGATGAGTCGGTTCGATCGCCCCACATATAAACGGTTTTTTAATGCCTTATCCTCCGCCCATCTAGTTGAGCAATTGAGGGATAGGAGAAGAAGAGTGGAAGGGATTGAGAATCTTTACGCTTGGTTGGGGGCTGCCTCTTTGAGGATGGCTGATGGTGGATCACGGAATGTGCTAGTTTGACTTAGATGGATCCCGGGGACTGTTGCCAACAATCCCATCCATCTTCAGTAGCAGATGCGGACACGAGAGATCTCTTGTCCGTTCTTGCCTTGTAGATCGAAGGATTTCAGAAATTATCCGTGGGGCTTACGACTGCTTCCAGAGCATCTAAAGCAGGGCATTCTAACAAAGGCATTCGATGTAGTGCCTTACTTTTCAACTGCAAATAGCGTATAAGAGAGAGAGAGTGACTCAAACTGACTCTTCTCTTGGCGCATCTCGAAGACGGTGTCACTTGGGATCGTTCCTAACTCAAAAACCCTTCCCCCGGAACTCCTATCAAAATTCCCGGCGTGAGAGACTTCTGCAAGTCGATCTCCACACAGAGTTGCATATGACCTCTTTTTTAGCTTATCTTAGTCAAAAGAGCGGCATTACTCCGAAATAAAATAATAAAAAAATCGAAATGAATATGCCGTCTCGATTGATGGTTCTCCTTTATATCTTCGGATTCAATCGAGTCCTATTTCAAGTAAAATAGGTTCGATGGCTCTTGTCTTTTCTTTAAAAAAAAAATGGAATTCCTTATCAAACTCAAATCCTTTGGCCAGAGGTTTCCCTAGCTCCATCCGAGTGTTTACTACCAAGTTTCTTTCCGTCGAAGTGAATAGTTGCCCTAGGTTATGAACTAGTTTATCCTTTTCCTATTCCTATCCTAGGACTGGTTGGCCTTCTAATAAAGCCCTTGTACTGCGCTATTGCCTTTAACGCCCTAAGGATCCTAGAGGGCGCTATTAGAATCAGTGCTTCTATGACGATCTAGGCCAGTTCCATTGGATGGAGTTTCTTTCTTTTCTGGTCCGTTCTTTAAATTCTCCAGCTCCAGTTGGAGTAGCTTTACTACAAGATCAAAGAGAAAGTGGTTCAAAGATCTCATCTCCCCCGATTGGAGAGAGGGCAGCTAGGTTAAAGGAGAGGAGGTTATAGGTCCATTCTTGCTATTGGGATTGTAACAGTAGTGGATAGTGACATTGATTGCTGGGTCTAAGTACCCATTGGAGGGTAGCATTGAAGGAGGAAAGGAATAGCTTTTTTCTAGCAGAGAGGGCAATTCCAAGAGGCTAAACAATGGATGAAGGGGCTGGCAAGACAAATTTGAATTAAATATCTTATCTGATTGCTTAAGGGACAGAGACTGCCAGAAAAGAATTAGGATTGGTATCGAGAAGGAATACAACTATTGAGACATATACTGCTACTGGGAATGCCACTCTTTCTGATGGCAATATTGACTAGGCGAGCTCTTTGGGGATATTCTCGAATGAGTCTATTTACTTACTTTTCACACTTACTTAAGCGATCAAACTTCAATCTCTAACTGGCCTGTTGAATTGGTCTAAAAGAAAATGCTCGCTTTCAAACCTGATGAATTGATCTTGCTTGCAGGAACTGAGAATCTCACTTTTGCCCTAACCACAGATGGAAAGACTGCTACTGTCACTATTGGCACTGTATATTTTACGGAGACTACTACTACTGGTATTGGTAGAACTGACCTAGCCCTTTCCCCTTTAACAAAGATGAAGTTCTCTTAACCTCCTTCTATCGACATCGACGGCTCCGAGGAAAAGAGCATCTTATGGCCATGACCAGCTAAAGATCACTGCCATCTCACGAATTGGATTCGAACCAATCAAGCTACTTGCCCTTTAGTAGATCGTGAGGGGGGTCTGTCGTCCTCCTCATTATAGTCCTCCTAAAAGAAATAGCATTTCGTCGAAATATATCTTGTCTTTTCACCTTAGTAGTCCTATGCATAGTCAGTACTATAGCCCCAATCATGGCTACTAATAAAATCAGACTAGGAACCAAAAACCAGACGAAATAGTAGGTATAAAGTAAATTTCCCAATGTTTCCAAATTAGTCCAACTTCGTACTTTTCCGGCATAAACCGTATATCTCAGAGAGGTCGTCTTTCTTTGGGTTGGTAGTAATGGAATGCTTTCATTATCTAAAATGAAGAACATTTCCCACCAAAAGATCAGTCCAATAATAGCACTAACTGGTAAATAGCGCAAGACTTCTTCGTGAATCTCCGCTATTTGAATATGGAACATCATAACAACGAATAGGAATGAAACGGCTATAGCTCCTATATGAACTACTGGGAAGATCATAGCGGAGAAGTCGAGACCTAACAAAATAAGTAACCCTGAAGTATTGCGAAAGACTAGGATGGAAAACAAAACGGAATGTACCGGATTCTTAGCACGTGCAACCATCAAACCAGAGACCAAAGCAGGGCTCGACAAAACAGAAAGTATCATGGTACGTCGTCCTTCCCTGAAATGGAACTTTCATACTGGAGCATGAAAGTATTACGACCAGCGCGGTTGTTCGTCTTTCATTTTCTTATCTTAGCAAGCACTGAGTAACTTACGAAAGAGACTTCAGCATTTCGTCGATAAATTGAAGAAAGTGTGAACTGTTCCTTTTGGAGGTAGAAAGATCCACGCATAGCCCGTTGACAAAGGCACGCCGCGTCTCCGGCTTCACTCCAAGTTCGGAACATATATCGTCACAGACCTTTCTTGTGACGTTCAACCACTCTTTCTGGGAGGGGGAACGAGGGAAAATGGTCGTCCTTTGTGAGGTTGTGCAGGAGCTCCGCAATCGCTTTCTCAGCCTTTCGGATTTGGAGTCTGCGATACGCTTCATCTGCCTCCTTCCTCTTCCTCTCGTCGTCGCCATCCCCGTTGTGCCCACCCTGATTTTGAGCACTGGTTGTAGCGACGGCTTTTCCCTTTCGTTCCATGAAAAAAATAGAAAATAAAAGTAATCCAAAAAGCGCAAAAAATGCAAGAGAAACAGTGTCATAACGAAAATGACTTGTAACTGTGAAGCTATAAGGTATCCTACCCAGAAATAAGTATTCAGTTAGCATATTGGTGTTTCTTTTCCTCCGCTCCCCAAAAAAATGAAGAGAGACTTGTCGGAAATCGCTTGGTCAAACCAGCATGGGAATTGATCGATCTTCTACCTTAATAGTAGTGCAACGACATCAAAAAAGTCGGATAGTCTTTAAGCATACCGTCGAATCTGCCCTAGGCTAACAACTTGACTTCTCTTACGAAATTCATAGTTAGAGGCGTGATTCTATTATACGAGAATTGCCTCTGGGCCATTGGGACCCTCTGAACGATCTCACATGCAAGAAGATTGGGACAGAGAGATCACTCCACTCATTCACGCAGAGTCTTCAAATCAAAAAGGAGTTCTCGATCGTCTCTTTTGAGCGATCAGCCTCACCACGAGCCATTCGGGCGCTTTTTGCCTTCTTCTCTTTTTTCTTTTTATTACATACAGTTACATCCTTTGGAGGAGAGAAAGGATTCGATTTATTCCTCTCCCGTTGGTCGAGCGTCTTCAAACCTCATTCTAGTTCTTTGATTCTTGTCTTGAAGAAGGTGCCCGTAGTGCTAGCGGATGCATTGACTTCGAGTCTTTCTTCTCTATCTTCTTCGAGAGTGTGGTCTTCGGGAATCAGAAGGAATCGGTACTAGCGGTTCAATTCCCTAGTGATCTAACTTCACCGGCTTTCGGATAATGAGTAAGAGAGTGGATAAGAAAACCAAGGTAGTCGATTTCCTCATAGAGGCGGTGACCGGGTGGTCTAAGTCCTGATCTTAGTTATGATGAGAGTGCGCACGAGAGTTCCACCTTTTCATGGGAGAGCAAGTCAATTAGAAAGCGTTAACAGAGTAAGGAACCCAGCCTTTTTCATCAGACTAGTCAAATCGGCAATTTGCACTTGTCTCAATCAAAATGAGCTGCCTTCATTTCCTAATCCAAAGAATAAGGAAGCTAGAACAGAAGCACCCGAAGCATACGAATCCGCTTAATCAACTGTTTTAGAATAATCTGCTGAAGCAGCTCTTTAAAAAGCATCCGAATCGGAAGCTGTTCTTTCAACATCCGCCTCAGATAAAGCAGATGAGGGAGAAGGCCTTTGGCCTGATTCCCAGAATCGAATCGAAGCAGAGGAACGTTCTCTTCCCAGAGGAGAAAAGAACCAGAAGAGGAAAAGTAGCCAACGAGCTCAGCCCTTACACGAGAAGTTCCAACTGTTGTTTTTTCTAAAGAGAAAGTCGAAGTTCCAGTCTCGGTTGCTCTCATATCATAGGCGATTGGGCAGTAGATCTACCATCCTAGGCATCAGAGCCATCCCTGAATGTCGTTCACATTCAACAAGATGCCCTTTCTTACTTTAGGAATAGTTGCTTGGGCAAGAACGGTGGCCTTTTATGAGAGCAGAAAATGTGAAACGGTTTTTTGCGGAAATCAGAGGGCTGTAGTTAAAACGATGTTATAATAAGAATGTCTGTCTATTAATAAATAATAAGTTTCGAAACATCCTGTGCTCTTTTTTCTTAAAAAGAAGGCCAATCGTCAGTTAAGAATCTCACGTTATGAAACTATCCCGAAGTGCTATCAAAAAAAGCTGGTCCAATCTGAAAACGGATGGAGGTCACGGATAGAACTCATCGGCAGTCATCTTGTGTAGATAGTTTATAGTTATGCCGGCAGCCTCGGTGACTGCTTGATAGAGATTGGACAATGAACTGAGAATCGACATAAAGAAAATGCTTTGCTGACTATAGTGGGAACGACCCATCGATGGCATATTTCCCTAGCCCGAGAGACAAGTAAAATCAGGATTTAGAAATTCTTCTTGCTTAGCTGCCCCAGTTGGTGAAAGCGACCTGAACGAGTGAATTACTAAGAAGATTAACGCTTTGTCCTCTCGCGAAAACTGGAAGTGTCTTGAAGAAAGATCCATTTCCAAAGAAAGAGGGGCGGCTAGAGAGAGTAGCGTCGTGCTTTAATTGTCGGTCGATCATTCTTGCTACGGAGAGACATGCAGAGAGTGGATTGCATTTGAATGTAGAGATCTTAACGAGGGATGCCAGACGATAGACCGAGAAAAAAGAAAGTCAAACTTCTGAGTCCTCTACTAAAACTACTCCTCTAGGACTAGACTAGCTTTCCTAGTTTTTTGCTATCTGAGTAGCTAGTTAGTGAGCAGACGCAGACGAGAAAACGAAGATGATAGCTTCAGCAGCTTCCTCTTGCGTCTTATCCTATAGGGTTTTGGGGGTTATATCGGCTAGCTAAGCTTGGTCTTCTATCTGTAGGCGGGGAAATGGAATTCTTTTAGTAGACTCGTTTTAGAGCTCGCTCGTATCTGAGCTTCAGCCCGAAGTCTCCTTATCATGTAAAAATATACCTATAGCATAGACTTGCTCGATCAGAGATCGGATATCTCTTTTAATTGTCTTCAAAGAAGAAAGATGAAAATGAAACTTCCTTCTCTTCTTTCTAATATGAAATTTCCTTTTTCTGTGTTAAATTGGTTGTCAAACCCCCCAGATCCCCTACTTAGCACCATTTAGTACCTGTTATAAATTCCCAATAAATGAAATGATACCTAGCACATACCCGACTACCCATAAAATAATAAGAAAGAGGATCGATCTAGAGGAATATAAAGTCAGGTAGTAGCTCCCATCCAAATCGGCTTTTTTCGAATGCTTTTTGTCCTTTCTACTACTTGCTGAACCAGGTCTTGCCCAGACTGAAAGTCGACCAATACTCTGTCTAGTTCTGCTTATAGGTCCAGGCGCCTATTTTCTTACTCAGCAGTCGTATTTTGGCATCAAGAGAGGAGTGAAGTGAAGCTGCGTCCCTCACAGCATCTGAGCTTGAGACAACTTCATCTATAGGAAGGATCGGGAAATGATTCACTATCTCCCAAACTTTGCGAACATCTGCAGCTGAGGGGAAGAGGCCTCCATGAGTAGGCCCAGTCATTTACCCACCTCTCACAAAGAAGTGTACAGCATCTCCATGGAACTAATGATAGGCCCCAAGCTCGGTATCAGTCTGCACAAAGAGAAAGTTGGGGTTCAAACCTTACCGTGACTTTGATGAAAGAAAGCATGGCGTTCTCTTTTATACGATAACTAACCTAAAGCAAGGTCGAAGTACCGCGGGGAGTCCTTGGAGTTGAAGCTCTTTCCCTGGGCCACTGCTCTATACATTCAGATCTATTGCCAGAAGGGATGACGAACCAGTACCACGACGAACTCATTTTGAAGCAGGTTCGCCTACAGAATCTATTGGACAAAGCAAAGAGAGTGCCAGTATAAGAAATTCATGAGCGAAGCCTCAGACGTGGAATTATGATATGTAACTGAGTTGCATTCACCGGCTCTTGATCCACCAAGTACAAGTACCGGGCTTACCTGGCCAGGGAGGAGTCCTTTTATAGATATAGAAAATCATCATGATGGAAATCCTGCAAAAAAGATATAGAAGACATGCTTACCGCAGTCTAGCCATACGAAAAGAAGGGAAGAGCCAAGATTGTACATCAACTTACCGAACGGCTGAATCGTTATCTGAGATTTATGAGGAAGAAGCGGGAGGCCTTAAAATACCTTTCTGAGAAGCAGAAAAGAAAGTCAATCTAGAGCAATCACGATTATTCAGCCATGAGCTTTCTCACACTTACCATCAACTCTTGAGCCTCTTTTTCTTTTGCCTGCCCTGACCATGAATCAGGAAGTTACCCTAGATAAGTCAATCCCGCGTCTTTGAGGTGAAGCTACCTTTTTAGCTGGGAGGCCTATATATAGATATAGGCCAGCCAATATTGCTATTACGTAGGGGGAAGCCCCAGTTTCTTGATCCCAGTTTCCAGCATAGATGCCCTGGCTAAAGCGCTTAGCTCATCAAAGAAGTGCCCCAAAAGTTGAGAAATTTCCCACCCCAAGCCGTTGTGCTAAGTTTTTTCCGGCCCAATTACCCTTTAAGACAATTGACCTTATTGGAGGGTTCGAAGTATTAAATGGTTAGGAATCGGAACAAGGCGATAACCTTTCGTTTTCAATTCCCCGGCATTTTCCACAAAGAAAGAAGCGGAAGCGCAGAAACCTACTTTACCCTATTCTTTCTCCTTTTATGACCCTTCAACAATCTCGTTAGTAATGTAAAAAAAAGGAATAGGCGGGAAGAAAAGAGAAGGGAGTTTGGCCCTTTAAATTTAAAAGAGATTGGGTTGGTGTGTGAATTGGTACCTTGCGTAAGTTACTAAACAACAGATATCCGGATGTTGTAGAAGGGCGCCGGGAGTAATACTCCACCACGTACCAAATCCCAAAAAAGAAATCCGTATCTTTGATGACCCTTACTTCAAGCACCAACCCAAGACTCTGCTCTTACTACCACCGAAAGGGGGTCAACCGAAGCCAGGGGAAGTAAGGTAGCAGGTCACTAAGTTTTCTACTATGCCTTTCGCCCCTTCCGGGTTCTGTTAATTTAATAATTTTTCCTACTTCACTCGCCTAAGCTAAGGAAGGGTCGTAGCAAGCTATGGCCGATTCAATACAATAGCAGGGGTTAGTCTTCAAAGAGCTAACTCGATGTCACTGTCACTTGGGATCAGACTTAAGGAAGAACAGTTACCGATTCTACCTAATCCACTGCTGACCACGGACTGACTCAAGCACCAAGGCCTACTGCTCTTCCGACAACCGATGAAATGGCTGTTTTTTCTCTGCCTCCCCTCGGCTCCCTTAAGCCCGGAAGGCCCGACCAAAGACTGAAAGCCCGACCCGGGCAAGCAATATTTATTATGGGAACTGATCTGACCGAACTGGGTCTAATGGAACAAGATCTCGATTTCAATAAGGAATTTGAATCTGGGAGGGCCGGCAAGAATCAATGCGATAGCGAGGTTGAGCAGTAGCGAGGGGCGATAGTAAGCCAACAAATTATATAAATATTTATATATTATGCCATATATGAACTTCTCGTTTTAGAGAAAGAAAGACGGTGGAAGGACAGCATTCAAACAAAGAATTTCCTGTTGAAAAAATCCTACGTTAGAACCAGACTTTCAGCAATCCCAGAATGCGGGTGGCAGTGGGCTTCTATTGATTCAGCGGGTGATTCGGCGAATGAAAGAGCTAGTTCTGCAGCTAAGTCTACTCAGCACCTGTTTGCTTTTTCTTTTTTATCCCCTTCCAGGCACCTTACCAGCGGGTCAAGGTGCTCCAGGGCTTAACTTAATAGGGGGACAGGCATTTCGATTAGCTGGTTACTTTCTATACCTTGCCCACTCGCTTGGAGCCATCCCCTTTGTCTGTCATCCTCTCTCAAGCCCAAAAGAAAAGAGATCTCTCCTTTTTCGCCTGAAAATCTTTATTTATTCGTGCTGATCCTATTCGCCTCTGTAGGCCCAACAAAGGCCCTATACCCGCTCCTCCCCCATTGTGTTGCGATTGATTCAGTCCTATCGGGCAAAAAGCTTATTCAGGCCCTTCCTCGGCTAACTATTCGCCTTTTGGTTAACGGGCTTTGGGTGCATCCAACATGCTGAAGTTTTAGACTTTGCAAACCTCGATAACCACCCGCCCCTCTTTGAATGAGGAGCGTCACTCTTTAGAAAGGACTCCCACTCCTAAACACGGAAAAATCAGACAAGTTAAATTCCACGCCCAGTTACTGATCTCAACTTGGCGGTTCAGACCTGTTCCTTGCTCTACTTCTGAAAAAGATCCTGCGTAAAACCTCTTAGCTTTCTCTTCTCCAAGTTGCTCCTATATATGGCTGAGTCTGCAGCTTCAAGCTCGGATATTTATAAGTCCGTTAAGGGACCAGGATTTGCTAGTTCGAGATGAGAAACTGAACCTTGTGGTCCACCTGAAAAAACGGATGCAAATGCTTTTGGATGGTCAGTTTAGGTTGGTTCATGCCCGGTATGAAGACAATGCGCCATCGGTGGCTAGAGGAAAGGAAATTCTATTACCATAGGCAAGGAAGGAAGAGTAAATCAATATAGCTAGTTAGTTAGTGTTAATGCCTAGATTCCCTCTGTGTAAGAAGCTATAAGCTAATTCAATGGTAAATAAAACCTGACATCAGAAGTGGATTCCTTGTAAAGAATAGGGTCGGAAAGGGGACCTTTTTTTTTTCTCAAAGGCAAAGACTCCCTTTTGTGGCAATGTCCCGGCAAGCGGTAATGAAATGAGATAATTTTCGGGCAACTCCTACCATTCCCACATCAAACATAGAAAAGGGTGGGAATCCAGCATTACGAGAAAAAGCTCAGAAGGAGCAAGTCACAAAGATCTTAGCGCAAATAAATGAAACAGTGACAACACAGGTGATTACTTAGATTAGAAAAAGGATAAGGATAGTCTAAACAAGGATGGGACCAACCAAACTGCACCAAGAACTGAAGCTACGAGAACCCAGCTAACAACTAAAGCCTGGACCTCATGCAACAGGTAGCCTTAGCGAAAAGAGTATTACCCTTTGAGACAATATTATCCATTGCTTCTAAAAGAAAAGAAGCAAGACTAAGGAAAGCAGCGAAGGTAGCAGTGGTTGATCCCATTTCAGTAGTTGGAAAGAAGTTCATTCATCCAGTTTGATTACGAAGCCGGGTAATCGACTGATATAAAATAAACCCCTGTGTTACCGCTACTAGAAGAGAATAAAGAAAAAAGCGTGCTCATGAGTACCGACACCCGAACTTATTTATTGCCCTAGAACACATCTTAAAATGTATATGAGAGCCATGCATAGGGGTCTTCAAGGATGGCCCAAATGTTTGTTCAAACTCTCACTGGAAAAAGTTCCTTTTCAATCAACTTTGAAATAGTGAAACAATACCTTATCTTTTTAATACTTAGCTGGATGTGAAAAGAATCCAATATTGGACGAAAAAGCAAAAACCTAAAAATTAAGAACTCCTTTCATTACCCGCTGAACGGAAAGAGGACCACCGAGAAAGAGCAAGTGAAACTGGTGCAAAGTAAACTTATTCTTCCTATGTACACGAAGAACTTCGTGGCCCAATCTGTACCTACTCTACCTACTCTACTGAATTTAGAATGCTATCAAGTCAAATCAATAAGATCAAAAGGAGCTTTATATCTACTGCAATCCCAATTCCAAATCCAGCAGCTCAAAAAAGAAGAATGCCTCTCATAAACACCGTGTCACCCCAGCCCGTAGTAACAAGGACCGTGGACCAATCCAATTCACTGACTCTCCCCTTAGCAAGGTCCTTGACAAAGAACTCGAACAAAATTGTCCTCCAAGTTAGTTAGGCTTAATCGGGAGTAGGCATCTTAGATAAGACAAATCCTCTTTCAGAGGTCTTTATTGAAGCTTCTAAAGCACTAATAGGGTACCAATAAGGTAATCCCCAACAAGACTTTGAATCGTGAGATTGGGGTATAGGATGGGTTCTTTCCTCCGGAATAGAGAAATCCTGAGAGATTTATTCAGAGAAAAGACTGAATAGAGTTAGCCGAAGAGAAGCTTTTCTAGTGAGATAGCGAAAGCCGAAGGCTAAGAAGAATAAGAGAAAGGGGATGCCGAAGGCTAAGAAGCCCAATGAGATAGGGACCAGGCTAATAAGGAGTAATGCAGACGGGGCTATTTACAGATACGGATCCTCGCTTTGGGAGGAGGTCAAAAAAAAGGCTATACTACTGTTGCTGGAAAACCCTGCAATCAGTGGAATGTCATTTTCTGGGTTTTCTCATGGTGGATTAGTGAATCCGAGCTGGATTTGAACCAGCGTAGGCATATTGCCAACGAATTTACAGTCCGTCCCCACGCTCGGGCATCGACCCAGGAAGAAGAAATTCCAGACTGATTAAGAATCAATCATTCCTGATCAACTTCCTTTCGTAATACCCCCAGGGTCCTCGCTTCCTCCTTGAAAGAGAGATTGAACCACTAGACGATGGGAGTTTCCCGACCGTGGCTTGATCTTGTTCCTTTGGTAAGGTTACACTTTCGCGTGTGAACTTCATTCTTTTATAGAAATATAGAAAGAAGGTATCTTACCCTTCACGACCAAGAAGAGCTGTGTGGGATTCCTCCCACAGGAAAGAGAGCAGCAAAGGCTGTTCGGGATTAACCTGATTGACCGAATATTGCCCCTTGGACTGATTGCCCATTAGTAATAGTAAGGGGAGCCCCGAGTAGTTTACCGGACAAATTGAGTTGTCGTGACGATACCTTTCTTAGTGGAAGATCGGAATTCTCTTCATCACGAGACTGATCGGATCCGCCGTAGACACCCGAGAGACCTCCACAAGGCAGGCTAAAAGAGTCAGAGGACAACAAGCAAAGAGTTATGCTTTCATTTCTTTGTTGAGATTGAAATCAAGTTCTTTAAAAAGGGGTAGGTATAATGCACGCAGGCCAAGTCAAGAAAAGGACTTCCTTACTTTGATTTCATAGTTGTCTTAATGACTAGTAGTTTGAAGCCTTTTACTTTTTCGATTCGGTCGGCGAGATCCATTTTTTGTTCTAGGTTCAAGAGGAAAAGAGGAAGGAGAGGAACCACCGCCCATTTTACGAAAGTACGGTCACCGGTGGCTAATACCTTCTCGACACTATCGAACCTGAAATCAACTCTCAGGGGTAGGAATCGTTTTCGCATCCTGGACTTAAGGACGGCAAAAACCTAACCCTAGCGAAGCGCGGGGCTCCGTAGATACCTACCGGCGAATCCGTGCTTCCGGAAGGAGGGTCGAAACTAGCCAGGCAGGTGAGTTGTTTACTATTTTTTACTTAGAATGGGAATGGGTGTGGGAACTACTGGTTGTGCCCCCGTTTCTTTGGCTTCAACGTCAACCGGGGAAAGCTCAAGAGATGAGGAATCTGAGAAAGCTTCTCTTCTGCCTACCAAAGACAGAGGGTCAGGTGCTGTCTGATCTCCTTTGTTATATCTCTTCTTTTTCCTGCTGCTAGTAGGAAACAGCTCTTAGGAATCTTAGTTTGCTTCCTTTCTTCCGTCCCTTGGGACCGCTCTTTGGTACTTCAACTGTTTACCTGATTCTCGTCCCGGAACCTGGGGTCAATCAGCCCAATCCCTGGCGTCTTTTGTTTCGGTATGCCGAAAAGCTAGCAAGTCTTTTTCATTGATCTTCTGCCCGTCTATCTCTTTCTGGTTAAATGCGTCTATCAAGGGCGTGTAAAGCAGCGGTAGATCAACATAGGTGTGAACAAAGCACCATTTTCCATGAATTCGAAAATCTACAATAGCGAGAACATTCTTTTAAAAGAATGTAGCTGCAGTCGTCACTCTATTTCTTAATAAAAATAGTATTCATTATTTATATTAAGAAATAATAGAAGGATTCAGTGCGCCCATTTCCTTGTAGAACTAGACAGAGAGAGATTCTCTCTCTAAAGATGTTCCGCAAAATCCCATATCCGTTAGACCGTTGGAATCGAGGATAGAGCTTGAGCCGTTAAACCTGCCTGCGATCGAGCTTCACTTCAAGGCATTGAACATTGACCTCTTTCTAGGCATGACATTCCAGTGAGCTCTTACCATAGTAGTAGTCTATTTATCATTTCCGGTCTTTCTGTTTTTTCTTTCATTGTCGGGAGTAGGCTTTCTTGTCCTCCTTTATTCTAATTCTAAATAGGAATGCCCACGAATTGGCTTCGAGTCTTCGTATTAATGCCGGAATTCCCCTCACTTCCCAAATGAAATAGAACCAAAGTCAAGACAATTTAGCAGGATAATGGGGGGAACCCTATGATAGAATCTTCTAGGTATCTGCCTTTCTGTTAGAGGAGATTTTTGGAGTTTCGCTGTAAATAATCAGCTCTGGTGGTTCTTTCTTGAGCCAGCGGAGATGACACCAAAAGCTCAGTGGCTTTTGGGCTTTCTTCTGTCTCGGACCCTGACCTGTGCTGTGCCATGGAGGGTTTCCCTTTATTGGATTCTTTACCTTTATCTTTTTTAGTGAGTGGAGTTCTTTTAAGTGATTAGAGCAGAGGGAAAATCGAGATCAATCCCTGGATTCTTCCCTGCGAAGGAAAGGAGGGGTTTTTTTGGCATCAATGTCAGCAGATCGATCTGATACAGAGATTTGATTTGAGAGAAACCAAGTCTTTTGGCTTCTTTTGTGCTTAGTGTTACAGTGGTCGAGTCTGGATTTGGTAAAGTTTCTGCCCGAATGGATTTCAGCATATGGAATTAGATCAAATCAGAATTTGTGAAAACGCTATGTTTTCGTACATCCAATTATAAGGAAATATATGATACGCGCAGAGTACTGAAGGAGAAGTTGACGTCCAATTTGCAGCCCGAAGCATGCCATTCCAGTCATATCAGATCTTCTGGCGAAGTCGCAGAATCAGAGCAGAGATTCTCTCCGAACGCCCGATGGCCCTCACGGTAAGGAAGTTGACTACTTTCTTCAATCAGCAAAAGAGAGACCCTTGAGCATATTCTTCGTTATTCGTTAGAGTGACCGTTTGCGGATCCAGGAGTTCCAGTATAGTAGGCGAGTACAATGGGAATAAATCCAGTTTTTGGCTTGACTCGGAAACCGCTAGTCAACTCGTAAGCATAGCCAGGGGAGTCTCTTTCCGGAAGAGCAATCATTAATATTCGTGGAAACCCCTTTTCAATTTAAGGGCAAAAGGTCTTACGCCTTGATTACAATTTCCGGATATCTATAGCATACGTTATTCTCGGATCTCAGAGACAGATGTAGGTATACTTTGACTTTGAAAAGTCTCTGTCGCTGATCAGCTCGACTCACTTGTAGGGATAGGAGCATCAGCTCTATCATACTAGACTATGTCGCATATCCCGGTGTGAGCAAAAAGAGTACCTATCGATTTTCACTTCATTCCTGGGCATACTGGAGAACTTCCCGCTTATGAAACTATAGAAAGGGAAGAATCGCTATCAACGGGAAGAAGCGCTACCAGACATCTAAGAGGTGAAAGCGAGTAGAACGCCTTATTCAAATTAAAAGAAAGAGAGGGCTTGAGGCAAACAAAGTTTGATTCAAAAAGCAAGTTGTTGGTCTTTGATTCCTGACTGAAGAGATTCCAATCTCAAGAGCTAAAACAATGACCATGATAAAGAAGGAAGGCTAAACCACTCAACAGGGCAAAGGCAGCGTCTTTCTCCTCTATGGAAGTTCTTTGAATGCCTCTTTCTCAAAGGTCTACGCTACGAGAGGTTGAAATCTAAGAGAGAAAATATCTACTAAGCAAACATCTTTCAAAGAAGGAATTGACTACTGAAGTTGCCCTCCTAACAAACTGACCAAAACTCTAGCTATAACAAGTTGCTAAGTAAAGAGAGAGACTAAGCTGAGCTTGATTACCCCTGAAATGAGATCTTCGAAGAACCCGTCAGCGCATGCTGGCCACTATGGTATGGCAACCAGGAAGAATTTTCTTCTTGGTCCTCTTATTCTTAGACTTATTCTTATAAAGAGGAGCATCCCTTGTCTCTGCTCTTTTCAGGAAACTCGAAATATCTATTGAATTTAAAAGGTAGTCTCTTCTCGGCTAAGACGGATTTACTATTGCGACTCAGATTGGGCTAGCTGCCCTATGACCCGACGTTCGACTACTGTCTATTGTGTCTTCCTTGGTTCCAACCCTCTTTCTTTTCCAAGAAAGAAGCAAGCATTTAACAAGAAAGCATCAACCGGATTCATTAAACTTCAAAAGCATTTACCTTTCGACATATTCACTCGAGCTGAAACAATTGATTCCCCCTCGGGAATAGAGTCAGAACTGATAGCCATTTCCCTTTCCCTCGGTCTTTTTCGCCCTGAGCGGGACTCCGAAAGAATTGAAACGCTTTCCTTCACTGCCTTCTAAGCGCTACCTGGGACGTGGGAACCTATCTATTCGTGGATCGTATCTTTCCAGGGTTTCAATCCCACCCCTTGATTGATGGACTGCCTTTACTTCTTCTTTCCGACTTAGTCCTGAAAAGAGGAACGTTGCTAGACTCACTTACTAATAGTTAATAACTGAGCCTTGAGCTTAAGGCTGGCACGTGGTCTTCTTCTCTTTCTTGCTTTCAGCACCTGCCCTGAGCCATAACTATGAGTGGGGATAACTGAATGCTTTCCCGAGTATCAGCATAACTCACTAATAAGAGGCTATAGTAATGACCATGACACATATAGGAAGAAAAGGAAGTATGCGTGCTAGTAGGATTCCTTTACAAAGTGGAGTATACTTCTTTGAGTCTTCAAGCTTTATCAAATACTCTACCTGGGGAGTTTCTATGTCCCGTTCTAGACTCTGGTTCAATGCTCTCCTAACAAATGGATTCATATAGGGTCCTACTGGCTCTATCTATCACAGGGAATGGAGAGCCTTGTACCTCTCTAAGGGTCTAGTAGAATGTATTGAAATGAGTCTCTGCTGGCTCCTTACTATTGAAGCTCTATCAACCTTTCTTATATCAAGTAAGTAGATGGAAGTCACTTTCTCAGTCATGGCTTCATCCATCCAATCCCTCTGTAGCATTTTCCTTAAAGTACCTTATTAGAATTAGAGCTATTAGTAAGCCCTAGAGTGTTGACAAGTTGTTCAGGTCAATAGACAGAGGCATCTACACCTTTCCAGGAACCTTGAACTAGTGCCTTTCTTTTTGTCTACTCAATTACCTCCATAGAAAGAGTACCATGGTAAAGAAGTCACGGAGATAGAGAAATCTTATATCCCTCCATAGAGCATCCAAGGAAGCCATGAGCCTTAAATTAAATAAGAAGAGAGTTCCCAGAGAAAGTACCAGCTCTTTCTCTATTCCTAGCCTTTCTTCTACGATGTGTCTACCCTATTTGCTTATTATGAGATTGGGCTGTAGAAGCCTACTCAGTAGCTACTAGGTATGGGGCAAAAGAACTACGGGTATCTCCATATTTTAAATAAGAGCATATGATGTTGCCTCACAAACCACCTATTTCGTCGTCCTGCTGGTCTTAGAAAGAAATTAAGGACTTAGCACATGAAGAGCAAAGGAGTAGCCTCGTCTGGGATCTAACAATCTGCCTACTCTCTTCTCCAAAGCAATTTACTATCCTACCTCTTTAGGTCTTTAAAACTCCTATCTCTCACTCCAACTCGATAGACAGCTCGAAACCATCCAATATGTCCCAGGGTCCAAGAAACCCTTAATTCTCACATTTGGAGCAGTACCCTAGTGGCTTATTCTCAGTGCCTTCACTTATCCATTAGTCTTGTGAATTTTAGCTCAAGAAGTATAGCTAGATAGAAGGAGAAATGCGCTATCCAGTCGACTGAATTCCTCTTTCTCAGGAAACTCCAAACTCTCAGAAAGAACTCTAACAAGGAGAAGACTTTTCCAAGTTCCGAGAAGAAAGTCAGTGGACAGATACGTACCCGATAGGGGGAGCCCTACTTCAGAGTCAGGTCCAGAAAGGATTCGAAATCCACTCCTTTCTTAAAAGCCCTTAACCTTCCAGTATCTTCTATCTGTGAGCGAACGACTTACGGAAAAATCCGAGTTCCTAATGCTCTCAATCTATAAATGTACTAGACTTGAATGAGCACTGACTTCTTCTTCTCGCTTTAGTCAGCCAATCCAAGAAAAAGAGTGTATCCGACTTTCTCCCTAAAAAATATGAAATCTAGGGATTGATTCTAGCTTCAAGACTGTAGAAGGACTCAAGGGAGACCATTCTCTGGATCATATAGAAGTCTAAAAAGAAATAAATATAGCTCAGCGAGAATATGGTAAGCAAAGGTCCTAGGAAAGGATAGTACCCCATCCGTAACGATCCGTGAGAATCCATGGGCTAGAGGATGACTGACTTCTTTCTATCTAGATTGTTGGTGAAAGAGGAAAAGAGCAATTCAGTGAATCCGAAAGAAGGTCCCCAGAAGACAAGTATCCTAGGACTTGGTTCTCTTCCGTCTGTTCTAACACAAGAAACGAACTAAAGGAAAGTAGTAGCCTGAGTTTGTTAGAATGCAGAATAGACTCATTTTCGCGTATTAGCGCTTCTGACTGGAGTCTGTGAGGGAGCATCTAGAACTAGAATCGGGTTCACAACAGAAGCCCTGGAAACTTAAAAAAGAGGGGTCCTATGTGAATGAGAGTGTAGCTAGGTCGAGTGAGTTAGGAATGCAGAAAGATCAGTTCTTCCTAGGGCAGAGCCACTAGCGTTTTCACGGGAGAGGTTCATGGCTATGTGGAACTCATAGTTCTAGCTTCTGAGGAAATTGACTAGTCTGATTGTAGACCTTGTTGGAGCTCTTTGATTCTTTGACTTTTTCTTATAGAGAAATTACTTGGATCAAACAAAGATTGTGTCGACAATAGAGCGGATACACGCGATTTCCCAACTTGGCAACTATGTGTACTTCTTCTCTCTAGAGAGCGCAGCTGTTAGGTGATTATGGCGTTCCTTACATGATCTATATGTTTCATCAATAAAGAAAGGCTTGGAGATTTGTTTCGTAGAAGCACCTTCTTCCTATCCATGTCTCTATCTTTATTCGCAGAGACGGCCCGCTGTCACAGCTTTTGTCAGCCTCAGCTCGAGCCCTCGCCTGTTCAACGCTAGTAACGTGGTCTTGGAGTACTTTATAAGCCTGCTGAGCCTCATTAATCTTCGTCTGAAGTGCTTCCTGAAACAAGCACGAGGGAACGGTCAGAAGATAACTCGTATCGGGATAGGAGACACACCGTATGAGCTTTTGTAGGAGCAAGCAGACCGAGTTTCTAGGATAGGAGTCCTTCTTTATTGACCTTGAAGTTCCGGCATACAAGTAAGCACGAACATGAATAAAAGCAGGCAATGGAATTGTATCACAATCGTAATATGTTGAATAGGCATAATAGAGCCCGACTGCCAGTTAAGTTATTGGAATAGGCCCCCTGTCTTGTTTGTCTTAGCCACCTTATTTTGAAGGAGCAAGCCTGCTTCGGTATTCGGTAGTGGTAGTAACTTCAAAGGAATTGGTAGTATATCTTGAATAGATAAGCATTCATAATGTATGAACTCAACCCATGTTCAAGAGCTTGAAGAATGAAGTGAAAAGCTTGACTTTAGAGTTCGATCGGTTTTCGCCCTTCTCTTTCGCTTACTGGTTCATACCAGATAAGGTAAGAGTTCGGTTCCTATTGAGTCAGTTCTGGGACTAAGAGAAAGGGGATATCGATAAAGATGAGTATGCCTCGAAAGGAAGAAAGAATTTTGGAAGCAATTATAGAATATTTAGTTTCTGATTTCTCTTCTGATGCTTTGCTTAATAACCGCTCGTCGAGCAGCTTCTCCTTTTCCTTTTCTTCCACCGGACGATGTAAACTCAGATTATTCATTCATTGTAGCAGCTTGCTTGTTTTGTTCCACGCTGAAGGGTTTGAAGAGGGGAGTGCTTGCTTAAAGTTTATGTCTTTTGCTTACCCTCTTGGAAAATTCATCCTTAAGTCAAGAGTCTGAACTTCGTCAACCGTAACGTAATTAATTGGCTAAGCAAAGGGTCTACTAGCAGGAGAGGATGCATTTACCAACGGGAGTTCTCCTTTCAGTCGAGCTCAATTATATCGACCCTGGCGAAGTGGAGTTTCTTGTAGTTGAATCGAAAAATGTTATTAGGGGTAAAGAGACTCGACGTAAGGAAGAGGGGAGAGTCTAGATGTCTAGCTTGACTGACTGACCGGCCTGGCTCTTTGGCATCTTCTTTCGCAAAGAATACGTAGCTCTCCGCTAAAGCCCTTGACTCGCTTTTAGTTGAATCCTCTATTTGATTAGCAGTTTCATTGCGCTAAGGCTGGTACGCGTAGTAAACAAAGCCTCTACCTACCCCGGAATTAAAATAGCTTTTTTTTTTCTTCTATTCGAAAAGGTCAGAAAAGTTGAGATTGAACCTTGGCGAAACATAGCAACAGGGGGCAAGCCAGGTATCCTAGTAGGCAGGGGATTCAAAACAAAAGAGATAGATCCAGACCAAGAAAAGAAAGTGTAGTCTTGGAATGGGACTAGGTTTAGGTTAGGAATTCTTTTTCCAACTCGTCCCAGAATGGGCGTTATGGCAAAGAACAAGAAGAAAACAATCTGTTACTAGGGACATAGCTATCAGATCTACTACTAGTGCTTTAGCCATAGCCTTCCTTCCTTTACCAAAGCTATCTTCTCTACTTGCTACAATGCCGCTTAGTGATGATGCTGAAGCTTACTAAGCTAATAAGATACGGAAGTTTCTCACCTTTAAAAAAGAGATTCCATAGGACTTAACTTATACGATACGATATGCCCTGGGGTAGGCATCAGAAGGAAGACGTTCTATATGCCTAAGAAGCGAACACTACCTATATATCTAGCTACTTCCAGTTGACTTCCTTAACTCGCCTCTGGGTGCTATAAGGTCTCTTCCTGCCTAGCGTTCACCAGTAGTCAGAGAAGGACTTCACTGCTTGCTACACACTAGAATGCAGAATGGGCTATCCTTTCAAGTTTTATGCTATAGAAATGGATTTTCTTTGAACGTAGATAAGAGATCTTAAAAGCCAAAGAGATGATAGGAGTAGCTCGCTAAAGCCCTTCGCCCCGTAAAGAAAGTTTCTTTGTGACTCTACCTGGGGAAGCAAGAAAGCATTCCTGCGAAGCTAAGCAGGAAGAAAGGGTTGGGAATAGAATAGAAAGTAGGGGTGAACACCCAGCAAGCGTAGTCGATAAGCAAGAGCTAGCCTTAAAATGAATATGATTATGCCTATCCTTCTGGGGGAGTCAGAAGATCCGCAGTTAGACGCGGAAGCAGCAGCGATCGGGGAGGCAGGTGGCCGACTAGGTCAGAGTTGTGAAGGTGGTGGCAAACGACGTATTTTCGCCATAGGCGGCTTTGGTCAGAGGCTATTGCCTGAGTGGGAAAGGGTTATAGTGAAGACTTGCACGCCATCTCGTGTAGTGAATACCGTACATCTCATCCAGTCTCAGAAAAAAACTGAACCTGCTATTTGGCTCCAACGGGTGCATGTATCAAGGTAAATTACTATTCTAAGACTGTAGACTCTCTATCTATCTCTTAGTGTCCCTCTTCTTTTCCTCAGCCTGTGGGGAAAAGCCCGAGGTGCACTGATTTTCGCCCTCATTTTATGAGATGGGGTTGGTCAAACTTTCCCTTCCTTGCTTCATCCTTCCCGTAATATTACTTTCTATCCGCTTCTAGCCTAACTAAGGCAATTCAGTTCACTTCTGGAGCGTCGAAAGCATAGTTGAATGTGTCTTTCTTTCTTCGGAATGAATGAGAGTAATAGTAGTCAGGGAAAGAGAGTCTTTTCAAGGCAACTAGTGCTCTTTCTTTGACCCCTAACGCTAGGGCCACTTCCTGGCGTTCGTGCCCCATACTCATGGGTTACTTCATTCACTTCATAGAGGGCAACAAAGGTAGATTTAGAAAAGATAGACTTTCGCTTATATAGGACTTTCGATCATTAATACGAGTAGGAGGAAAGGGCAAGCAAGCAGCAACGGGAGCTCCTTCTAACAGAGTGAATCGTAGCGTTTATATCTGGGATTAAGCTCTGCAGCCAGCCTATGCCTTTCAGGCAGTTGATTGCCCTTCTAGCTATAATAACGAACTTCCTTTCCCTCTACAACCTTGCTGGGATTGCTTGATTGGGTTAGCATTCATAGCTGTTAGCACGAGATGCAGTTCATAGATAACTCCTAGCTCTTAGGATTGAAGCTTATCTTCTCAGAACTCAAACTTTGAAAAGGTTCCTAACGTTAAAGAAAGCTTAGCTTATTCTCCCACTCTGGTTTTAACCGATGCATTAGCTTTTCTTTTACAAGATGTCCTGGACGCCCCTTTCTTCAAACTTCAAAAAAGGAGATGCATGTAATTACGGATATCATAGCTTTAGGTGCTCCTACTTTAGACGTACATGGACGATACACTCGATACAGCCAGCGTATAGGGATAGGGAGAGGTAAAAAGGCATAGCATAGCTTTCAGGGAAACTCCTTAACACAGGAGTATTGGAAATGGAAATACAGATCAAATACCTTCTGAGGCGGTGTTCCCTACATAC
>Ga0214473_10000866_pt1 | contig 41322 bp, 34 predicted proteins | sample RVTome_7_FD_203509 | JGI IMG/M metagenome (GOLD analysis project Ga0214473, IMG submission 203509) | Soil microbial communities from uranium-contaminated site in the Upper Colorado River Basin, Wyoming, United States - RVT98D197 | ecosystem: Environmental > Terrestrial > Soil > Contaminated >...
TGCCAGCTTCGAGGTCGTATTCTTCAAAGCTGCCGCGCGGCAAGTCTCCGGCCGCGCCGTCCGTGTGGCCATTGGTATTCGAGGTGCCGGTCAGCAGCCGCAGGATTTCGTAGGGATAGATCAGGCCCCGGCGGCGGGCCTCCGCCACTTTGCGTTCGTAATCGCTGGCCGGGCGGAGCGGCTCGTGGTGCGGCTCGCGCCAGGTGATTTCCATCCGGCTACCGGTGGGATCGGTGATGACGATTTCCACCGTGCGCGCGCGCTCGCCCGCCCGGGGGTCGACCACCGGCAGGCGGACTACAACCTTCTCCAAGCCGAGATGCCGCGTCGCGGGCGCCAGGCGGTGAGCCAGGCGGTCTACCGTGGCGGTGTCCAGCGACACCTCCGGTGCAACGAACAGCGCGATCCGGTTCCAGTGCAAACGCCGGCGCTGGTCGCGGGTGCCGAGGATGGCGCGCAGGCCGCGAGTAGCGGCATCAAACGCCCGCTCGAAGGCGGCGACATGGAGCGCAACATCCGGATGCTCCTCCACCGGTCCGCGTACGTCAGCCAGAACGAAGAAGCGTTCGTCACCGGGAACCTCACGGCTGCGGCCGAAGAAGCTGTAGATATCCTCCGGGCTGTCGAGGCGCTTGAGGTCGAAGCGGGCCAGCCGATCGAGATCGATCCGTCTGGCAGTTTCCGGATGGATGCCATGCAGATCGCGCCGCTCCACCATGGCCTCAGCCGAAGCTACAAACGTCCGGTGGACCAGCGGTGCGCCGGGGTTGACCAGGTTGAAGGTCAGGCGACGAGTGCGAAGATGTGACGGCAGTGTGGCCGCAAGCATCGCATCGACAGAGGCGGACTCGGCACCATCGGACCGTAGCGGCGCGTCCATTCCTGCCGCCGAAGTTACGATCACCTCGATCGCCTCGACTGCCGAAAGCTCGCGCGCGGCGGTTTCGCAGAGCCGCTGTACGACCTGCCTGATGTTTTCCGGATTGCAGACGCTGGCGCACACCACGCGTGCATCTGGGAACTCCAGGCGGAACACAGGGGCGGCGGCCGGTGCCGGCAGCAGTCGGGCGACAGAAACCAAGGGGGCGTAAACACGGCGCAGCAGTGCCAGCGCCGCAGCGGCGCAGCGCTGTGGGTCCGGGTCCTCGAGCCAGCTCTCGACGCGGGCGAACACCGCGTGCGGTGCCGCTCCGAGTTGTCGCAGGATGCTCTCCGAGGGCTGGCGGAAGCTGGCTCCCGCCGCCGTCAGCCACGTATCCAAGGGCTCCCCGCGGCGGGCAGACTGCCGCTCCAGGGCTGGAGCTTCGAAAATGAAATGCTGCGCCTCGATGGCGGCATCCGCCAGCGCGTCGGGCACCTGTCCGCGCAGCCGAGCAATGCGTGCCAGAGCCTTCGCCAGCGCGCCGTCATCACCGAGGGCGACGCCAGAACGCGCCAGCGCCACCACGCGCCGCAGGATTCCCATGGCCAGCTGGTAACGCAAGTCAGCGGCGCGCTGCGACGCCAGCAGCCGCAAGAGCGCACGTTCCAAAGCATCACTCGGGGTGAGACTGGAGATGCCATAGTGCTGCAGCGCTCGGCGCAGCAGCGCCAGAAAACCCTCGGACATACCAGCGCCACCCGCCCGCAGACGGCGCACGTACATGCGCAGCCGCGCTTCGTTGGAAGGCCGCAGCGCGCCGGAGTCCGCCGGGTGGGGAGTGCGCACGAAGAGCTGCTCGATGTCGGCAAACGGCGTCAGCTCGTGACGAATCTCCGCCAGCTCGCAACGGAAGGCCTCGGAGAGGCCCTCCGGCAGGCGGGTCTCGAGCAACGGTATCAGCCGCTCGCTGCGTTCAGCATCGGCATCGTAGCCGATCAACAGACTGCGGATTTCCTCGCCGGCTGCAGCTACCGCGGCGCGCCTCGCCCTCGGTTCTGCCGCATCAACCGCGCTGAGATCCAGCACCGGATTGTCCGCCTCTCCGGGCGCAAAAAACAGTGCCAGGGGGTCGGGCGAATCCGGGAAGCACAAGCGCGTCCCCGGGCCCGCGGCAGCGGCGTCCGAGGCGGCATCGATGACGAGCAGCACGTCACCCGCGGCCACCTGCTGGCCGCTTCGGACGCAGACTTCTTTGACCACGCCGGCGATGGGGGCTTGTACGGCCACCTCCATCTTCATGGCTTCGAGCAGGCCGATCGGCTGCCCCGCTTTGACCCGTTCTCCGGGCTTGACCTGCAGCGCGATCACCAGCGCTGGGGCCCCGGCGCAGACCTGGCCGGCGGTCTGCCGGCCGAAGCGATGAGGATGCCCCTCGATCTCGACCCTGATGCTGGCGTCGCTGACATCGTACAGCACCCGCAACATCTCAGCGCCCAAAACCAGGCGTGCTGCCTGAGCACTGTCTTCGCGCAGGGTGGCAGTGAGAGCGTGGCCATCGAGCGAAACGCGGTAGCGCCAACCCCCAAAGGCGAACACGTACAGCCGGTAGGCTTCGCTTCCGTAGCGCAGGTCGATTTGTTGGCCACCGGAAGCCGGGACCCGCGATAGCGGGAGATTAGCGGTGTCGGCATAAAAGTTCAGCCGGGCGGTGCGCCGCGCCTCCTGGTAAGCCAGGATGGCCGCCACCATCAGGGCTTCAACTGCAAAGCGGTCGCGTGTTCGCGCCGCACCCCAGCGGTCGAGCCAGGTGGTGTCCACCTTGCCGGCGCAAAACTCCGGAGCGCTGAGGAGATCAAGTAGATAGCCCTTGTTGGTGGCGCCCCCGGCGATCACCAGTTCCAGGTCACTGAGGGCGCACAGAAGCCGAACGCGGGCTTCCTCGCGCGTTTCGCCTGTCCCGATGACTTTGGCGATGAGTGAATCAAAGTCGGCCGGAACGTTGCTGCCGGCCACCACGCCCGTATCGACCCGCACCCCTGGGGCCAGCGGCGCGTCAAAACGCACCACCCGCCCGGGAGCGGGAAGGAAGCCGGCATCCGGGTCTTCGGCACAGACACGCACCTCGATCGCCGCGCCGTGACTGGACGGTGCGCGCGCCGGCAGCTCTTCGCCGCGTGCAATGCGGATCTGCAGCTGGACGAGATCGACACCGGTGATCGCTTCGGTGATGCCGTGCTCGACCTGGAGCCGCGGATTGACCTCCAAAAAGTAGAAGCCGTTCTCGGTGAAGAGGAATTCCACCGTGCCGACTCCCGAGTACCCAACCAGCTTGGCCAGATGTACGGCAGCATTCTGCAACTGCTCGCACTCGCCCTGGGAGAGACCCGGCGGAGGCGCTTCTTCGATGACCTTTTGATGCCGGCGCTGTACCGAGCAGTCGCGGCAGCCGAGCGCCAGAACATGGCCGTGCAGATCACCGGCGATCTGCACCTCGATGTGGCGGCCGCCGACAACCCGCCGTTCCAAGAACAGTCTTCCGTCACCGAACGCCGAGCGGGCTTCGGCGGCAGCAGATTGGAAGGCAGCCGCAAGCTCGTCTTCGCCTGAAATCATGCGAATGCCGCGCCCGCCACCTCCGGCCGCGGCTTTGATCACGATCGGGTAGCCCAGCTCACGAGCGTGACGCCGCGCCGTGTCGATGTCGAGAACTTCCCCACCGCTCCATCCGGCGACCGGTACGCCGGCGCGTTCGGCCAGCCGCTTGGCCGCAATCTTGTCGCCCAGCTGACGCATGGCGGCACCGCTGGGTCCGAGAAAACGCATGCCGGCGGCCACGACGCGATCGGCAAACACCGGGTCTTCCGCAACGAACCCCCAGCCCGGCCACACGGCATCGGCCCCACCCGCACGTAAAGCCTCCAGCAGCCGTTCGTGATCGAGATAGGCGCTAACGCCGCCGCCTCGATGGGACAGAGCGACGGCCAAGTCGGCGTGCCGGACGAAAGGCGCCTCGCGATCCGTCTCGGTATACAACGCCAGTGCTTTCAAGGAGCTGCCTTCTAGCGCACGCAACGTCTTGACGGATCGCAGACACCGCATCGCGGCTTCGCCGCGATTGGCGATGCCGATGCAGGAAAGTGACTGGATGGTCACGTTGCACCTCGGGTGGACTCGAAGCTGGCGGCAAAGGCGACAAACCGGCCGTGGTGTGACAGCGACAGGCCTATCGGCGCCTGCCTGCCACGCCAGTAAATTCTTGGGACGCGACAGTCGCGCACGATCGACAGCTCCTCGGCGGGTATCGCGGTTCGTGCCGCGATGGCTGCGATGGCCAGGCGCCGGACGGCAACACTTGGCGGTTCGGATCGCGTTTCCGCCACCATTGCCAGCAGCTCGCTGCCGCTGGCTTGGGGCAGAAAGGTGATGACGTGCAAGGCATCAGCCTTGCGCATCGCGCGGTACGGCATGCAGCTACTGGCATACCTGACGGTTCCTCCCGGCAACTCATGGAGAGTGCCGATCTGAGGAAGATTAGGCCCCATCTGTTCAGGGGCCGTATCGAGGGGCTGCTCGCGCTGCGGGTGTACGCTCAGGCGCGCGGGGATGAAGGTGGTCTCAGGCTCGAGCTGGCGCAGCAGCTTGTAGGCGCTCTCCTTGGCGGCCCAGAGTAGCCAGCGCATGGGCTCCGGCGCGGCGCTGGCATCGATCATCCGGCGTTCGTCAGCGCCGAACACCCGCTCATCGAAGCGCGGATGCACCGTGTGGCACTCGGCATCAGCGAGATCAATGACGTCGTTACCGATCATGAAAATACTCGTGCTCCATGTCGACCAACTCGCCGACGATGCGGCGGGCAATCTCGCGGTCGCCGCGCAGGCCGGTGGCAGCGGAGGTAGGTGTGATCAGCCGTATGGCGGCATAGAAGCGCTCGCCGCGCACCGGGATGTCGGAAAAGCTGGCCTGATGGTCTCCGCGCAAGTAGACGCACAAGACCCGGCAGCCGGGCAACTCGCGCACGACCCGGCCGACGCCGTAGGCGGCGGCGTCGAGATCGACACGCCCGGCGCGGCTGCGTCCACCTTCCGGAAATATCAGCCCGACATGACCACTAGCCAACATCGCAACGAACGAGTTCAACACGTCGGCGATATCCGCTCGCGGCCCGCCGCGGACGATGGGCAGGCACTTCATGATGTAGGCCAGCGTGCGTGCCGCCCAGGAGCGGGCAAAGTTGTTCCGCTCCGGCATGTTCCACGGCAGTGCGGCGAAGTGCCGCAGGTACCACCAAGGCGACCCAAGGGCGCAGGCGATCACGGCGGAGTCGATCATCGTCAGGTGGTTGGCACAGATCAGCAATGGCCCATCGCCCTCGCGTCGAATGCGCGCGTACTCGCGCCGGAGCGGGGCTTTGTTGGGAATGCGGTACCCCATCCAAAAGTACAGCAGCCCGGCAACCGCCGGTATCCAGACGGGGCTGAGCACACGTCCGATCTCCCGCTGCATGGCGAGACGAACCCGCCGGCGCCGGGGCAGCGGCACCCGCGTTCTTTCGCGCGACGCGACTGGCCCGTGTGGCTCCCCAACTGGTTGCACTGGTAAAGCTCCAGTCCGCGGCGGCAGGCGCTCGCATACCGGGCGCCTGCCTGCCGAAACATCCGCTACCCAGCTCCTACAACTTACCGCAGATCAAATTGACGGCGTCGCCGACCGTAACCACTGCATCCACTTCATCGTCGGCAACCTCGATGCCGAACTCATCCTCGAAGGCCAGCACCACGTCCACGAGGCGTGCCGAATTCACCTTGAGGTCGTCCAGTATACTGGTATCCGGCGTAAGCGTGGTCAGCGCTGCCTCGTTCTTGACGTAGGGCGTGAGAATTGTGACCACCTTTTTCTGCACCTCACTACGTTCCATATCGTTCTCCTTGTCGATTGTGATGTGGCTCAGCCGTCCCACTTCCGAAACACCGCGCAGGCGTTGACATCACCAAAACCGAAGCCCGCTTTGATGATCACGCGCAGGTCCGGCATGTGGCGGAGCGTATGGGGGATGGAGTTGGCGTACGGCAAGATTTCCGGATGTACGTCTTCGCAATTGATCGATGGATGGACGAAACCGCCGCGCAACATCAGGATCGCGGCCACCGATTCAATCGCCCCGGCGGCACCAAGAGCGTGGCCGATCATCGATTTAGTCGACACAATGAGCGGCAATTTCTCCGGCGTGCGCTCCAGCGCTGCGGCCCAGGCCCGGACCTCGTTGGGGTCGGCGCCGGTCGCGGTGAGGTGGCCACTGATGGCATCCACCTCGCTCGGCTGAATGTGCGCGTCGGCCAGGGTCGCACGGATGCAGCGGCGCACACCTTCAGGATTGGGAGCGGTCATGCTGCCGCCGCCGCGATGACCACCGCAATTCACCGTCACGCCCAGAACCTCGGCGTGAATGCGCGCCCCGCGCGCCTGTGCGCTGGCCAGGCTTTCGAGGACCAGCACGCCGGCCCCGGCCGCGGGTACAAAGCCCGCCGCCGAGCCGCTCATCGGGCGCGAGGCCCGCTCCGGGCTGTCATTGAAAGCGCGGCAAAGCACGCGCATGGCGTCGAAGCCGGCCCAGATGTAATGACTCGAACCTTCCGAACCGCCGCAGAGCATGCGCTTGGCCAGGCCGCGCCGAATACGCCAGGCGCCTTCCACGATAGCCTCGGTGCCGGTGGAGCAGGCGCTGGAGTTGCTCGTCACCTGGTTGCCGAGCGCCAACAGACCGGCGACTTTGGCGGAAATCCCACTACTCATCACCTGCTCCACCACGGTGCTGCCGAGCCGCCGTACTTTGCCGGCGTCGGTCAGCGGAACAATCTTCTCGCCCATGGTGTCGAGGCCGCCCGTTCCGGTGCCCAGAATGGTACCGGTATCCCAGTCCACTGCCTCATCAGTCGGCTGCGGCCGGACCAACCCGGCGTCACGCCAGGCATCGATCGCCGCGATGCCGGCAAAGCGCAGGTTGGAGTTCATCGCCAGCAACTCGTCTTCACTGAAGTAGGACTTCACCAGCGCATCGACGTCTTGTGGAATGCCGGCGACCCGGCAACCGAAGCCGAGTTGTGCCAGCAACTCGATGGCCCGAATACCCGAGCGTCCCTCACGCAAGGCGACTTCGAACTCGGAAACGGAGTTGGCGTTGGGCGCGATGACGCCCATTCCTGTTACCACCACCCGTTCATTCATTTGGTAACCCCCATGCCGGCCAGGGTCCCGGCGCACACGAGCGTGCCGTCCTCGAGACGCATCTCGACATGAGAGCGGAGCTTCAGGCGCCGGAAGAACACCTTCTTACCGGTGATGATGACGCGTTCGTTGGGCCGCACAAAGCCGGTGAATTCCACCTCGGCGTCGGTGAATACCGTAACCAGGTTGGTAACGGCATCGCGGCCGCGCTCCTTGGCGAGCAGATAGATGCCGAGGCCAACCACGCCGGCCTGCCCCATGGATTCCACCATCAATACCCCGGGCGTGATCGGCTTGCCGGGAAAATGGCCGCGATAGAAATCCGCTTCGGGACGAAAACGATAACTGGCCACGATATGTTCTTCGTCGAGCTCGAGGATGTCGTCGATGAACCTAAAGGGCTCCTGCTGCGGAATGGCCGCCAATACCTCGCCGGGGGTGAGGATGTCAGGTGCTGGCGCCGCGACATGTTCGTTCATTTCAACTCCCCAGCCGGCCACCGCGGGACCGTTCCGTCGGGTGCGGATAATCACTGTATTCGAGATCGCGGAAAAGGCCCACCTTGGCGCGTTTGACGGTGTAGATCAGTTCACCGTCGACCCGCAAGGTGGCATCGCCGATCACAATCACTGAGCCGGAACGCGGCAGATCGGCGCAGCGCAGCACTTCGATCTCGTAACGCACGGTGCGGTCGTGGGGGCGGATCTGTCCGGCAAACTCCACCTCAGCGCAGCCGAGCGCACGCCCACTGCCCAGACCACCGTTCCAGGCACAGTAGAAACCAAGCAGTTGCCAGATCGCATCTACGCCCAAACAACCGGGCTGCACCGGGTCGCCGACAAAGTGGCAATGAAAGAACCAGTCGTCGAGACGCACGTCGCGCTCGGCAATCACCCGGCCGCGAGTCCCCTGACGCGAGATCTCCAAGATACGATCTACCATCAGCATCGGCGGCGCCGGCAGCCGCCCACGGAAACCCGCAGGCGGAGCCTGGACCAGGTTGCCGTAGGCAAAGGCCAGCAGCTCCGGAGCCGAGAAGCTGGAGCGCGCGCAGAACTCCTCATAGTTCATCGGGGCGCACCAAAACGGAGCAGAAAACTGGCCCAGGTGAGTCCGCCTCCGACACCGACCACCGCGACGTCATCGTGAGGAGTCCATTCGTCCCAGGCCTGCGAGATTATCGAGGTGGCGCTGGCGCCGCCGGTATTGCCGTACCACTCGACGTTGAAATGATGCCGTTCCGGCGGGATGTCGCACTGCCGGCAAACGGACTCGAGCATGCGCATGTTGGCCTGGTGGCCGACGAAGTGCAGCGGGCGTTCTTGCTGCCCATGCCGCTCGCGCAGGTCGTTGAGCAACTGCACCGTCTTCCTGATGGCAAACATCTGCACCTGGCGCCCCTCTTGACGGAAGTGTCCGGCACGCGGCACCACCACCTTGTCCGCACCGGCCGGGCTCGATGAGAGGGTATTGCCGAGGATCTCAACAGGTCCGGGCACGCGCGTCGAGACCACGGCCGCGACGGCGCCGTCGCCCCACAACACCGCCGAGGAGCGATCAGTGTAGTCCACGCTGCGAGTAATCGCCTCGGGCACAACCACCAGCACGAAGGGCGGCAGCCGGTCGGGTTGCATCAAAGAGAGCACGTACAGATTGGCAAAGAAGCTCGTGCACGCCGAGTTTACATCGATGGCGGGCACTTCAAGCTCCAGTGCCCGTGCAATGTTACAGGCTTCGGCCGGCGTGGCCGTATCCATCACCGACGAGCCGCCGAACACCATGCCGATGTCGCTCTTGGCCACACCGGCACGGGCAAGGGCCATCTCGGCCGCACGCCTGCCGGTTTCGGCTAGCGTGTACACCGCGGCTTCCGTAGCGGCGCGGACGTCGCGGTTGCGCGTCTGGCGGATGTAGTCGAGCGGCAACGTTGTGCGGCGCGACCGTATACCCACACGCTCGAGGATCCACTGTTCACTGGTTCCGATGTCGAGCTCTTCGAGGAAGCGGTTGGTAATCTCGTTTTCGGGATGGAAATGTCCCAACCCGTGAAGGTACATGGTCACGGCATCCCTCCGGATATGTGCTCACCGCCGTCAACGCGGATGAGGCTACCGTTCACCCAGGCCGCCTCATCGAGTGAGAGGAGATAGACCATGTTGGCAATGTCTTGTGGTGTGGTGAGACGGTGAAAGGGGTTGCGCAGCCGCGCCTGCGCCTTGAGCAGATTGTTCCCCGGAATGGCCCGGAGCGCGGGCGTATCGGTGATGCCCGCCTGGATGACGTTGGCGCGTATGCCGTAGGGTGCCAACTCGACGGCCATGGAGCGCACGATCGATTCTAGCGCCACTTTGGCAGCCGCTACGGCGGCGTAGCCCTTCCACGCCACCTCATTGCCCTCGCTGGTTAAACCGAATACACGGGCGTCTTCGGCAAACAGTCCCCTGCCCAGGACCTCCTGGGTCCAAGCCAGCAAACTTGTGCCCATGCTGTAGATGGTCCGGCCGAGATCCTCATCATCGATGAAAGAGGTGCCGTATACCGGGGCGCTGGTCAACGTATGGAAGGCGTCGAGCCCCTCTTCAAGGAGCGAGTCGACACGCGCGTTCAGCCGCTCGGCATCAACGCCAAGGGCCGCCGCGAGCGCCTGCCGTGCCGCGGCCGAAGGCGGCTCGGCTGCTTTCTTGGAGGGAGCGATAAGTTTCAGGTTGCCGAAGGCCACCGAGTGCAGCAGCACGCGGACCCGGCCGCCGGCCGCCAGGGTTTGGCCAAGCTGGTCGAGAATGGTTGCTCGCGAACCCGGGTCGAGAGCGTCAGCATTGAAGGTCAGCAGCGAAACACCGGTAGAGCGGATGCGGTCGAATTCCGGTTCGATCCGCACCATGGCGCCACGCCGGTCGCGGTGCACCAGGCACAGGTTCATGCCATGTCGGGCAAGCTTGTGCGCCGTAGCCAGACCGAATCCGCTGGACCCGCCCAAGATCAAACCCCACTCGTTGTGGCCGAATGTTCGCGTCAAGATAACTCACCCTCCAGGTCAGGACCTGCACGCAACCGAAACTGTTTTGCCCACTGTATTTCGACGTAATACCCTGTGCGTAGAGCGCTCAGGGACACGCAAGCTGGGAGGGAAAGAGAGCGTGCATGGTTAATTTTCGGATAAGTGTACTTGGGAACTCGCCACCCGACAAGCGCTGACGGGGAATTAGGTAACAAGCCGGCACACGTCCCGTCCACCGCCGGGTGTGCTGTTCAGCACAGCCAGGGGCGATTTTGTGTGCTGATTGCGACCATAGGATCACTTCGATTTGCGGCGCGGCGGAGGGAAGGGACCTGAGGTCTACTGCTTGTCGATGCGCAGTTGCTCGCCGGCCGCGGCGCTGATGACGGCGTCCAACGATGCTTCGGGGACGCGTGTCAGGCTGGCCGCCGCGTCTTTTCGCGCCCCGTGTTCGACGGCGCGGGAAAGCACTTCGTTTTGAGTCGGGCCGCGCTTCTGCCCAAGGAAGGGCTTGATGATCAGATAGATCACGTCTCGCAGCCGCATGTGGCGGAGGAAGCGGCGCAGCAGGCGCAAGGTCTGCAGCGGGTAACGGGTTACCTTGTAGCGGAACAGTCGCCGAAAGCCGGCCGTGCGTTCCTCGTTGATTACTGCACCGGACAGGCAGGTCGGATCGATTTCCGAACACTTGAAGTACTTGTACCAGTCGCGCTCGTCGCTGACCAAGCCGCGCCGCACGTACTCCTGCCATAGCGGCGTGCCGCGGTAGACGCACAGGCGGTTGAAGGCGAAGGTATCGAGCCGCAGCCTGGCCGCGAAATCAAACGTGGCCCGCAGGTCCTCGACGGTTTCATCTGGACTACCGACCACGAAAAACCCATGAACGATTTCAATCCCGGCCTGCTTGGCATTGGTGACGGCAGTCTCCACCTCCGCCAGGGTCTGTTCTTTGCGCAGGCGGTCCAGGACTTTCTGACTGCCGCTCTCGACGCCGAACATCAACGTGCGGCAGTGGGCCTTGGCCATGGCGGGAAACAGATGCTGTGCGACCGAGTCCACGCGCCCTTCGCACCCCCACTGGATGGTTACGCCCGCGTCATTTATGTCGCGGCAGATTGCTTCGATGCGCTTCGGCTGCAGCAGAAAATGATCATCGACAAAGCAGACCGCACCGTAACCCAGCGCCTGCAGGTGTTGAAACTCCTGCACTACGTGCTGCGGGCTCCGCGAGCGCCATTTGCCCTCGTTGAACATGGGGATGTCGCAGAACAGGCAGGGCCAGGGACAGCCACGGGACGTCTGCATGGTGGTGAACCGTTCCATCGACAGCACCGCAGGCACGTCGAGCGGCATCGACTCAATGAAGTCGAGCGCCAAACTCTCGCGGTCGGGAAACGGCCACTGATCCAGGTTCCGGTCCAGCCCGCGATTGAGATTCTCCACCAGGTGGCCATCCCGCGCCCACGTCAGGCCGGCCACGTCTGCTGGATCCTCCAACCGCTCCAGCAGGTCGAGAATGAGTTGCTCACCGTCTCCCCGGCAAACGAAATCCACCTCGGGACACTGTGCCTTGATGAGGGAGGCGTTCAAGGTGGCGAACACGCCGCCGAAAGCCAGGCGCACCCGCGCATCGACGGAGCGAATCTGGCGGGCAAGCATCTTGGCGTACGGATAACTGGTGGTGCTCAAGAAGCTCAATCCCACCAGTGCCGGGCGCTGGTGCCTGATCTCCTCGACAATTACCTCATTGGGAGTGGCCGGGTTCGCCTGGTCGAACATCACGCATTCGTGGCCCGCGCGCTTGAGCACCGCCGAGAGCGTCATGATGCCGATGGGGGGAAAGCCCATCACACGAATGTTGCCGTTCTTGGCACGGGTATCGGCCGGCAGCGCGTAGAACTGCGGGTCGCGGATGTGAACCAGGAAGACGCGCATGCGAGTTTACCGAGCTTTGGGCCCCGGCTTCTTGCGTGCGGCCTTGGCACGCGTCGCCATCTTGGGATCACAGCGACAGCGCCCGCACGTGCAGGTCAGGGCCTGGCAGCGCGGACACGTCGTCAGCTCCGGGGTTAGCGGAGCACCGCATCCGGAGGCGGTGCAGCGGCTCCAGTGCTTGCCGAGCTCCTCCTCCGGATGCGCACAGATCTCCGCCACTTCGCCTTCGCTGGCGAACTGCACCCCACGCTTGCGAGAACGCACGCGATAGGCCGCGGCGATGGTGGACCACGACTCGACCTTGACGTGTTCGCCGCTGTCGCGCATCGTCACCCACCGTCCTGGGCCGAATTTTGGCGTGTCATTTTCCTTGCGCATGCCAAACCTCCTTACCTCTTGGTCGTACGAGCTAAGACGCCACTCGGCTGGACTCGTGTCGCCGCCGTGGCAACGCACTGCCGATGTGCCGTTCGATGGCGTGCAACTGGCTGCGTTCCTCCGGTGCGGCGAAACTGGAGGCATGGCCGCGAGCATCGGCACGTGCCGTGCGGCCGACCCGGTGGACGTAGTCCTCGACCGTATGCGGCAGATCGTAGTTGATGACGCGTCGAATGCCGGCCACGTCGATGCCGCGTGCTGCAATGTCGGTGGCGATCAAGATGCGGTAGCGGCCGTCACGAAACCCTTCCAACGCCTCGCGGCGTTGTGATTGCGAGCGATCGGAGTGCAGGCGCTGGACGGCGTGACCGGCGTTACGGACGCTACGCGCCAGGCGGTCGGTACGGTGTTTCGTGCGCGTGAACACCAGAACGGTGCCGTCGTTGCCCGCGATCAACGAGAGCAGCAGCGGCGTCTTGTGCTGGTGTTCGACGACATAGACATCCTGCTCGGCGCGGCTGGGTGGCACAGCCTGCCGGCCCACCGCGACGCGGATGGGGTCGCGCAAGTGCATCCTCGCGAGGGCGCCGAGATCGGCCGGCATGGTGGCTGAGAACAGCAGCGTCTGTCGCGCCGTGGGCAACGCCCGCATGATGCGATCGAGCTGGGGTTTGAAGCCCATGTCGAGCATACGATCAGCCTCGTCGAGCACGAGGATACGCACGCCGCCCAGGACAACAGTGCCACGTTCGATATGGTCGACGAGCCGCCCCGGTGTAGCGATGATCACGGCGGGGCGGGAGCGTAGCGCTTTGAGCTGGGGTCCGTAGGCCACGCCACCGACTACGACCGTCGGCCGCAGGCCGCTTCCAAAACGCTGGCTCCAGCCGTATGTCTGTTCCGCCAGTTCACGCGTGGGCGCCAACACCAGGGCGCTGGCGTCGGGGCACGTGGCGCGGGCCGCGCCCAGGCGTTCGATCATGGGGATCAAGAAAGCCGCGGTCTTGCCGGTGCCGGTCTGAGCGGCGCCGATCACATCACGTCCGGAGAGTGCGGCGGGAATGGCAGCGGCCTGAATAGCCGTAGGTTGGCGGTAGCCGGCCGCCCGCAAGGCGGCTTGCATTGGCGGCGAGAGTGGAAGCTGTTGAAAACCTGATGTTGCAGAGTTCACGAATGGAACAATCCTTCCTTAGATCAATGGCGCCGGTTACAGACGGGTGGCGCTTGGAACCGTAAGAGATGAAGTGAAAAGTAGATGGGGCGGTCGCCTCGGGTGCGGAAATGCGCGCCGAAATATCAATCAGCATTGCCCGCACGAGGTATCCGCCGCCGGGCCTCTTCCGGCGTCGCTATCGGTACCACGTGCACGTGCCCACCACGCACGGAGCTGCGAATCTCAAGCTGCTGGAGGAGTGTTCCGATGCCGTCGAGATCGGCCTCCGCGACACCGATGAAGAACAGGATGGTGCTGCGATGACGCGTACGGCGTTGGGAAAAGCGGAGCAAACGCTCGTGGCAACGCGGCTCACATAGGTCACTGTGCAGGACAGTCTCTCCGTAGGCAATGCGGCCACGGATCGGGCTGACTCGCACGATCTCCGGTAGGAGGTCTCCGTCGCCACGCGCCCGCACGGTCGAATACCCGAGCTGGATCAGATAGGCTTCGAGCTCGCGGCGCAACTGCGCTCGAGTCATCGCCGCCGGCGTGGGCTGTTCCAGCGTCAACGAAGGCGCCCCCCGACCGGGGTCTCGAAAGCCTTGCCGGACACTGGTGCTTGCGAAGCGGAGTCGCGCAGCCGGCGCAGATACATCGCACCGATCCACCATTCGCTGCTATCGGCAAGCCGGCGCACCCGATAGGAAAGGCCCTCGCGCGCCCGCGGGCGCCAGGCGACGATCTCCACTTCCTGGCCGTCAGCGAGATCGTTGGCGACGGGGTTGCCCTCGGCGTTGGTGAGCGGCAGCGGGGCAAGCGGCTGTCCGCCGCGGGGCTGCCAATTTACGAAGGCACGCCAGCCCACGCAAAACACCGCTTCACCTTTGGCGCGTCGCGGGGCCGGCTTTGAAGCGGGTAAATTATCGAATGACATGTGCTCTCCCGGCGCCCCGGTTGGCGAGGCGCCTCACGGTAAACGGCACATATCGCCCTTACCGTGTTTGCCTGAATGCGGGTGCGGTAGGCCTCTCGGTAGGCCTACATGAGGTAGGTTCTCGCGCCGAACAGTCAGTTTGACTGCGATGCAATCTAGCAGGTGCGCTACAGCCTTGCAAACCAGCCACCCGCCAACGTGCGACATCTATGCTCTGGCCGCAGGCTAGTTTGGCCGTCTCCGAGGCCAACAAAGCCATCTCTGTTTCAACCCGCCACAATCTGCTAGGAGCAGCAACGCAAAAGCGAGGAGACAAGATGAGCGACCAAAAACCAGCATCCCTGGGACTCGGAACTTTGGCCGTGCACGCGGGACAGGAGAAAGACCCCGCAACCAATGCCCGCGCCGTCCCGATCTACGCCACGGCATCCTATGTCTTCGATTCCACCCAGCACGCAGCCGACCTGTTTGCCCTGAAGGAGTTCGGGAACATCTACACCCGGTTGATGAACCCGACCAACGACGTCCTGGAGAAGCGCCTGGCGGCCCTCGACGGCGGCGCGGCCGGACTGGCGTTCGCCTCTGGCCAGGCGGCCATCACCGCCGCGCTGCTGACCATCTGCCACAGTGGCCAGAACTTCATCTCGGCTACCAGTCTGTACGGCGGCACCTGGACGCTGTTCACCCAGACCCTCGCCAAGCTCGGCATCGAAGTGCGCTTCTTTGATCCGCACGAGCCGGAGAAGATCGCGCCGCTCGCCGACCAGAACACGCGCGCCGTCTATCTCGAGAGCCTCGGCAATCCCAAGAACGATGTGCCCGATTTCCGCCGCATCGCCGACGCGGCGCACGCCCTCAACCTGCCAGTCATCTGCGACAACACCGTCATGACGCCGATGCTGCTGCGGCCGATCGAGCACGGCATCGATATCGTCGTCTACTCGACCACCAAGTTCATTGGCGGGCACGGGGTCCATATCGGCGGCGTAATCGTCGACAGCGGCAAGTTCCCATGGGCCCAGCATCCGGAGAAGTGGCCGGAGCTCTGCGCCCCCGATCCGGCGTACCATGGCGTGGTGTTCGAGGAGGCTCTGCGGCCCATCGGCAACATCTCCTACATCCTGCACATCCGCACACACTGGCTGCGCGACACCGGGGCCTGCATGAGCCCGTTTGCGGCTTTCCTCTTCCTGCTAGGCCTGGAGACGCTGCACCTGCGTATGCAACGGCACTGCAGCAACACCCTGACGGTCGCCGAGTTCCTGCAAAAGCATCCAGCCGTGGAGTGGGTGAACTATCCCGGCCTTCCTAACCATCCCGATTACGCCAACGCCAAACGCTATCTGCCCGGCGGTGAAGGCGCCATCCTCGGTTTCGGCATCAAAGGCGGGTACGAAGCAGGGATCAAGTTCATCAACAGCGTCAAGATGGCGAGCCATCTGGCCAACGTAGGCGACGCCAAAACTCTGGTGATTCACCCCGCTTCGACTACCCACTCGCAGCTGACGGCGGAGGAACAGGAACAGACCGGCGTGACCCCGGAGTATGTCCGGCTGTCGATCGGCATCGAGGACGTCCCTGACATCATCGCGGACCTCGATCAGGCGCTGCAGGCATCGCAGCGCTGAAGTCCATCATGCGAGACCCGGCGTTCGAGAGCAGCGACAGCGCCCGCACTGCCGCGCCCCTGCGCTTGGCGCAGCAGGCGACCTTTACGAAGCCGCTGTCCCTCGAACTGGGCGGAGTCCTGCCATCGGTCACGGTTGCCTATGAAACCTATGGGCGCCTGAACGCCCGCCGTGACAACGCCGTCCTCGTCTGCCACGCCATCAGCGGTGACTCCCACGTCGCCCGCCACACTCCGGACGATGACCCCGGCTGGTGGGAGATCGTGGTCGGACCAGGCAAGGCGATCGACACCGACCGCTACTTCGTCATTTGCTCCAATATACTGGGTGGCTGCCGCGGCACCACCGGCCCCAACTGCATCAACCCGGAAACCGGCGAGTACTATGGCGCCGATTTTCCGGCCGTCACAGTGAGCGACATGGTGCAGTTGCAACAGCGCCTCATTGACGAGTTGGAGATCGACACGCTGCACGCCGTGATCGGCGGTTCGTTGGGCGGGCACCAGGCGCTCACCTGGGCTGTGCACTGTCCGGACCGGGTTCGAAACTGTGTGGCGGTGGCCACCTCGGCACGGCTGACCAGTCAGGCGCTGGCCTTCGACGTCGTCGGTCGCAATGCGATACTCCATGACCGCGGCTACCGCGGCGGCCAGTACTATGAGCACGGCGAGGGACCGGTCGTCGGTCTCGCCCTGGCGCGTATGTTGGCCCACATCACGTATCTGTCCCGCGAGGCCATGAAGGCCAAGTTCGACCCGAGCCGCCTGCGCCCCAAGGACATCCCGACGGTGTTCGAGAAGAAGTTTTCCGTCGGATCCTACCTGGCTTACCAGGGGCACAAGTTCGTCGAACGCTTCGACGCCAATAGCTACGTCACGCTGTCGATGGCCATGGATCTGTTCGACCTCGGCGATACCCCGGACAAGCTGCGCGCGGTATTCGGCCGCAGCCAGTGCCAGTGGCTGGTGATCAGCTTCTCGAGTGATTGGCTGTTTCCGCCGGATCAGAGCCAGCAGATCGTCAGCGCGCTGGTGGCGGCGAATCGGCCGGTCACCTACTGCAACGTGACGGCCTCCGGCGGCCACGACGCTTTTCTACTGGAGGAGAAGCTCGCGATCTACGGCGGCATGATCCGCGGTTTTCTGGCGCGGGTGGACGGGACAACTCCGCGCCGAGGTCCCTCGGATCTGAATGCAACTCCGCTCGACGAGCCCACCAACATCTTTCATGGGCACCGGCTGGATTACGACAAGATCCTCGAGCTCATTCCGCCGGGTGCGAACGTGCTCGACCTGGGTTGCGGCAGCGGCGGGCTACTGTCGCGCCTGCGCGCCCGCGGCCACGCCCGCCTCGTCGGCGTCGAACTCGACGAGGCCGCGTTGCTCGCCTGTGTGGAGCAAGGGCTCGAAGTCGTGCAGACCGATCTGGAACGCGGTCTGGCGCCGTTCACCGACGGGCAGTTCGACGTCGTCGTGCTTTCACAGACTCTGCAGTCGATCATCGACACCGAGGGCATCATCGACGAAATGCTGCGCGTCGGCCGGGCCTGTATCGTGAGCTTTCCGAACTTCGCCTACCACAAGATCCGCAACATGCTGTTCGAACAGGGCCGGTCGCCAAAGGCGGAAGGGATATACCAGTTCGAGTGGTACAACACGCCCAACCGCCGTTTTCCCTCGATCGCCGACGTGGAATACCTCTGCGCTCGCAAGGGCATCCGCACCCACCGCAAGGTCTACCTCGACACCGAAGCCGGCTCTCGCGTCACCGCGGATCCGAATCTCAACGCCGACGTGGCGATCTTTGTTCTGAGCCGGTGAGGGGCAGGCGAAAGTGGCAGGTTGACATTTTTCACGCTGAAAGCGTTGCACATCATAGCCTGGGGTTGCCTTCTCTTGGCTACCCCAGGCGGCGGCGCCGGGCGCTGTGCGGGTTCATAGTCAGCCACCAAGGTCGTATTGGAGACAGCCATTCAGGGCATGGTCTACCGATAATAGAATCTCATCAATGGTGACGTGGTTATCGTGGTTGATGTCTCCGGCTGTGCATCGTGATGTTTCGGGGCTAACTCCGTTAAGAGCGGCATTCACCACGGTCAGTATTTCATCCACCGTGACGTGACCGTCATCGTCGCAGTCGCCGCCGCAGTGGCCGCGAACAATAATCACCTCCGGTGTTTCGGTGGGTGTGGGCGTTGTGTCTGTCACGCAGCGACACGCACCCATGCAGCCTGCAAACGGGCAACTGTCATCGCACACTTGTCGTGACGGCGGAACGCACTCGGGGCCGGGTGTGCACGTGGGCGGGAAAGTCGGTCCTTCACACGCGCAGAATGTGGGGCACTGATTATCAGGTGTACATATGGAGTGAAGGCACGGGCCGCACACGGGAGTGGGCATACACGTCGGGGTGGGCGCGGCGGTTGGTGGCGGCACTGTGCTCTCGGCCTTCACGTTACTCCATGAGTCAGCGGGGAGACCAGGCACCAGGACCAGCAAGAAGACAAGAAGCAATGACCAAGTAGCGCCCAAAGGATTCATTTGCCCCCTGTTTGCTGCCACCAGTAGGCATACCACAGAATTCCAATGAGCTTCACCTTGCTCTTCAGTAAGATTACGGAACTGGGTTCGACGAGTTCGTTTGCGGGCAAAGCCAAATACCTGGTTTGGCACGCCCGTTCACCTAATCGCCTCAGGCAGGAAACCAGTTATCGAAGTCGGCACCATTGATGAGCCGTACACCTGGAACAGCCGGCAGGGTGTGCGCGTGCTTGGTGTGGCAAGCGACCCAATGCTCTGCCGTGGCATGTTTCCCGAGCAGTGAGCGCACCCTCAACAGCGGCTGGAGGGCTTTGGTATCCTGCAGCTGTTCGGCCCATTTGGCCTCGACCAATCGGAGCCGTCCCTCGTGTTCGAGCACAAAATCGACCTCGGTGCCGTGCGCATCGCGCCAGAAGAACACGCCGGCCGCGGAACCGGACGCGGCTTTCGCGCGCAGGATCTGGTTCAATATGAAAGTCTCCCAGACCGCCCCAATCAATGGCGAGCGTTGTAGGGCTGCCGATGAGTCCAAGCCCAGCAGAAAGCAGAGCAGGCCGGTGTCGCGGAAGAACACCTTGGGTGTCTTCACCATCCGTTTGCCGAGGTTGCGGAAATACGGTTCCAGCAAAACCACTTGGTTCGAAGCCTCCAGCACCGAGAGCCAGTCGCGTGCAGTGCTCCCTGCGATGCCGACGTCGCGAGCCAAATCAACCAGGTTGAGCAATTGGCCCGACCGGACTGCGCACGCACGCAAGAAGCGCTCGTAGTCGCGTAAGCTGCCGACCCGTATCAATTGGCGCACATCCCGCTCCAGGTAGGTGACCACATAACTCGAGTAGAAGTCGCGCGCACCCAGTTCAGGATTGCGATAGAGCTCCGGAAACCCACCGCGCCATACCGTCTCCTCCACTGCGGGCGCCGCTGCCCGCAGTGCGCTGCGAATCTCACGGCTAGAAAGCGTATCCAACTCGATGACCCCACAGCGTCCCGCCAGGCTTTCCGACGCCGCAGCCATCAGGGCAAATTTCTGCGAGCCCGTCATCAAGTAGCGACCCATGCGATGGCGTTGTTCATCGATCCTCAGCTTCAGGTGCCGAAACAGATGCGGCGCGTACTGCACTTCGTCGATGATGATCGGTTCCCCAAGCGCCGCGAGAAGACTCTCCGGGTTCTCATTTGCCTGGTACGCGGCAGAGGGCAAATCGAGCATGGCGATCGGCACACCGGGAAACGTGTGGCGCAGCAGCGATGTCTTACCAGTTTGTCGTGCCCCCGTGACCAGAACAGCCGGGAACTCCTTGGCCAGCAGTTGCAGCCGATCAGCCAAAGCACGCGGGATCCACATGGCTGGACAATACAGCATTAGTTGCTGTATTGTCCAGCCAGAGGCCACCGGTTGTGCGGGCAGCCCGTGTCAGAAACCCGCGTCGGTTTTGGCGCCGTTCGCCGGCCCTTGCGGCCGCGCGTAGCGCCGCAGCAGGCGGTACAGATTGCGCTCGCTGATCTGCAGGATGCGCGCGGCCTGGGCACGATTGCCGCCGACGCGTTCCATCACCGACAGCACGTAGCGGCGCTGGGCTTCACGCAAGGACGGCTCCTCGCTGGCGCCCGTATGGCTGTTCGCCGCGGCCAGCGTAACCGTGGCCGGCAAGTCTTCCGGCTGAATCACGTCGCGGTCGGCCAGCACCATCGACTGCTGCACGACGTGGATGAGCTCCCGCACATTGCCCGGCCAGCGATAGCGCTGAAGCACGTCCATCGCCGCCGCGCCGAAGCGCTTGGCGCTCGAAAAACGCAGGTTGAACTGCTTGGTGAAATGCTCCACCAGGGCACCGATGTCCTCCCCTCGATCGCGCAACGGGGGCATCTCGACTGTAAGCGAGGCGAGCCGGAAGAACAGGTCCTCGCGAAAATGACCACGGCTGATGGCGGTGCGAAGGTCGCGATTGGTGGCGGATATGACCCGTACGTCAACACTGATTTCCTTTGTGCCGCCGAGGCGCCGGAAGCGGCCGCTCTCGAGTACGCGCAGCAGCTTGGCCTGCACTTCCAGGCTCATTTCCCCGACCTCGTCGAGGAACATCGTGCCGGTGTTGCCCACTTCAAACAGGCCGTGCTTGAGGCGGGCGGCACCGGTGAATGCGCCCTTTTCGTGCCCGAAGAGCTCCGACTGCAGCAGTTGCTCGTGCAGCGCGGCGCAATCGACCACCACGAACGGGCGCTCGCGCCGGCGGCTCTGAGCGTGAAGCAGACTTGCCACCATCTCCTTGCCCACCCCGGTTTCGCCCAGAATCAGGGTCGCCGAGTCGGTGGGGGCGACGCGAGCAATGATCTGGCGCACCTTCTCCAGCGCCGGGCTCTGCCCGATGAAGGCGGGACCGATGTCGGGTGCGGTGTAGCTGTCCTCGAGCACTCGCTGGCGCTCCACCAGGCGCAGATGCTCGTGCGCCTTCTGGATGGCCATGTCCATACGGTCGAGCGGGCAGGGCTTCTCGAGGTAGTCGTAGGCTCCGAGGCGCACCGCCTGTATGGCCGTGTCGATGGTGCCATGACCGGTCAGCATCAGGACGCCAGCGAGCACGTCACTGCCACGCAAACGCTTGAGCACCTCGATGCCGTCCATGTCCGGCAACCTGAGGTCGAGTAGAATCACATCTGCCTCGGCCGCTTGCGTAAGGGCCGCCGCCCCGGAAGCAACCGAGTTGACGGCGTAGCCGCGGCGCGCCAGCTCGCTGGACATGATGCGCCGGAAGTCGTGGTCGTCGTCCACCAGCAGCACCCGAACGGTCTTGCGAGTGCCCGTGCGATCCAACGTGCCTCCTCGAAAGCAGTGATTGAACGGCGCCGATCCTAAACCGGCCGCCTACGGAAGTCTACAGTTTTTTCAGCAGATTCGGAAGGACGAGGCGGGTCCCCTCATCCACACCCGTTGAGAGCGTTGTTTACAGCCTGGAGGACCTCGTCGATGGTTACGGTGCCATCACCGCTTGCGTCGCACCGGGGACACAGGGTGAGTGGGCCATCTCCCAGCGCCAGACTGACACAATGCAGGATCTCGTCGACGGTGACGAAATCCCCGCCATCGCAGTTGCCGACGCACCCGGCCTCGACCCGCACCACGATCTCCCGCACGGCTCCCAGCGTACCGGTGTCGTCCCGCACGCGCGCCGCGACCACGGTGTCACCCGGCGGAAAGGGAGAATTCGAATCTATCAATGCACAAAATTGAACCGTCGTACTGGGATCGACAAAGCCGTAGCCAAAGTCTTGATCCGAGCGCGTGCAGGCGTCCAGCTGACTGGTTCGCGCCCGGGGTTGGCCCGTGCCGTCGTCGAAACGGCAGCCAAGGTCGTTGACGGCATCCGCAACCGCTTGCGCGGTCGCAAAATGCGGCGGCGAGATCCCGGGAACTCCGCCCGCACCTGGAGGCGTCTTGTCGCACACCACTGCGCTGCCGTTGCCCAAAGGCCGCGACACCAGCACCTGCAGATCGGGCAACTGCGTCGGATCCGAGGTGTCCGAATTGAAGGCGTTCTCACCCGGAGTTCTGCCGTCAGTTCCGGGGCGGGCTTCTATCACCATTCTGAACCCCGAGCCGAGGCCACCGAAAAAGATCGGCCGTCCTTGGCTATCCAGGTCCATCGGACCAAAGGTGAACTCGTCAGCTCTCGCGAGGCCAAAATGCGTGATGAGAGGTCCGGCCGGGCAGTGCGGTGCTTGGAAGGTCAGGCGGTAGGGTCCGGTGCGCGGGTCGCTGCAGGGGCTCACCAGCGCGGTGTACTGACCGGTAGCCGGCAGGGTTACATTCAGGGACCCGGCACAGGAATCAGCTCCGCTTAGCAGCGTCCCGTCAGGGGCGAACACGCGCCCGCGCAACAGCCCCAGGGCACCCGTGAGGTCCCTGATTCTGAGACCGACCTGACTTCCCAGCGTACCTGTAAAAGCGTAGGCATCGACCTGGCCCGGCACTGTCAGTGCGACCCCGTCGGGTGTAGCGCCGCAGGCCAGTTGAAAACCGCAATTGTCGACGCCCGCCGACACCACATTCTGCGTCACTACATAGTTCCCGGCGTCCGCCCCGACACAGTCCGACACCTCCACGACGAAACTGCCCGGGCCGGGGAGTGTCAGCGCACCACTGCAGGTCTCCAGGCCCTGGCCGGCCACCCGCAGTTTCACCAGACCGATCGTGCCGTCGGTATCGGTAACCTCGATTATCGTGGTAGCGGCGCTTACCAGGTCGAGTTGAAAAGCGTGGCCAGCTCCTGCGCTCAGGTAATGTACAACCGGCACCCCGCATGGGAGCATTTCCTGGGCCTTGGCCGTGCCGGCGAGGGCGCAGGCCACGAAGGCTAGCAACCCGACATGCCAGGCCAGTCGGAGCGGACCACCGCCTCGCGGCAGCTTACCGCAGCCGGGCCGGGGGCGTAGGCACACCATTACGCCCTTCGCTATGGAAGCCGGTACAGACGTCCTCGCCTGCTTCCCTCGTGAAGCAGCGCTCTGCTCTGGACGAGAACATCTGACGAAACCGGAACACGGCTTGTACAGCCTTGTTGATGCCGTGACCATGTTGCGCTTGCCGTGAGAGATGCCAGCGGCTCGGATTTTATTGCATGCAGGCAAATGCAACCGGAAAACAATCCACCCCACGGCACGCACCACGTCTAGCAAAGCTGCTCGCTCATCAAGCTTCTCGGATCGAGGGGACTCTGTCGTCCACGGCTGCTTATATCTCAGCCGCCCGGCTCATTGGAAGCCGTGCTCATGTGCTCACTCACGAAGGCGGCGCACACCTGATGCCGGATGATCTTACCGGCGGCCGTGCGGGGAAAATCTCCTACAAATTCAATGCGGCGCGGAACCTTGAAACGCGCGAGGTGGCGGCGCACGTGTTCCGCGAGCTCGTCAGCCGTGACGCTCGGGCCGGGGGCAAGGCGGACACAGGCCGCGACCGCCGCGCCCCAGCGCTCGTCGGGAATGCCAAAGACGCACGATTCGGCGACCGCGGGGTGCGCCTGCAATGCGGCTTCGACTTCCGCCGGATAGATGTTTTCGCCTCCGGAAATGACCATGTCGTCGCGCCGCCCCACGATGTAGAGAAAGCCTTCATCGTCAAAGCGGCCGAGATCACCGGTGCAAAGCCAGCCATCCTCCCGGTTCTTGTCGTCCGCAGGGTCGAGATACCCTGGACTAACCGCGGGCCCGCGTACCAGAATCTCACCGACCTCTCCGGCCGCCACCGCGCCCTCTACCCCGCGCAGCCTCACCTCGAAACCGAGCAGCGGTTTACCGGCGGACCCGAGCTTGCGTTCCGCCTCGGCCGGCGCCAGCCCGGTGACCTGCGATGCCGCTTCCGTCAAGCCGTACGCCTGTGTCACCGGAAAGCCGCGCTCGCGGCTGGCACGCAACAAGGCCGGCGGCATCGGACCGCCCCCCGTGATCACGCTGCGCAGCCACGGCGGCGCCGGACGCCCGCCACGCGTTTCCAGCAGCCGCTGCAGCATGTTGGCCACCATCGAGATGATGGTGACGCGATCGTCCTCGAGCGCGCGATCGACTCGCACTGGATCGAAACCATTGTGCACCACGGCTGTGGTGCCGTAGATCACGCTGCGCAGCAGAACCGAGAGGCCGCCGACATGGCAAAACGGTAAACACACAAGCCAGCGGTCATCGGTGTGCACGCCCAGGTTCAACCCCGCCGCGATGGCGCTCCAGAACACATTGGCAAAGGTCAATTGAACGCCCTTGGGACGCCCGCTGCTGCCCGAGGTAAAGATGATGCTGTGCGTCGCTGACAGATCGATCGTGTTTCCGCCCTGATCAGCTGTGACGGCAATCGTATCGAATGCCGTCTCGCCATCCCGCCAATCGCTGTCAACACTGATCGCCAGCCAGACCCCACGATCCGAGCTTCCATCTCCGACCTTGAACTTTCGACTTTCAACTTTGGCCTGAAATGCGGTTTCGCGCGTAGAGCGATCGTAGAAGAGGATTCGCGGCTGGCAATCCCACAACTGTTGAGCAATTTCAGGTGGGCTCAGCCGGCTGTTGAGCGGAACGATCGCGGTCCCTACGCGGCCGGCAGCGTGGAGCAGCTCTACGAATTCCGGCCGGTTCGCCATCAGCAGAGCGAGCCGATCACCACGGCCGATGCCGAGGCTACGCAAGCGCCCGGTCGCCGTTTTCACGCGAGTGGACAATTCGCCGTAGGAGATCGGGCGGCCTTCACAGACCAGCGCCGGGTGTTGCGGGCTGGTGTAGGCCCGCTGTTCCAACCAGTTGGGCACGATCTCAGTCATTGCGGCAAATGAGCTCCTTTTTGTCGCGTAGTAACGAGGAATTCAATCCCCGTCTCGAGTTGAACCTGCCTTCCGTTCAGTTTGTGAGCTCAGCCGCAGCGCCAACGCCGCACAGCTTCGGGGTCTAAGCTCAGGCCGAGACCAGCACCGCCAGGAATGCGCAGCCAACCCCTGCGGGGCACGAGCGGCTGGCGCACCACATCACCCTGCAGCAGCCAGGCAGTGGCCAGACCGCAGGGCAGGATGGGTTCCGGCAATGTCGCCGCCAGATGTGCCGCAGCTGCAATACCAATGCTGGTGTCGAGCGCCGACGTAACGACCGCCTTGAGCCCACAGCTGCCGGCGGTGCGAATGATCTCAGTCGCCGCGCGCAGGCCCAGCAGTGCCGGCTTGACGACAATGATGTCGGCCGCCTTCATGGCAGCGAGCTTCAGTACAGACTCCGCATCGGTGACGCACTCGTCGGCCGCCACGGGCATCTCCACAGCCTCGGCAACGCGCGCGAGATCCGCCATCTCGCGTACGGGTTGCTCTACATACTCAATCCCGTAGGCGGCGAGTTGCCGCAAAGCCACAATCGCCTCGCCAGCGCTCCAGATTCCGTTCGCGTCAATGCGGATGCGGACAGCGGCACCGGCGGCATCACGGACCGCGGTCAATCGCGCCGTCTCCCGCGCCAGGTCGCGTCCCACTTTCAATTTCAGGCAGGTGAAGCCTTCCGTTACCCGCTCGCTTGCGGCGGCAGCGGCAGCTGCCGGTTCCAGCTCGTCAATTATGGCGTTGACGGGTATCGCGTCTCTGATCGGCGTCCCCAGCAGCGTACCCAACCCGACATCCCCCGCCTGCGCCGCGAGATCGCAGCAGGCCGTCTCCAACCCGGCGCGGCTCTCCGGCGGAAGAGGACGCAACAGCGCCTCGGGCAGCCAGGGATCGACTTCGACAAAGCCGCGTTTGTCCAGAGCTTCGGCGAGTTGAGCGATGCCGCTCTCCACCTGGTGCAACGTTTGTTCACCCGCAGTCGGATGAGGGGCCACTTCGCCCAATCCCACCAGGCCATCTTCCCCGTGCGCTTCGAGGAGCAGTCCCGCGCGCGCGGTGACGACCGCGTCGCCGATGCGGAGCGGACGGCGGAACGGAATGCGAAACGGCGTGCAATTGATTCGGTGCAGCCTCATGCCAGCAGACCGGCGGCGAACAACACACCGAAGGCCGCATGCAACTGGGCAGTGCTGCGTAAGGCGCCGTTGAAGCGCGGCCCTTCCCGGCACGTCGTCATCAAACGGGACAGCCGGATGGCCCACGGCAATGTCAACCACGGCAGCAAAATCCAGGCTGAATCACCGTGCAGCCACAGCGCCGCGGGTACGGCGTACGCCAAGGTGACCAGACCGATGTACTCTGCCCGCACGGCCCGCTCGCCCAGGCGCACGGCCAGGGTGCGCTTGCCGACAACACGATCGGTTTCGTGATCCCGAACATTGTTGACGACGAGAATCGCCGTCGCCAGCGCGCCAACCGGTAGCGCAGCGGCGACCGCCACGCCACTGACGCTGCCCGCTTGGACATAGTAGGTGGCAACGACTGCCACCAGGCCAAAAAAGATAAAGACAAAAACGTCGCCCAGTCCGTTATACCCCAATGGCCAAGGTCCGCCGGTATAGGCCAGTCCGCTGGCAATGGAGGCAACGCCGACTGCGACGATCGGCCATCCCGCCTGGGCACAGAGATAGCTGCCGGCCACCGCTGCCGCGCCGAAGGCCAACCACGCTGCCGAACGCACCTGGTGCGGCGTGAGCAGTCCGGCCTGGGTTACGCGCGTGGGGCCGAGCCGTCCAGCGGCGTCGGCTCCGCGCGCGAAATCGTCCACGTCATTGACGAGATTCGTCCCGATCTGGATCAGCAGGGCACCAAAGAGCGCCGCCATGGCCGCACCGAATTGCGCCGTTTCCGCTCGCGCCGCAACAGCCGTGCCGACGATCACCGGCACCACCGCGGCAGTCAGCGTCGGCGGGCGAATTGCCAGCAGCCAGGCAGAGAAGCGGCCAGATCTGAGTAACGGATCACTGGTCACTTGCGAGCACCCGCATTCGACTGAGCGACTTGGCGATTAGCATCGGCCGCCGGGGACTCGAAGTCCCCGGCTGAGTCGCGCCAAGTCGGCTGGAAGCCGACTGTCCTGTAGAGTCCACATTCCGTCCCGGTGCGAATGGTTCATCGTCAGCATACTCACGCGAGAATGTGTGGTGCCGAGGCTAGAACCTGAGTCATGGCAGACGCGGAAACTTGTTGAAATTGGGCGGACGCTTTTCGACGAACGCATTGCGGCCTTCCTGCGCTTCTTCGGACATGTAGTACAACAAGGTTGCGTTGCCCGCGAGCTCTTGAATTCCGGCCAGACCGTCGGTGTCGGCATTGAACGCCGATTTCAGACAGCGCAGCGCCAGCGGGCTGTTATTGAGGACCTCGCGGCACCACTGCACCGTTTCCTCCTCCAGGCGGTCCAGTGGCACCACTGTATTCACCAGACCCATTTCCAGCGCCTGTTTGGCCGTGTAGCGGCGGCACAGATACCAGATCTCGCGCGCCTTCTTGTGACCGACGATGCGCGCCATATAGGTGGCGCCGTAGCCACCGTCGAAGCTGCCGACGCGCGGGCCTGTTTGACCGAAGACCGCGTTCTCAGCTGCAATGGTAAGGTCGCAGATCAAGTGCAGCACATGACCGCCGCCGATGGCATACCCCGCCACCATGGCAATCACCGGCTTCGGCAAGGTGCGGATCTGACGCTGCAGGTCCAGTGCGTTCAGGCGCGGCACGCCGTCGTCGCCGACGTAACCACCTTTGCCGCGCACGCGCTGGTCGCCGCCGGAGCAGAATGCCTCCGTCCCCGCGCCGGTGAAGATGACCACGCCGACTGCTGGATCTTCGCGGGCAGCGGCAAACGCATCCATCAACTCGAACAGCGTGCGCGGCCGAAACGCATTGCGCACCTCCGGGCGGTTGATCGTAATCTTCGCGATACCTTCCGCGGTCTCGTAAACGACATCGGTGTACGTTCGGCTCGATATCCATTCAACGGGCATGTTCGTTCCTCCCTGGGAAGTCCAAAGTCCAAAGTCCAAAGTCCAAGGTCCAAGGTCCAAGGTCCAAGGTCCAAAGTCAATTTGAGTTATTGCGGGATTCTAGGATTTCCCTGGTCAGTGAATCAGCCTGGTAGCTTGTGAAGAACTTCAAGATACAGGCGTTGAACGCCGGCGGATTCTCGAGGTGGGCAGCGTGGCCGGCTTCGGAGATGGTCGCCACGGCGGCGTCGGGCATGCGCGCCGCCATGGCGGCGGCGATGGCGCGAAACTTCGCATCCTCCTCGCCTACCACCAGCAGCGTCGGCACGGCCAGCGCCGGCAACTCTGCCCAAAGCGGTTTCTGGGCGCCCGTGCCCAGACCTCGCAAGGTGTTCGCCAGTCCCACAGTGCTGTTGGCGCAACGCGCGGCGCGAGCGGCTGCCAACGCAGTGGCACCGAGCCGTGTCTGCGATGCGAACAGCGGCTGGCGCATCCACATGTCCACGAATGCTTCGATTCCCTCGCGTTCGATGCGTGCGGCAAGCGCTTCGTCCTGGGCCACACGTTCGCGGCGCGAGATTGGGTCCTCGATCCCCGGAGAACCGCCCTCGAGCACCAGAGTGCGCACCCGCTGCGGGCAGCTCAACGCGAAGGCGAGCGCGATCCGGGCACCCATCGAGTAGCCCAGGCAGTGCGCACGTTCGATGGCGAGCACGTCCAGCACCGCAGCCAGGTCCGCCACGCAGCGCTCCATGCGGTAGCGCGCCGGATCGCGAGGGACGTCCGAACCACCATGGCCCAGCAGGTCTACAGCCACGGTACGGAAGTGCTGCCGCCTGCACGCTTCAATCTGTGCCGCCCATTGCGACCCGCTGCCGGTGAAGCCGTGGAGCAGGACAAGTGGCGCGCCGCGGCCCTCGACAGCTAGGTGCAAATGCGCATCGCCTACACACACGCGCGGCATCCGCTCACCCCTGCGCCAATGCTCGAGCACACGCCGCCCACACCTGGCGATGTAGCTCGACATTGCGCCGGCGCTCGGAAGGGACCTCGATGACGTGAGTGCGCTGCGCTTGCAGCGAGGTGGTCACAGCCGCCCGGAACTGCTCCCAGGAAGCGACCCGGGTGAATACGCAGCCATACATCTCGGCGGCACCGCGGAAATCCAGACCGTGTGGCGTGAAGAAATACTCCTCCGCCTGCGCGCCGCAATCGGCCTGCGGCAGAAAGGAAAATATACCACCACCGTCGTTGTTGATGAGGATGATGGTGGCTCGCACTGCGTGGCGCTTGACTGCCAACAGACCATTCAGGTCGTGGTAGAAGCCCAGATCACCGGTGACGATGACCACCGGCCGCGTGCTGACGGCGGCAGCACCGAGCGCGCTGGACAGGAAGCCGTCGATGCCGTTGGCGCCGCGGTTGCAAAGAAAGCGGATCGATCGTGAACCGGCCGGCCAGAAGGCTTCCAGGTCGCGCACGGGCATGCTGTTGCCGACATATAACCAGGCGCCCTCGGGCAGCAGGAGCGCCAGCTCCGCAAAGATTTTGCCCTCGAAAAGCTCATTAAAGGAATCGAGGTGGGAGGCGATGGCCGAGCGTGCCCGCGCAGCCGCGTGCAACCAGGATCGCGACCAGTCTTCCCCTCTTGCAACCGGGCGAGACGGCAGCGCATCGCCCACGGCACGGCACAGCGCCACCGCATCCCACGGCAACATCTCGGACGCCGTTGACGTGGGATCGTTCCAGGGACTTGAGCAATCCACGACGAGCTGACGGCAGCCATCGTACTGCCGCAGCCGCGTCGCCAACGCCTTGGATGCAGGCATCGGCCCGAAACGCAGGACGAGGTCGGGAACGTGGCGCCGGGCAAAGGCGTCGTCGCGCAGGAGAGCGTCGTAGGTGTCGATCACCATCGAGGTGTCATGTTGGCCGGTGCGCAACTGCGATGTCGGATCGGCGAGGATCGGGTAGCCGCTCACCGCGGCCAGTTGCGCCACGGCACCGGCGAGATCCGATTCTGCGTCCTGTGGCCCGCAGACAATCAGGCCGCGGGGATTAGCTGCAAGCGTATCGGCCAGCGCGCGGACGGAAGCTGGCGTTGGCGAAGCTATGGCCGCGTGCATCATGGTCCTGGCGGCAACGGCGTCCAATTCGCCCGGGCTCTCGGCAGCCGCTGCGACGCGCGGCATGAGCGGTTCGCGAAAGGGGAAGTTGAGGTGCACCGGGCCGGCGGGATTGGCGCGGGCTCGCGCCACGGCCGCGCAGGCGAGGGTGCGGAAGTAATGCTGGCCGGCCTCGGCGCTGCCCACCTCGGTAAACCACTTCACGTGGCTGCCGAACAGCTTGATCTGGTCAATGGTCTGGCCGGCACCACAGTCGCGCAGCTCGGGCGGCCGGTCGGCGGTCAGCAGCAGCAAAGGAACGTGGGCGTAAAAGGCTTCCACCGCTGCAGGCAACAGGTTGGCGGCGGCGGTGCCCGAGGTACAGACGACGGCCACCGGCCGGCGCGTAGCCTTGGCGATGCCAAGGGCGAAGAAGGAGCCGGAACGTTCGTCGACGTGCGACCATCCGCGCAGGCCTGAATGGCGGGCGACGCTGAGCGCCAGCGGCGTCGAGCGCGCTCCCGGCATGACGCATACATGTTGCACACCGGCGCGCGCCAACTCGGACATGAACGCCTCGACTCCGGCAAATTGGGGATCGGGTGCGTCCATCTCAGGGCTCCAGCAGAGCCGACAAGAGCGGCTGCAGTTTTAGCCGTGTTTCCATCAGCTCTGCTTCCGGATCCGAGCCAGCGACGATGCCGGCGCCAGCATAGAGTAAGGCCTTGGCGCCGCGCACCAGGGCCGAGCGTATGGCAACGGCGAACTCGCCTTCGTGCCGTGCGTCCATCCAGCCGATCGGTCCGGCATACCACCCGCGGTCTAGAGCTTCACGCTCCGGCAACAGCCGCAGTGCCACCTCGCGCGGGTGACCGGCAACCGCCGGACTGGGATGGAGACGCGCCACCAGGTCGAGGATGTGATGCGGGTTGCGCAAGCGCCCGGCAATCGGCGTCATGAGATGCTGCACGTTGTCGAGCCGCAGCAGCTGCGGCTCAGGTGCCACCGCCAGTCCATCGCACAGTGGCGTCAACGTCTCCGCGATGGCTTGCACCACGATGGCATGCTCGAGACGATCTTTGTCGCTGCGCTTCAGCGCCTGCGCCAGCGCGCAGGCGTCGGCCTGGGACAGGCCTGGGGCAGTCGAACCAGCGATCGCCGCCGTCGTCACATGCTGTCCTCTTAGCCGCACCAAGGGTTCTGGCGTGGCCCCGAGAAAATCTCCGTGCGGGGTAGCCATCCAGAACAGCACGCAGCAAGGATAGGCGGCGCGCAGGTGGCGCAGGATGCGGGAACAGTCGAGACGGCGGTTGGCTTCCACGGTACACGACCGCGCCAGGACCAGCTTTTCGAGCCGGCGCTGGGTGATGTCCTCCACCGTCGCGGCAACGGCCCGCTTCCACTGCGGGACCGGAGGTGTGGAAGAGGTCTCGTAGCGGATCGAAAGGCCGTCACCGGGCGGTTCCACGCGGGGACATGCCAGGGCCTGCTGCAGCTGTTGCAGATCGAACCGCAGCTGTTCGACGATCTCAGCGCAGCTGGCGCCGGGCGGCACCAGGCGGTTTATCGTCAGCGTGGCCTCCTGATCATGCCGGATGATAAGCAGGCGGGGCAGCACCATCAGCGCACAGGGGAAGCCGCGCCATGGCTCGGCCTCGCCGGCATCGGCTGAAAAAGCAAAGCCGCCCACGAAGAACGGCGCCCCAATGGACTGCGAGCGGCCGTCAGTGACTGCAGAAGCGAGCACCCGGTCACAGCCTTGCGCGATCTCGTTGAAGCGGCCGTCGCCCTGGGCGCTGAAGCTCGCTACTGCTCCCAGTCCCGCGATGACGAAGCCCTCCGCCGGCCTTTCCCAGAAGAATCTTCGCGTTTCCGAGATTGCTGTGTGCTGGATGAGGCCCAGCAGGTCCTCTGGAGGTGGGATCGGTGCCGACAAAGTTGCCAGCACCGGCACGTTGCGGTCACAGGCGCGTGCGACCGCCAAGGCGATCGGCCCATCGGCCTCATAAAGAAAATCGGTAATCATGGTACTCTTAATGCTGGCGAATCGCCACAATCAGCTGCGCTATCCCTCCGCTCAGGGGGTGTTTGCGAACGGCGCGGAAACCCGCCTCATTCACCAAGCCGAGCAACTGCGGTGCCGGAGGCAAATAGGCGGTTGACTGCGGCAGATAGGCGTAGGCGGCGCGGTCGGAAAGCAGGCCGCCGATGAACGGAACGAGTCGGCGAAAGTACAGCTCGTGTCCCCAGCGCGTCACCCGGCCTGAAGGTTCATCCACTTCTAGCAGCGCCAGGCGTCCACCCGGCCGGAGCACCCGCGCCGCCTCCGACAGGACCTGCGGGATGGACACGAAGTTGCGCAAGGCGAAGGCTGAGACGACGACGCTGGCCGTTGCCTGCGGGAGCGGCAGGATGCCGGCGTCGGCGCGCACCAAGGGCGCCAGCAGACCACACCGGCGCGCTTCGACCAGCATGCGAGCGGCGGAGTCGACCCCGATGACCCGGGCGCCGGCAGCCGCGGCCAAGGCGCACAGGTCGCCCGTACCGCAGCCGAGGTCGACCACAAGATCGTCTCGCCCGATACCGACCTGCCGCACCAACACGCGTCGCCAGCGCTGGTCCAGGCGCAAGGTCAGCAAGCGGTTGAGCAGGTCGTAGCGAGGTGCGATGCGGTCGAACATCGCCTCCACCACCGCGGCCTTCTCGGTCAAAGGTGGCAACCTCAACGCCACTTGACCTCCAGGTGTCCGGCTTGCAGCGCTGCGGCCGCGGCTTCGTACGCTTCGGCAGTGCCGTGGGCGCGCAGCCGCTTCAGGGCCCGGCTGAGGAGGGTGCGCTGAAAGTGGAGCGCCACGAGCGTGATCACGGCCGGGAGCAGTCGCCGGAACGCGTCGGTCACGTCGTCTGCCTCGACGCTCTTGCCGGCCTTGCGCACATAGCGATCGAACAAGGACACGGCGTGATCTGCCGTGCGGCCTACCTGGCGCGCGTGGCCGATGGCCAGGCGCAGCAATTCGCCGAACGGGAAACCCTGCTGCAAGATGTGTAGACCCGCGCTCACCATCTGGAGATCGGCCTCGCCATAACGGACCTCACCGTCCACCGCCAGCGCATCCAACAGCCCGGCGGCCTCCAGCGAGGCGAGCAGCGGCTCGGGAATACCGGACACCGCCGCCAGCTGCTTGCGCGTCAGCGAGCGCTCGCCACTCTCCTCCGCCACCGCCGCCAGCAAGGCTTCGGCGTGGGAGCGGCCACCGTTGCGCAGCAAGCGCTTGATCACCGCTAGACTCAGGCCTTGTGACTTGTAGCGGCGAATGCGCCGGAGCAATGACAGGTGCTCCTGGTTGTAGACCGCAACCCGCTTGACCCGCCTGGGCGGCGCCAGCAGGCCTTTGCTTTGGTAGAAACGAATGGTGTCGACACGCACCCCAGCCGCTGCCGCCAATTCCTCCACGCGATATTCCATGAGTGCCGACTCTAAGAGTAATTGCTCAAAGGGTCAAGCAAGCGGGAAGCGCACGCCCGTCACCCCCAGGCGTTCGCACGACGCACGCGGATTCGGTAGAAGTCGACGTATGGCGCTTCGGTTCGTCACTACTTGTCGCGTCCCCACCGCTCTGGAAGGCGTCACGAGCAAACCGGCCGGCGTCCCTGGTTCCGCTTCGTCTCGGACATGAAGGATGCCATCTCATATTTCGGCTTTCGCCAGGTCTTCCGGCAGAGAGGCGCCAGTTCCGCTGGGGTCGAGCCTGGAAAGGTGTAATTTGCTACTCGCGCCGCTGGCGGACGAGGCCGGAGAATGTCCGGCAGCTAAATTACTGGTGTCCAGGCCTGACCCCGGAGGCTGTGGCTGAGGAGCGCGACGGCCGCGGCGACCACGGCCCAGGCGAAAAGATCGCCGTAGCGGGTGTAGAAGGTGGTGAGGTGCAGACGGTGCACCGTGCCGCGCACGACCTGGGGGCGGAACAACCCGCCCTCGGCGACGATGCGGCCGACGGGGTCGATGATGCTGGTGACGCCGGTGTTCGACCCGCGTAGCAGATAGCGGCGGTTTTCGATTGCCCGCCACAGTGCCAGGGCCTGGTGCTGATAGGGCGCCACCGTGTTGCCGTACCAGGCATCGTTGAGGACGTTCAGCAAGACCTCGGCACCGGCACGCGTGGCCTGGCGGGACATCGACGCCACCAGATCTTCGTAGCAGATCAGCGGCCCGATGCGGACTTTGCCCGGAACGTCGAACACACTCACGCCGGTGCCAGCGGTGAAGCTCCCGGTGGCGGGACTCAAGGCGGCGATCGCAGGGAAATACGAGGCCATCGGTATGTACTCTCCGAAGGGCATCAGGATGTGCTTGTCGTAGCGGTCCAGCACCTCTCCACCCGGACCGATCAGAAACTCGCTATTGAATTCCTCGGGACGGTCGCGCCCGCGCAAGCGAAACGCCAGCCCGCCGTAAATGAGATGGGTCTGGAGCTCGCCGAACGGGTTGTCCTTTTCCTCCAAACGGCTGGTCCCCGCCTCAATCCAGAGCTGCGATACCGTTTCCGGCCACACGATCAGGTCGGTGTCGTGCTGCAAGTCCCTCGACAGCTCCCGGTACTTCTCCAGGCTGACGTCGAGGAACGCCACATTGCTCTTCTCTTCAATGCTGACGTTGCCCTGAACCAAGCCGACGCGCAGAGTCGGTGACTGCGCCATCGCACCATCGATCATCGGCAGGCGCACGAGGCCGTACGCCACCACGGCGAGCGTGGCGAGACCAGCCGCCCACAACGGTGTGAGCCGGCGCGGCGGACCGAGCAAGGCGGCGCCGGCAGCCGATAGCCATACCATCACAAAGCTCAAGCCGTAGGGCCCAGTCAGCTCGCCGATCTGCATCAGCACCGGAGCATGGAATTGGCAGTGGGCCAGACTCCATACGAACAGATTGGGAAAGAGGAATTCGAGCGTCACCCAGAGAGCGGGCGCCGCCAAGGCCAACGGCCCGGCACCGGTATGCCGCAGTGCCACCGCGAACAGTACGAATTGCAGCGAGGTGAACAGGCTAAGACAGAGGTAGAACAGCAGCGCCAGCGGATAGCCGAAGCCCCCGAAGACGTGGATGGTATACACCAGCCAATAGAAGGCGGGCAGGTTGGTTGCCAGCCCGGCAATCAACCCAGTACACCCTGCCTCGCGCGCCGACCGGCTCTGGCTGATCGCCCACAGCAAGGGGACGAACGCCACCCACGCGAGCGGGAAGAGCCCGAAGCGCAAGAAGCACGCCGCGATCAGCGCGCCACTCAGAGCGGCCGCGCCAAGGCGCACGACCGTGAGAGCGTGGGAGCGTGAGAGCGTAGCGCGAGGAGGCGACACCACCTCCTGGAACAGGCGTTCTATCGCTCCCACGCTCCCACGCTCCCACACCTGTTCAGCGAGCTTTCAGGTTATTCGCCTGCGGACCTTTCTCACCCTTGGTTACTTGAAATTCCACCTCTTCGCCTTCGCGGAGATCTTCAAACACGACCTTCGGGGCCAATCGCGAGCGGTGGAAGAATACGTCCTCACTGCCGTCATCGGGCACGATGAAACCGAAGCCCTTGTCGCGTACGATCTTCTTGATAGTACCAAACATGATGCCTTCCTCCTTTACCTGAAAAGAAACGATAACCGACCGTGCAATTGGCGTTCAGGAAGCAGCCGCGACATTGCGGCCGAAATTGCCTTTGGCGCCGCCGCGCCGGGGGCGGCTTCCGGGCGCCTTTCGTGCCGCCGGCGAGTGGCCTTTCGATTCGCGGTGATGCGGCGGTTGTGGATGAACGAACAGCTCGTCAGGAGGCTCCTCGACCGGGATCTTGAACCCGGTGAGATTCTCGATGTCTTCGAGCGATTCGACGTATTCCTCGCAAGCCAGGCTGATCGCTTTGCCCGAGGCGCCGGCCCGCGCCGTACGGCCGACGCGGTGCACGTAGTTCTCGGGGTCCTGGGGAAGATCGTAATTGATCACGTGACTTACGTCCTCGACGTGCAGTCCCCGCGACGCCACGTCGGTTGCCACCAGGATCGGCAGCCGGCCGGACTTGAAGTCGTGCACCAGCCGCAGCCGCAAACGCTGCTCGAGATCGCCGGTGATCGCCTTCGCCTTGTAGCCGTTGTCATTCAGTCGGCACGCCAATCGTTCGCCGGCCCGCTTGGTATTCACGAAGATCAGCACCCGCCCTGGCGGCTCGCGCCGGAAAAGGCCGAGGAGAATTGGCAGCTTCTCGTGCGAGCCGACGTGATACAAGACGTGTTCGACATTGGCCGCCGTCACCTGCTCCGGCGTGGCGGTGACCTTGATCGGGTCGTTCATGTACTCGTAGGCGAGCTCCATGACAGCATAGGACAGCGTGGCAGAGAACAACATGGATTGGCGCTTGTGGTACGGCGGCAGCCGCCTCAGCAAGAAGCGCAGGTCGGCGATGAACCCCATGTCGAACAGCCGGTCGGCCTCGTCGATTACCAGCACCTCGACCCGGCGCAAGCTGTACACGTGCTGTTTGAAGTAGTCGATCAAACGTCCGGGCGTACCTATGAGGATGTCACAGCCCTGCTGCAGCAGCTCGCGCTGTTTGCGGTAATCGATGCCGCCGTAGACCGCCTGCATGGACAGGCCGGTGAAGCGGCCCAGTTGCTCGGCGTCTTGTAGAATCTGGACGGCCAGCTCGCGGGTTGGCGCTACCACCAGTGTGCGCGGATCGGGCTCTGGCAGCGCAGGGGGCCGGTGCTGGAGGAGTCGGGTGAAGGCCGTGATCAGAAAGGTGGCGGTCTTGCCGGTACCAGTCTGCGCCTGCCCCGCAACGTCTTTGCCAGCCAAAGCCAGAGGCAGCGCTTGCTGCTGAATCGGCGTACAAGCCGTGAACCCCGCGGCACCGATACCCTGCCGCACCGGCTCCGGCAGATCCAAAGAATCAAAACTCACGACCGCATCGCTGTGCAGGGGGGAAGCAGTGCCGGCAGGCGGTAAGACTTGGTTCACTGAAATCGGAGTGTAGCGCGCTGATGTCACCCCGACAAGCCGTTCAGTACACGTTACGCATGGCGCCGATCAACTCTTGCGGCCCCACGTATCCGACCAGCCGCTGCACCTCCTTACCAGAGCTGTCGAAGATCAGAAGCGTCGGCACGCCGCGCACGTCGTAATGCTGAACCAGCGCGTCAACTCCGTCCGCATCGTTGGTGATATCGGCTTTGAACATCACGAAACGCTCTGCCAGCTCCTGCACCTGGGAGCTCACGAAGGTTGTGCGGTCCATTTCCCGGCAGGGAACGCACCAATCCGCCAGGAAGTCGACCATCGCCGGCCGGCCGCTCTGCCGCGCGGCTTCCAGGGCGCCTATCTCGAACGTCCGCCATGCAATGGCGCGCTGGGAGCGGTGCGGCACCACGATCCAAAGCGCCACCAGGACCATGGTGCCGCCTGCGACGCGCTTGAACAGCGGGAAGTGGCGTAACGAGCCACCAGAGCGGTCGATGAAGCCCAGGTATACGCCACCGGCGGCAGCCAAGCTGGGTGCCAGCAGGTTGGCGGCACTCTTCGGCAACAGCGGCGCAATGAAGTAGGCTGCCAGCGCCAACAGCATGACCCCGAAGAAATGCTCCACCCACACCAGCCACTCACCTGAGCGCGGCAACGACCTTATCGACCCCGCCAGCGTCGCCAGGGCCAAGTACGGCAAGCCCATGCCCAGCCCAAGGGCGGCAAACATCTGGAGTCCGAGCACAGCGTCTTGTTGGGAGCTAACCAAGAGCAGCAAACCGAGCACGACAGGACCGACACAGGGCGCCGCCACCACTCCCATGGTCAGACCCATGAAGAACGACCCGAACAGCCCCTGTGCGGAGCCGCTGACGTACCGTAGCATCCAGGCCGGGGGCTGCAGTTGGTACAGCCCGAAAGAGCTCAGGGCCAGCATGACGAGGACAGTGGCGATGAGCAGCAACACCGGGCCTTTCTGCAATACCGCCCCGAAGATGCCGCCCGACAGCGCCGCCGCAACGCCCAGCACGGCGAAGGTCAGTGTGATGCCCACCACATACACCGCCGCCAGCAGCGCGACGTACGTGTCGCGCTGTCGTCCCTGGGTTCCAAAATACGCCACAGTCACTGAGATCAACGGGTAGACGCAGGGGGTGAGATTCAAGCCCAACCCCAGCAGGGCGACGAAGAGCAAGGTCACACCGAGACCGTGGTGCGCCATCCAGCCGGCCACGTCGAAGGTGTTGCTGGCCGGCCGCGATTCCTGTCGAGCCACGGGGGCCGCCGGCGCACCCGCCTCTGATGTCTCTTGCACCGTGCTCACCGGCAGTACGAGGTCGGCAGAGGCGGTAGCCGGCGGCAAACAGGCAGAGTCGTTGCAGGCCTGATAACGCATGACCGCTTCTATGCGTAAAGTGTCTTGCTGCAACTCCCGGGGCACATGCAGCTCCGTGGCTATGCTGAATCGGCCTTGGTACACCAACAGTTCCTTGCCTCCGGCGAAGGCGAAGGTCTTCCATTCCGCAGTCGGATAAGTCAGCGCCTCGGCGAAAACCCCCGCTGGCAGATTGAGCCGTACTTCGGTGGGGATCAGGAAGGTTTCGGTCGGCTGGTGAGCGTTGATGTGCCAGCCGCGGTCCACCTCGGAAATGACCTCGACAGCGGTTTGTCCGCCGCGCAGCAATGCTTCACCTTGGGCCGCCAGGCGCAACTTGACTTTGCTACTGCCCGCCGCCAGCGCGGCGGCGGAGAGGAGGACAAGGAGGATCCCAGTCGATGCCCAGCGGATCAGTCGCACAGCGAAATGCAAGCACACGCGATCGGCGGTTGCAATTCGAGGCGGTCACCAGCCCTACAGCACGGAGTACCGGTATCCTCAAGCTCCTCTGCTGACATTCCGCTTACGCCGGACGCACGCTGCCGGCGCGATGCGGGCGCGACGGTTTGACGGCCGCGGCTGGATCCAGCTTCTTGCCCAGATCCAGTGGGACGCAGTCGACTACTTCGAGGCCGTAACCCGGCAGGCTGACGAGGTTACGCGGAGAGTTGCTCAGCAACCTGATCTTCCGCAGCCCGAGGTCCCGCAGAATCTGCGCCCCGATGCCATACTCGCGAAACTCCCACTGCCGGGTCGCGGGATCGGTGCTGGGGCTGCGGGAAGCGGCTCGCGCCGAGCGGCTCGCCTGCCCGGCAGACTCCAGGATCTCGGCGCCACGTCCGTCGCGGCGGAGATACAGCACCACGCCGCGGCCCTCTTTGGCGATCATATGCATGGATTGCTGGAGGAGCGCCGCGGTGTTGCGTTCGGCCATGCGGAAGACGTCGCCCGGAAGGAACTCGGTGTGGGCGCGCACCAGGACGGGCTCCTCCGGCGTGATCTCGCCCTTGAGCAGTACGAGGTGCTCGCCGTCGTCGACATCAGTATGGTAGACGAAGATGCGAAACTCGCCGCCGTGCCGGCTGTTGATGCGGGCTTCGGCAACACGGTGCACCAGGAAATCGCAGCGCAGCCGGTACTGAATCAGATCGGCAACGGTGCAGATCTTGAGGTCGTGGGTGGCGGCAAAGCGTTCCAGGTCCGGCAGCCGGGCCATGGTGCCGTCGTCGTTCATGATCTCGCAAATCACCCCGGCCGGCTTCAGGCCGGCCAAACGGGCCAGGTCGACCGACCCCTCGGTCTGACCGGTACGCACCAGTACCCCACCGCGCCGTGCCCGCAGCGGAAAGACATGCCCCGGCACGATGAGATCGCTCGGCTGCGCATTCTCGCTGACGGCGATCAGGATGGTTGCGGCCCGGTCAGCGGCGGAGATGCCGTGGGTGATACCGTGCCGAGCATCGATCGACACCGTGAAAGCGGTACCCAGCGGCGCCCGGTTCTCGGCTACCATCATGTTGAGGCCGAGTTGCGCGATCCGCTCCTCGGTCAAGGTTAGACAGATCAAACCTCGCCCGTACTTGGCCATGAAATTCACCGCTTCGGGCGTTACCTTCTCGGCCGCCAGGCACAAGTCCCCTTCGTTTTCGCGGCTCTCATCGTCCATGAGAATGACCATTTTGCCGCTACGCAAGTCGGCAATGGCGTCTTCTATGGTGCTAATCGGCCGCGACTGCTCAGGCGGCTGGCGGAATGAGCTGAACATGCTCACCTTATAGCCCGGGGCGGGCCGCACCGCAAAATCACGCCGACTTCCCCAATTCGTGCTTGCAGTGGGCCGGAGAAGTAGGAGCACTCCGTTGGCGATTGTGCTTCACATCTGGGTCGCAAACGCGCTAGAGGATGTTGCAAGTATGATCGTCCGGGTCAGTGAAGCCCTGGGGACGGGCAGCGTGATGCTCCAGCCAGGATGGGAGGATTTTGACCAGACCATCACCGGCTTGGTGCAACGGCTGGTGGCCGCCGGGCGCTTGCCCGGGGCACTGGCGGCTGAAGCCGTGCGGCTCATAGGGGAGCGTGAAGCGATGGCCAGCACGGCCATGGTCGATATCGGCGTCAGCATTCCCCACGCGCGCCTGCAAGGTATCAGCGGCATTATCTGCGCCATGGCAGTGTCGCCGCAGGCCGTTTATCACGCGGGCGACAGCTTGCCGATCTCCATAGTAGTGCTGGCGTTGTCGTCCCCCGATCTGGTCGGCGAGCACCTGACGTTCCTGGCCAGCCTTTCAATGCTCCTGCAATCGGCTCGTTTTCGGCAGAACGTACGCAACGCACCAACCCCGGAGTACGTAGAACGGCTTATCCGTTCCAGCGAATAGGCAGACAGGCGCTGGCGGGAAAAGGACAAGACAATATGGATCTCGAGCACCTGTTGCTCGAACGCGAATTGCACCTGGTGCTGTGCCGCTACGCACGCGCCTGTGACCAGCACGACTGGGGAGCCCTGCAAGAAGTGTTTGCCGAAGACGCGACCGCTAACTACGGAGACAGTTTTCATCTCGCAGGCCGTGCCGCCATCGTCGCAAGCATTCGCAGCCACCTGGACGGCTGCGGCCCCTCTCAACACCTCCTCGGCGACCTGGGCGTCGGTGCTGACGCAGCCGCAGTTACCAGCCGAATCTACGTGCGTGCCGCCCATCGCGGCGCCGGTGACAAGGCCGCCATCACCTATGAAACTTTTGCCGAATATCAGGACCGCTGGACTCACACAGGGGCCGGATGGCGCATCGGTCACAGGTACATGAAAGTCAGCTACGAGGTCG
>Ga0214473_10000867_pt1 | contig 41274 bp, 35 predicted proteins | sample RVTome_7_FD_203509 | JGI IMG/M metagenome (GOLD analysis project Ga0214473, IMG submission 203509) | Soil microbial communities from uranium-contaminated site in the Upper Colorado River Basin, Wyoming, United States - RVT98D197 | ecosystem: Environmental > Terrestrial > Soil > Contaminated >...
CCGCGGTTCATGAACGAGGAGCTGTGCCACCGGAACATGGCCTTCTCCCTCTACCAGGCCGGCGAGATGCCGCTTGTCCGAATGGGCGAAACCTCGGTCGAGAAGGTCGGCGGGGATGTCTACCGGGTCTTCGTCGACATCACCAACCCCAAGGTCGCGCCGACGATCATGGCCCGGGCGGCCCAGAACTTCACCGTCCGTCCCGACCTCCTTCTCGTCGAGGGGAAAGGCATCGAGGTCATCGCGGCCAGCTTCATCGACAACAAGGCCGTGTACAAGGCGAATCCGTCGGTGACGCCGCTCGTCGACCAGAAGGACCTGAAACGGATCATCATCCGCAACGGGCACCCGGGCAAGACGACCCGGACGGCGGTCCTCCTGGTCAAGGGTTCCGGCACGGCGACGGTGACCTATGACAGCGTCAAGGGCGGAAAGGCGACCCGGACGATCACGCTCAAATAGGGTGTCAGGACAGTCCGGTGACCCTTCCCGTCTCGAGATCGATGTCGATGTCATAGAAAGCCGGCCGTGTCGGCAGGCCGGGCATGGTCCGCATGTCTCCGCAGAGCGGGTAGAGGAAGCCCGCGCCGACGCTGGCTTTGATGTCCCGGACGGGAAGCCGGTAGCCGGTTGGGACGCCCTTCCAGGCCGGATTGTGGCTCAGGCTGAGGTGGGTCTTGGCCATGCAGATGGGCAGCCCGGCGTAGCCGAGCTTCGTGTAGAGGGCGATCTTGGCCTCGGCCGCGGGCGCGTAGTCGACGCCGGCGGCCCCGTACATCTCGACGGCGATCCTCTCGATCTTCTTCTTGATGTCCCACTCGAGCGGGTAGAGGAAGCGGAAGTTCGCCGGCTGGGCGCAGGCGGCGATGACGGCCTCGGCCAAGGCGACGGCCCCCGCCCCACCTTCCGTCCAATGGTCGGACATGACGGCGTCCTCGGCCCCGGCCTCGAGGGCGGCCTTCCGGACCAAGGCGATCTCGGCCTCGGTGTCCGAGGTGAACCGGTTGACGGCGACGACGGCCGGGACCCCGTACCGGAGGGCGTTGCGGACGTGGGCGGCCAGGTTGGGCAGCCCCCTGGCCAGGAGATCGAGGTTCTCTTTCGCGTATTCGTCCGAGAGCGGCCGGCCGGCGACGACCTTGGGCCCTCCGCCGTGCATCTTCAAGGCCCGGACGGTGGCCACGATGACGACGCAGCTCGGGGCGAGACCGCTCACGCGGCACTTGATGTTCATGAATTTCTCCATGCCGCATTCGGCCCCGAAACCCGATTCGGTGACGACATAGCCGTCCCGGCCGACGAGGCGGAGGGCGATCTGGTCGGCGATGACCGAGGAGTTGCCGTGGGCGATGTTGGCGAAGGGGCCGGCGTGGACGAGGGCCGGCGTCCCCTCCAGGGTCTGCAGGAGATTGGGCATGAGAGCGTCCTTCATCAGGACGGTCAGGGCGCCGGCCGCGCCGAGGTCCTCGGCGGTGACCGGCTCCCCGGCCTTGTTCATGCCGACGACCATGCGCCCGAGCCTCTCGCGCATGTCCGCGAGCCCCGCGGTCAGGGCCAGGATGGCCATGATCTCGGAGGCCACGGAGATGTCGTAGCCCGTCTCCCGCTTGAGGCCCAATTCCTCCGGGCCCAGGCCGATCCAGATGCGGCGCAGGAAGCGGTCGTTAACGTCGATGACCCGGTTCCAGGTGATGGAGTCGGGATCGATGTCCAGACGGAAGAGCCTGCGCTTGTCCTCGTCGGTCAGCTCCGCCGGGTCGTTCTTGGCGATGCCGAGCTTTTTGAGGCGCCGGAGCACGGCCGGCGAAAAGCACCTCTGTCCCGTCTTGCCGGCCGGGCAGAAGGCCTGGAAGAGCTTCTCGTCCTCCTGATAGAGCTCGTGGAGGATGCGGGCGTCAATGGCCGCGGCCAGGAGGTCGTGGGCGACGGTCACGGCGTGGATGTCTCCCGTCAGGTGGAGGTTAAAGTCCTCCATGGGCACGATCTGGGAGTAGCCGCCGCCGGCGGCGCCGCCCTTGATGCCGAAGGTCGGTCCCATGCTGGGCTGGCGGACGACGGTGACGACCTTCTTCCCGAGATGGGCGCCGAGGGCCTGGCTCAGGCCGACCGTCGTGGTCGTCTTGCCTTCGCCGAGCGGCGTCGGGGTGATGGCCGTGACGTCAACGTAGTGGCCCAGGGGACGGTCTTTGAGCCGGTCGAGGACGTCGAGGTGGATCTTGGCTTTGAACTTGCCGTAGAGGTCGAGGTCGTCCTCGCCGAGGCCGAGTCCGGCCGCCACCTTGATGACGGGCAGAAGCTCGGCGGCTTGGGCGATGTCGATGTCGCTCGGAACGGGTTTGACGGGCTTGACGGACATGGCGGAGGGCCTCCTTACCCGGGGTCATCACGTAATGGGGCTATGTTACTGAAAAGGCGCAAAGGAACGCAAGGCCGCGGCCTCGTACCCTCGGCCGCTACATGCTGATCGAGATGCTTCTCCCGCCGTTGCCGAACCTGGGGTTGACGACGTTGCTCCGCGTCGAGCCGAAGGAGAAGTTGAACCCGACCGAGAACGAATAGTTGTAGCCCGTGGCCAGCTGTCTCCGGCGGAGGAGGATCTCTTCGTAGGATGCCCCTCCGGCCGGCAGGGAGATCTGGTCGCGGATCCGGGCGTAGCTGCCGTCGATCTCGAAGCTCAGGCCGCGCCAGATGCGGAACTCCAGCTCCGCCTCGAGCTCGATCCTGTTCCTGCCGGCGTCGTGGAAGAAATGGGAACCCTCGAGCTGGACCGCGGCCTTGCCCCAGGGCCGGACGACCTCGTACGCGCAGGTCAGGGCCTCCTGGACGAGGGTTTCTGACGTCTTGAAATAGATCGTCTCCTCGTGATAGCGGGCCCGGCTGAGGCCGATCCGGTAGAGGATCCGGAGCTGCCTCTTCGTCGACTCGGAGTAGGGGAAAAGATCGTACTCGACAGCCGGGGCGGCGGTCAAGGCGAGGTCGAGGTTGGAATACGTCGAAGACTCGGCTTCGACGTAGGCGCCGGCCGACCAGTGCTGCCCCAGGCTCTTGACGACGAGGGCGGACGCCCCGTAACCCTTGGAGGAACTTTCGTAGGCGGTGCCGTCGCCGAGGTCGAACCAATAATTACTCCAGTTGCCGTAGACCGAGGTCTGGATCTTGATCTCCGGGGTGATCCGCCTGGCCGAGAAGGAACCGTAGTAGGAGCCTGACCTGTACTGCGTCTCGCCCATCAGGAAGGAGCTGGCGCTGAGGCTGAAGACCCAGAAGTTCCATTTGTCGTTGACGGACGTCGGCTTGGCCTGGTCGAGGAAGCGGACCGTGAGGTCTTTCGAGAGCGGCGTCTTCGCGGCATAGCGCAGAAGGCCGATCTTGATCATGCCGGCGATCCCCTTTCGGACATCCTCGGGCGTTTCGCCGGCGGCGGGCGCGTAGCTCAATGTATTGACCTGGCCCTGGAATTCCTTGAGCCCGGTGAACTCGATGGAGACTCTCCCCTCCGGCGTCGGGCCCTGAGGCGTGACCGTGACCCGGACCTGGGCCGCGTCGAGGGCGGGGACGAATTCGACGAACGGGATCTCGGTCCGGAGGATCTCGATATCGGCGCCGGGCCAGTCGATGAAGACCTGGGTGAGGGGAGGGGGGAGCGGCCCGGACGGCTTGGGCGCCGGGACCTGTGCGGCCGCGGGGATGGCCAGGACGAGGGCGATGACGGCGGCGAGCGCCGCGGCCGGGATGTTGCGGGCGTTCAGGGTTCTCATCGGTGCTCTCCCGGCATCCTAGTGGATGCTGATGTTCAAGCCGCCGCCGCCGGACGATCCGAAGCGGGGATTGATGACGTTGGTGAAGATGGAGCCGAACTGGAACTGGAAGCCGATCGCGACGAAATAGTTGCTGTCCATCGGCAGCTCGCGGAGGCGGAGGAGCTGCTCCTCGTAGGTCGGCTCGCGGCCGAGGAGCGAGACCTGGCTGTTGTGGTACCAGGAGTAGCCGCCGATGACATAAACGCTGAGGCCCTTGTAGAGCCGCAGGTTGACGATGCTGAAGGTGTCCACGCGGTACTTGCTCATGTCGTTGAAATAGTTCGATCCCTCGACGCTGAGGCTGACCGTCCCGAACTTCTCGCGGAGGTCGAGGGTCAGCGAGAGCTCCTCCTTGAGGAGCGTCTCCCGAAGCTTCCCGAAAACGGTCTCCTCCCGGTATTTGACCGGATTCAGGGACAGGGTGTAGAGGGCCCGGAGCTGGCGCCGGGTCGATTGGGAGTAAGGGAAGAAATTGTATTCGACGGCCGGAGCCACGCTCACGCCGAAGCGGATGTTGCTGTAAAGCGAGGATTCGACCTCGAGGAACGCGCCGGCGGACCAGTGCTCGCCGAGGCTCTTGACGTAGAGGCCGCTCGCGTTCCAGCTCCGTGAGGTGCCGGTGATCGTCGCGTCCTCGATCTCGTATCTCTGTTTCGAGTTGTCGACGGACAGCCCCAGCCGGACCTTTGACCCCAGGGTCACCCGGTTGGCCGAGAACGAGGAATCGACCATGCGGCTCATGTAGGTCGATTCGCCCGAGAAGTAACCGCTCCCCGTCAAACCGAAGACCCAGGAGTTCCAGCGGTCGCGGACCGGGCCGGAGGCTCCGGGCTTGGTATAGTCGACGGCGATGCGGCAGGCGATCGGGGTGCGGCCCACATAGCTCATGAGCCCCAGCTTCAGGGTCCTGACCAGGCCGCGGCGGACGTCGTCCTCGGTGTCGGACTGCGCCGAGAAGTACTTCTGAATGTCGGTGAGGTCCCGGCACTCGTTCTGGCCGATGAAGGTCAGGGTGTATTCCCGCCCTCCGCTTCCGGTGGCCTGGGTCGTGATCAGGACGTGGACCTGGGCCTCGAGGCGGTCACGGACGTAATTGACGAAGGTGATCTCGGTCTTGATGTAATCAAGGTCGCAGCTGTCGCAGTCGAGGAAGACCTTGACGGCGGTCTTCTTCAGCTCGTCGATGTCCGGCGTGACGGCTTGGCCGGCCGCGGGCGCGGATGCCAAGCCCAAGCCGATGATCAGGGAGAGAAGGAGCGCGGAAGCGGCTCCGGGGGATCTTCGCATGGACGCTCTCTTTCATTGGCCAACGGGCCCGGGGCCCCGAGTGACTGCCGGCCAGGTACGCAGCAAGTCTTATGCCATAAAAACGGCCCCCGCCAGGGGGGCGAACACAAGACAGCTTGGTATATATACGCCCGGCCGTAAGGAATGTTTACAGGATCGGAGAAATAAGAAGAAATAGTAGGCCGCCGTCAGCTCGACCTCGCCGGCGAAGCGTATCTTGCCGGTGTTGTAGACGAGTCGGGGCGAAAGGCGATAAAGCTCGTCGATATTGAAGCCGCGCGCGTAATTCGCCCCCGTGATCTCGTTTGCGGCGGCCGGGACCGGGGCGGCGGCCAAAACGAGTACGACGGCGAGCCCGAGCCCGACGAGGGGCGATCGGCCGTTTCTCATGTCATCCTTCTGGACGGCGGATATCCGCGCGCATTCCCGGCATCATAGCGGCCCGGGAGGGGATGTCAATTATGTGATAAGATCGGCCCGCCAAGATGACGCGATCGCTCGGGAGACGCACATGAGATCCATCGGAAAGAATCTCGCCGCCCTGGTCCTTTTCGCCCTGGCCCCCGGGTTCGCCGGCCAGCAGCGGGATTTTCGGTTGGGGGAGGAGGATTTCCTCCTCAACGGCCGGCCGTTCCGCATCATGGCCGGCGAGATCCACTACCAGCGCATCCCGCGGGAGTATTGGGCCGACCGGCTGATGAAGGTCAAGGCCGCGGGGCTCAACACCGTCGGGACGTACGTCTTCTGGAACGCCCTCGAGCCGGAGCCGGGCCAATGGGATTTCTCCGGAGGGAACGACCTGGCCGCCTTCATTCGGACGGCCCAGCGGATCGGGCTTTGGGTCATCGTCCGGCCCGGCCCCTACGCCTGCGCCGAATGGGATTTCGGCGGCCTGCCGGCCTGGCTCCTGCGGACGCCGGACATCAAGGTCCGCTGCTCCGACCCGCGCTACCTCGAGGCCTGCGAATCCTACGTCCTGAAACTCGGCGGGATCCTGCGCGATCTCCAGGTCCACCGCGGCGGCCCGGTCCTCATGGTCCAGGTCGAGAACGAGTACGGCAGCTACGGGAACGATCGGGACTATATGCTGGCCCTCCAGGGCTTCTGGGACAAGGCCGGGATCGAGGCGCCGCTCTACACGGCCGACGGCACGACCCCGTACATGCTCGAAGCCGGAAGCCTGCCGGGAGCGGCCATCGGACTCGACCCCGGAACGAACGAGAAGCACTTCGCCGAGGCGGCCCGACTCGAGCGCGGTGTCCCCATTTTTTGCAGCGAGCTCTACCCGGGCTGGCTGACCCACTGGGGCGAGGAGTGGGCCCGGGTCAAGACCGAAGACATCCTGCCCGACCTGCGCTGGCTCCTCGACCACGGCAAGTCCTTCAGCTTCTATATGTTCCACGGCGGGACGAACTTCGGCTTCATGGCCGGGGCCAATTTCAGCGACAAGTACGAGCCTGATGTGACGAGCTACGACTACGACGCGCCCCTCGACGAGGCCGGCCGGCCGACGCCGAAATACTTCGCCATCCGCGATCTCCTGGCCCGGTATCAGCCGAAAGGGACGAAGCTCCCCGATCTGCCGGAGCCCTTGGCGGCGATCTCCATCCCTGCGATCGAGCTCGACGAGAGCGCCTCGGTCTTCGACAACCTGCCTCCGGCCGTGAGGAGCGCGCAGCCCGGCCCGATGGAATCGTACGGCCAGAACCACGGCTTCATCCTTTACCGGACGAAGCTCCTCGGCCACCGCGGCGGCAAGCTCACCGTGACCGACGTTCACGACTACGCCACGGTCTTCGCCGACGGCCGGCCCGTCGGGACGATCGACCGGACGAAGAGCGAAACGGCCCTCGACGTCCCCAAGGCTGAGCCGGTCAACGAGACGATCGACATTCTCGTCGAGGCCATGGGCCGGATCAACTACGGCCCCCGGCTTATCGACCGCAAGGGCATCACCGAGCGGGTGACGCTGAATAATATGACGCTCATGGGTTGGGACGCCCACCCGCTGCCGATGGACGGGGAGTACCTGGAGCGGCTCAAGTTCGGGCGCCGTCCGGCCGACCGGCCGGCGAACTTCTTCCGCGGCCGCTTCGACCTCCGGAACGTGGGCGACACCTATCTCGACATGAGCGGCTGGAAGAAGGGCGTCGTCTGGATCAACGGACACAACCTCGGCCGGTACTGGGACCGCGGGCCGCAGAAGCGTCTTTTCTGCCCGGCGCCGTTCCTGAAGCCGGGAACGAACGAGATCGTCGTCTTCGACCTCCACGCCCTCCGGCCGGCGACCGTCGCGGGCTTTACGGACCTGGAGTAGCTCCTTCGAAACCTCGATGAGCGCGCTCACGGGGGCTTCGGGGCGACATCCATCGCCGCCTTGAGACGGGCTCCCGGCGCCAGGAAACGGGCTATACCGAGATGCGCCCGGGGATCAGAGGGACAGGCGGAAGCCGGTCCGGACGGTGATCCCCGGCGCCCCGTATCCCCAGACGGTCTCGTAGCGGGCGTCGAGGATGTTGTCGACGCGAAGGAAGAGCTCGAGCTGCGGACCGAGGGCGGTCGTCAGGGCGGCGCCGAGGAGGACGTAGCCGGGAAGCGCGACCGTGGCGTAGGGATAGGCGCTGAAATCCCGGTCGAAGCGCCGGCCCACCCAGAGAGCGCGGGCGGAAAGGTCGAACCGTCCGAAAAGGCGGAGACCCGCGTCGGCGGAGAACTTGTCCCGCGGCCGCCGGAGAAGCTCCGTCCCGGCGTCTGTATCGCGGGCCGACAGGCGGGTGTAGGAGGCGGAGAGGCGCGCCCCGGCCGCCGGCCGCGCTTCCGCCGAGACCTCGAGACCCTCCGTCCTGGCCCGGCCGATATTGACGTAGCCGGCGGCGAAATCGAAATCGACGAGATCGCGGAACGCGTTCGCGAACCAGGTCAAGCCGAGGACGATCCGGTCCCCCGCGAAGCGCTGCTCGATCCCGGCGTCCCAGCCGAGGGCCCGCTCGGGCCGGAGCAGGGGATTGCCGATGGGACCGAAAGACGTTGCGGGGGCGAAGAGCTGGTAGAGAGAGGGCGACTTGAAGCCTGTCCCGAGCGAGGCCTTGAACCGCGTTCCGGTGGCGGCGACGAGATAGGCCGGGGCGACGCGGAAGGTCACCGCGGTCCCGGCGCGGCTGTGACGATCGGCCCGGACGCCGGCCGTGACGAAGAACCGGTCCCCGGCCTCCCAGTGGTCGAGAAGATAGAGCCCCGCCGACGACGTGCGGGCCGAGGGAAAGCGGGCCTCAGAAGGACCGAAGACGCTTTCGGACATGTAATCGGACCGCCCCGACTCGCTCTCGACTTCCAGCCCCGCCGTGAGGGTGTGGGACGGATGGAGGAAGAGGTTGTTTTGCCAATCGAGCTTGACGATGCCGCTCTTGAAGAGACCCTCGTCCCGTTCGGCGGGATGAGACGCGTCGAAGGCGTTGTCGTTCGCGCGCTTCGCTCCGAGCCAGGACAGAGAGACCGTCCGCTCCCAGCGGCCGTTCCGGGAGAGCCCGCGATACTGCCCGCGGAGGAGGAGCGTCCCATAGGCCTGGACGCTGTTTGGATCGTCCCCCCCGGGGCCGCCGAAATTGTCGAGCTCGGTCCTGGCGCTCGCGGCCCGGGCCGTGAACGACAGGGTCGTCGCTGGGCGCGGCGTGAAGCCGAGGCGGGCGGCGAAACTGATGTTGCGATAGCCGTCCTTTTCGGCGTTCCCGGCATAGGCCGATGAGGCCGCGGAGAGGCCGGCCGTCCGCTCGTGGAAGAGGCCGAGCGAATATTCGGTCTTCGGACCGGAGCCGGAGAGCGAGATGTCGGCGGCGAGGGAGCTGAGCGTATCGGCCGACGAGGCCAGCGCGAGCCGGGGCCGGCCGCGGCCGGTCCGGGTGATGATGTTGATGACGCCCCCGAGCGCGTCCGAACCGTAGAGCAGGCCCTGGGGGCCGCGGAGGATCTCGACCCGGTCGACCTGGCCCAGAGGGAGGTGGGATACGTCGTACGAGCGCGACGGGTTGATCGGGTCGTTGAGCTCGAGCCCGTCGAGAAGGAAGAGCGTATGCTCGCTGTTGGCGCCGCGAACGGACACCGAGGAGGCCGCGCCCGGTCCGCCGTTCCGGACCGTGGAGAGGCCCAGCACGGATTCGAGTGCTTCGAGAACGAAGGTCTTGCCCGTGCGGAGGAGCTCCTCGCCCGTGACCACGGTGATTGAGCTTCCGACCTTCTTTTCGGGGGTTTCGAGCCGGGTGGCGGTGACGACGAGGTCGTGCTTGATGGGCGGCGGCGCCTGGTCTTGTGCGCCCGGGGCGAAGGAGGTCAGAGCGATGAGCGCGGCGAGCGCCGTGAGGGAGATTCTTCTTATGGTCATGGCAGGAGCTCCGCAGCCGCCCCCGCCGCTTTTTCGTTCGCCGTCCTCCACCCGAAGACCGGCCGACCGAGGCTTAAGGAAGGTCTCCTGACTCCCGGATCGTCCTCCTCCCGAGCCTTCCAGCCTCATGGCCGTGGCGTTTCTCGGGATTCGTCCCCGGTTACAGTAGCGGGGGCTGTGTCCGCATCGGACGGACTTCCCTTCGGAATAAGCCGGGGGGGATTATAGCAGAAAGGGGGAATAAAAACAGGAGGGAGGCTGCCCTGAACCGGTCTTCAGATCAGGGCAGCCTCGGGGAGGGGGAATGTGGTCTATCGGGAATTATCGAAAAGGAGGTCGAGGCTTCTCATTTTCGCTGCTCATCAAATAGTACGCATCGGGCGGTCGGTCGGTTGCATTCCGGGAAGAAAACTGGGGATGGGGGGAAGCCAGGCAGAGAGGGACGAAAAGCCTATTTTTTGTTTTTTTTCCCCGTCCCCTTGATGACCATTTCTAATTATACCATAAGCCGGAGCGGAATGTAACAGCTTTTTCCGAGTTATCGAAAAGAACGCCCATGAGAAGCCCAATGCCCGCCATTTGACCAAAAAACGCCCTCCTTTTCCGGGTTTCAGAAAAACGCATCCGGGCGGTCCCTTCCCTGGCGGTTTCCCCTGAAAACAGGTATATTGAGAGCAGCTCTTCAGAGGATAAAGAGCCCCGGAACGAGGAGATTTTCATGAAAAACGAGGATTTCCGGCGCGCCGGGCACCAGTTTGTGGACTGGATCGCCGATTATTTAGAGAATATCGAAAAATACACCGTCTTGTCCCGGGTCGAACCGGGAAACATCAAGAAGATGATCCCGGCCGTGCCCCCGGCCAGGGGAGAGGCCATGGAGGGGATCTTCCAGGATTTTGAAAAGGTCCTCTTGCCCGGCATCACCCACTGGCAGCACCCGGGCTGGTTCGGCTACTTCCCGGCCAACAACAGCCCAGCTTCGATCCTGGGGGAGCTCCTGACGGCCGGTCTCGGGGCCCAATGCATGGTCTGGCAGACGTCCCCGGCCGCGGCCGAGCTCGAGGAGGTTGTCCTCGATTGGCTCCGCCAGATGATAGGGCTTCCGGCCGGTTTTTCCGGCGTCATCCAGGACACCGCCTCGACTGCGACCCTTTGCGCCCTGCTCTCGGCGAGGGAGCGGGCGACGGGCTTCGATTCGAACGAGTCCGGCCTCAAGCTGCCCCTGATCGTCTATGCGTCGGAGGAAGTCCATTCGAGCGCCGACAAAGGCGTCAAGATCGCCGGGTTCGGCCGCAAGAATCTCCGCCGGATCCCGACCGACGCGCGGTTCGCTCTCACCCCGGAGAAGCTCGAAGAAGCCATCGTCCGGGACAAAGACGCCGGACTCGTCCCCGCATGTGTCATCGCCACGGTCGGAACGACCTCGTCCGGGGCCATCGACCCGGTGAGGGCCGTCGGCGAGATCTGCCGGAAGCACGGCGTCTGGCTCCATGTCGACGCGGCCTGGGCGGGCACGGCCGCCCTCCTCCCCGAAAAGCGCTGGATCCTCGACGGGGCCGAGCTCGCCGACTCGCTCGTCTTCAATCCCCACAAGTGGATGCTGACCAACTTCGACTGCTCCGCCTATTTCGTGCGGGACACGGCGGCGCTCATCCGGACCTTCGAGATCCACCCCGAGTACCTCAAGACGGGATTCGACGCCAAGGTCAAGAACTACCGCGATTGGGGCATCCAGCTGGGCCGGCGCTTCCGGGCCCTCAAGCTGTGGTTCGTCGTCCGGAGCTACGGCGTCGAGGGGCTGCAGGCCATGGTCCGTGAGCACGTCCGGCTCGCGGGACTCGTCAAGGATTGGGTCGAGGCCGACGCCCGCTTCGAGCTCCTGGCCCCGGTCGACCTCGCGCTCGTCTGCTTCCGCCTCAACGGCGGGCGCGACGAAGCCGCGCTGAACGAGCTCAACCGCGCGTTCCTCGAGCGCATCAACGCGGCCGGCCCGGTCTTCGTGACTCACACGACGCTCCGGGGGAAGTATACGGTCCGGCTCGTCGTGGGCCAGCGGACGACGCAAGAGCGCCACATCCGCGGCGCCTGGGACGTCATTTCCACGGCGGCCGACGAGGTTCTGGGATCCTGATCCGCCCGCTCACTCTGGCTTGAGCGCGTAGCGCAGCGCGCCCTCCGGATCCGCGATCCGGACATAAAACCCCCAGCCGCCGGCCCCCTGGAGGTCCTTGATGAGGACCTTGTTCCAGCCCTTCTTGAGGCGGATCGGGACCCGGTCGAGATCGGGCGCCGCGGCCCTGTAGACGGGGTTCGTGTGGACGAGACCGCCGTTGATCCAGACGCGGACCCCGTCGTCGCTGCCGAGAAGGAGTGTCGCGGCCCGCTCGTCGGGGGAATGGACATAGGCCAGGCCGTAGGCGATCGCCTGCTCGTTGGGGCGAATGAGATCGTCGAGCCGGACATAGCCCGACTCTCCGGCCCGGAAGGTCCTCCATTTGACGGTATCGCCGTTCTTGCCCTTGTAGCTTTGCGCCGGCGCCGCCTCCGTTTCCGGCGGATAGACCGTCGGCAGATCGTCCAAGTCCGCGGCGTCGAAGGGGCCGACGAGATTCCACTCCCGGATGAACCTGTGGGCCGCCGGCTGGAGCCCGAACCCCACGAAGAAGATGTCGAAGCCCGCGCTCCGGGCGTCCTTGCCCGCCGCCTCGAGGACGAGCGTGTTGGGGCCGGACTCGAGAAGAAGGTCCTTCAGGACGACGGAGCCGAGGGTCGCTTCCTTGGCGTAGCCCTCGAAACGGCCCAGGACGCCGGGTCCCGCGGCCTCCGCCACCCCTCGGCCGCCCTGGACCTGGATGTTTCCGGCCGCCGGCGACATGAGGAAATGGAGCTCGATCGTGTAGAGATCGCGGATCGCGACCGGAAAGCGGAACTCGGCCCTGGTCCCGTCGGCGGCCGCGTCGGTCCGCAGCACCGGGTAGCGCGCGCCGGCCCTGTTGTAGTACGAGGAGAGCGCCGCGAGGAGCCGGGGCGCCGACATGCGAAGCCCGCCGGCCCTGTCGACGAAGACGCCGGGGGCGCCGGGCTCTTCCTGCTCCCACTTCGGCAGGACGAAATCCTCCGGCGGCTCGAAGGCGAAGGGGATCCGTTCGGACACGGGCGGGAACGACCGGAAGGCCCGGTGGGGCTCGGTCTGGTACCAGTAGGCGACGGACGAGAGGAGATCGCCGCGGTCGTTCGCGTGCCCATGCTCGATCGTCACCTCGATGGATTTTTTGAACGGCACGGGGTCGGGGACGTGGAAGCGATAGACCGTGGCCTTGGACCCGGCCTGGAAGTCCTCTTCCTGGAGGGGGCAGCCGTAAAAGGGGCTCTGCCCCTCGCGCATGCCCCAGGCGTCCGAGAAATAATCCTCCGAGCCGGTGCCGTGAAGGGACGGCCTCGACTCGCCGTCCACACGGATCATGTCGTCGCCTTCGCCCCACCAGCCCATGGCCCGCTGGAGCACGCTCAGGTTGCAGCCGACGTAGTGGCCGGCCCCCTCCGCTTCGAGGAGAAGATAGTTGCGCCTCGCGTCGGGCGGGAATTCCTGCCGGTACTGGGCGTGGAAGGTGGGCGTGTCGTCGGGGAGGGCGGGGAGCTCGCGATAGTCGATGTAATAATAGAACGCGTCGACAGGCCGCGTGCCCTCGTTCTTGGCTGTGATCCGGCAGGAGCGGCGGAAGGGCATGTACCAGTAGCAGTTCCTGGCCCGGCCTTCCGACGAGCAGGTGATCGGAAGGGATGAGAAATCCCTGTTCAGGCCGTGGCCGACCCCGAAGAAATCGCCGATCGGCGCTTCGACGGAAGGGGATTTCTCGTCGTCCCAGTAGATGCGGAGGACGATCTTCCGGCCATAGAACGGCTCCGCCGCGACCGTCGCCCAGATGTGATGGATAGCCGCGGGCCCTTCGATCTCGGCCAGGACCGCGGTCTTCCCGGGCTCGATGATGACGGAATCGCGGTTCCCGCCGCTCCGGTCATAGGACGAGACGCGGCGGCTGCGGTAATCCTGCTTCTGGCCGAGGCCTTTCAGCAGGTCTTGGCCGGCCGCAGAGGCGGCGGCCAGAATGACGGCGGCGAGGATCAAGGAGCGAATGCGCATGGCCGAGACCTCCTTGGCGCGGCCCCTAAGTCCTTATCGGGCGGGGCGCCGTTCTCTTTGAAGCCAGCCCGTCCGGATGTGCGATTTCCGGTCCCGGCTGGTGTAGGGCTTGATGTCGAGGACGGGTGTTCCATCGATGAGGTCGAGGCCCGAGACCTCGAGGACGCGCCCGTCGCGCCCGAGGAGCCGGAGAACGCTCAAGCCGAGGGGATTGGGCCGGTGCGGTGATCGGGTGGCGAAGACGCCCCGCGGCTTCGTTTCGCCCGGCGGGGTGACCTTGAGCTTGGCGCCCCCGGCCTTGTGGAAGAGGAAGAGGACGATGATGTGAGAGAAGCCTTCGAGGCCGTCGAGGCCGGGGGCGAATTCGGGGAAGACCTCGATCTCACCGGTGGACCGCTCGAAGAACCGTGGCGGCGCGAACGCCGGCGGAGGGAGCTCCGACGGTTCCTTATAGCGCGAGCGGACGACGCCGACCGGCCGGAGCCGGACCGCGGGCCTCACTCTCCGACGTAGGTCAGCCACTTCTCGTATCGGGACGCGTGCCCGGTCACGGCGTCGCCGAAGGCCTTGATCATCCGCAGGGAGACCGGCCCCGGCTTGCCCGTCCCGATGGCGTGCGTCGTCCTCGGCGCCGCCGGATCGGACCCGTCCGTGACCGTGACGATAGGGATGACCTCGACCGCCGTGCCGCAGTAGAAGGCCTCGTCGGCGCCGAAGAGATCTTGTTTGGTGATCGGGCCGACGATCGTCTTATAGCCGAGGTCCCGGCCGATCTCGAGAAGGCTCGTCCGGGTGATCCCTTCGAGGGCCGACTCCAGACGGTCGTTGGTGACGAGCGTCCCGCCCTTGACGATGAAGACGTTCTGGCCCGGCCCTTCGGCAACGCGGCCTTCCATGTTCAGGAAGATGGCCTCGTCGAAGCCCTGCTCGCGCGCCTCGAGGCCCGCGATCATCGACTGGACGTAGACGCCGCCGAGCTTGGCCGACATGTTGAACTGGGTGTGATGGACCCGGTGCCAGGGGACGATATAGGCGCTGACGCCGCGGGCCGCTTTCTCGCCGAGGTAGGCCCCCCACTCCCAGGCGCTGATGGCCAGCTCGACGGGGCAGGCCTTGGGGACGAGCCCGAGGTTTCCATAGGAATAAAAGAGGAGGGGGCGGATGTAGCAGCTTTCGAGCCCGTTCTCCCTGATCGTTTGCTTGATGAAGCCGGCGATCTGGTCCTTCGTGTAGGGGGACTTCATCATGGCCGCCCCGGCCGAAAGGAGGAAGCGGTCGTTGTGTTCCGTCAGACGGAAGATGGCCGGCCCCTTGTCCGTACGGTAAGCCCTGATGCCCTCGAACACGGAGCTGCCGTAGTGGAGGGCGTGCATCATGGGGTGGAGGCCGGCCTCGGACCAATCATAGAGTTTCCCCTCGTACCAGTATTTCTTGGCCTTGGCGAAGTTGGTGTTAAGAAACATGCCTCGCTCCTTTGCGGAAGTTGACCGGGGAGGTCGGGATCTTCGGAAAAAGAGGACCGCTCGGTCTGGAGACGGCCGATCCAAGCTTGTAGAAGGCGCTACCTCTTCTGGCGATCGGGTTTACGAATCTGGCCTGCGAGAAAGGTCATGCTATCACACCGGGGAGGCCAAGTAAAGTCAGGCCGGGCGCCCCGCGAAGTACGTCCGCCCCTGGTGAACGACCTTGCGGACGAGGCGGCGGACGAGGAGCGAAGTCAAGGCCTTGAGGACCTCGTCGCGGTGACGGCCGAGGGCCGAAGCGATGTCCGCCGCGGTCTGGGGACGCCTGCCGACGGTGGCCAGGATGGCCGGCTCGAGGCCGCCAGAGGCCGGGGCCTGCTTCTCGTCGGCGAATGAGGCGATGATCTCCGCCTTGGGACCAAGCTCGGCCCGGATCTTCGCCAGCGCGGCCGCGCCGAGCGGCCTCGCGCCGCGCTCCGCGGGCGGTCGGATGACGGTGTTCAGCTCGATCCTGTCGGGGCGGACGCGGGCGACGGCGGCCTTGAGGGCCCGGATGTCGGCCGGGGAATCGTTGACGCCCTTGACGACCATGATCTCGAGCCGGAGCTCGCCGGAAAACTCATCGCGGAAGCGGGCGAGACCGTCGATGATCTTCCGGATGTCGAGCGAGGCGTGAGGCCGGTTGACGCGCCTGAAGGAGGCGGCCGTGGCGGCGTCGAGCGAGGGCACGACGATGTCGGCCGCGGCCAGGTCGCGCCGCACGTCCTTCCGGCTGAGGAGGGTCCCGTTGGTGAGCACCGCGACGGGGATGCGGGTTGTCCGCTTGATGGCCCGGATGAGGCGCCCGATGTCCCGGCTGAGGGTGGGCTCGCCCGACCCCGAGAAGGTGATGACGTCGATCCTCTGCCCGGAGTCCACGGCCGCCTCGATCTGGCCCAGGATCTCCCCGGGAGGGAACCAGCTTCCCCGGCGCGTCGTGGCCTTGCCGGTGGACCCAAGCTGGCAATAAACACAGTCGAGCGAGCACGTCTTGAAGGGGATGATGTCGACCCCCAGGGAGAGACCCAGGCGCCGCGAGGCGACCGGCCCGTAGACGAAGCGGTGCCCCGCCATCACACTAGAGGCCCTTCCGGCCGCAGGGCTCATAGCTGCAGTTGCAGCGGGCCTTGTTCTTCGCGTTCTTGCATTCGCTCATCCGGTCTCTTTCGTCCTTCGCCATATAAGGAATATATACCTTAATATTATCATGTTTCTCCATCCCTCGGAGAATCCTTGACCCTAACCTGTCCGCATCGCCGGCCATGAGGGGAGGACGCCAGGAAACAGGGCTGAGGGTATCATCGGAGCGAGCATAAGCGGTGATTTAGCCGGTCAGGAGCCGGGCGAGGGTAGTTTCAGGGGAAACCGCCAAAACGTGTTTGAGCGAGGCGTAGCGGACGCCGAGCGAGTTGTTTTGGCGCCAAGCCCGGCAAACGGACCGGCGTGAAAAATCACCGCAGCGAGCGGAGATGATCCCCGAAGCCCCCTTGCGTCCTCCTCTCCCTGGCAGGCATTGCCGGACCTCAAGATTTCGGGTATCATAGCCCGCATCAAGCGCTTAGTGAGGAAACCGATGCCAGGATACACCGACCGTGAGGCCAAGGCGGGCCTCGAGGCGAAGCTGCCGCCGCTCGAGACCTTCGCCAATCAGTTCCCCGACTACGAGATCGCCATCGAGTTCCCCGAGTTCACCTCCGTCTGCCCCAAGACGGGCCTGCCGGATTTCGGCCGGATCACCCTGAGCTATGTCCCCGTTGGCAGGGTCCTCGAGCTCAAATCGCTGAAGGAGTACTTCCTGGCCTACCGCAATCTGGGCATCTTCTACGAGAACGTCGTCAACCGCATCCTCAAGGACATCGTCCGCGCCTGCCGGCCGTCGAGCGCCGTCGTCAGGGGCGAGTTCAATCCCCGGGGCGGCCTCAGCTCGGTCGTCGAGGCCCGTTATCCCCGGCCTCGGAAACGGCGGTCCTGACCCGGACCGGCGTCCGGCGCGCGAAGCCCGATCCCCCCATCGGAAACGAACGGGAAGCATCACCATGGCCAGATCGCCGAACGGCTCGCGGATAGGCCGGACCGACCTGCTCATCCTGCTGGTCATCCTTCTTTGGGCCATTAATATCTCGGTCATCAAGATCGGCTTGCGGTCGCTCTCTCCCCACGGCTTCAACGCCATCCGGCTGGGGCTCGCTTCCCTCGCCTACCTGGCCGTCCTCCTCGCCCGGCCGGGGAGATTCGCGCTGGCCAGGAAAGGCGACGGGTGGAAGGCCCTGGGGCTGGGCCTGCTGGGGATCACCTTCTATCAGGTCTTCTTCATCAAGGGCATCAGCGTGATGAACGCGTCGACGGCCTCGATCGTCATGGGGACGAGCCCGATCTTCATCGCCATGCTGGCCAGCGCGATCGGGCAAGAACGGATCTCCCTTGCCGGCTGGACCGGCATCGCCATCTCGTTCGGCGGCTTCCTCCTCGTCGTCGCCGGGGAGAACGGCGGGATGGTTTTCACCTGGGAGGCCTGGCGCGGGGCCATCCTGATCCTGCTGGCCAACGTCTGCTGGGCCGGGTACACGGTCTTCTCGAAGCCGGTCCTCGAGCGGAATTCCGCCTTCCGCCTCGCCGCCGTGAGCACGATCGCCGGGACCGTGGTCTACCTGCCGTTCGCGGCCGGGGATCTGGCCAAGGTCGAGTGGGCGCGGATTCCCTGGCAGGGGTGGGGGGCCATCGCCTACGCCGGCCTCGTGGCCATCTTCCTTTGTTTCGTGCTCTGGTACGAATCGGTCAAGGAGGTCGGCAGCGCCAAGACCGGCGTCTACAGCAACCTCACGCCCATACTCGCCATCTTCTTCGCCGGCCTCGTCCTCGGCGAACGGTTGGCCGCGATCCAGGCCGTCGGCGCCGCGGTCACGCTGGCCGGCGTCTACCTCACGCGGTCCGGCTACCGGTTCTTCGAGCGGAAGGGCGCGCGCCGGGCCGCGGCGGGCGCGGACCGGCCGACCGGCTAGCCTGGATTATTCACGAGCGGCTTGCCCGAAGGGTAAAAACGCCGTCTTGGATCTTCTTGTCTTATGAGAAAGCCGGCGTTTTTATGAATAGCCCAGGCTAACGGAGCCCGTAAACCTTGTGAAGCTGGACGGAAAGGCGCAGGCCTTCGAGGCCAGCCCGGCTTGCGCTTTCTAGCAGCCCGACGGCTTTCTTGATGCTCCACCGGGCGTTCGATTGGGGCTGAAGGATGACCGGGACGGTCGGGGGGAATGCGGCCCTCACGGTCCGGATGCCGTCGAGGTCGAGCGTGCGGCAGACGACGAGCTTGACCTCGCGGGCCAGCTTCCTGAATCCCGGGTGAACGGCGTAGTCCGGGGGCTTGGGCGAGACCGAATGCCAATCCGCGAGCGGAGCGGGGGGAAATGTCCCGTTCGTTTCGATCTGGACCCGGAAGCCCTCGCCGTGGAGCCGGATGATGAGAGGCCTGATGTTCTGGGCCAGGGGCTCGCCTCCCGTCAGGCAGACCCAGGTCGTGGGGTATTCGCCGCGGAGTCGGCGGGCCTCATTCACGATGGCTTCGACCGGCATCTCATGGCCGCGCCGCCAGGCCCTTTTTGTGTCGCAGAAGCCGCAGCGAAGGTTGCAGCCGGCCAGGCGGACGAAGATGGTCGGCTCGCCCTGCCGCAGGCCCTCGCCCTGGACCGAGGCGAAGATCTCAATCGTCTTCAGAGTAGGTGGCCGAAGCATCGTCGGATTCCCAGACCGTCACGGACGTGACAGGGTACGCTTTCCTGAGCTCGCCGTAGAGATGGCGGGCGATGTTCTCCGCCGAGGGATTGAAGTCGAAGGCCTCGTTGAGGAGGGTGTGGTCGGGAAGGGCCGCGGCCAGGGTCTTCTTGATCTCGGTGAAGTCGTAACCGAGCCCCGCCCGGTCGAGCTCGCGCGCGCGGATCGCGACCTCCACCCGGAACGTATGGCCGTGCACTTTTTCGCACTTGCCCTTGTATTCCTTGAGATAATGGGCGGCCGAGAACGTGTCCCGGACCTTGAGTATCCAGCTCATGGCATCCCTTCCTTTCGAAGACGGGCGAGGATCGGGTCTTCGCGGCCGACGGTCTTCCAGGCCTCGGCGCGGAACCGGCAGGACGAACACCTCCCGCAGGGCCGCTCGGCGCCGGCGTAGCAGGAGACCGAATAGGAATAGTCGGCTCCGAGGCGGAGGCCGAGCCGGATGATGTCCGGCTTGTCGAGGCCGAGGAGCGGCGCGACGATGCGGGGGGCCAGGCCGCCGAACGCGGCCTTCGTGCCCGCCCGGACGGCCCTCTCCATGGCCCTGACGAAGGCCTTCGTCGTGTCGGGATAGTCGGGGGAATCGGCGACGTGGAAGCCGCAGACAAGGTCGCGGACGCCCCGGGCCTCGGCCCACGCCGCCGCTAAAGCCAGGAAGATCCCGTTGCGGAACGGGACGTACGTCGCCGGCGGGCCCATCCGAGGCGAGGCGGCTCGGCGCGATGAGCGGGGGAGGGGGATGGCCGGATCGGTCAGCGCCGAGCCGCCGATCGGCCTAAGGTCGACCTTGAGGACGGCGTGGGGAACACCCAGCCGGCGCGCGGCCCTGCGGGCCAGGCCGATCTCGACGCGGTGCCTCTGGCCGTAGTCGAAGGTCAGGGCGCGGACGTCGTCGTACCGGCCGAGGGCCCAGGCGAGCGCCGTCGTCGAATCGAGCCCGCCCGAAAACAGCACCACGCAGGACTTCACGGCGACGTTCCTCCTCTCCTAAGATAATTGACGCGTCCGGGAATATCAAGGCATGCGTCCCTGAGAAGGAGGCTGGCCTCGGAGCCGACCAAGGCCGGCGTTTGACAGCCCCGGGCGGGTGATATATCTTGAAATTCCGAAGATGAGCGAACATCCGATCGAAAAAGGCATCGCCGGGGTCGTCCGGACCTACGAGCTGATGGACCGGGTCCGGATGCGCCAGGACCTCGTTATCCGCGACGACCAGTTCGATTTTCCGGCCTTGCTCGAAGCCGCCCGGTACGCCGGCCGCCGCCGCATCCGCATGAGCCTTCTCGACACAGGACGTTTCGGGCTCGAGGAGGTCGAGTCGCTCGCCAAGGCCGGGGCCCGCATCCTGGCCTCCGACGACGCCCGGCCGCGCGCCGACGAGTGGGAGATCCTCCAGGAGGCCTGCCGGGGCGCCGGGACCCATCTCTCCGTCTTCTGGAACGGCCCTCTTCCCGCGGCCGAGGCCAGAACCGGAGTGACCTTCCAATCCCTCCTTGACCTTCTCGGGAAGGGCATGGACCTCCACATCTCCAATAGGACGCACGTCCGCGACGCCTCGACCCTGGCCCGGCTGGCCGCCGCGGCGAAAAACGGGAAAGGCTATCTGGTGATCTATCATACGGGTCCGCTCGTCGCCGAGCTCGTCGGACCCGCCGCCGGCCGTGCCTGGGTCCATTTCTCCGACGCGTCGATCGCCGACGAGCCGGCCGCCGTCGTGGCCGTCGAGATCGCCCGGGCCGCCTCCGGCGCGGGCTCGAGGGCCGTCGTCCATGTCGAGCGGGGCCTACCCCTCGAGCTCCTCGAGGCGCTCTGGACCGCCGGGGCCGCGCTCCTTTTTACGACGCCGCCAAGCGACGACCGCTCGCTCCTTCGCCCCGTCGAAAAGCGGGCGGCCCGGCGGAAGCTCCCGCCGCGCGCCTACCGCCTTTCGACGGCCTTCATGCCCTGATCTCCGCGGCGGCGAATACGACGGGAGCCTTCCGTGAACACGTTTTTCCTTGAAAAAACGCCGGCTTCCGCTACAATACGCATTCCATGAACGCGCACGATCTCGGCCAAACGCTGTCGCTGTGGGCGGTCGTCCCCTTCGTGGGGCTCCTGCTGTCCATCGCGCTCCTGCCTCTCCGTGCGCCCCATTTCTGGGAGAACCACAAGAACAAGGGCCTCGTCGCGTTCCTCTGGTCCCTGCCGGTCGCCGTCTACTTCATCTTCCAGATGCCCCACGAGCTCATCCTGTCGATGAAGGACTACGCCTCGTTCCTCCTGTTGCTCACGGCCCTGTTCATCATCTCGGGAGGCATTGTCCTCAAGGGCGACCTCAAAGCGACGCCGGAGGTCAACGCGCTGATGCTGTTCATCGGCGCCGTGCTGGCCAACTTCATCGGGACGACCGGGGCCAGCATGCTCCTTATCCGCCCGCTGCTGCAGACGAACTCCGAGCGCAAGCACACGCTCCATGTCCCCATCTTCTTCATCTTCCTCGTCTCCAACATCGGCGGCTGCCTGACGCCCCTCGGCGACCCGCCCCTCTTCATGGGCCTCATCAAGGGCGTGCCTTTCTTCTGGACGCTGCGCCTGTTCCCGCTTTGGGCGGTCATGACCGGCGGCGTCCTCCTGATCTTCTATCTCTACGACGGGTTCCAGTACCGCAAGGAGGAGTGCCGCGATCTCATCCGCGACCGGCAGCGCGTCGTGCCCCTCCACATGACCGGGACGGTCAATTTCCTGTGGCTCGCCGGCGTCGTCGGCGCGATCTTCCTGCCCTTCCCCAGCCGCGAGGGCGCGCTGATACTTATGGCTATTGCGTCGCTTCTCACGACTAAACGGGTATGCCGCATCGACAACAAGTTCACATACGGCCCGATCATCGAGGTCGCGATCCTCTTCGCGGGGATCTTCGTGACCATGATCCCGGCGCTCCTCATCCTCAACGCCCGCGGTGCCGAGCTCGGCATCACCCGGCCGTGGCAGTTCTTTTGGGCCACGGGCTCGCTGTCGTCCTTCCTCGACAACACGCCGACCTACCTGGCCTTTTTCTCCATGGCCCAGGGTCTCGGCCTCAACGGAGACATGATGGGTATCCCGGACCTGATGCTCAAGGCGATCAGCGTCGGAGCCGTCTTCATGGGCGCGAACTCCTACATCGGCAACGGGCCGAACTTCATGGTCAAGGCCATCGCCGAGGAATACAAGCTCAAGATGCCGTCGTTTTTCGGCTACATGGCTTACTCCGCGGCCGTCCTCGTCCCGCTCTTCGTGGCCGTCACCCTTATCTTTTTCAGGTAAACATCACCCGCACCACCGCCATGAACTCTCCGTTCGTCCTTCCCCTGTACGTGTGCGCGGCCGGAAGCGCTCTGCCGAAGCGGCGGCGCGTCGAGCTCCAAGCTGGAGCGCCGAAACCGATACCACTAATGGTGGGCCCGGCGAGCTCTTCTACAAAAAAAAGTGGTCGGAACCGAGAAAATACTTGACAATTGGTTAGAATGCTCTATAAATGAAAACAGAAAATAAAATATCGATGACAGCAACAGGAACGATGAACGTTAGGATTGAAAGAGGAACCGAGAGATGAAAGTTGCATTGCTCTATAGCTCGAAGGCGGGCATGGAAGCGACGCTCGTCGCCCGCCCCGGCGAGCACAAGGACGAGGAGGACGAGCCTCCACTTCCCAATGACATGCTCGCCGAATGCGATTCGGACGAGACGATCGCGGCGGTCGGGCATGTTCTCCAGGAACGGCACCAGGTCGTTCTCATCGAATCCGACGACAAGGCCTACGGCCGGCTGAAGCGTCAGCGGCCGCACCTCGTCTTCAACATCGCCGAGCGCGTCGTCGGCCCGAACCGCGAATCGCACATCCCGACGGTCTGCGAAATGCTGGACGTCCCCTACACCGGCTCCGACCCGCTGACCCTCGGCATCTGCCTCGACAAGTCGCGGGCCAAGGAGATCCTGACGTACCACAGGGTCCCCAATCCGGCCTTCTGGATCATCGAATCGGCGGCGGCCATCCCGGCCGGCGTCCGGCTGCCGGCCATTGTCAAGCCCCTCTACGAGGGCTCGAGCAAGGGCATCAAGAACAACTCCCTCGTCGGGAGCCTCGGCGAGCTCTACGAGCGCGTCGAAGAGGTCGTCACGACCTACAAGCAGCCGGTCATCGTCGAGCGGTTCCTCGGCGGTCGCGAATTCACCGTCGGCGTCCTGGGGAACGCCCCGAACTACGAGATCCTGCCCATCGTCGAGATCGACCACGGGCAGCTCCCGGCGGGAGCGGCGCCCATCTATTCTTATGAGGCGAAGTGGCTCTGGGACACCCGCGAGAAGCCTCTCGATATCTTCAAGTGCCCGGCGCCCGTCCCCGGCGTCCTGCGGGCCAAGATCGAGAACGTCGTCGCCCGCACCTGCAGCGTCCTGCGCATCAAGGATTGGTGCCGGGTCGACGTCCGGCTCGACGACAAGGGCGAGCCCAACATCCTCGAGGTCAATCCTTTGCCGGGCATCCTGCCCCGCCCCGAGGACAATTCCTGTTTGCCCAAGGCGGCCCGGACCGCGGGGTATTCCTATTCGGACCTGATCCACAGGGTCGTGGAGGAGGCCTCCAAGCGCTGCGGCCTCCGTCAAACGCGCATCCGGCCTACGTCGAGCGATCGGCCGGCGGTCCTTGCGGATCGTGCATGAACCCTGCGTCCAGCATCGCCATCGTCTTCAACGCCTACGAACCGAGACCGACGGCGGCGGGGGAGCGTCTATCCGAGGAGTCCGTGGCCGACATGGCCCAGCAGGCGCACGACGCCGTCCGCACGCTCGGCATCGGCGCGACGCTCATCCCGCTCCAGAAGAGCCTGCTCAATTTCCTGGGCCGGGTCCGGGAGATCAACCCCGACGCCCTGATCAACCTCTGCGAGGGGTACTTCGGGCGGCCGCAATGGGAATCCAACGTCGCCGGGATCTTCGAGCTCCTGGGCCTGTCGTTCACCGGGAATGCGGCCAAGACCCTGGCCTTCTGCCAGGACAAGTTCAAGGCCAAGGCCGTGCTGCGGGCGGCCGGGCTGCCGACCGCGCCGGCGCAGCTCATGCTGACGGGGGACGAGCCCCTCGAGCTGAGGTTCCCGCTCATCGTCAAGCCCAACTCCGAGGACGCCAGCCTCGGCATCTACCCCGATTCCGTGGTCAGGGACGAGGAAGCGCTGCGGCGGCAGGTCCGGCGCTGCCTCGATAGCTACAAGCAGCCCGTCCTCGTCGAGGCGTTCATCGACGGCCGCGAGTTCAACGTCTCGGTCATGGAGAACGGTGAGCCCAAGGCCCTGCCGGTCTCCGAGATCGACTTCTCGGCCATGCCCAAGGATATGCCGAAGATCCTCGGCTACGAGGCCAAGTGGTTCGAGGACAATCCGCTCTATCAGAAGACGCCGCCGGTCTGCCCGGCGCCGATCGACGACGGCCTCCGGGACAAGCTCCAGGGCCTGGCCGTGGCGGCCTACCGGACCATGGGCTGCCGGGACTATGCCCGAGTGGATTTCCGGATGGACGCCAAGGGCCGGCCGTTCGTCCTCGAGGTCAATCCGAACCCGGACATCAGCACCAACGCGGGCTACGCCCGGGCCCTCAAGGCGGCCGGGATCGAGTACGCGGCGTTCTGGGGCGTCATGGTCAAGAACGCCATCGAAAGAAGGGTCGGCAATGATCCGACGGATGGAAGCGCGAGATAAGGACGCCGTGCTCGGGCTCGTCCGGGCCACGGGGTTCTTCACGCCGGCCGAGGTCGGCGTCGCCGAGGAGCTCGTAGACGTTTTCCTCGGGAAGCCGGACCAGAAGGACTACGACGTCGTTGTCGTCGATGGTGACGGAGGGGCCCCCGTGGGCTACATGACCTGGGGCCCGACGCCGCTGGCCGAGGGCGCCTACGACCTCTACTGGATGGCCGTGGCGCCGTCCGAACAGGGCCGGGGGCGCGGCAAGGAGCTCGTCCGCTGGCTCGAGGGCGAGGTCGGCCGGCGCCAGGGCCGGGTCATCATCATCGAGACCTCGTCGCAGCCGAAGTATCACGGCACGCGGCAGTTCTATATCGATCTTGGGTATAAAGAGGTCGCCCGGGTCCCGGAATTCTACCGGGCGGGCGACGATCGCGTCATCTACGCGAAGTACTTTCGTTAGGAGTTCAGGAGATGGACGACTGGCAACGTTTGATGAAGGGTGTTCTCAGGAAACCTGAAGAGATCGCCCGGAAATTCGGGCTTGACGTCGAGGAGGTCCGCCGGATCGCCAAGGTGTTCAAGATCCAGATCACGCCGTACTATGCCGGCTTGATCAAGGAACGGGGCGACGCCATGTGGCGCCAGATGGTCCCCGACCCGGCCGAGCTGAAGGAAGACACGGGGGTGGCGGACCCGCTCGATGAAGACGCGGATTCGCCCGTGCCGAGCATCGTCCACCGCTACCCCGACCGCTGCCTGTTCCTCGTGTCGCACAGCTGCGCGTCGTTCTGCCGGTTCTGCACCCGGAAGAGGAAGGTCGGCGACCCGTCGAAGATACACCCGCGCTATATCGAGGACGGCCTCGAATACATCCGGAGGCACACGGAGCTCCGGGACGTCATCATCTCCGGCGGCGATCCGCTGATGCTCAGCGACCGCCGGCTCGAGGCCATCGTCAAGGCCGTCAGGGGCATTCCCCACATCGAGATCATCCGCATCGGCACGCGCGTGCCGTGCGTCCTGCCGCAGAGGGTCACGGAAAAGCTCGTGGCCATGCTCAAGAAGTACCACCCGCTCTACGTCAACGTGCACTTCAACCACCCGGACGAGATCACGCCGGAGTCGTCGAGGGCGCTGAACCTGCTCGCCGACGCGGGGATCCCGCTCGGGAACCAGACCGTGCTCCTCAAGGGCGTCAACGACGACCCGCTGGTCATGCGGCGGCTCATGCAGAAGTTGCTGGCCGTGCGGGTCCGGCCCTATTACATCTACCAGGCGGACTACGTCTCGGGGACCGAGCATCTGAGGACGACGGTCGAGAAGGGCCTCGAGGTCATGGAGAGCCTGCGCGGCTGGACGTCCGGCCTGGCCGTGCCCTACTATTGCATCGACGCGCCCGGAGGCGGCGGCAAGATCCCGGTCCTGCCGAAGTACCTGCAGTCGATCACCGACGAGCAGGTCGTGCTGCGCAATTACGCCGGCGAGCTGTTCATCTACCCGCAGGTCAAGCCCAAGCCGAAGCGCCGGCCCCGGCCCGCGACCGCCCCCTGCTACAGCTTCGACGGCGCCCCCCCGACGCCATAAGAAGGGGTCAAACCTTAATTCTTATAATTTTCTGCCGCCGTAGAAGTCCCCGAATATCAACGATTCCATTTCGGCGATAGCACGGCGGAGCGGCTCGCTCGAAACGATATTATCCCTCATCTTCCGGAAGGCCACGGCAACTGCGATAGGGCCGATGTTAAAGAACTCTCCAATCTCCTTGAGCTTGTAGTTAGTGTTCCTGTGCGCAATGAAGATGGTCGCCTTCTTAGCGAGCCTGTTTGTCGCTCCCAACCTGGAGACAACAACAGAATGGATGGCCGATATTTCAGGCTTCTTTACAAGGCCCGTGATTTCGGACACCTCGCTATCGGCGTTTTCGAGCGCCTGTTTAAGGTGTAATCTGCGGATCTTCTCGATAAATTCGGCGTTACCCAAGATCCCGATTCGCTCCGCGTTGGCAAACTCGGGAACCGAAGACCAGTCCACGCTGGAATTGAGATATCGCCTGTGCTCTGCTCGCATTGCCATCAAATCGCCTCCGAAGCAGCGGGCGATCGTTTCGGTCGTGAGCCATGAGGGGGGATCGATGAGTCCAAAATATGCCGCGGCGCTTGACCATTTGAATTCCTCCGGGCGTTCGGCGAGCCCCTTGCGCACGGGATTCCCATGTATGTACAGCGTCAATTGCCGGGCATAGGATTCTGTGTCTAATAGTATGGCCTTGAACCTGCCCTGGAAGAGATGCCCGCATCGATCATGTTTGAGGTTGAGATAGATCGAGTACGTTGTGTTTATGAAGTGCATGATCTGAGAGAGATTGCCGACGGGGCACTCCAAAATGAAATGATAGTGGTTCGGCATCAGACAATAAACGTGGAAGTTGGCCGAAAACCTTTTGTGAGCATCATGAAGAACTTTCAGGAAATAGCATCGATCGTCATCGGAAAGGAAGATCGGCTGCTTCTGGTTCCCTCGGGAATAGACGTGATAAAAAGCGCCTGGATACTCGATGCGGAGATGCCTGGCCATGATAGAGTCCTCGCCGCCGAATGCTTGTCTGTTTAAGAGACGCAGAGCGCGAGAGGTTATTCTCTATTGATGTGGAATATTATAAGAATTAAGGTTTGACCCCTTCTTTTTACCGGGCGCTGGCCAGGTAGCCGCTGAGACCGACGGACTTGACGAGGGACAACGCCTCCGCCCGATCGACGCCGCGCTTCCGCTTCAGCGATTCGAGGATGCGGATGATGGAAAAGGCGACCTCCGCCGTCTGCCCCGCCTCCGCCTGCCGCCCCTTGAGGTACTCGATCGCGTCATACAGGACCGCGTTGGCCTCGCCGTACGTCACCGGCCCGCGCGCGCCGTTGGCTTTGACCCACTCGGCCGTGCTCAGAACGTCGTTCACGTGGGATTGGACGAGGAACGTGGCCCGGCCGATGAGCTTGAGGTTGCTCGGGCTGACGTTGGTCATCGTATTCCCGACGACCTTGCCGAGCTTGGCCATGACCGCCGTCGAATGAGCGTTGAGCAGCATCTTGGCGGCCATCTGCTGCCTGATGCCGAACGGGTCGCCCTCGGCCTTCACGGACACGGGCACGACGATGAGCCGCCCGGCCGCGCCCGCCCAGAGCCTGCGGACACGGTCCGCGATCGCGGGGAACTCCTTCGACGGCCGGTCGGTCAGGATGATCAAGCCGGCATCGGCGCCCCCCTCCGCGGCCAGCCTCAGGACCCCGGCGAAGGACGAGCGCTCGTCCTCGAACACGCGTTCTTCCGGCGTCAGCGCGACCAGAACGCACAGATCGCCCTCCTTCGGCCCCCGCCCCTCCGTGTTCGCCTTGGACAACGAGAAATCGTAAAGGTCCGCCTGATCGTTCCCCGCCTTCTTCAGGCTTTCCAGGGCCGCCCGCCTCAAATAAGGGTCGCCGACCTCGGTCTCGAAGGGCTGCCGGTACATCTCCGGATCCAGCCCCCGGAACGGCCGGCCGAGGAAGGCGCGCCAGGCCTCGGCCGGGTTCGCCGCCTTCGTCCAGACCTGGATCCAGCATTTCCTCTTGGGCTCCTTGATCGTGTCCAGCGGGAAGAGGCGGAAGGTCGGGCTCCGCTCGGTGCTGTCGATGAAGACGGTGATCAGCCCGTTCTCGGAGTAATAGGTCGAGAAGCGTCCTCCCGCGTAGGCCTCGGCTTCGACGTCCGTGAGGGCCGCCAGCTCCGTGAGGGCCGCTCGCGCGCCTTCCAGGACCCCGCCGAACTCGCCGAGCTTCGCCGCGATCCCGGTCGCTTCCACCCCCGCCCGCGCTCCGCGCTCCTCCGCCTTGAACCCGAGCCTGGCCATTTCCCGCGCCCCCAGCACCCTGCCCAACGCCCGCTCCACGGCCGTTTCCACGATCGCCCCGACGACATAGGTCTCGATCGTCGTCGCCTGCATCCTGGTCGAGCCCGTGATGGCCTGCGGCCCCGTCGTCAGGTTGATCTTGGTGATGCCCGGCTCGAGCAGCACGCTCCGGCTCCGGTCGAACGGCAGCAGCCGGTCGTCCGGGTTGTTGTAGACGAAGTAGAGGTTCTTGCGGCTCTCGGCGGGATCGTACCCCGGCTCGCTCCGCCACTCGTCGAGCGCCGCCAGCACCGTCCCGATGACCGACGACGTCTCGCCGCCCTCGGTGACGCAAATGACGACATCGCCCTTCGCGACGCCCCGGTCGTGGAGCTGGAGCCGGCCGATGAGCTGGAGGTCCTCGAAACCCTCGAGCGAGCTGATGAGGGCCCGGTCCGCGCCCGTCATCTCGCCGACCAGGCTCTCCTCGATCGCCGCCCCCGCCGGGATGCGGGCGGCCGCCTTCTTCCAGATCCTCCCGTCGGCCTTGACCTTCCGCCAGAACGGCCGCCAGAACGTGCTCTCCATTTGCTTGGCCAGCCGTCCCGTCGCCCCGCAGCCGTAGACGTAGATCTTTTTCCCGCCGAGGATGGCCGCTTCGACCGCCCGGGCCGCCTGCTCGAGCGCTTCCGGCGCCTTGGCGAGCTCGCCCATCTTCGCCAGGATGTCGTCGTCGACCGACGACAGCATCTTCAGCCCGGTCAGCGTGTCCTTCTGGATGCGCTCGCCGAGATACCACGTCTTCTGATGCCTCTGCTCGGTCAACAGCGTGTGGAGCTGGAACTGGGTCTTTGTCTGGACGTAATCGACGGATTCCGCCGCCGGCTCGACCCCCAGGAGCTTGAGCAGCCCACCGCCCGTCTCGGCCGCCTCCTGCCCGGTCCCGCCGGCCAACGCAACGCATAGCAAAACGGCGGCGATTGCCGCGCCCGCACGGATCATTAAGAAAGCTCTCCCAGAGGCGGCGAGGGATATCGACGATCTCATCAATCCTTCCCGTACTGGCGCTCGTCATCCAGGATGTCGCGCTCCTGCCAGTCCCGGATCCAGTCCTCGACGCGGAGGACGATCGCCCCGCCGCCGGCCGCCGAGCAGACGACCCGGTCGAGCCCGCAGTTGACGAGCATCTTCTTACAGATGTAGCACGGAAACGCGTTGATCGGCTCGGCACCGTCCGGCGCGCTGCCGAAGATGTACATGTCCCCCCCGAGCAGGCTGACCCCGGCCCGGGCGGCGTTGATGATGGCGTTCTGCTCGGCGTGGACGCTCCGGCAGAGCTCGTAGCGCTGGCCATGGGGGATGCCCAGCTTGTCCCTGAGGCAGAAGCCGTGCTCGAGGCTGTCCTTCGTCTTCCTCGGCGCGCCGACGTAGCCCGTCGAGATGATCTGGTCGTCCCGGACGATGATGGCCCCGATGGCCCGGCGGAAACAGGTGCTCCGCTTCGAGACCTCCTTGGCGATGTCCAGATAGTACTGGTCCTTCGGGGTCCTCGGCGCCGTCATGCGACCTCCTCGAGCTTGCGGTGGAATTCCGGGATGGTCCCGTCGTTGACAATGAGACGATCGGCCGCGGCCATGCACGCCTCGAGCTGCTGGGCCGTCGCCCCTCCCGCCCGCTCTTCGGCCTCTTTCTTCCGGAAGGCCTCGAGGCCGGCCGCCGATTCGTCCCGGCCGCGCGCCGTCACCCGCTCGAACCTCAGCGCGACCGGCGCGTCGATGGCCAGCAGCACGAAGCCCTCCTGCCGCCGCAGATATCCGATCTCGCTCATATTGCGGATGCTGTCGATGACGGCCGGTCCGCGGCCGCGGATCTTTTCGACCGTCCGACGGGCCAGAACGTCGGGGCCGAACAGCTCCCGGAGCTCGTTCCCGGCCCGGATGAGGTTGTCGCGGCTCGCGGGCTCGCCCCGCTCCCGGAGCTCGTCCCGGATGACGTCTGAGAGCGAGAGATACGCGTAGCCCTTAGCCGTGAAGTACGCCGCGGCTTCGCCCTTGCCGGCGCCGTTAGTGCCGGTCAGCCCGATAAGCCGTGGACTGGCGCTCACTTTTTCAATATCCTGGGCAGGGCCCGGACGTAGTTCAGCAGGGGAGCGGTGGCTTTGAGCCGGGGCCACTCCTTGCGCAACCCCAGGACGGCCCGCATTTTCGCCCGGAGCCTCCCGCCGTGGAAGATCACGATCGCCTTCTCCATGATCCCGGAGAGGCTGGCGTCGTACGGGAACCACCAGGTTTGGGCCTTTTTCCGGAAGAAGTCCTCGCCGACGAGCTTGGTGTTGACGAGCTCATGAAGTCCATAGGGGCCGTGGGAGCGCCCCATGCCGGTCTGCTTGATGCCGCCCCAGATCGCCCGGGGCTCGCAGAAGGAATACATGTGATCATTGACGGTGACCGAGCCCGCTTCGAGACGCTCGGCGAACCAGGCCGCCCGCCGCCTGTCGCGCGTCCAGACAGAGGCCGTCAGCCCGTAGACGCTGTCATTGGCCAGGGCGACGGCCCGGTCGTCGCCGTCGAAGGCCATGATGGGCAGGGTCGGGCCGAACGTCTCCTCGGTCATGCACCGCATCGTGTGGTCGACGCCGGTGAGGACCGTCGGCTCGAGGAAATGGCCGACGAGGCCGGCCGGGCGGCCGCCGCCGAAAGGTATCCCCGCGCCCTTGGCCCGCGCGTCGGCGATGTGTTCCTCGACGAGCTGAAGCTGGCCGGCCGTGGCCATAGGTCCCATGTCGACGCCCGGGTGGAGGGGATCCCCGACCCTGACCCGCCGGGCCAGCTCGACGACACGCGCCGTGAACGCCTCGGCGACCTTCCGCTGGACATAGACCCGCTCGACCGACCCGCAGCTCTGGCCGCAGTTCATGAAGGCCGTCCAGACAGCGCCGCGGGCGGCCCGTTCGAGATCGGCGTCCTCGAGGACGATCATCGGGTCCTTGCCGCCGAGCTCGAGGGTCAGGTTGGTCAGGTTCCGGCTGCAGAGCTCCATGACGCGCCTGCCGATACCGACGCTGCCGGTGAACATGACGGTCTGGACGTCCGGGTCGACGATCATGGCCTCGGCCAGGGGCGTCTTACAGACGACGACGTTGAGGACGCCCGGCGGAAGGCCGGCCTCGGTAAAGATCTCGCCGATGACAAGCGCCGCGAACGGCGTCGACGTCGAAGGGCGGAGCACGACGGTGTTGCCCGCCGTCAGGGCGCTCATGACGTCGAACATGGGGATGAGGAACGGGAAGTTCCAGGGCGAGATGATGAGGGTCGGCCCGAGCGGAGGGAAGTGATAGGTGGCCGTTTTGTTGAGGAACAGCGGCGTGTAGTGCCCGTCCCGTTTCGGGCGCAGGAGCCGGCCCATGTTCTCGGCATAAAAGCCGAGGGACTGGAGGGCGCCGAAGACTTCGACCGCGAGCGATTCGGGATAGGGGGAGCCCTTCTCCAGGGCGATGAGCCGGGCGACTTCCGTCGCCCGCCGGGCCAGGATGTTCTCGGCCCGCTTGAGGATGTTTCGCTTCTCCCGGGGATCGAGCCAGCGCCAGCCGGGGTAGGCTTCCTTGGCCGCCGCGATGGCCCGGTCGCAGAGTTCCCGCGAGGCCAGGCTGGCTTCCCCCAGGGGCTCGAGGGTGGCCGGGTTCTCGGAGACGACCGTCTCGCTCGTCCCGATACGCTCACCGCCGATGAGGAGGCGTCCGTCCATGTTCGCCGTCCTCAGCCCGCTCGCTCCGCGCCTTCCCGGTCGGCCTTCTCTCTGCCGCGTCCGACGACGAGGGCGATCAGAATGCCGAGTCCGTAAAGGGCCAGCATCGGAACGGCCACGATGCTCTGCGTGATAGGGTCGGGCGTGGGCGTGATCACGGCGGCGATGACGAAGACGAGGAGCACGGCGTACTTGAAGTTCTTGATCATCCAGCGGGCCGTGATGAGGCCCATCTTAGCCAGGAAGAAGACGAGCGTCGGCAGCTCGAAGACGAGGGCGATGCTGAGGAGGACCTTCAGGGCCAGGCCGAAATATTCGTCGACCTTGATGACCGGCTGGAAGTCGCTGGCGATCTTCAGGAAGAAGCGGCAGGCCCAGGGGAAGACGAAGAGGTAGCCGAAGACCGCGCCGAGCGAGAAGAAGAAGGTCGTCATGAACACGAAGGGGATGACGTATTTCTTCTCCTTCCGGTAGAGGCCGGGGGCGATGAAGTACCAGATCTGAAGGAAGACGACCGGCGACATGACGAACAGGGAGGCCAGGAAGGCCACCTTCATATAGACCATGAACGGGGCCGTCAGGCCGGTGAAGGCGAGCTTGGTCCCCGCGGGGAGGTACTTGGTCACGGGGCGGGCCAGGATCTCGTAGATGTCCTTGGCGAAGATCCAGCCGGGGATGAAGCCGACGAAAAGAGCGATGATGGAGTAGAAGAGCCGCTTTCGGAGATCCTCCAGATGCTCGAGGAAGGTCATCTCGTCAGGTGACTTTCGGCCCTTCCCCGTTCTCATCTTTCTCCGCGTCCTTGGTGATGTCGTCCGTAAAGCCCTTGACTTCGGACTTGATGCCGTCCACGCCGGCCTGGATGTCCTTGCGGATGTCCTTGATGTCCGCCGCCTCGATCTCCTCTTCGATGCGGCCCTTGATCTCCTCCGAGGTCTTCTTGAACTCCCGGAGGGCCTTGCCGACGGTACGGCCGATCTCGGGGAGCTTCTTGGGACCGAAAACGAGCAAGGCGATGACGAAGACAAGGATGAGTTCCGCCGGTCCGATGCTCCCGAACATGATCGTCTCGCGGCGTATTATAGCACGCCGCCAGCCCCCGGGGAAACCGGCTTTACATGGGGGGCGGCGGATGGTAAAATTAGCAGGACGTGAAGTCTATGAAAAATCGCCTGGTTACCCTGATCCTCGCGGCGGTCGTCATCCTTCCGATCCCGTCCCACGATGAGGACCTCTGGGCGGCGGCCGAGGCCAAGGCCCGGGCCATCGCCGGCGTCATCGAAGCGAGCTACTACAAGCCGCTCGAGGAGGAGGCCCTGGCCGTGGCCTCGATCAAGGGGACGCTCGACACTCTCGACCCCCACTCCTACTTCCTCGATCCCTCGAGCTTCTCCAGGATGCGCGAGGATTACACGGGCAAATACTACGGCGTGGGCTTGCAGATCCAGAAGCAGGGCGACAACATCGTCGTCATCGCCCCCATTGAGGGCGGCCCGTCCTATCGCCTGGGCATCCTCCCCGGCGACATCATCTCGCGCATCGACGGCGAGTCGACCGGGCCGATCTCGAGCTACGACGCCATGCAGAAGCTCCGCGGCGAAAAGGGGACCAAGGTCACGGTCACCTTCGTGCGCGAAGGGACGGACAAGCCGTTCGACCTGACGATCGCCCGCGAGGAGATCCCGCTCCTGAGCGTTCCCTACGCCTTCCTCCTCGACGAAAGCACCGGCTACATCTACATCCGGAATTTCGGCGAAGAGACGCCGCAGGAGCTCGAGGACGGGCTGGAGAAGCTCGCGGCGCAGGGGATGAAGAGCCTCATTCTCGACCTGCGGCTGAACACGGGCGGGGCCCTCGCCGCCTCGGTCGAGATCTCGGACCTGTTCCTCCCGCGGGGCGCGCGCATCGTGTCCATGAAGGGCCGCAACCCGGCCTACGACCGGGAATTCCCGGCCTTCATGGACGACCAGTACGAGACGCTGCCCCTCGTCATCCTCATCGATCAGGGCACGGCCAGCGCCTCCGAGATCGTCAGCGGCGCGGTCATGGACCACGACCGTGGCCTCATCGTCGGCGAGGACTCCTGGGGCAAGGGCCTCGTTCAGACCGTCTTTCCGCTGGCCCCGAACATGGCCGTCGCCCTCACCGTCGCCAAGTACCTGACCCCGAGCGGGCGGTCCATCCAGCGCGATTACAGCCACCTCGACGACTACCTCACGAGCAAGCGCGCTCCCGAAGACAGCCGCGAGGTCCGCTACACCGAGCATGGGCGCAGGGTCCTCGGGCAAGGCGGCATCACTCCCGATTACGCCGTCAACTCCCTGCTCAAGCCGCTCACCGGGCGGCTCCGCATGAGCGGGGAGTTCTTCACTTACGCCCGGAGGCTCGTCGGTCACCAGACCGACCTCGGCCGGACGTTCGTCTTCCCCAAGGAGCCCAAGCCGGCCGGATCCGCCGCCGCCGGCAAGATCCAGATCGGCACCGCCTTCATCGTCAACGACGACGTCGTCGCCGATTTCCGCAAGTATCTCGGATCACGCAAGATCGAGGTCGAGGAAAAAGCGTTCGAGGAAGCCGGGCAGGAGATCCGCTGGGAGCTCGAGCGGGAGATCGCCGGGGCCATCTGGGGCGTCGAGGCCGGGATCAAAGCGGCCCGCGAGAACGACCCCGTCGTCCTCAAGGCGCTCGAGGTCATGCCCGAAGCGGCCAAGCTCCTCGATCTGAAGTGAGCGGCGACGGCCCGGCCGCCGGGCCGAGGGGGGAGCGAAAGGAGTCCGACATGAAGATCGCGCTGGCCTCCGACCATGCCGGTTACGACCTCAAGGCGGGCGTCGCCGAATACCTCCGCGGCCGCGGCCTCCCCTTTGAAGACTTCGGGTGCGGGCCCGGCGAGTCCGTGGACTACGTCGATTACGCCGCCAAGGGCGCCCGGGCCGTTCTCTCCGGAGACTGCGACCGGGCCATCCTCATCTGCGGCACGGGGCTCGGCATGGCCATCGTGGCCAACAAGTTCAAGGGCATCCGGGCGACGCCCTGCACCTGCGAATACGCCGCCGAAGTGAGCCGCCTCCATAACGACTCGAATTGCCTGACGCTCGGCGGGCGGACCCACACCCTCGAGATGGCCTCCCGCCTCATTAAGATCTGGCTCGAAACGCCCTTCGAAGGCGGGCGGCACGGCCGCAGGGTTCAGAAGATCCGCGACATCGAGAACGAGAATCTCAAATAAGGAAGGTTCAATGCCCTCATTCGCCGAAAAAGCCAAGGAACTGGCCGCCCGGGCCGAAAGGAACAGCGCCTGGCGTCAGAAGGACTGCTTCAATCTCATCCCATCGGAAGCGACCCCGTCTCTCCTCGTCAAGATGTGCGAGATCGCCGACCCGGCCGGCCGGTATGCCGAGCACCGGTCGATGAAAGGGGAGGAGGTTTACTTCTATCAAGGCACCGACTTCATCCGGGACGTCGAGGTCGAGTGCCAGAATGAGATGGCCGCCTTTTTCGGCTGCTCCGACATCGAGCTGCGGCCGATCAGCGGGCAAATGGCCAACGAGGTCGTCTTCAAGGGCCTGGTCAAGTTCATCAATCGCGGCCGGGCCGAGGGACAGCTGTCGCGCCGGATCCGCCTGGTTTTCAACAACGAGCTCATTTACGGCGGGCACCTCAGCGCCCAGCCCATGGGCGCCTTGTTCAATTATGTCGATGAGGACCCCGCGACCGGCAAGGAGCAGGTCGTCAACTTCCCCGTCCGCAAGGACAACCCCTACAAACCCGACCTCGAGCGGCTGGCCGGGATCCTCGAGTCCCACAAACCCGAGCTCATCATCTTCGGTAAGAGCATGTTCCTCTATCGGGAGCCGGTCAAGTTCGTGGCCGACATCGTCCGCGATTGGAAGGAGCGGCCGGTCCTGATGTTCGACATGGCCCACGTCCTCGGCCTCTACGGGGCCTTCCAAGCTCCCTTTGAGGAGGGCGCGGACATCGTCACCGGGAGCACCCACAAGACGTTCTTCGGGACGCAGCGCGGCGTCGTCGCCGGCAACATTCCGAAAGGCTCGCCGCTCCGTCCCCTCTGGATCGAGATCAAGGGCCGGGCCTTCCCCGGCTCGACGAGCAACCACCATCTCGGGACGCTCCTCGGCCTGCTCATGGCCTCGTACGAGATGAACGCCTTCAAGGAGCCCTTCCAGAAGCAGGTCCAGGCCAACGCCCGGGCCCTGGCCCAGGCCCTTCATGCCCACGGCATCCCGGTCGAAGGCGACCCGGCCGACGGGTACACCGAGACCCACCAGGTCATCATCCGGGTCAAGAGCTTCGGTCCCGGCATGGAGATCGCCCGGCGGCTCGAGACGGGCAACGTCCTGACCAACTACCAGGCCCTGCCCGACGATGCCACATTTCTCGAGTCGAGCGGCATCCGCCTGGGCGTCCAGGAGATGACCCGGTTCGGCATGGTCGAGAAGGACTTCGACACGTTGGCCGGGTTGATGGCCGACATCATCATCCGCAACAAGCCGGCCGGGCCCGACGTGGCCCGCTACCGGAAGAGCTTCCTGACCATGGGCTTCACGCTGCCGCCCGCCGAGGCCCTGCCCCTCGCGGCGCGGGTCCTGGCGAGCGTCATTCCCGAGTCCGGCTACGCGGCCCAGTTCGCGGACAACCTCCGCCGGGCCGCCGGGGCGTGACCGTGAAGATCCTGATCGTCGGTTCCGGCGGCCGAGAGCACGCCCTGGCCTGGAAGATCGCCAAGAGCCCGCGCGCCGAGAAAGTCTACTGCGCGCCCGGCAACGGCGGGACGCGGCTCGTCGCCGAGAACATCCCGCTGGCCGACACCGACATCGCCGGGCTGGCCGATTTCGCCGAGCGCGAGAAGATCGGCCTGACCGTCGTCGGCCCCGAGGTCCCCCTGACCATGGGCATCGTCGACGAGTTCGAGCGGCGGGGCCTCAGGGTCTTCGGCCCTTCGAAGAAGGCGGCCGAGATCGAGGGCAGCAAGGTCTTCGCCAAGGAGTTCATGAACCGCCACCGGATCCCGACCGGCCGGTTCAAGGTCGCCGACAGCTTCGACGAGGCCCGCAAGATCCTGGCCTCGGGCGAGTTCGGCTTCCCCGTCGTCGTCAAGGCCGACGGCCTCGCCGCGGGCAAGGGGGTCGTCGTCTGCGCCACCCAGAAAAAAGCCGAGGAGACGGCCGGCGAGATGCTCGTCCAGAAGAAGTTCGGGACGGCGGGCCGCCGGATCGTCATCGAGGAATTCCTCCGCGGCCGCGAGGTGTCGTTCATCGTCATCTCCGACGGGCTCAGGGCCCAGCCCCTCGTCACGGCCATGGACCACAAGGCGGCCTATGACGGGGACAAGGGGCCGAACACGGGCGGCATGGGCGCCATCTCCCCGTCGCCGCTGATGACGGAGAAGCTCTTCGACGAGGTCATGACGACCGTGATCACGCCGGCGGTCACGCGCCTCCTCGAAGAGGGGCGGAAGTTCAAGGGCGTCCTCTACGCCGGGCTGATGATCACCGAGCAGGGCCCGCGGGTCCTCGAATTCAACGGGCGCTTCGGCGACCCGGAGACCCAGCCCCAGATGGTCCGCCTCGAGAGCGATCTGGTCGACCTCCTGGTCGCGGCCATCGACGAGGACGTCTTGAAAACCGAGGTCCGCTGGTCGCCCAAGCCTTCGGGCTGCGTCGTCGTGGTCTCGGGCGGCTATCCCGTCCACTACGAGAAAGGCAAGTTCATCTCCGGCCTCGCCGAGGCGGAAGCCATCCCCGGAGTGAACGTCTTCCACGCCGGGACGCAGTTCGATAACGGCAAGTATCTGACGGCGGGCGGCCGCGTCCTCGACGTCTGTGCCTCCGAAGACACCCTGGCCGGGACCATGGGCAAGATCTACGAGGCCTGCGGCCGCATCGACTTCGAAGCCATGCACTATCGCCGGGACATCGGCGCGGTCAAGGAGGGGCGGACATGAAAGTCACGATCTTTCTCGGCAGCGAGTCGGACTTCGGGACGATCGAGGAGGCGCTTGGCGTCCTCAAGGACTTCGGCGTCCCCTTCGGGCTCGAGGTGACCTCGGCCCATCGCTCGCCCGAACGGACGGTCCGCCTCGTGAAGTCGTCGGATGCCGCCGGGACCGACGTCTTCATCGCCGTGGCCGGCAAGGCCGCCCACCTCGCGGGCGTCGTCGCCGCGCATACGGTGAAGCCGGTCATCGGCGTCCCCGTCGAGAGCGAAGCCTTGGCCGGGTACGACGCCCTGCTGTCGACGGTCCAGATGCCCAAGGGTGTGCCCGTGGCCACCATGGCCCTGGGCAAGCAGGGCGGCACCAACGCGGCCATCCTGGCCGTCGAGATCCTGGCCCTCAAGGACAAGGCGCTCGGGAAGAAGCTGGCCGCCTTCCGGGCCCGGATGGCCGAAAAGATCGAGGCCGCGTCCGTCAAGCTCAAAGAAAAGCTGTAGCGCCCGGCATGCCTTCGTTCGCCGTCCGGAACTTCGGCTGCCGCGTCAACCAGGCCGAAGCTTTCGCCTGGGCGGACGAATTCCGGGACCGGGGCTTGCGCCTCGATGAGGAGTGGGGCCGGAGCGACGTCGTCGTGGTCAACTCCTGCACCCTCACCGGACGGGCCGACCGGGACGTCCGGAAATTCATCCGGGCCGTCGCCCGGGAGAACCCCGCGGCGCGGATCGTCGTCACGGGGTGCTATGCCGAGCGGGCGCCGGCCGAGATCGCGGCCATGCCCGGGGTCGTCGCGGTCCTGCCTCAAAGCGCCAAGCCTGGATTGGTGGACACGGTCCTGACGATGGGAGTCACGGGAGTCCCCACGGAAAAAGGGGACATGTACCCCGTACGTGTCCCCGATAGTGCGAATCACCTGCGGGCCAGGGCCTACCTGAAGGTCCAGGACGGCTGCGACGACCGCTGCGCGTACTGTGTTATCCCCAGCGTCAGGGGCCGGAGCCGGAGCGTTCCGCCCGCCGACGTCATCGCTTCGGTCAGGGACCTGGCCGGCCGCGGCTTCCGGGAGATCGTGGTGGCGGGGATCCACCTTTCCGCCTACGGAGAGGACCTCGAGCCCCGCTTTTCCCTCCTCCGGCTCCTCGACGAGATCGGTCCCGCCGCGGGCGCCGCGCGCCTCAGGCTGAGCTCCCTCGATCCGCGGAATACCGACGATGCGTTCGTGACGCATGTCGCGGGAAACGACCGGATCTATCCCCATGTCCATCTCTCTCTCCAGCACGCCTCGGGCCGCGTTCTCCGGTCGATGGGGCGCGCCTTCGAGGCCGGATCGTACGAGCGGACGCTGGACCGATGGAGCCGCCTGGCGCCCGAAGCGGCCCTCGGAGCGGACATCATGGTCGGGTTCCCCGGCGAGACGGAGGCCGATTTCGAGGACCTGAGGGATTTCCTGGACCGGTCCCCGCTGACTTATTTCCATGTGTTCGCATACTCCCCGCGGCAGGGAACCCCGGCCGCGGCCCGGCCCCGGGTCCCGGACGGCGTCGTCACGGAGAGGGCCAAGACCCTGCGGCGCCTGTCGGCCATGAAGGATTTCCGTTTCAGACGGCGCTTCCAGGGGCGCGAGCTAGAGGCCGTGGTCATCGACAAGTCCGAGCGCGGGGCCGTGGTGCTGACAGGCAATTTCATCAAGGTGACCGTGCCGGCCTGCCCGGCCACGGAACGTGAGATCGTCCGCGTCGCGCTCCGCCGGGTCCTGCCGCGCCGGACGGAAGGCGAGATCGTCGCATGAAAAAGATCCATCTGCTGCCCGAGGACGTGGCCCAGAAGATCGCCGCCGGCGAGGTCATCGAAAGGCCCGTGTCGGTCGTCAAGGAGCTCGTCGAGAACTCCCTCGACGCCGGGGCCTCCGAGGTCCGCATCGAGCTCGTCGACGGCGGCAAAGGCCTCATCAAGGTCCACGACAACGGCTCGGGCATGGACCGCGAGGACGCCGCGCTCTGCTTCCGCCGCCACTCGACCAGCAAGATCGCCAAGGAAGAGGACCTGGAGCGGATCGCGACGCTCGGCTTCCGGGGCGAGGCCCTGGCCAGTATCGCCGCCGTCTCCCGGCTGACGCTTCGGACCTTCGACGGCGCCGGCGACCGCGGCACGATGATCGAACGGGAAGGGGAGCGGCTCGTCGCCGTCACCGACATCGCCTTTCCCCGGGGCACGAGCGTCGAGGTCCGGGACCTTTTCTTCAACTTGCCGGCCCGGCGGAAATTCCTCCGCTCGGCCCAATCCGAACTCGGGCCCGTGGCCAAATATGTGACCCAGGCCGCGCTGGCCTCGCCCGGGGTCCGCTTCACGCTCGTCCACGGGGCCCGCGAGACGATCTCCTGTTCGCCGGTCGCGACCCTCAGAGAGCGGGTCTTCCAGATCTTCGGCAAAAAGATGGTCGAAGGGCTCATGGACGTCGCCGCGGAGGACGCAGAGGCCCGGATCGAGGGCCTGACGTCGCTCCCCCTGGCGGGCCGCGCCGACAAGTCGGTCCAGCACTTCTTCGTCAACGGCCGCCCCGTCAAGGACAGGATCCTCACGGCCGCGCTGAACCAGGCCTATATGGGCATCCTCGAGCGGGGCCGGTCGCCGGAGGCCTTCCTCTTCCTGCGCATGCCCTACGCCGATGTCGACGTCAACGTCCACCCGGCCAAGGCCGAGGTCCGGTTCATCGATACCCAGCGCGTCTTCCGGCTCGTTCTCAGGGCCGTCGGGGAAGGGGCCGCCCGCGGCCACACCATTAAAGAGGTCGCGCCCGTTTTGGGCGGGGGAGAGGCCGGACCGCGGGTCGCGGAGGGCGGCCCCGGCTACCGGGTCCCGGGGCTTGAATTCGGTCCGGCCGTGGCGGATACGCTCAGGCCCGTCGCTGAGGGGGACATGTACCGGGGGTGCGTGTCCCCATCTTTGCAGCCGGCGGCCGGGAAGGGCGGGGCCCCCGCCCAGGCGCGTGCTTTCGGGAAAGGCCCGGCCGTGCTCGGCCAGTTCGAGAACATGTACATTGTCGTGGCCGGAGAGGACGGTCTTCTCGTCATCGACCAGCACAACGCCCACGAGCGCGTCCTTTTCGACAAGTACCGGGAGATCGACCGGCTGAAGCTGTGGCCGCGGAA
>Ga0214473_10000868_pt1 | contig 41269 bp, 28 predicted proteins | sample RVTome_7_FD_203509 | JGI IMG/M metagenome (GOLD analysis project Ga0214473, IMG submission 203509) | Soil microbial communities from uranium-contaminated site in the Upper Colorado River Basin, Wyoming, United States - RVT98D197 | ecosystem: Environmental > Terrestrial > Soil > Contaminated >...
ATTGTTGATGAGAAAAGGATGGCAAGCACACTGACATTCGGACAATTTATAAAAGCCATAGCCTCTTTTGTTGCTCCAATTTTTGCTGCATGGGCTGTTGTGAGGTTTTTGGACTGGAGAATGATTATGTTCCCGATATTTTTAACAGTATGCTTTTTAGTGTTTGCATGGCTGTTTTTTACTAAAATTGAGGAGAAGAATGTCGAAACCAAGGTAGCCACTTTTTCTGAGTGTTTCTCCTTACTTGGAGACAGGACAATTTTACTTTTATTTTTAGGAATTATGGCTCATGTGGGTCTGGATGTCGGTATAAACACAACTGCTCCAAAACTACTTATGGAACGACTGCATATCGACCTTGCCGATGCAGGGTATGCAACAAGTTTTTATTTTATTTTCCGTACTGCCGGATGCTTACTGGGATCAGGTTTACTGGCCAAATTCTCTGCAAAGAAAGTTTTTCTTGTAAGTGTTAGCATGATCCTTATTGCTATTCTATGTCTGTTTATACCTGATAAGACTATAATGTACACTGGTATTGCCCTGTTTGGACTGGGCAATTCGAATATCTTCTCGGTTATTTTCTCACAGGCACTTATACATAAGCCCTCATCTAATAACCAGGTTTCGGGACTAATGATAATGGGTATTTTTGGCGGAGCTGTTTTTCCACTGATTATGGGTGTTTCGTCCGACTTTGTCGGTGGACAGTCCGGAGCATTATTTGTTCTCCTGTTTGGTGTTGCATATCTGCTGACATTTGTTGCAACCAGAATTAAAACCTATACTTCCGTTAAATAAAACGGAACATAACTATTTTGAATTCATAATAGCCGAACTGGCAGTTGAAATGACTTTTTCAACAGCCCCAAAGTGCTGATATATGATATATTAACTTTCTTCCCGCAATGGCGGGATAGTGGACTTTTAAGGCAACCTTAATCTTCATATCTGAGACCAGCACTTTTCAAGCATGTCATTTCAGTTTGTGGAGTTACCTCTTCACCTTCAAATTAAACCTTTAAGAGTTTTTTTCATCCAATTGGAAACAATTGATTAGTTTTATTGTGAAATAATTAACAGTACTATGAGATTAAAAAGAAATATCGCAATAAGTGAGTCAGGATTTTTATTTGACCCAACAGGAGGAGAATCATATTCACTTAATGAACAGGGTCTTGAGATACTGAATCTCCTGAAGGAAAAGAAATCCAATGAAGAAATCGCGAGATTCATGACAGATAATTATGATATAGCATCGGATGATTTTGAGAAATATTTTTATGATTTTCTCGGAATGCTGAAACAATATAAACTAATGGAAGATGATGACCAGAGCTAGATTAAACATAGCCGTAACAGGTCTGAACAATACTGACAATCCTGGTCCGGGGATTCCTGTTATAAGGGCTATCCGGGATTCCAAAGAATTTGATGTCAGGATAATAGGCCTGGCTTATGAAAACCTTGAGCCGGGAATATACATGCATAATATTGTTGATAAAACATATCGTATACCGTATCCGTCAGAAGGATCTGATAATCTGATTAAAAGAGTTCTGGAGATAAATCGGAAGGAGAAGATAGATATTCTGATTCCGAACTTCGATGCAGAGTTGATGGCTTTTATGAAATCAAGGGATATTCTTTTAAAGGCCGGGATTCATACTTTTTTGCCTGAACTGAAACAATTTGAAGAGAGACATAAAACCAATCTTCCTGACTTCGGTAAAAAATATAAGGTCAGGGTCCCGGCAGGAAACCATGTGAGTAATCTGACAGAGTTGAGAGAGGTAAGTAAGGAGTTTGATTATCCTGTCGTTATTAAGGGTAAGTTTTATGATGCCTATATAGCCAACAATTATGAACAGGCTGAATTGTATTTTCATAAGATTTCTGCCAAATGGGGTCTTCCGGTTGTAATTCAGGAATTTATCAGAGGTACTGAGGTTAATGTTGTTGCCCTGGGTGATGGAAATGGCAATACAATCGGAGCAGTTCCTATGAGAAAACTCTATATTACGGATAAGGGAAAAGCCTGGTCGGGTATTACACTGGACGACAGTAAGATGCTGGACCTGACACATCACATTATCAGCTCAACAAAGTGGCGGGGTGGTATGGAACTGGAACTTATAAAAACAGATGATAACAAGTTATATCTGATCGAAATAAATCCCAGGATCCCTGCGTGGGTTTATCTGGCAGTCGGAGCAGGCCAGAATCTTCCCGAAGCGCTGATAAAACTTGCCCTTGGAATGAAAGTTGATCCTTTTACTGATTACAGGACTGGAGTCATTTTTGTCCGTTATTCTTTTGATCTTATCACCGATATTAAAGAATTTGAGAAATTAACAATGACAGAAGAGTTATAAATTATATACTGATGAAGAAACAATTTGAAAGACCTTATATTAAAAAGATCAAAGCAGGTATTCCTTCCAAATTTGGCATGAATGTACAGTCGGAACCATTAACACATATTGAAAACGTTGCGGTAGCTGATATTGTAAGAAAATATGGCTCCCCTGTTTTTGTGATTTCCGAAAAGATTATCAGGGAAACATATTCTGAAGCTATGCAGGCTTTTCAGACAAGATATCCTAAGGTTCAGTTTGCCTGGTCGTATAAAACGAATTACCTCGATGCTGTCTGCAGGGTATTTCACCAGGAGGGCTCCTGGGCCGAGGTAGTCTCAGGTTTTGAATATGAGAAAGCCATTAAAAACAATGTTCCTGGTTCACAGATTTTGTTCAACGGACCTTATAAATCATCTGAAGATCTGACCATGGCTATTGAGAACGACTCATTTATTCATATGGACCACTTTGACGAGTTGTATATGGTTATTGATGTTGCTTCACGATTGAAAAAGAAAGCGAAAGTAGCTATCAGGGTTAATATGGACACCGGGGTTTATCCGGTGTGGGACAGGTTCGGATTCAACTACGAAAATGGGGAGGCCTGGGATGCAATCAACAGAATCATGATGGATGGAAACCTGGAACTTGTCGGCCTCCATTCTCATATTGGTACATACATGTTATCCGTAGATGCCTACCGGAAAGCAATGACCAAGCTGGCAGACCTTGCATACCGAACAGAAAAGAAACATGGTAAATCGCTCAGGTATATTGATATTGGAGGTGGATTTGCTTCAAAAAACACGCTTAAAGGAGCTTATTACCAGGGCAGGGACATGGTACCCGGTTTTGATGAGTATGCCGAAGCAATTACCGGTGCCCTTGTTAATTCGGAAATTAATCCAGCCAAACTTCCTCTGCTTATCCTTGAAACCGGACGGGCATTAATAGATGACGCCGGATTCCTGGTTGGTACTGTCCTTGCAAATAAGAGGTTGTCTGACGGAAGACGGGCAACAATCTTTGATGCGGGGGTGAATATTCTGTTTACCTCCTTCTGGTATGAACATGAGGTACATCCTGCAAAAATAACTTCCGATCATCTTGAGGAGATTACTATTTTTGGACCTTTATGTATGAATATTGATGTTATCAGAGAAGCCATTGCTTTCCCTCTTCTTAAAAAGGGTGATAACTTTGTAATAAAAAGGGTAGGCGCATATAACATGACCCAGTGGATGCAGTTTATTACATACAGACCAAAGATTGTACTAATTGACACTAAAGGTAAGATGCACATTATCAGAGAATCAGAGAATCTTGACAGTATAACCGGATCTGAAAAACTGCCGGATCATTTATCCTGAAATAATCACCTGCTAAAATTATCAAACCTTAAATGATGAGAGTCAACCTGAATACATTCTTTAAAGGTGTTTTAAACAGTTATTCACAGATCTTTTTTTCTGATAACAAGGTATTTGCTGTAATTCTTATAATCGTTTCATTTGCAGATATCTATGCAGGTGTGGCAGGACTTATGTCAGTCTTAATTACAAACCTTACAGGTATCTTTTTCGGTTTTGACAAACGTGTAATAGCAAAGGGCTTATATGGATTTAATAGTCTGCTTGTAGGAATTTGCCTGGGGATATATTTTTCACCGGGAATTCTTTTAACAATTATCATTCTCCTGGCAGCTGTCCTTACACTTTTTATTGCTGTGAGCCTGCAGGGAGTAGTCGGTAAGTATGGTCTGCCATACCTCAGTATTCCTTTTCTTATCGGTGCATGGATCCTTACACTTTCTACCCGGAATATGTCTTTCCTGGGGATAAGCGAGAGAGGGATCTTCACTTACAATGAATTATATACTGTTGGAGGAAACCCATTAATTCATCTGTATGAATGGTGGAATAATCTGGGTGTTATGATGCCATTGAAAATATATTTCATTTCACTTGGGGCTATTCTTTTTCAATATAATGTACTGGCAGGAATTATTATAGCTGCGGGGTTATTATATTATTCAAGGATATCCTTTTCACTTTCACTTCTGGGATTTTTTACAGCTTTCTATTTCTATGAGCTGGTAGGGATGAACATTTCCGAGACAAACTACAGCTATATAGGGTTTAATTATATACTTACATCAATAGCTTTAGGCGGATTTTTTGTTATTCCTTCAATCCGATCTTACCTGTGGACGATGCTTCTTGTCCCTATTGTGGCCCTTTTTACTATCAGCCTGTCTACAATATTCACATCGGTTGCTTTACCTGTATTTGCTCTCCCGTTTAACTTAATTGTCCTTCTGTTTCTCTATACCCTGAAGTTCAGAACCAGGCCTTCAAGAAAACTTGCAGAGGTGTTAATTCAACAGAATTCGCCGGAAAAAAATCTATACTCTTTCCAAAATGATTCAGAAAGGTTCCGGCACGATATGATACCAGTCAGTCTCCCATTTTACGGAATCTGGACAGTCTCACAGGATTATGATGGGACACATACACATAAAGGAGCCTGGAAACATGCTCTGGATTTCATTATTACTGATCATTCCGGGAAACAGTTCAAAGGGGATGGCGATATACCCGAAGATTATTATTGCTTTAACAAACCGGTTCTTGCTCCTTCCTATGGTTATGTTGAATCGGTAATTGATAATGTTGAGGATAATATCATTGGGAAGATCAATCTGAAGGAAAACTGGGGGAATACGGTTATTATCAGGCATAATAACTATCTGTTTTCCTCTTTGAGTCATCTTAGAAAAGATTCAATAACCGTTAAACCCGGTGATAAGTTAAAGCAGGGAGATATTATTGGGAAATGTGGTAATTCAGGAAGGTCACCATACCCGCACCTTCACTTTCAGATGCAGACACTACAATATATCGGATCGCCAACCATTTACTATCCGATAAGTTATTTTATGGAGCATAATGAAACCGGTTTTGAACTGAAGAATTACTCTGTTCCTCAGAAAAATCTGAAAATCTCAAACGTTGAAAAGAATGAATTGCTATGCGGGGGATTTGATCTGATCCCGGGTAAAACACTCTGTTTTGAGACCAGAAGAAATGGTATGAACACTAAAGAGATATGGGAGATTAATACAAATGAATTTAACAATCCCTTTATTAGATGCTCTTCCACAGGGGCAATAGCATGGTTCTCCAATGATGGAAGTTTGTTCCTGTTCCAGCATTACGACGGACCTAAAGACACCTTATTATATTATTTTTTTCAGGCAACTTTTAAGGTACAAATGGGATTTTATAAAAACCTGGAAATAAAGGACAGCTTTCCTCTCAACCTCATTCTGAAGAATCCTCTGCTCTTCTTCCAGGATTTTGTAGCTCCATTCTTTAAATTCTTACGTTCTGAATTTAAAATGCAATACGAATATATTGATAATGAAGTGATGACAACAAAGATCAGGTTGGTTTCATCAGCTACAAATTTCATTGGATCTTATGAACTGAGCAGGGTGAAATTTATACTAAACATTGATGAAAACGGGATACAAAGCTTTGAGGTTGATAAAAAGGGAAAAACTATAATTGCTGCTTTATGTTCAGAAAAATAATTGCAATAGTTATATTATCTGTAGCACTGAAATTGAATGGTCAGATGACAGGTAGTTTCAGGTATGATGATAGCCTTACCTACAGCTTATACACTGAGAAGCGTTGGGATGATCTCATCAGCGCAGGACAGTCTGCGCTAAAGAACGGACATGACTACTATTATATGAGAATGCGTATCGGAATTGCTTACAACGAGAAAAGAAACTATGCCATGTCTGCATTACAATTCAGGAAAGCTCTTGCATTGAACGCTGATGATCAGATCGCCCTGGAGTATCTTTTTTATTCTTATTATTTATCGGGACATACATCCCAGGCATTGGCTCTTATGTCATTTTTTTACCCTCAGAACCGGGAACGTATTCTTAAAGAGTATAAAATCAGAAAGACAAGACTTACTATTGAAACTTTTTTCAGCAATTCCGGGACCGAAGAGATTATTTCCGATCCTGATTCATACTTTGTTGATCCTGAACCTGGAAGCCAGATAGTAACACAATATTTTATAAACAATGAAATATATGCTTCTCATATTTTAGGAAATCGCACCAGCTATTTCCATTCCTATACCAATCTGGTAAAAGACAACTATCTTCATTATTACGACGGGACACTCACGGCACATTTATTTCCTCAGAGAATAGTTCAGAATCAGTATTATGGCTCATTAAGTTACTATTCTTCAACAGGCTGGATATTCAGCCCTTCATTCCATCTGCTTACAACAGCATATCCGGTAATCTCGATATCAACAGCAGGGATGAATACTTCAGTTAAAACAACAAGCATGAGATCAAATGGTTATGTTGCCGGTATAGCAATAACAAAATCAATGGGATTTGTGATCGTTGGTGCTGAAGGAGGTTATTCAAATCTTAACAATTTGCAGCGGGCACAGGGAACTATTTCACTTGTGGTTTATCCTCGGGGTAACTCTGATATCTATTTTGGTGGAAAGATTTCAGCAGGGAAGAAACTGAAAAACAGGTCAACCACTCCAGCGATTGTTGAAGGATTTACTGCAGGATTTTCAGTTGCCGGAAAAGTCTGGTTTGAGTTTTCCGGATTAACCGGAGATATGGATTATTACACAGATAATAATGGATTGTATATTTACAACAGTACTGATGTTATAAGAAATAAACTATCAGGACGAATAATAATACCAATAGAAAAAATAGGTCTGACCTGTTTTGCAGGTGGGGGGTTAAGTTCATATTCAAGCGAATTCATTCCGGAGGATGGCATAATCTCAAATAATACAAATAAATTGAATTATAACAGTACTAATTTTACAGGAGGTTTATCATGGAATTTCTAAGAAAATTTTCAATCGTTTTAACGGTTCTTTTACTATCAGCTGCAGTTTCTGACGCTCAGGATTTCGCAAAAAAGAAAGATGCATTCCAGAAAAGCTATATCCAGGAAGCTACCGGAGAGTATCCTGGTGCTATCGCCTCTTTGAAAGAGGTTTATGATGAAAAATCATATGAGATCAATCTTCGTCTCGGATGGCTTACCTACCAGTCAGGTGGTTTTTCCGAATCAAAAGCCTATTATAGTAAAGCAGTTGCACTGATGCCTTATTCTTTAGAATCAAGATTCGGTATTGTTTTACCATTGGCCGCTTTGGGAAACTGGACGGAGGTTTTGGCACAATATGAAAAGATACTTGAGATCTCCCCTAATAATTCTATTGTTCTGCATCGTCTCGGGTTAATATATTACGGAAAGGGAGATTTTGAGACTGCCAGAAAATATTTTGACAAGGTTGTTAATCTCTATCCGTTTGATTATGATGCATTAACTATGCTGGCCTGGACATACCTTAAATTAAACAATCTCAGGGAATCAAAAGTTCTTTTCCAGAAAGCTCTTCTTAATACACCAACCGGAACCTCTGCAACAGAGGGTTTAGATCTGCTGAAATAATTTACCCTGTTTTATCCCTGAGCATGGTCATCCTTATCTGAAATCTAAACGGTTATTGGTCATTCATCCATTAATAGTTGGTCTATATACGCTGTTGTATCTGTTTCATACAATATCCCTTATTATTAATGATTTATAAAAAATGTTAGTTGTACCTTGGTCCTGGTTTTGAATAGTCTATAGTCAATGCAACATTGGTGTAGGTACAAAGCAGTAATCTCTCTCCGCAATTAAGCAGAAAAATAATTGGTAGTCTTGGAATTGTAAAAAGAAACAAAAATTAATGGGTATGAAGTTTTAAGTTCTAATCCCCACAGTTCCGGAGTTCCCCATTCCCCGTTTTCCCATATGCTCCGGAACATTTTATCCCCCTCAGCAGTGATGATTGTTTTTGTAACAATCAAAGCAGTTATGAGGGGGTTCTTTTTGACAATTTTTTTGCGCTTTAGAAAAACTTTCCGTACCTTGAATCCGGCTGCAATATTTTTTGATGTAGGATTAAGTTTAATTTACTTTCACCATGATTAACATGAAGCTCAGGTCAGTAATAATTGAAGACGAAGAAGAATCACTACGACTGCTTAGCAATCTGATTCTTGCAAGTGGGATGGCAGATGTAATTGGTTCAACAACCGATCCGGGAGAGGCATTAAACCTTATAGTTAACCTCGATCCTGACATCGTGTTTCTGGATATTAAAATGTCTCGCAGGAGTGGTTTCGATATTCTTGATGATCTTCGAAAAATTAAGTCAGTCAATCCATATCTGGTTTTCACAACCGCTTTTGATGAGTTTGCAGTTAAAGCCTTTGAATATGCTGCATTTGATTATCTCTTAAAACCTGTTGAACCGGAGAGGCTGACAGCTACAATCCTTAAATGCATAAATGACAGAAACTCAGGAAATAAACTACAAGCGGACCTGCTTCTCAGTTCATACAGGAAATTGTTGTTCCGTAATATTTCAGGAATTCTGTTTATTGAACCTGCAGAGATAGTATATATTGAAGCTGAAGGAAATGATTCAGTTATTCACCTCAGTAGTGGAAGAAGCGAAACTGTAACAATGCTCCTGGGAAGAATTGAAGAGCAGCTTCCCGTTGAAAACTTCTTCAGGATAAGCAGATCATTTATAATAAACACTCATTTTCTTAAGAAGATCAATACTAAACAATCAGAGTGTATACTGACTAAAAACGGGAATGAATTTAAATGCACAATCTCTCGCGACAGAATTGGAGTACTTGTGAAGAAGATGGGACACCTGACGCCTGACGCCTGACGCCTGACGCCTTAAGTATTAGTAAATTATCAATCAAATTATATATTAAACCATGAAAAAAGACAATCTTGGCAGACGTGATTTCCTAAGGAAATCAGGTGCTGCTGCTATTGCATTTACAATTGTTCCCAGGTATGTTCTTGGAGGACAAGGCTATACGCCTCCCAGCGACCAGCTTACCAAGGGCATTATCGGGGTTGGAGGTATGGGGCGGGGACACATTAATTATGAAGGAACAAAATTACTTGCAGTATGTGATGTGGACAGGTCACATCTCGATCAGGTAATTGCTCTTGCAGGTGGAGATGTTAAGGGTTACCATGACTTTCGTGAGCTTATCTCCAGGCCTGATATAGATATTGTTCATATTGCCACCCCCCCTCACTGGCATGGGATAATTGCCAAAACAGCTGCGGAAGCCGGCAAGGATATCTGGTGCGAAAAGCCAATGACACGAACTATTGGAGAAGGTATTAAAGTTGTAGAAGCGGTCCGGAAACATGGCTCGATGTTCAGGCTAAATACCTGGTTCCGGTTTAAGGATCAGTTCTATGGTTTTGGCACAACCGTTAAACCGCTTAAAAAACTGGTCGACAGCGGAGCCCTGGGCTGGCCGCTTAAAGTTACAGTAAGCGGAATAACCGGTTACGACTGGAAATTTTACTGGAGCGGTCTTTATAATCTGCAGCCTATGCAAGTACCTGAAGAACTGGACTACGATTTCTGGCTTGGTCCGGCTCCTTATAAGCCGTATAACGTGGAAAGAGTGCATTCAAAATTCCGTGGGTACTGGGATTATGACGGAGGAGGTCTTGGTGACATGGGTCAGCATTATCTCGATCCGGTTCAATACATGCTTGGTAAGGATGATACAGGCCCTGTCTCTGTTGAAATTGATGCCCCTCAACAACATTATGATGCTGTTGGTTCATGGCGAAGAATTACTTATACGTATGATGATGGTTGCCAGATAATACTCGATGGTGAAAACCGCGATACTGAGGCAGCTTATATTGAAGGTCCGCATGGTAAAGTATTCAAGGGCTTCAAATCGGATATCCCCAACTTCGAAAAACTCATCGATTCACTTCCTGATCCGCCACCACAGATCGGTACATTCAGTGAGTCGGTTGTTACCAGAAAAAAGTTTGCTCTCAATGAGTCAAATGGTCATAGATCATGTTCCATAGTCAATCTCGGAATAATTGCAGTCAGGCTTGGAAGGAACCTTAAATATGATCCTGTTAAACAGGAGTTTATAGATGATGAAGGCGCAAACAGACTCATTAATCCGCCTATGAGGGGGCCATGGAATATCTGAGCCTCGGCTACGCTTGGCTACACTCGCCTTCCCTCGGCTACGCTCGGGATAATTGGTTGAAAAAGTTGAAAAGTTGAAAAAGTTGAAAACGTTGAAAAAATGAAGATACATAGAATTATCATTACAGGTTTTACACTCCTTTTACTTACTGCATCATCCTTTGCTCAGGATAAAAGGACTCTCGATACAAAAATTGCAGATCTTCTCGCTCAATTACCGGTTAGTGATATGCAGTATGCAAATAAACTGATGGGCGATATGCTTTCTCTTGGAGAGGAAGGTCTGGATAAGATTTGCAGTCAGATAATACCAGCCGGAACAGGCGATGATACTAATCCCAGGTTTGCAATTGAAACCCTTTCACGATTTCTTTCACAAAAAGGAAAAGAGAGTGACAGAGGTATGTGGGAGAAAATATGCATAGGTTTTGCTACAGGGCAAAGCGACTTCGGGGTAAAGGATTTCTTCATGAAACAACTTCAGCTTGTGGGAAGTGACCAGTCAGCTGAAGCCATGAAGATTTATCTTGAGAGCAAGGAGTTTTGCCAGCCTGCTCTTGCTGTTATTACTGGCGTTGGAGGAAAGAGTTCAGAGAAGATACTTGCAGAGGCTCTTAAAAAAAGTGATCTTCCCTGTGCTGCTGCTGTTATGAACGCTCTTGCACAAATGAACTCTGATTTAGCGGTTAATGAGTATATTAAATGGTCTTTATCAGATAATCAGGATATCAAAGCTTCAGCCTTCAATGCCATGGCGCAGAGCGGAAGTCCCTTAGCATATCCTGTGCTATCCAATGCTGCAAAAGATGTTTCTTATAGCTGGGAACAAACGGGAGCTACAGCGTCACTGGTGAAGTATGCTGGTGTAGTTGGCCGAAATGGCAATATAAAGACAATGGATAAGATCTGTAAACTTGTAATAATAAGGTGTAACGATGATTTAACGATACAGAATAAAACAGATGCACTTTCTACCTATGTTGGCTTTCATGGCATAGCTGCCATGCCATACCTTCTTAAAGCTGCTGCCCATCTTGACAAAAGATACAGGGCCGCTGCTATGCGGATGTCTCTGGCAATTCCGGGAAATGAAATCGTTAATAAATGGATCAACTATTTCCCTAAAGCTATTCCTGAAGCTAAACCCGATATTATTGCAATGCTTGGAGAAAGAGGCGATAAATTGGCCTTGTCTCTTGTAACTGCCTCATTATCAGATGAGAATTTTAATATAAGAAGAGAAGCAGCAGAAGCAGTTGCAAAGCTGGGCGGAAATCAATCAATTAATTCCCTTGTTAATTATCTGCTGGTATTCAGCACCGAAGCTGATCAGGAGGCAGCAAAATCAGCTCTCATGACAGTAACCGGCAGCGATCAGATACCGCTCCTGATTCCGGTACTGAAAGATGGCCCTCCACCGGCTCAGAAAAGCGTAATTGAGCTTCTGGCCTGGAACGGGGATAATAAATACTGTTCTGAAGTTTTGCCTTTTGCCTCATCTGATGATCGCCAATTGAAATCAGCAGCCGTAAAAGCCCTGGCAAGGCTGGCAGCACCTTCCGATCAGGCTAAATTACTGGAACTTCTTGCTGCAGAAGGAAATGCTGAGAATATTTCAGACATACAGGCTGCACTTGCTGCTGCTGCTGGCAAAATTGATGATCCGGGAAACAGATCTGCCATGATAATTGCAGCAATGGGAGGCAAAACTCAAAAAGAGAGATTGATACCTGTCCTTGCAAAAACCGGTGGCAGAGAAGCATTGGCAATAGTTTTGAAAGAGTTTGAAAACGGGAATCCTGAAATGAGAGATGTTTGTTTCAAAGCACTTACCGGCTGGGTTGATTATTCGGCCTCTTCGGCATTATTTGAGATCTGTGCATCGGGCAATCAGACATTCGAAGGGCTCGCTTTTAATGGTTATGTCAGGCAGATAAGGTCAGCCGGACTGCCTGATGAGCAGAAACTACTGCTTTACAGAAAGATTATGCCATATGCTCTTGGCGCTGACAGGAAGAACAGGCTGCTGACTGAAACAGGCAGGCTAAAAACATACCAGGCACTCTATTTTGTTGCAGGCTACCTTGATGATGCTGCAACATCTGCAGCAGCAGCCAGGGCAGCAATGACAATCGCTCTTCCTGCAGGAGATGCAACTCCAGGAATGTACGGGGATTTGGTGAAAGAGATTCTCATAAAAGCGGCCGCAAAAATAACCGGATCAGAAGTCGAATATGATAAAGAGATGATAAACAAATATTTAGCCTCTATGCCGGCTGATGAAGGATTTAAATCTATGTTTAACGGCAAGGACCTGACCGGATGGCAGGGTCTTGTTGAAAACCCTTTGGCAAGAGCTAAAATGACACTGGCAGAACTGGCAAAAAAACAGGTTGAGGCTGATAAAAAGGTACCGGAAAACTGGAGCGTGAAAGATGGATGTATCTGGTTTAACGGAAGAGGAGATAATGTATGCTCTGTAAAGGAGTATGGCGATTTTGAGATGCTGGTGGACTGGAAGATCTCGAAGGCTGGCGACAGTGGCATCTACCTCAGAGGGTCACCACAGGTTCAGATATGGGATACCTCCAGAGTACAGGTGGGAGCACAGGTGGGTTCTGGTGGTTTATACAATAACAAGAAAAATCCTTCCAAACCTCTCAAGGTTGCCGATAATCCGGTAGGGGATTGGAATACCTTCAGAATAATAATGACAGCAGAAAAAGTATCTGTATGGCTTAACGGGGAGCTGGTTGTTGATAATGTGACTATGGAGAATTACTGGGACCGTAATATTCCTATTTTCCCTAAGGGTGCGATTGAACTGCAGGCTCATGGTACTGACCTGGCATTCAGGGATATATTTGTACGAGAAATAAATTCGTTCGAATATAAACTTACACCGGAGGAGAAAGCTGAGGGCTTTGTTTCCCTCTTCAATGGTCGAGACCTTGATGGATGGGTTGGAGACAAAGTTGCCAACGCAGTTGAAAATGGAGTAATTTACACAAGAGCTGAACTCGAAAATGGTGGGAATATCTATACCGAAAAAGAGTATGCTGATTTTATTTTCCGTTTTGATTTTCTCCTTACTCCTGGTGGCAATAATGGTTTGGGTATTAGGGCCCCTCTGACTGGAAATGCTGCATACCTTGGTATGGAGCTTCAGATACTTGATAACACAACTACAGTATTTGGGAAACTGGAACCCTATCAGTTGCACGGTTCTGTATATGGTGTTATCCCGGCAAAACCGGGTTATCTTAAACCTGTCGGCGAATGGAACAGTGAGGAGGTTATTGTTAGTGGAACCAAGGTGAAAGTCATTGTGAATGGTACTGTTATTCTGGATGGTGATATTATGGAAGCCAGTAAAAACGGGACTATTGATCATGTTGACCACCCCGGACTCAAGAACAAAACCGGACATATAGGGTTCTTATACCATACCTCTGTCGTAAAATTCAGAAATATAAGAATTAAGGATCTTTCACAGTAGAAAATAGTGAATTTAGGCAAGAGAACCACCCCGGCCACGCTAGCAGCGTGGCCACCCCTCCTTTGAAAAGGAGGGGAAAGTGCTGATATTTAATTATATAACTTTCTCCTCCTCTTCAGAGGAGGAGTACCACGACCGAAGGGAGTGGGGAGGTGGTGTTAACCTTAAAAACAAATACTTTATAACAATGAAAATAATCATAGCAATCTCAGTTACAATAATTATACTGTCTGCCTGTTTTCAGGTAGAACCGCCTGAACCATTTGGTCCTGTTCCATCTGAAAGACAGCTTGCATGGCATGAACTTGAATATTATATGTTCGTCCATTTTACTGTTAACACTTTCACAGATAAAGAGTGGGGGTACGGCGATGAAGAGGAATCTGTTTTTAATCCGACGCAAATGGATTGCATGCAGTGGGCAAAGACAGCAAAAGATGCCGGAATGAAGGGCATTATAATTACGGCAAAGCATCATGATGGTTTCTGCCTGTGGCCCTCCAAATTCACTGATCATTCCGTTAAAAACTCAGTCTGGCAAGATGGGAAAGGTGATGTTCTGGGAGAACTGCGTCAGGCATGTGATGAATATGGTCTTAAGTTCGGGGTATATCTTTCGCCCTGGGATCGTAACAGTGCGATTTATGGTACTCCTGAATATCTGACATATTACAGGAATCAACTAAATGAGCTGCTCACAAATTATGGAACTGTTTTCGAAGTATGGTTCGACGGCGCCAACGGAGGAGATGGTTACTATGGAGGAGCAAGAGAAACGAGAAGAATTGATAACAAGACTTATTACGACTGGTCAAATACACATAAGATAGTCAGGGAGTTACAACCTTCTGCTGTGATGTTCAGCGATGCGGGTCCTGATGTCCGCTGGGTTGGAAACGAACGGGGAATGGGAAGCCTTACCAACTGGTCTCTGCTTTTTAAAGATGAAATGTATCCGGGAGGCAATTTTGCCAGGATACTCGGAGAGGGGCATGAGAATGGTAAGTACTGGGTTCCTGCTGAGGTGGATGTTTCAATACGAAGGGGATGGTTTTACCATCAGACACAGGATTCGCTTGTTCGATCTCCTGAGAATCTTTTGGATCTGTATTACTCATCAGTTGGCCGGAATAGTAATCTCCTTCTGAATGTTCCTCCTGACAGAAGAGGTCTTTTGCATGAGAATGATGTAAAATCGCTGCTGGCTTTTAATGAGTTGCTTAAAAAAGAATTTGAAACCGACCTGGCTAAAGGCAAAAGAGTTTTTGTTTCAGCCAGCAGGGGAAGAGGTTATAATGGCTCAAAGGTTAATGATGGTAAAGCAGACACCTACTGGGCAACTGACGATTCAGAGACAACAGGGGATGTTATTATTGACCTAGGGTCAGAAACGGAAATTAACAGGATTACAATTCAGGAATATATTAATCTGGGTCAGAGAGTTCAGGAATTCAGTATTTTTGCTTTTATCAACGGTGACTGGGAATTCCTTATCGATGGAACAACGATAGGTCATAAGGTGATCAGGAAATTTCCTGTTGTAAACACCACAAAAATTAAACTCTCGATTAATAAATCAAAAGCGTGTCCTCTTATCTCGAATATAGAATTATACAGATCCCCGGGGGAATGATGGGGAGAATGGGAGAAAAGAGACGCCATGCCTGGCGGCTTTATGGCGGTAAAAGAAATTATCAAATTCTAAAGTAAATTTATGAAAGCAGCAACAATAAGAGAATACGGGAAGATAGTAATGGAAGAGGCTCCAAAACCCGGACTTCCTGATACTAATGTGATGGTCAGAGTCAGGTATACAAGCATTTGCGGATCGGACCAGCATATATTCAAGGGAGAGTTTCACCCGCGGACACAATTACCGCTTATTCCGGGACATGAGTTTGCAGGTGTGATTGAAAAGGTTGGGAAAGATGTCAGGAATTATTCCGTCGGGGAAAAGGTAACGGTTGATCCGATAATCTGGTGCGGAACATGTGCTGCATGCAAAGAAGGGCACTATCCGGCATGTACTTCCCTGAAACTTATCGGGATAGATTTGAATGGAGGATTTGCTGAGTATGTTTCTGCCCCTGCCCATATGCTATTTAAGATCCCCGATCATATCCCTGACGAGCATGCGGCTCTTGTTGAAATACTTTCGATCGGATTTCATGCTTCCGCCAGGGCAGGCCTGGGAAAAACCGATGATATCCTTATCGTGGGTTCAGGTAAAGTAGGACAATCAATCATGCATGCTGCAAGGACCATTACCAATGGGAAAATAATATTGGCTGATATTCTGGATGAGAGACTCTCAATAGCAAAATCTGCTTTCCCCGACATTCATACAATTAATATTATGGCTATTGATCCGATTATTGCTGTAAACGAAATAACAGGGGGCAGGGGAGTGGATATTGCATTTGAGGCTGTCGGACATGAAGTAAATATTGAAGGAAGGTTTAATCCGGTCAGAACTTGTATTAACTCAATAAAGGGGGGAGGAATAGTCTGTGTTCTTGGATTGTCTGACCATCCTTCAGAAATTCTGATGAAGGAACTTATCTGGAAAGAGGCCAGAATTATTGCATCCCGTGTAAGTCATGGTGAATTTTCGAAAGCTATTGATGCCCTTGATAAGGGGACTCTCAATCCTGAAAAAATGATTACCGGAATTTTAGATCTCGGGGATGCTCAGAAAGGATTCGAAATACTAATAAAAGAGCCGGGGAAGCACCTCAAAATATTACTTAAAGTTTAATATTTCTATTTTTCAGTTTTATTATGTAAAGAACTGTCACAGAGCTACACAGAGTCCTCCTTCGCTGAAGCTTCGGAGGATAACAAAGGCACAGAGAGACACGGAGGAATAGGAATTTCATTCCAGCTTGAACATCCTGGCGATTTTAACTGCAGCTGCAATCCGTTTGGTGAGTGTATCCCAGGATTTCTTCTGGATAAGTTCCTTTGTTATGAGATTTGAACCTATTCCAACACATGTAACTCCGGCATTAAACCAGTCTCTCAGGTTATCCAGCGTTGGTTCAACCCCACCGGTCGGCATTATGCTTGTCCATGGACAGGGCCCTTTTATAGCCTTAACAAAATCAGGCCCGCCGAGAGAAAATCCCGGGAATATCTTTACGATTTCAGCTCCAAGCTCTTCAGCATAGTTTATTTCTGACATTGAACCGCAACCTGGTGTCCAGAGTATTTTTCGCCGGTTACAGACTTTAGCCATTTCAGGATTAAGTATGGGAGAGACAATAAAATTTGCTCCCATCTGAATGTAAAGAGAGGCAGTACCCGCATCTACTATTGATCCTGCGCCCATAGCCAAACCAGGAACTTCCTTCTCTGCCCATTTATTCAGTTCGCTGAATAGCTCATGGGCATAGTCACCCCTGTTTGTGAACTCAAAAACTTTTATTCCGCCGTCGGTACAGGCTTTTATAACTTTCCTGCAAACCTCTGCATCTTTATGATAGAATATTGGGACAATTCCTGCTTCCCGCATCTTAAGAACAACATCTATTCTCGTAAAACGTGCCATGTTTTTATGTTTAATAGACAAATGTATTTAAAAATTGTGAAATTTCAGAGTCCGGTTTAAATTTATAAAATGTTGCAAGGTGCATGGTGTATAGCAATATTTTCTTCATCCGGCACCCTGTACCCCGGATCAAGCAACAATTATTGTATTCCCTTCAACTTTTTACTTTTGTCTTTTTACTTTCGTCTTTTATCTTCAGATATACTTATCTTAGCAACTCAAACTCTCATAATGGCGCTAAACTACATCTGGATTGCTTTTTTCGTAGTAGGTTTCCTAGTAGCTCTCTTTCAATTGATATTCGCCGGGAATACACAGATATTCAATGATCTGGTGAATTCTATTTTTTCAAATGCCAGGACAGGATTTGAAATCTCACTTGGTCTGACCGGTGTATTGACGTTGTGGCTGGGATTAATGAAAGTAGGGGAGAAAGGAGGTATGGTTGCTATCCTGGGCAGACTTTTCGGACCGCTTTTTCTTAAGCTTTTTCCTGAATTGCCTAAGGGCCATCCTGCCTACGGATCTATCATAATGAATATTTCAGCAAATATGCTGGGTCTTGATAACGCCGCCACTCCAATGGGACTAAAGGCGATGAAGGAGATGCAGGAGGTTAATCCAAATAAGGACACCGCTTCCAATGCCCAGATAATGTTCCTTGTCCTTAATGCTTCCGGTTTGACTATAATACCTGTCAGTGTAATTGTTTACAGGACACAATTAGGTGCAGTCAATCCGGCAGATATTTTTATTCCTATACTGATCGCCACCTTCTTTGCGACTATGGTCGGATTAATAAGTGTAGCTGTTATGCAGAAAATAAGTCTGTTGGATACGGTAGTTCTTGCTTACCTGGGAGGTCTTACAGCAATTGTTACGGGTATAATCATCTATTTTAGCACCCTGCCAAAAGAACAGATTACTACGATTTCAACCTTCGCTGCAAATTTCTTTCTTCTGACAATTATACTGCTTTTTATTCTGCTCGCCCTGGTAAAAAAGGTTAATGTTTATGATGCATTTATAGAGGGAGCAAAGGAGGGCTTCACCATTGCAATAAAAATAATACCATTCCTCGTCGCGATTCTTGTGGCTATTGGAATATTCAGGGCTTCAGGGGCCATGGATTTTATTATTAAAGGTATAGCACATTTCTTTGCCTGGATTGGGGTCGACACCCAGTTTACCGGAGCTCTTCCCGTTGCATTTATGAAACCTTTAAGTGGAAGCGGTGCCAGGGGTCTGATGATAGATGCCATGACAACTCATGGAGCAGACTCTTTTATCGGACGACTATCATGTACATTGCAGGGTGCTACTGACACCACTTTTTATATAATAGCTGTCTATTTCGGATCTGTCGGAATAAAAAACACAAGGTATGCTGTAGGTTGCGGATTACTGGCTGATCTGGCAGGGGTAATTGCTGCAATATTGGTAGCCTATCTATTCTTTACATAAACCAGTCCAATGAGCATTTTATTAACTTCTTCACTTGTAATTGGAAGCATATTTGCGATAATTTTCTTAACCTCAAAATTAAAACTCAGAGCTTTTATAGCACTGTTCCTGGTTTCCGTTTTTCTGGCATTCACTACTCTTCCTGCTCATACGGTTGTAAGTACAATAAAGGAGGGTTTTGGCAACACGATGGCCTCAATAGGCTTGTTAATAATTCTGGGTACTATTATTGGCATTACTCTTGACAAAACCGGGGCAACTCTTAGTATTGCCAGGTATATACTTTCCAAAACCGGAGAAGGCAGAAGCGCCCAGGCATTAGGTATAACAGGTTTCATAACGGGGATACCAATATTCTGCGATTCCGGCTTTATTATCTTAAGCGGATTAGCAAAATCATTGAGCGCAAAATCTAAACTGGCTATGCCGTTTATGGCAACAGTACTTGCGAGCTCCCTCTATTCTGTTCACTGCCTTATCCCGCCACATCCGGGAGCTCTTGCAGCAGCGGGGATTTTTGATGTAAATATCGGTTACCTGATAGTTATTGGTACAATCTTCGCTGTCCCGGGTGCGCTGTCTGCCTTTTTCTGGAGCAAATGGATGACAAAAGATAAAAACTATCCTCCGGCTAAGGATGTTGAGGTCGACAAAAAATTTACCCATGAAAATCTGCCATCACCTTTTCTTTCATTCCTCCCAATAGTTGTTCCCCTCCTGCTCATAACTTTCAAATCATTGATCGTTCTGTTTGACAAAGGTGGACAAAGCCTGATCTCAAAAATATTTTATTTCCCGGGCGAACCAATATTTGCTTTATCGATTGGCGCTTTCCTGGCTCTGCTTTTAATTAAGGATAAGGCAATTTCTTCACTGAATCTTATTTTTACGGAAGCAGTTGAAAAAGCCGGCCCCATTCTTATTGTTACTGCAGCCGGAGGGATGTTTGGAATGGTGATAAAAGCGACAGGAACAGGCGAGGCATTGGGTAAGCTTCTTACCGGCACCAGCCTCGGCCTTGTCGTGCCATTCCTGATTGCTGCCATAATGAAAACAGCACAGGGTTCATCAACTGTTGCAATTATCACATCAGCCTCTTTTGTTGCACCAATGCTTTCAATGCTTGGTCTGGATACAGAGTGGGGGAGGCTGCTTGCAATGCTTTCGATGGGTGCAGGTTCCATGATGGTTTCGCATGCGAATGATTCATATTTCTGGGTCGTCTCAAATTTCTCGGAAATAGATGCCGGAACTAATCTTAGAGTATATTCATCCTCTACCTTTGTGATGGCAGCAGCTGTATTTGCATGTGTATGGATTACAGCCATTTTTGTTTTATAGTTAGTGATGTAATTAAATTACAAAAAGTATAATTAATAATAAACCGACACATTTATGAATGCAAAAAACCCCAGATTCTTTTACCACTCTTTAATCCTGATAATTACCCTGTTTTTGGTATTTGGATGTTCAGGCAATAAAAGGATAGTAACAATATCAGCGGATCAGGAAAATCCTAAGATCCGGTTTGCTGTTGAAGAGGTAAAAGCGGCTCTTGGTGATAAAGGCCTTCGGATCAGAATAGATGAAAGTCAGGATGCCGATGTTGTCTTTTCCATTGTTTCTCAGACTTCGGACCTGAAAGCTGAAGGATTCAGCATAAAAAAAGAGTCAAAAAAAATAGATATCATTGGTGCCGACGATGCCGGAGCCATGTATGGGGGCCTTGAATTGGCAGAACAAATCAGGCTGTTTGGCTTGGAGGGAATTCAGGAAACTTTACAGAATCCATACATGGAACGCCGAGGTACGAAGTTTAATATTCCCCTCGATGTGCGCACACCAAGTTACAGTGATCCATCCGATGCTGCCCAGAAGAATATTGGCGAAATGTGGAACTTCGATTTCTGGAAAGAGTATATCGACAACCTGGCCAGGTACAGGTATAACTACATATCGTTGTGGAACCTCCATCCGTTTCCCTCAATGGTGAAGGTTCCTGATTACCCTGATATAGCCCTGGATGATGTTCAACGTTCAACAGTTGAATGGGAAGAGAACTATAATACAAACGGAATAGGGTTTGACTCTCCGGAAATACTTTCTAACCCGGAGATTGTAAGGAAAATTTCAATTGATGAAAAAATTGAGTTTTGGAAAAAAGTAATGAAATATGCTCAAGACCGGAATATCGGCTTTTATGTCATTACCTGGAACATCTTTGTAAACGGAACAGAGGGTAAATATGGGATCACTGATAAAATTGACAATCAGATAACACGCGACTATTTCAGAAAGAGTGTGAAACAAATGTTTATTACCTATCCCGATCTGGCAGGAATTGGTTTGACAACCGGCGAGAATATGGCCGGATCAAATAATGAGGAAAAAGAAGATTGGGCTTATCAAACCTATGCACAGGGAGTTCTGGATGCTGCTGCCGAAATGACTGATCGTAAGATTACATTTATCCACCGTCAGCACCAGACAGGTGCCCGGGAAATAGCTGACAAATTCAGGCTGCTGATTGATAACAAAAACATTGAATTTCTTTTCAGTTTTAAATATGCGCAGGCACATGTTTTAAGTTCCGTGAAACAACCATTCCATGTTAACTTTGTGAAAGAGATTGCAGGTATGAAAACCCTCTGGACACTCAGAAATGATGATAATTATTATTTCCGTTGGGGTGCTCCCGGTTTTGTGCGGGAATTTATTCAGAATATCCCTTATGAAGTCTCACGCGGTTTTTATTATGGCTCCGACCAGTGGATATGGGGACGCGAATTTCTGATGAAGGAGTCTGAAGAGCCGCGACAGATTGAGATTGTAAAACACTGGTACCACTGGATGATGTGGGGTCGTTTGGGTTATAACCCTGAAATGTCGGATGAAAGGTTTGCTCAGATTTTGCAGAATCATTTTCCTGAAGTTGATGGAGGAAAGCTTTTCACAGCCTGGCAGGAAGCATCCATGATTTATCCTTTGACAACAGGATTCCACTGGGGACCACTCGATTTTCAATGGTATATCGAGGCAGGTAAAAGTCGACCCGGGTATGCGCAAAATGAAACAGGTTTTCACGATGTGAACCGGTTTATCAACCTGCCTCCTCACCCCGAATCAGGATTTCAGTCTATTCCTGATTATGTGAAAATGATTCTGACAAAGGAAACTTCGGATCTGGTGAGTCCTTTCGAAGTTGCTGAGAAATTAAACTCCGCTTCCAGTAAAGCTCTGGAAATAATTGAAACATTGGACCCGATAAATGACAAGGAGTTGAAAATTACTTTAAATGATATAAGGACAATGGCTTTTTTGGGTATGTACTATAGCTCCAAAATAGCCGGCTCAACCAATATAGCTCTTTTCAGGGCGACAAAAGATGAAAAGTATCAGGGAGAGGCAATTGTGCAACTGAAAAAGGCATTGGAATATTGGGAAAATTATACCGATACGGCATTAAGACAAAACATTAACCCACTTTGGACAAATCGGGTGGGATATGTCGATTGGATAAAAATAACAGGATGGGTAGAGCATGATATTGAAATTGCAGAAACAGCTGTTAAGTAAAATACGATTTCAGATTATATGGTAACTATTTCGAATAACAGGTCAATTGCAGAACAAATCTTTATGGCAGGGGTTGAAAGTGTTATTCCTGCCGGGCTTATAACCAATGTGCTGATTTTGAAGGACAATATCCTCCTTATTGGTGACCTCAGTTTTTCACTGGAATTGATTGATAATATTTATGTTATAGGTGCAGGAAAAGCATCCGCAATTATGGCGGCAGAGGTTGAGAAAATTCTGGGTAAACTGGTTAGCGGAGGTCATATTGCAGTTAAACATGGTCATTCCACTAAATTGAAATATATTAAAGTTACTGAAGCAGGTCATCCAGTACCGGATTTGAACAGTTTTAAAGCGACAGAGGCAATTCTTGAAATTGCCGGGAGAGCTGAAAAAGATGACCTGGTTATTTGTCTGCTGTCGGGAGGAGGTTCAGCGCTCCTTTCTGATTTCCCTGTAGGTTCCTCTCCTGAAGAGATGATGGCTCTTAATGATCTGCTTGTTAATAGCGGGGCAACCATACGAGAGATTAATGCGGTACGGAAACATTTATCAATTGTCAAGGGTGGCAATCTGGCCAGAAGAATATTCCCGGCTACACTTGTAAGCCTCATATTATCTGATGTTCCCGGTAATCCATTGGATGTAATAGCATCAGGTCCAACTTCACCTGACCCGACAACTTTTCAGCAGGCTATTACTGTTATTGAACAATTTGATCTTGAAGAGTCGGTTCCTGCGGAATTATTTAAATATCTGAGAGATGGAGCAGCCGGATTAATACAGGAAACACCAAAGCCAGATGATGCAGCATTCAGTAATACCCATAACCTTTTAATTGGCACAAACAGTATAGCGCTCGAGGCAGCCAAACTGAAAGCATTGGAGTTTAATATCAACCCGGTAATAATAGATGATCAATTGCAGGGTGATGTAATATCAGTAGCTGAATATATTGTTCAAACAGCACTGAAATTTAAAGATGATCCAAATGAGGTTAAACCGGTGTGCCTGTTATTCGGAGGAGAGACCACAGTTGTTATGACCGGGAATGGCCTGGGTGGAAGAAACCAGCACCTTGCTATGCTATGTGCAACATTGCTTCAAAACCAGCCGGATATTACAATTCTCTCGGCAGGAACTGATGGCACTGATGGACCCACAGATGCAACAGGAGCTGTTGTAGATTCGGATACGCTCTCCATTGCTAAGTCTAAAAACGTTGATATCCAAAAATATATTGATGATTTTGATTCATACCGTTTCTTCAAAAAAGTTGGTGGTCAGATAATTACCGGCCCTACAATGACCAATGTAATGGATATTATCGTGGTAATTGTGGTGTAATAACGGCGTTAAGGCATAACGGTATTACGGTACAAAGGTTAAATGGCGAAAGAAAGGAATCAGTTTTTTTAATATATTCATCTCTGCAAAAATAAATAAATCAATAAATGGAAAGCTATGAAATTAAAAGTATTAGTTCTGTTAATCAGTTTAGCATTGATCTCAGTTAGTTGTAATAACAAAAAAAACCGTAGAAACCATGAAGGATTCTGAAAAATTTACCAGTGCACCATCAGTTGATTCCAAAATGATGATAGTTGCAAAATTGTCTGTGAAACCTGAAAAGTCTCTGGATTTTATTGAATCTGCCAGGGAAATGATTGAGAAGTCGAATACTGAGAGTGGTTGCAGTTTCTACCAGCTTTACCAGGATCCTTATGATAATTCCAAATTCGTTTTTGTTGAGGAATACAAAAATCAGGTTGCCGTTGATGCACATTTTGCAGCTGATTATTTTGTAGCATTTGGTCCTAAAATAGGCGATATGCTTGTTGGTGCGCCGGAGATCAAAATAGTTACCGTTGCCAAAGAAGTTATTCAATAACGTGTGGGCTTTCAATGACTTTGCGCTCTCTGTGTTTAATGGATTTCAACATATTAAACACATCCTACTTAAAGATTAATAACCTGAAAACCATTTAAATGAAAAAGATTTCATTTCTATTACTATTAGTTCCTCTTATACTCTCAGGTTGCATAACAGGTGAAAAGGAAAGAGAGATACGGCAGCTCCGGAAAAGAGCTGAAAGGGTTACCATTATCAGGGATACTTATGGTGTGCCTCATATCTATGGAAAAACTGATGCTGATGTGGTGTTTGGTCTGTTGTATGCTCAATGCGAGGATGACTTTAACAGGGTGGAGGTCAATTATATCAATTCCATGGGACGTATGGCCGAGGTTGTTGGTGAGTCAATGATCTTTACCGATCTACGAATGAAGTTATACATCGATCCGGAGGAGGTAAAAAAGGAATATGAGATGAGTCCTCCGTGGCTTAAAAAGTTGATGGGTGCCTTTGCAGATGGTATTAATTATTACCTCTTTACACATCCGGATGTAAAGCCTAAACTGATTAATAAGTTCGAACCCTGGATGGCACTTACCTTCAGCGAAGGGAGTATCGGTGGCGATATCGAACAGATATCGGTAAGGCAGTTAGGCGCTTTTTATGGAAAAACCCCTGAATTGGCTGCTGTTTCAGAACAGACCGATGGTGAAAATGAACTTCGCGGATCAAATGGTTTCGCAATAGCCCCTTCATTAAGTGCCAATGGGAATGCGCTGCTGCTTATCAACCCGCATACCTCACTCTTTTTCCGAACAGAAGTACATATGGTAAGCGAAGAGGGATTGAATGCCTATGGAGCTGTTACCTGGGGTCAGTTCTTTATTTACCAGGGATTTAATAGAAATTGTGGCTGGATGCATACTTCAAGCCGTGCTGATGTTATAGATTATTACCTTGAAACGGTTGAGGAAAAGGGTGGGAAATTTTTTTACAGATATGGAGATAAATTGAGGCCTTTTTCGGAAAAGAAGATTTCTCTTGCTTATCTTGATGGTGATACTATTTCTCAAATGGAAGTGACTGTTTATTCCAGCCATCATGGTCCGGTAATCAGGGAAGAGGATGGAAAGTGGGTTTCAATAAGACTTATGGTTGAACATGAGAAGGCACTTTCCCAATCGTATTTGCGGACCAAAGCAAATAATTATGAGGAATTCAGCCGGGTGATGGACATAAGGACAAATTCATCAAATAATACTGTTTATGCCGATTCGCGTGGAAACATTGCTTATTGGCATGGCAATTTCATGCCTGAAAGAAGCACGGCATTCGACTGGTCAAAGCCCGTTGATGGCGCCAATCCTGAAACAGAATGGAAAGGGTTGCATGAAGTAAAGGATATGATCCATATACTAAATCCGGAAAACGGATGGATCCAGAATTGTAATTCAACCCCCTTCACTGCTTCGGGAGAATTCAGTCCCAGGAGAGAGGGATTCCCTGTATACGAAGCCCCTGATGCTGAAAATGCAAGAGGATTACATGCAGTTATGTTACTGAAAGGTCAAAAAGATTTTACACTTGAAAAACTCCTGGCAGCAGCATACGATCCATACCTTACAGCTTTTACTGATATGATTCCTGCACTGGTGAAGGCATATGATAATAATTTCCGAAAAGAGCCAAAGATCAGAAGAATGCTTGCTGAACCAATTGACTCTCTCCGGGTATGGGATATGAAGTTTTCGCTTAACTCAGTTTCCACATCGCTTGCAATATACTGGGGAGAAGAAGTTACATCCAGGGCAAGACAAGCTGACCCTGGATCATCAAAATCGGTTTTCGATTATATAGCAACTGAGGTGCCTGACAATATTCTTCTGGAAGCTCTTACGAAGGCTGTTACCAGGTTAACAGATGATTTCGGAAAATGGAAGACACCATGGGGCGAGATCAACAGGTATCAGAGGATTAACGGGGATATTGTCCAGCAATTTGATGATTCAAAACCAAGTCTTCCGGTTTATTTTGTATCGTCACGATGGGGTTCTCTTGCCTCATTTGTCAGCCGGACATACCCGGGTACCAAAAAAATGTATGGTACCAATGGTAACAGCTTCGTGGCGGTTGTTGAATTCGGCGACAGCATTAAAGCTAAGAGCATTCTCGCCGGAGGTCTCAGTGGAGATCCTGAATCTCCTCATTTTGATGACCAGGCACTTATGTATACAAAGGGAGTATTTAAAGATGTGCTGTTCTACAGGGAAGATGTGGATAAAAAAATAGAGAGACAATATATTCCGGGTAAGTAACGATTTCCGGGTTTTGCTATATTTGTTTGAAACTGTTACAGAAATATTGATACCCGATTACCAAAATAAACAGAATGACTGACAGGATTTACAGGATTGCTATTGCAGGATGCAGCAAAGTTGCACATCTGCATGCAAAGGCTGTTCAGAATATCCCGGGTACCTCTCTTGTTGGAGTCTGGAGCAGAACAAGTCAGACCGCAGCAGATTTTGCTTTAAAATATGATGCGAAGGCTTATCCGGATGTTAAGGGGATGGTGATGGAAAACTCGGTCGACCTGGTGATCGTCTGCACTGCCCATCCATACCATATACAACCAGCCATTGAGGCTGCTATCGCAGGAGCTAATGTGTTGGTTGAAAAGCCTTTGGCTTCTGACCTTAAGGATTGTGACGACATTATTAATATATGTCATGCGAATAATGTAAGGCTTGGAGTTATAAGTCAGCGCAGGTGGTACGAACCGGTGAAAAGAGTAAAGGAGGCTATTGTCACGGGTAAGATAGGCAAGCCCGTATTAGCTACGGTGACAATGCTGGGATGGCGCGATAAAGCTTACTATGATTCCGATAAATGGAGGGGTTCATGGCTGACGGAAGGTGGGGGAGTGCTTGTTAACCAGGCACCGCATCAGCTTGATATTCTTATGTGGTTTATGGGGGAGATAGACGAATTATATGGTATCTGGAGAAATCTCAATCATCCATATATCGAGGTAGATGACACTGCTGCTGCTATAATAAAATTCAAAAGCGGAGCTATCGGAAATATCCTTGTCAGTAATTCCCAAAAACCGGGCATTTATGGTAAAATACATGTCCATGGTGAGAATGGTGCATCAGTAGGTGTTCAGACCGATGGTGGTGCAATGTTCATTGCCGGCAGAACCGGGGTAGCCGAACCCCCTGTAAATGATCTGTGGACAATTCCTGGCGAAGAAAATATGCTCAAAGAATGGATTGATAAGGATACTATAACCTTTAATAATTGCGACCCGACAATAAGTTATATTCAATACCAGATCGAAGATTTCATTAATGCTCTGAGGAATAATACAGAACCTTCTGTTAACGGGCTGGATGGCAGAAGAACTGTTGAACTGTTTACGGCCATTTATCGTTCAACACGCGACAACACACCTGTTAAATTTCCGCTTAAAACTGAACCAAAAAGATAAGATATGTCAGCACCCTATATTCTCTTCATAGTCCTGGTCGGGGTAACCATGCTTCTGCTAATGGTACTTAAATTCAGACTCAGTGCATTTATCTCCCTTTTGATAACATCCATGATAGTTGGAATACTGGCAGGGATGCCTCTTTCTGAAATTTCGACCAGTATTCAGAATGGTATGGGAGGGACACTGGGCTTCGTGGCAACTGTTGTCGGTCTTGGAGCAATTTTTGGTCAGATGCTGGAAAGCTCAGGAGGTGCCAAATCACTGGCTAATTATCTTCTAAGGAAGTTTGGCAAGAGCAGGGCATCCTGGGCTTTGATGCTGACCGGTTTTATTGTTGGTATTCCGGTATTTCTTGATGTGGGCCTGATTATACTGATCCCAATTGTTTATGCATTGACAAGAGATACCAAACACTCAATTCTCTACTACGCCATTCCACTGCTTGCCGGTCTCGCCGTTACACATGCGATGGTCCCTCCGACACCGGGTCCAATGGCAGTTGCAGAAATACTGAATGTTGACCTGGGATGGGTTATCCTGTTTGGCATAATTATCGGATTACCAACAGTAATTATTGCAGGTCCGTTTTTCGGGCGCTTTATATCTAAAAAGATCTATATTGCCGCTCCTCCTGAACTGGTTGAAACAGATCCTGAATCAATGGAATCCCCTCAGAAACTTCCCTCTTTTGGAGTTATTGCTGTTATAATCTCAACCCCTCTGTTCCTTATCCTGATGAGTACATTCACCGGAGTAGGAATAAAAAGTGGAGCTCTTGAAAAAAATTTAATTACTGAAATTGTTGCCTTCATTGGTCATCCCTTTTCAGCGCTTATCATAGCAACATTGATGTCAATACTTTTATGTCGAAAACAGAAGATGTCAAGTCAGAAAATTCTGGACCTCAGTACAAAAGCTCTTGGCCCGGCCGGGATCATTATACTTGTTACGGGTGCGGGCGGCGTATTGAAACAGATACTTGTTGATAGCGGAATAGGAACAATACTTGCTGAATCAATAGCGCAATCATCGATACCTCTCATTCTGCTTGCATGGACACTTTCAGCAGTTGTACGTATAACTCAGGGTTCAGCTACGGTTGCCATGATAACAGCCGCAGGAATCATGGCCCCGATACTGCCCGTATTTAACCTGAATCAACCAAATATTGCCTTAATAGTTATTGCAATAGCCTCGGGCGCCACGATACTTTCCCATGTAAATGACAGTGGATTCTGGATAGTCAGTAAATATCTCGGGATGAATGAAAAGCAAACTCTTCAGTCATGGACCGTAATGGAGACAATAATTGCAGTATGCGGATTGCTATTTGCTCTTTTGCTCAGTCTCTTTATATAGATTATCTTTGAAATATCGTCAATTTAAATTGTTTCATATTAAGAAATAAAATATTTTATTCCATGATTAAACTTATACGGTTTATAGGATTAACCTTGATTGTTATTCTTATCTGCTTGCTTACATGTTGCAATTCAGCAAAAAGGAATTCAATTCCTGCTGAAACTGATAATATTAAAATTAACAGTGAATTAAAATCAGAACTGAAAGCTGGTTTTTCTGTTATTCCCATCACCCCCGAAATTCCTGACAGGTGGACCGATGTTAACAACGATGCTGAATACAATCCTAAAGATGGTGATACATATACAGATGGCAACGGGAATGGTATTTTTGATCCTGTATGGATAGCCGGATTTGGTAATCGGAGGGCTGCAAACGGCATACACGATGATCTTTGGGCCAGAACGATGGTAATAGATGACGGCCGGACAAGGCTTGCAATTGTATCCCTTGATGTTATCGGGTTCATGAACAATTGTGTGAATGATGTCAGAAATATCATTTCACAGGAGGCTGGTATTACCTACCTGATAATTACTTCAACACATTCTCATGAAGGACCTGACTTGCTGGGTTTATGGGGCAAAAGTTTCACGAAGAGCGGAGTAAATAAGGAATATCTGGCGTATGTTAAGTTGCAGGTTGCGAAATCTGTTGAAGCAGCAGTGAAAAATTTACGCCCGGTATATCTGACTCTCTCCGAAGACTTGACAGGTGGAATACCTTTAGTGACGGATACAAGGAAACCTGATGTTTTTGATTCCGGTTTACGAATTATAAGGGCCGTTGACATTAAAGAAGGAACAACTCTCGGGACATTCAGCACCTGGGGTAACCACCCTGAAACCTTGTGGGGCAAAAATTTGATGATTACGTCTGATTTTCCACATTACTTTCGCGAAGGGGTTGAAAAAGGGATAAGCAATGGTGATAGTCTTGTGTTACCGGGAACGGGAGGGATTGCGGTTTATTTGAGTGGTGCGATCGGAGGTCTGATGACAACATCTCCTGAAGTGGGTATTAAGGACCCATTTACCGGTGAGGAGTTTAAAAAACCAACCTTCGACAAAGCTCAGGCACTGGGAAGGCAACTTGCTATTGTTGCCTTGAACTCAATGCTAAATCCTGTTGAAAGAATCGACTCTGCTTCCATTTCATTGGTAGCCAGGTCAGTAAAACTGTCTCTTGATAACAGGTTATTCAAGATTGGCAAAATACTGGGAGTACTTGACAGAGGGAAAACAGGCATTAAAAGTCTCTGGACTGAAGTCGCGGTGTTCAGAATCGGACCTCTCTCCTTTGTGACCTTCCCTGGAGAGGTATACCCCGAAATAGTCAATGGTGGTGTGATGGCCCCTGAAGGAAATGATTTCTCTGCAGATCCGGTCGAAGTTCCTTCTGTAAGGGAGATGATGCCAGGAAAATTCAATTTTGTTTTAGGTCTGGCTAACGATGAGATAGGATATATTATACCAAAAAGTGAATGGGATAAGAAAGCACCATTTACATTCGGCAGAAAAAGCGCTCCATATGGTGAAGAGAATTCAGTCGGACCTGAGACTGCACCTTTATTGCATATGAATATTAAGGAGATGCTTCTTGAGCTCAAATAGAAAATTTCTTGTAATTTTAAATTTCTGAAAGCGGGTTTTTTATTATTGGATCGTTCATCATGAAAAAAATATATTCTATTTGGTTTTTATTATTTAGCCTGTACCCTCTTCTGGCACAGGAGGGCGCTCCACTTCTTACTAATTTCAAGGAGAGCAACGATATTGAAAATCAGAACTGGGCAATATGTCAGGATGTCAAACATGTAATGCTTTTTGCCAACAGAAAGGGTATTTTGTCTTTTGATGGGAAGGACTGGCTTTCTATCAGGATACATACAATTCCATTTTCGATGCGGGCTAATCCAAATGATGGAAAGATATATATTGGAGGGGAAAATAGTTACGGATTCCTTGAGAAGGATCAGATGGGCATTTATTCGTATAAAGAATTATATGGCGACTCCTCCGGTATAGGAGTAATTACAAAGATTATTTTTAGAGACTCACTGGTCTGGTTTTATGGAGAACAATCAATAAGCAGGTACAATATCCGGGATGAAAAGGTTGAACTCAGGTTATACCCTAAAGCGGACAATGAAACCTTCACCGGAATGTTTGTCACACCAAAAAATGTCTTTATTAATGTGATGAATAAGGGTTTATACAGACTGGACAGTGATACTCTTTTTCCTATTGTAACGGGTTATTTGACTGAAAATGCAGATATATTATTCTCTCTTCCGTACGATGACAACAGGGTTCTTGTAGGTTTGAGTAATGGGAATATATCGCTTTTCGATGGTATTAAATACTATAATTATAATATTAATGACGAAGGTTATTTAAAAGATAATATTTTGTCGGAAGGTGTTGACATAGGTGACAGTTTATATGCATTTTCAACCCTGGATGGTGGGGCACTTGTTGTGGATAAAAAAGGTGGAAAGATCAGGTTCACAATAAATAACCAGAACGAATTGCCTGATGATGAGATTTTTGCCCTGGGTCTGGATGGAGGTGGCGGATTATGGCTTTCTCATCAGTATGGACTTACAAGAGCTGATCTTAACCTCCCAATTAGAAATTTCAGCATTTATCCGGGATTGAAAGGAAATCTCACTAACTCATTATGGCACAATAATGAACTATATGTTGCTACCAGTGAAGGAGTGTTTTACCTGGCAGAGGTTAAAAACTATTCCGAAGTACAGATTCTTATCAAAAATGAAGATGGAATTTCTGAATCTCAATCAGCCCCACAGCAAGTAACACCTCAGGAGCAACAGGGTAGCCGCAAAAATATTTTTACCAGGATATTTGGCAGGAAAATAGAAAAGGAAGGTAATGTTGCAACGAAGGCAAAAACTGAGTCAGGAAATGTTCAATCATCAAAGCCCCCGGCAGTTCAATATACCAGAAAAACAGTAAACAAACTTAAATCGATAAATTATATTTTCAAAAAGGTTGAGGGGCTGAATGAAAAATGCCGTCAGCTGGTCTCTACCGGAAATGGTATACTCGCAGGTACGACTAAGGGTCTCTATATTATTAATAATCAAAAAGCTGTACTGATGGCTGATAACCGTTATATTAATCATATCAGCTGGCAGCCTTATGATGAAAATTATTGGATCGCTTCGGGAGATGGATACTTTTCAGTTAAATATCAAAAGGGTAAATGGCTTACAGAAATTACTGATCCGCAATTTTCAAGTCCTGTCTATTCAATTGTTAAGGCAGATGATAAAACTTTATGGATAGGAACAGATAACTCGGCCCTCTGGACAGATTTAAGCAGTGGAACAGATCTGATTAAGTATACAACAGTAACGATAGACAATGATTTTCCACAGCGGTATATTCTGAGTTACGCGAATGATTCCCTGTTTCTCTCCACAGAATCAGGAATCTATTATTATGATAAGAGTTCCGCAGGTTTTAATAAGATTCAAAAGGACAGGAGTTCGAAAAGTCCCAGGTTAAAATATATCTATCCCCTATCTAATATACCCTGGGTAAGGTATGGAGATGAGTGGATGTGCTTATTGCCGCCTGACAAATTAATTGAAAAAGAGATGTCTCTTTTTAAAATTTTTAATGATGTGATATCAGTCGATGCAAAAAATGATATTATCTGGGTGATTGACGGAGAGAACAGGCTCTTCAGAATAGACCTGAATAAACCTTCTAAAATCAATCCTGAAAGTAATGTATTCATTAAGAGTATTTATGATGAAAAGGGAACAACATTTAATCTATCCAATATAGTCTTAAACAGGGGAGATAATATAGTTAATTTTGAAATAGTCGCTCCGGGTTATCTTAAACAAAATACAACTCAATACCAGTATATTATAAATAAGCTGATGCCTTCATGGTCACCATGGTCCAACCGTACAACATATAATCTTATGGTGCCAATGCCTGGTGAATATACCCTTCGGGCTAGGGCAAAAGATCTTTGGGGAAACATTGGTGAGCCGGTTTCAGTTAAATTTACCATTAAAGCTCCATTTACACAGACAACAATTTTCTATTTGCTTGTAGGTTCAGTAGTCTTAACACTTCTGTTTCTTTTTGTTCGTTTCAGGGAGCAGCAGCTTCATAAGGAAAACGAGATTCTGGAAGGAAAAGTGAGGGAACGTACAGCGGAGATTGAGGCTCAGAAGGAGGAGATTACTGCGAGTATTGAATATGCCAGCAGGATACAGATGGCAATGTTGCCTATGAATGATCATTTTAAAACTTGTTTCTCAGATTATTTTATTATTTTTAAACCAAGAGACATTGTCAGTGGTGATTTTTATTGGATAGGTGAGGGAGATAAAAATGTATATCTTACAGTAGCTGACTGCACAGGCCATGGGGTCCCTGGTGCCTTTATGAGCACTTTGGGTATTTCAACTCTTAATGAGATAATTGCCAATAACGATGATCTTAAAGCCAATGCTATCCTTGATCTGTTGCGGGAGAAAATTAAAACTTCGTTACATCAGACCGGGAGAGAGGGGGAAGCGGCAGACGGTTTGGATCTTGCCTTCTGTGTTTTTAATAAAAACAAAAAAATGCTTCAATATTCTGGCGCTTATAATCCTCTGTTTATTTTCCAGGACAATGAATTTAAGGAGTACAAGGCTGACAGGATGCCGATTGGAATTTACTATGGTGAAAAGAAAGCATTTTCAAATTATGAGATCAATATTAAGAAAGGTGATACAATCTATATTTTCTCCGATGGGTTAAGCGATCAGTTTGGCGGACCTGATGGATCTAAATACAAAATATCAAATCTTAAGAAACTTCTGGCAAAAATCAATACCAGACCTATGACCGAACAACAATCTGTTATCGAAAAAGAGTTTGAAGAGTGGAGAGGTTCAGCTGATCAGGTAGACGATATCACAATAATCGGAATCAGGATATAACTTTAGTATATATGAAAATAAAATTCATTGGTGCCGCAAGAGAAGTAACCGGCAGTAAGCATCTCATTACCACTGATTCCGGAAAAATGATACTTCTCGACTGTGGAATGTTCCAGGGCAAGGGGCTTGAAACAGACAGCATGAACAGAGATCTTGGTTTTGATCCCTCAATACTTGATCATATAATCCTTACTCATGCCCATATTGACCATTCAGGCCTGATACCTTACATGTACAAGCTGGGTTTCAGGGGATCAGTGATCTGCACCAATGCAACCCGTGACCTCTGTGCGATTATGCTGTCTGATTCCGGTTTCATACAGGAGCATGATACTCGTACCTTCAATAAAAGGAGGGCTAAAAAGGGGCTTCCACTTGTTACTCCAATTTATAACCAGGCCGATGCTGTTGCATGTATGGCTCTTTTTATTGGGATTCCCTACAATATGAAATTCAGGATTGATGACAATATAAAGGTAAAATTTACCAATACCGGGCACATGCTGGGTAGCGGTGTTGCTAACTTACAGATATTTGAAAATGGGCAATTTAAGAGAATCTCTTATACCGGGGACATTGGACGACCATTTAACCATATACTTGCACATCCGGTACCTTTTCCCCAGGCAGATATTCTCATTACAGAATCGACTTATGGTGATAGGCTTCATAAAGATAAAACAGGTGCAGAAGATGATTTACTGGAAGTATTGATTAATACCTGTGTCAATAAAGGCGGGAAACTGATTATACCCTCTTTTAGTGTAGGACGAACCCAGGAGGTGGTATATTCTCTTGATAAGTTTTTTAACCAGGGCAGGCTGCCCAAGATTGATATTTTTGTTGACAGTCCGCTTTCTGTAAATGCCACAGCTGTATTCCGGATGCATCCTGAGTGTTTCAACCGCGAAATTCTTGATGCTATGGAAACAGATCCTGATCCCTTTGGATTTAACACTCTCTTTTACATAACCAGGCAGGAAGACTCCAAAAAGCTGAATGATCATAAAAAACCATGCGTAATCATATCAGCATCAGGCATGATGGAAGCAGGACGTGTAAAACACCACCTTGCAAATAACATTTCTGATCCAAAGAATACTGTACTGGCTGTTGGTTATTGTGCTCCGGCAACCCTTGGTGCAAGGCTGCTTCGCGGCGATAAGGAAGTCTCAATTCACGGAACAGTTTATAAGGTCAATGCAGATATTCATAAAATCGACTCATTTAGTGGGCATGGAGATTATAAGGAGATGATGAGCTTTCTCGATTGTCAGGACAAAACCACCCTCAGTAAGACTTTCATTGTACATGGAGAATATGAAACACAAAAAAAATATGTTTCAACTCTCATTAGCGAAGGGTATAATAATATTGAAATACCTGCTAAGGGACAAGAGTACGTTGTATAGGAACGATCAAGACACTATATGTTTCCTGAGTTCTCTTCTGACTGTTTTCCAATCTGGGAAAAGTTCTGACAGGAGTTTATAATATCGGACACCATGATTATGATGTTTAAGGTGACATAACTCGTGGAGAATTACATACTCTATATAGATATCTGAAAGCTTAATCAGCTCTGTGCTAAGAGTTATTACTCCACTATTTGAACAGCTCCCCCAGCGTCTTTTCATGGTACGTATTATCAAACCGGTCGGTTTGAAATTCTGGTCATCGTATTTAATAAGGACTTTTTTGAGTATCTCAGGGTATAACTTTTGAGCTTCGTTCTTGTAACCTGTATAGAGCAACCTTTTAACCGCTGTGGAATCATACATATCTGGCAGGTTAAGCTCAATGGTACCACCATTAAAGCAAATTGTCTTACTGAGCGGATTCTCAATCTTCAGGACTGACTCAATGCCCCTGAAAAGATGGATTTCCCCGTTAATATAACGTTTGGAAGGGCTCTCTTGTTGTTTGTTCCTGTAACTGTCCCGGTGTTTAATTATCCAATCAGCTTTTTGCTGTACAATTCTGTTTATGGTTTTAGGAGAAGTCATGTATGGTACTCTTACAATCACCGACGAATCCGGAAGAACAGATATCCCGAGAGTTCTTCTTCCTGAAAATATTACCTTGAATTCTACACCCGGTATGTAGTGAATCTTCTGTTCCTTTAACATTACTCTCTCGTTATGGTTAACGGTTATTCATGGTTATCCTGAAATGATTTGTATCAGATTCAGATTGTAAAGCAGAAAGATAATAAACGAGGCTGGCAGTCCCATCCATTGTACATTCATTAGTTGAATAGTCAGCGAAATCGTCATGATAAACTGCAAGCCTGGTCTGAAACTGTGCATATTCATCCTCTCTGGAAAGGTAAATATATTTGAGTGAATTAAATATTGATGCATATACAGGACCATCAACAAGCCCGCCATAAACCTGACCTCCTTTTACTACATAAGAGGAGTGTGTATTTTCAGGGTAGTCACCGTTGATGGGAAGACCGACTATCATACTGGTACCCCAGGGATTACAGCCGAAAAGCCAGTCTCTGTGTGCAACTTCCAGTTCAGCAAATGAGTTGTCTCCGCTAATCTCTGAATAGAGATGAGCTTGCGTCAGTATTGCAGCAATAAGGTTATTGGAGCACCATATAAATGGAATACCGATAGAGAAGGGATTATTTTTTGCCTTCAATTCTGTGAGTTCAAGGCCCTTTTTCATATATCCGATAAATTCCGGTTCGTTGTGCAATTTTTGATGCCTTGCAACAGCAGGATGCCCCATATTTACAAACGGATACCACTGGTAATGGCGTGCAGTATCACTTCCAATCCAGGGAGTTACAGTTTCCGCTCGGCCATATTCGATTGCATATTGAAAATATTTTGTTTCGCCTGTCAAATTGTACAACCCGATTGCAGCAAGTTCCATATCGTCAACCCAATTATCCTCTTCATAAAAGTAAGGTGCGGTTCCGGGGGCAGTCTGGCATACTCCAGGATTCTTTTGCCCATAATTGAATGCAGCTATTGCTTTTGTCATAAGGAGATTGGAAAACTCCGGATCTAAACTCTTATATACTTCAGCACCTTTCGCAAATGCTGAGGCGAATTTGCCTGCTGTTGATGCAATTCCTGTTGTTCTGTTCTTATATTTAAAAAGACCCTGTATTTCTCCATTACAATAATAAACAGGTCTCTCATGGCCTTTCCCGTAATTTGCAGTATCGTTATTCGGTAGCCTGAATCCTATATGGTCCCTGTCATCAGCAATCTGGTTATACATTACACCGGCTTCAGGATTCATTTTTAAAAGCCAGTCGAGTCCCCATCTGCTTTCATTAAGGACATCTGAAATCCCGTCTGCTCCAGGGAGTCCATCCGGCATATAATTATCACTGAACGAGTTTGGATTCTCTGAATATGCAAATAACATCTGATATGTTGCATTAGCGGAGGTAGCAACATATTGCAGGTAATCTGCTGCATCATGCCAACCGCCTGTAACATCTATGTGAACAGAGTCACCGGTCATACCGTAAATTTCATACCCGTCATCTGTATGGCAGTAATCTTTCAGAAAAGGATTAAAACCGCATCTCTGCTGCCTCATATATTCAAGAAGCTGGTCAGCTATCCCTTTATAAATATCATGGGCAATACGGAAGTCGGGGGAGACAGCCCCTCCTGCTATAATCCTGTATGTTCCGTTCTCTTTTATATCCGTAAAAGAAAGACGATAACAACTTGTAAAAGGACCAAATGAAACCGATTTGATAACATTTTCAGAAGTCAGAACCACTTTACCTGAGCTCATTTCAACAACTTTAAATGATTTCAGTTCAATTTTCCTTTTGCTCACTAATACAGCAACTTTAATGTCATCAGTGCTATAACCAAGCTGATTAATTCTTATCCATCCCTCATTATCATTATTGCACGATGTAGAATATATTACTGCATTGATAAATAATAGTATAATTAGTTTTCTCATAATATATTACCTGAAAAGTGAGGTAGACAGGAATTATTCCGGGTTTAAAGTGATCAGTGTTATTTCAGGAGGCATCCATATTCTGAATGGGATCGCTAATACTCCAAGGCCTCGATTTACGTAAAGTTTCTGATCCCCTTCTGAAAATAATCCGCCCCAGTGCGGATAGAAATATTTTGAAGGACTCCATTTGAATTTTTTCGTGTAAATACCCATCTGCATACCATGAGTATGTCCCGATAGTGTAATGTCTATATCGGTTCTTCGGGTTACCTTTAAGTCCCAGTGATTAGGATCATGGCTCAGAAGTATCTTAAGGTCGACACTATCAAGTCCGTTAATTGCCTTATCCAGATCACCGTGGACAATATTGGGGTGACGCCCCATGGTAATGATCCCTATAAGACCTATTTTTATATCACCAATATTAATTGTAGTATTTTCATCATTAAGGACTTTATATCCGGAAGACCTTATCAGCTGGTTCATTATGGATACATTATTGTCTCTGTCAGCCTCTGTGAAATACGGATGATATGTTCCGAAGTCATGGTTACCCATGACAGCAATGTTTCCATACCTGCTTCTGGCCTTATTCAGAATAGTATCATTTCTCCCAAATTCTCTCCATCCATAACTAACGAAATCACCGGTATTCAGAATAAGGTCAGGTTTAAGAGAATTAACCTCCTCAATCACTTTTTGTAAAAGGTGACTGTGATGATAGAAAGTGGAAAGATGTATATCTGACAGCTGAACTATCCTGAAGCCGTTGAGCTGCTCATTTAATCCTTTGATCCTGATCGTCACGTTTTCAGTTTTGAAGTTAAATCTTCCGTAAAAAGTACCTGTTCCGATTATGGAAAGCATTATAACCATAAAGGTTAGTCCTGTATTGGTTAAACCCCTTTTATGACCACCGTATTTAATTCTGGCAAGTTTACCCGAAAAATGAAGGATAATAAGGATGATCCTGGGAAATACTACTGCACAGATCATTCCCGTCATATTCATCATGTGCCATATATGCCAGGGAGTATCGAAAAACCCTTCATCTGTAGTTATTTCTACATAAAGTATCCATAACCAGAGACTTAGTACGATATGTATTACGATTGAAATAAAGTATTTTGCTCTCGATTTGCTGTAAAAATGTTGACGAAGAACCACCAGGGTCAGCACTTCAGATAAGATAAGAATCAGCAGGAATGCCATTTAAAATATTTTAAGGGTAAAAGTAATTAATAATTAATTGTGATGATTATAATTAAATTCGTACCAAATTTACACATGTTTAATGACTGAAGTAAAATTTTATGATCCCCGGTTTGAACCGGACATCAATCTGACATATTCGGTCATATCGGCTAAATTCAAAGGCAGATGGATATTTGTCCGTCATCAAAAGAGATCCACACTAGAGATTGCAGGAGGACACATAGAGTCTGGAGAGACTGCTGATGCAGCAGCCAGAAGGGAATTAATGGAGGAGACCGGTGCTTTAAGGTTTGATATTGATTGTATTGCAACCTACTCGGTAAATAAGGAGGGTGAGACAGGTTTTGGCAGACTTTACTTTGCTGATGTATCTGAAATTGGTCCGATACCTGATGTCTCTGAAATTGCAGAGGTCGTTTATCTTGACCACCTTCCGCAAAATCTTACTCATCCTGATATCCAGCCACATCTCTTTAACAGGACTATTGAGTATTTGAATACGGAAAATTGTAATTCAGACGTTAAGCCCGGGAAAAGATAAGCAGGGCTGTAAAGAGTTATATCGAAGCTGAGTTACTTAAACTGATCTTTCATGTATTTCACCGTATTTATCTGCATCCCGATATTTCCTTTATTGACAACCATTGGAGCCAGAAGGATAGCAGGGACCAGTTTGGTCCCATTACTAATTGTTGTGCTTGCGTTTTCAATCTTGCGGTTACCGGCAATTGCCATAGATGCTTCGGCGGCAGCAATAGCAAGAGCTTCAACCGGTTTGTAAACTGTCATGGACTGTTTGCCCATAATAATGTTTTCACAGGCTAACGAATCGCCATCCTGACCAGTAACCAGCACCTTTCCCGCAAGTGATTTTTCTTCGAGAGCTTCAATTACACCCTTTGCAAGTAAATCGTTTGATACTATAAAGGCATCTACTTTATTTGGGTATGCTCTGAGACACGCGTGTGCCAACCGATAGCCTGAAGTGTCGGACCATGAGGTTGCGTGCTGATCGTATATGATCTTAATATCTCCCCTTTCAATAAAAGGCTGCAAAATTCCTATTTGTCCAAGTCTTAGGAAGAATGAGTTGTAATCGGATAACGGACCACCAATAAGGGCAACATTCCCTTTTCCAAGACGGTTCAGCACGTATTCGGCTTGCAATTCACCAACTCTAACGTTATCGAACGATATATAGTAATCTAAATCAGAATTTAGTATTAATCGGTCGTACGATATTACCTGAATATGCGCTGCTCCGGCTGCTTCAACAATTTGGGCCGCTTTTTCCAGGTCGGCAGGGACTATGACTAAGACGTCCACTTTTTTATCTATCAACTCCTTAGCTTGTTCGAGCTGTTTTAAGGGATTCCGGTTTGCAATTCTACAAATCACTTTACCTCCAAGTTCATTTACCTTATTGATAAAAAAGGTAGTATCTTTAGCCCAGCGTTCTGTGGCAAAATCATCCATCAGAAGGCCAATTACCGTTTCCTTCTGGCTTTTTTGGCACGATTGAAAAACAAAAAATCCAAATGAAAACATGGCTATTAAAGCAATAACTTTGGTTTTCATACTTAAAAATTTAAAAGGTTAACTACAGAATATTATGAAGTCCTTTTGCGATCGGACATACTCCAAAAGATGGATTAAAGCATCAAGTAGGTTCATCAACAACATATAAAGTTAATGAAAATTATCTGAAAAATCCTGAAAAAGATAATTTTTCACTCATTCCGGAATCAAAAATAGTATGTACTGAATATTAAATTATATGAGTATCAGGAATCATGCATAAAAATCCATTGATTTTCTTCGTTTACCCCG
>Ga0214473_10000869_pt1 | contig 41236 bp, 65 predicted proteins | sample RVTome_7_FD_203509 | JGI IMG/M metagenome (GOLD analysis project Ga0214473, IMG submission 203509) | Soil microbial communities from uranium-contaminated site in the Upper Colorado River Basin, Wyoming, United States - RVT98D197 | ecosystem: Environmental > Terrestrial > Soil > Contaminated >...
CTCGTCCGAGACAATACGAACCCGACCCAAAATGATGAATCTCCAGTCATCTTCAGACAGGGGGTAAACCCCGCCGAATCCTATCGCGGTAAGGTCATCTCGAAGGGGACGAACGCCACGCCTATTGATCTCCATGGTGACCTGGATATCTATCTGCGGAGTTACTTCGAGAGCGACTTTTTCGCTACATTTGGCGCTCCGGCAGCAGCCTCTGGGGGTGCGGGTGGGGAACAGTATCGCTACTGGTCATTTAGTGGTACGGCGGTTGAAGTGATCGCTTTACGAGGGGGCTTTGTTATCCCGAATCGGTGCATACACGGGGAGCTTGTCTTCCGCCTCCAGTTCACGCCCGCTGTCAATAATCCGACAGGTCAGGTTACATGGTCGATAGATACTCCGAACGCCGAGAACATTCCCCTTGCAGCTAACTTCGACTACACAGCCGAGCAGGACAGCGGAACGTACACCTATGCTGGGACAGAGACGGCTGGCCTCCGCTATGAGCAGGTTGTCGTTACTACCAGCAGCGGCAACTTCCTCGAAGGGAATTTCGTTCGGTTCGATGTGATCTCGCAGGGCGCAGGCGATAGCAACAACGATGCAAGACGGCTTGTCAATGTAGATGTCTATTTCCGGCCTTCGGCATAACAGGGTAGCATAAGTGTCCGCTTTTGTTCTTCGCCGCAGTACAGGAGGGTCAACCCTTCGGGGCGGAGACACCCTTCGTGGCGTTGAAGTACTAGTCCTTAGCCCAGTTCTTGGCGTAGCTGCGCTTCCTAACGTTACTCTGGCGCAGATCATTGTGCCGTCGGCAGTCGAAGGAGTTTCCGCGCTCGCCAACATCGCGCTGGAGACGCCCGCGAACGTTGTGCTGCAAGCGGTGAGCGGTCTCGCAGTACTGGCGAGCATCGTCCTAGCACAGATCATTCCGTTAGATGCGGTCTCCGGCATTGCTTCACTTCCTAATGTCGCGTTGGCAACATCGGCGGATGTTCTTCTGCAAGCAGTGAACGGTCTTGCGGTACTGGCGAATATCACGTTCGCGCTCGTGCTCCCTCTGGACGCTGTGGCCGGAATCGCCGCCTTGCCTAATCTTGTGCTGGCCACGCCTGCTTCTCTTACGTTGGAGGCAGTGAACGGCATCGCGGTTCTCGTGAACATCGTCTTGAGCCAGATCATTACGCCTGATGCCGTTCTCGGCGTCGCTTCGATAATAAATGTTGCGCTCGCTGCGCCCGCGAGTCTTGTGTTAGGGGTGGTTTCGGGCGCTGCTTCATTAGCGAATGTAGTTCTTAGTCAGATCATTCTGCTTGGGGCTGTCGCGGGGGTGGCTGCTCTCCCTAACGTCTCAATCGAAACTGCTGCCACCCTTGTCCTTGGAGCGGTCTCTGGGATTGCTGTGCTTGAAAATATCGTGCTGGCGCAGATCATTCCTCTAGATGCGGTTTCTGGAATCGCTTCTCTCCCCAACGTCGTGTTGGCGACATCTGCAAATCTCGTACTGGACGGTGTTTCGGGTGTTGCGTCACTGACGAACGTCACTCTTTCGCAGATCATTCTGCTCGATGCGATCTTGGGGGTAGCTTCGGTCGCGAATATGATCGTCAGTGTGGCGGCGGAGATTGTTCTTGGGGCGGTTTCTGGAGTAGCGGCGGTTGCGAACCTGACGCTCTCACAGATCATTCCGCTGGATGTAGTCGTCGGCGTCGCCACGCTTTCCAATGTCGCATTGGCAGCGCCTGTCACCATTGTTTTGCAGGGTGTGAATGGTGCGGCGACGCTCGCGAATGTCACTCTTTCGCAGATCATTCCGTTGGAGGCGATTGCTGGGACTGCATCGCTCGTCAATCTTGCGCTGGCTGCCCCAGCGGATGTTGTCCTACAAGTGGTGAGCGGCGTAGCCGCGCTCACGAACGTTACGCTTTCACAGATCATCGTCCCCTCTACTGTTTTGGGTGCCGCGTCGTTGGCAAACGTCGCGCTGGCAGCACCTGTGGAGCTCGTTCTGGGGACAGTTTCGGGAGTTGCGGTGCTCCAGAACATTGTCTTGAGTCAGATCATTGTGCCGAGCTCGGTAGCCGGTGTGGCTTCGCTGATGAACATCGATCTTTCCGCTCCGGCGATACTGGCGTTGGATGCGATCAGCGCGGCTGCTTCGCTACCGAATGTTACGATCTCTACTGGGGCGGGCGAACTTATTCTGGCTACGGTGAGTGGGGTCGCAGTTCTCGCGAATATCGATCTCTCGGCTGCGACGATCCTCGCGTTTAGCGGTGTATCCGGTGTCGCGACACTCGCAAACATCAGTTTGAGTGCTGCTGCGATCTTCTCACTTGAGGCTGTCACGGGCATAGCATCACTTGCGAACCTTGCATTGGTCGCGCCAGCCATACTTACCCTTGGTGGCATATCCGGTGCTGCGGTACTCACAAATGTTGTCATCTCGGCGGGTGACCTCGTCCTGGCGATGATCAGTGGCATAGCGTCGCTCGCGAATGTCACTATTTCAGCCGCTGTGGTTCCTCCCCCACCTGTATCTGTGATCCCTGGATGCTACCACGTATGGCAACGTCATGTTCTTGTTTAAGGGAGGCTTTACAAACCTTGCGCGAGTATGCTATAATAAGAACTTGCACGGAAGCATCGGCGACTCTCCAGGGATGGGGTTCCTACCCAGCGAGCAGTCCAGGATGCATGAAGCCCCCGTCACGCAAGGATCGCGGTCTCCGGAGCGTACACGGTTCCCCCTTACGCGCTGGAGCGATCCTGGGCTGCTCGGTAGGCAGGAATACCTGTTGCCAGAAGGAGGGCTCTTATCGTTATCTTCGTGACACTTGTATCAGCATATTGTCTGATAGAGGCAGGCCATCAGTTTGCTCGCGCCTTTAGGTTATCGGCCTGAGCCTGTCCGAAATGAAACCAATGCTGTGATAGCGATGATTCTCATTTCGGTCGCTGCTATTGGCTTATATCTAGCACTGACATTGTGAAAAAGAAAGGAGGTCTGAGATGAGACAGTTTGCTGTTCTCGCACTAAGCGCAATCGGAATCGTCACCCTCTTCTTGTTCTTCACCGTGCCCTCTACCTCGACGGGGAGCCCATCTGATGCGGACGGAGACGGGTGCCTCGACAAAGTGGAAGTCCAGATGGCGCTCGGAAGCGAAGCGTTCGGTGGCTTGCGCGATCCCGCAAATCCTTGGGACTTCTACGACGTGAACGGTGACAGGGAGATCGACCTGTTCAATGATATCTTTGGTGTGGCCTTTCTCTTCGGGCTCAACGCGGGAGACACGGGCTACATTGTCGCGTTCGACCGTGGCGCTCCCGTTGGCCCGAACGTTTGGAACCTCACCCCACCGGACGGAACGATAGACCTCTTCAACGACATCTTCGGCGTGGCGTTCCAGTTCGGACATTCATGCGCCCTTCCTCCGCCTCCGGTTGTCGTCGAGTGGAATTGCACGGCCCATCCCGAAGCCAACCCACCGCCAGGCTACACGTGCGAGAGCTTCGCCGCTGAGGCGAAGGACATCATGGAGTGGTTCCAGTCTCAGGAGGGTGGCGGAGCGGCTGCTACGGGCTGCGTGAAGATGCCTGACGACGAACTGGGCGAGGGCGGCTGGCTCTCACTTGACGGCTCCAATTGCTTCGAGGAGATGGGACAATGAGAGAACAATCAGCCTGGTCAATCGTTCTCTGGCTCCTCAGCATTCTTCTCCTCATAGGGCTCTTCACGCTCTTTTTATATGAGCGAGCCGACGCCGCCCACAACGCGACGGTCTGCGGCTACGGAACGTCGGACGGCGTGAACGCGGCACCGAACCCAGACACGTTCCTCGCCGTCGCTCTGCTCCACTGCGATCCGCCTCCCGAAGCAAACAACAATCCCGATGCGATGAGCGAAGTCGTGTTCTGGGACTGGTTCGACTGGTCGGCGGGAACGTGGAAGACGGGCGACGTGTACGACATGGCTGGCTGCTATGAGTGCACCCACGTCAAGAGCCTGGCCACCAACGACGTGCCTATCGGCACCTTCATGGGGATTAACTGCCGTCGCGCCGAGACCGTCCATCTCGTCTGGCATCACGCAGATCCCGGGACGCGGGTCTACTACTACAGCGTCAGCGATATGGAGTGCCGCTGAGCGCGTCTCCTCCAGGAAAGCCAAAACCGAAGCTAGAGGGAGGGTAGCCCCCTCCCTCTAGAAACGCCCCCAGGCCTCCTGAGGACGAGATCTGGGCCTCTGCTGAGCCTGACCCCTAGGAAGGGGCGGCGACCAGCAAATCCCAGGCCCGTTGCTTCTGAGCAGCCCCGTAGCCGAACAGAAGGCTCTCGGAGCGCCGCCTGTCCCAGCCGTGTAGGTAATCGGTGAACTCGCTGACGGCGTTGGCCGCTGCCCAGCGAGTTCCCGCGATCTCCGGTGCGGCGTTCCCCTTGCCCTCAGCGAACAGGCGGCGGACGAGCTCGCGGCGCTTCGAGATGACGGCAGGCACCCCGAGCTGGGTGTAGAGCTCGGGCTTTGGCTCCATCAGGAGCTTGAGTGCGGGCTCGGTGGGTTGACCGATCATCAGATGGCGAGGCATCGGAAAGATGCGCTGGAGGAACCCTTCAAGCTCGCGGTCGCTCATCGGCTGCTGCGCCATCTTCGCGGCCTGCTCCTCGAACGTCCGCAGGTGCTCATGCGCCAGGCCCAGCGCCTTCCGCGCGTCGTCGGCGTTCAGCCGTCCAGTGATCCCTCGGAAGTGCGCGCGGCGGTAACCTCCACCTTGCCGCTTACCCTCGCGCACGGCGACGTTCCAAGTGTTCTGACAGACGACCCGGATGGGTGTGTAGTGCATCCGGAACGACATGCTCCCGTCGTGCGCATTGAACAGGGCGAGATAGCTCTCGACCTTGTCCACGCCATTGATGACGATGTCCTCGGGCAGCCGCGCGAGAATCCAGACCTTCTCACCCTCTCCGAGCGAGCCGCTGGTGTGGTACATCGCGCGGCCCTCGCCGACAACCTCGTCGAAGAACGCGAACGCGGCGCTGTTCTGTACCGGCTCGTAGAGTTTGCTTACGCAGCCCAGGACGGCCCGTGTGTCCTCGCGGACGACGGCCTTCATGTTGGGCACGGTCGTCGTCACGCGCTTCCCGTCGAGCACGATCTCCGCCCGCATAGTGGCGAGCTGAACGCGCCAGTCGTTCCCGCTGGCGACGAGCATCTCGGCTGCGGTGACGGGCTTGTCTCCGAGTGGAACGGCTTGTCCGTTGTCTTGATCAGTGCCAACCCACCAGGGGTTCTCACCGACGAATGCCATCTTCTTCACGTTGGCTACTATTTGATTCCCTCTTCCTTTCTCGCTGCGTGCGGGCAGCGGCTAGTAGACCTCGACGAACTCGTCGAGCATGGCGAGTACTTCGTCATAATTCTGCGTTTGGAAGGCGCGGTCAGTGAACTCTTTTGCTCGCTCGGGCTGACCCGCCTGCTTGAGCGTCCGGCTCACACGTCCTATGATCGCGAACACGTTCCCATCAGTACCGATGATCTCGCATTCGGGCTTCTCGTTACTCATCTCCGTTTCTCCTTCTTCGCTTGCTCACGTTGATACGTGACCTGGCAGATGCTTGGCTTGCCGCGCGGGCCAGGACAGAACAGGAGCTCGCCGACCCCTGGAATTGCTCGCCCGCACTGTTTGCACTTACGGTCTTCATTCATGGCGGTCGTACTCTCCGAGGATGCCGCGCTCATCGAGCCGCGCGAGCAGCCAGTCCATCGAGTTCATCGCTGTGGACGCTCCGCACATGTGCGCCCAGCCAGCGAGCGTCTCATCGACCTCATCCTCGTTCTTGAACCGACCGAGGAGTGTGATCTCATCGTCCCAACGCTTAGCATATAGGTCGCCGGTCTCTCCTACCCAGCTTACGCGATAGGGGACTTGGCTGTCGGGCCGATACCACCACACGCCGAAGTCCTTCTCAGGCGAACGTTCGCCGCCACGCTCCGCGTAGAACGCTTCGAGGTTCTCGTAATCGCGTAGCTCGTGCCAGGTTTTCATGAGTCTTCGCCCTTCTCATCTGACATCTCGGCAGAGTACAGACGAAGGACTGTACCGCGATGCGTCGTCATATATCTCCGCACCCATGTCTCGAACATCTCAGCGTGGTGCTGAGTCTCGAACTCTGCGTGAACAACTGTCCTAGTCTTCACTTCGCTTCCTCCTCGATCTTAATGTCTTTGATCTGCTTTGGATTGAGGGAGTCTTGCTTTCCACCCGTAACAGTCCATGCAAACTGTCTCTTCCGGAGTTTTGCTGTCCCCCGAGGTGGCCCACCGTCGAGCGACTTCATTACCCCGTGGAATCTTTCCCCCACAGCGATCACAAACGCGATCCTTCCGAGCACGATATGTAGTCCACATCTATTCCTTCTCCTCGATCTTGATGTCTCTGATCTGCTTTGGGTTCAAGACGACTTCGTCCTCTCCACGCCCAACGAACGCGCCCAGGAACTTATCGGGGGGAATCGTACACGAGACGACAACGCCCTTTCCTTTGTTAAAGCGTTTCGCGAACCAGGCCGCACGTTCAGGAGACCGCGTCCATGACATGCCACGAGCCCAACGCTTGTTTGAGACGCCTCGGTAGAGCGTTAGTGATGGCCCATGCATGATCGCGCAGACGCTCGCGGGCTCCATGTCCGTAACGAGTCCGGCCTCACGCGCGGCGATGAACAACGGGAGAACGACACTCTTGATAACGTGAGGGTTCTCTGCATCTGTCCAGGCCCATGCGAGAATCTTGCGCAGCATGTGAATGTCGAACGCTCGCGCATCCCACCATTGCGCCAACATGTGAAGTCGCCACGGACGTTCGTAGTACACGAGAGCGCCTTCGTAGTCCTCAGAAGAGAGCGCAGTCTTGAGCATGCGTTCCTTCTGTTCGAGCATCTCGTTCGCAGCATGTGGAATAATGCCGAAGACTTGCTGCACCAAAGGGTGCTGAAGCATCAGTCCGAGCGGGCCTTGTTGTACGTACTCTTGCAGTTCAGGTACGAGCTTCGACACGTCGCCAATGTCTTGCATATGCTTAGCGAACTGTGTCTTCACGATGGAGACGCAACCTTCTCTGCGAAGGCGTCAATGTCATCGCCCTCATCGTCGTACCATTCAACCCAGTCGCCGTCTTCGTAGACAGCCAGGCTGATGGCGTTTCCCCAGATTCTTGGGTTAGCAAGATCCTGTTGGGCCAGCTTGTCGATCAGGCTAACGGCTTCTTCGGGGGTCTTCACGTCGTGCCATTTCGGTTCGTCTGGTGGATTCTGGATGTGCCAAACGCGCAGATCTCCGTTTCGATACTCGCTCATGTTGACCTCCTCTCGTAGTAGCAATGGATGCAGCCCAAGTCGTGCGTCGCGCTGCGAACGATCTGGTTCGCCTTGACCCACCAGCCGCAGTGCTGGCACTTCTTCATAACGCGTTCTCCTTCGCAGTTGGCACCCACCGTTGATGCTGCCAACAGAAGTTTGTCCCTTCCTTAACGCTTCGCCGACACTGTTCTCTGTTGTAGTGAAGCTCAAAGCCTGAACGACCGCGCCCCGTCCGCCGGTAAGTGTTGCGCTTGTAGACGTTCTCTTTGCATTGGTTAGGTCTCACGACGCGTCCTCCTTGAGCAGCACCAGTCGTAGATGTTTGCATAGATAGACCTCCATCGGACGACGCGGCGCGCTCTGGAAGTTTTCACACGGGCAATGCGGCGGGCTGACGGCGTCGCCCGTCCAGACGTTGTACTTCACGGAGCTGCTCTCGCTGGTGACCTCGACGTAGCGCCCATCGGCGGGAAGCTCCGGGACTACCTGTCCGCAGGCGAGGCAGAACAGGTCTCCGTCCACGCTGGCGAGCTCTCCGCCGCAGCCGAGGCAGCGCTCAGCGAGGTACTGGTGGAAGCCGCAGAGCGGCCCTGTGACGGTGCGTGGAGCCCGACAGCGACTCTCGTGCCGAACGCCAGTGGCGTCGGTGGCGAGAACTTTCCCGCTGCACTGAAGCTCGGTTACCATCTCCAGCTATCCTTCTTCTCGTTCTTCCACTCGCGCTGAACGTACTCCTTCAGCCAGCCCGTCACGAGACCGCCCGCGCGCCGGAACTTCCGGTAGAGGGCGAGGAGGGGCTTCATGTCCTTCCAGTTATCGCTACTGATGTTCGTCCAGATGTCGAGGTAGATCGTATCGAACAAGCGTCCGCGTAGTGGCGGCTGCCGACCGTCGGCGCAGATGACACGGAGCTTCTTGTGCGTCACATGCGGCGCGACGAGCGCGATCACTTCGGGTTCCAGTTCCAGCACTGTCACGCTCGTGACTTCGGGCTTCCGGCAGAGGGCGTAGGGAACCATGCCCAGCCCCAGTCCGATGATCAGTACATCGCCGCGCGCCTGGCGGACGATGTCGTGATTCGTTGCGCGCTCCATCTGGGTGTCGCTCATCCAAAGACTGTCCCACGATGAGTTGCCGTTCTCGCTCGCCCGCTTCAGACCGCAGTACGTTCCTTCCGAGACGTAGCTATAGGGGCCTCGATTGAACGAGCTTATCATGCTCGCGTGATTATCCACGACCATGTGCTCGATGTAGAAACGTCCAGGCTGCCGCTCGCTCGCGGGGATGATCTTGACCATGTCGGGAAATGTTCTGGTGTTTTTCATCGCTTCGGCCTCCACTGGCCGCACGAGCGGCAGTAGGCGCGGTATGTCACGACTAGGCCACGCCCCGTAATCTCGCTCGCGAGCACGTCGCTCGTCGGTTCCCACTGATGGCGCGAGCAGCGCAGCTTCCCCGCGCGGCGCAGCGCCGCCTTCGCGGCCTTCGACCCTTGCGCCGCTCGTGTCTTGAGGAATCCGATGCCGTGGCCCCGTCCGCCAGGTGCGAAGTGAGCGACCTCGTGCTTGATCGTTTCCGCCCAGCCTTTTCCGAGCCCACGCCGCACACAGATTGTCCCGTAGAGAGGGGTCTTCTCGTAGCAATGAGCGTGAGCTCGGTGATACTTGCGCTTGAGGCGGCAGACCTTGCCATCCTGGCGCTCGAAGGCCGTCCCTGACCAGACCACGCGCAGCGGCATATCCAGACCGAGGCGCTTCGCTTCGCGCTCTGCCGCGTGTTGCATCGTAGCCAGGCTAGCCACGGCGCACTTCCTCTACAATGGCACGGGCCTGCTCGCGCACTTTTGCTCCGTCCATGTAAGAGGCGTTCAGCCATTCCTCCAACGCCTTGATGGCCATATCACGCTGGGCCAGGAGCGTAGGGGCTTGGGCGATTAGGGCTGCGTTGGCCGCAGCGTTGCCGAAGTGAACCGAGCCTCCTCCCAGAATGGCGATATAGTTTCCTTCGGTATCTTGGATCGCAGGTGGCTGCTCGGCCAAGGGGATGCGGCCCTTATCGCTCGGACCTATTCTCCATGGCCCTGGTGTGTGCTCTGCTATCTTTGTCATTATTCTCTCCTTCTCCCGCGCTTCGGCGGGCCGGTGATCTCTGCCTTCCGGCGTAGCAGCTCGGCGCGGCGGGCGGGTTGAACGAAACGCGCCCTCAGCTCTCTATAGAGAGCCCTGAGCTCCGCCTGAGCCGCGCCAGGGCTGCCGTCGTACCGGAAGACATGGGTGAGGCGGACGGTGCTTCCGCCACGCACCCGCACGACCTTCTCGCGTAGATACGAGGGCTCCGTCTCCTCGGCGATAAACGTTTTGCCTCGGTCGTCCACGAGCGTATCGCCCACGCGGACTTCGTTACCGAGCATGTCGAGCGCGAGGTTCATCGCGCCCTCCGCAGCCCCAGCACACCAGCCGCCAACCGGCTGAGTGCCTCCTGGGTGAGCGGAAGCTCGCGCTTCGCCAGCACGTAGCCCCCACAGACCAGCCTGGTCTTGCTGCCCGTGGCGAGTCGTGTCTCCTGGCCGCACTGTAGGCATAGCATCAGTTCGGCTCCTTCAAAGGACGAGCGCATTTGCGACATCGTCCTGAGATTAGTTCAGTGACGAGACCTATCCAGTGACACTCAGGGCATTGAATACTCTCTGCCATCAGCTCGTTACTCCTTGCGCTCCCTCGTTGTGGTAGGCTCGCACGATCGGCGCGACCGGCTGCATGGGCCGCTCCTCGCAACGCTCGTCGCCGCGCGGGTGATCGAGAATCTTGTGCAGCTCGATCTTCGCCGCGAGCGCCTCCATCGTGAGTGCCCGAAGAACCTTGCCTCCGAGCGGGCAGGTGTACGTCTTGACTTTCTCCATTGCTTTATCCTCCTCATTTCTATTGTCGGCTCGCGGGCCGAAGAACTTTAGGGGCTACACAGGATAGATCGGACAGGGTGTTCGCCCCGTTGTTCCGATCTGTGGCACGGAAATACCGCTCCTACCTTCGCACTTCCGTCGAAGCGCTCCCTTCCACAACCTCGCCCCTCTCCGAGCTACTTCCTTTGATTGGCTTGAACAGCCGTCTCGAAGGCCGCGCTCAATCGAAGCAACTCCTTCACAGTGGCGCTTCCGAAGCGTGGCTTCAAGCTGAAGCGAACCTTGCTTTCTCCGTCCTCCTCCATCTGAGCGTGCTTGAACAACGCTTCCGCCACTAATGCCGCGTCCCGATCTGCCAGTTTGAGAGTGACACTCACGTTCACTTCTCCTTTCATATGCTGACCATGCCATCATCAGGCTCGCGCCGGTCAAATGCGCGAACGACCGCTTCTGGGCCTAGGAAGCGGTTTCGGCTCGTGCAGATTGAATGATTTCTTGCAGTCGCGCCACAGCGATGTCGCGCGTCGGGTATTCACCTATCGTAACGTCGCGTTTCCCAACGTACAGGACGACGCGCCAAACCATCTTGCGCGACACATATTCGATTCGTCCTTTGTCTCGTGGCATTTCTTCCTCCAGTCTTGCGTGACGTGCCTCATCAGGTTGTGTGCCGTCAACCACACAACGACCGACAGACCGCTCATAACTGGCCCATCGGTTTCGGCTTTCTCAAAACTCCCATCGCGCTCGGTACTATCCCCTGTCCGTTTGGCCCGCTGGTCGGGCCTATCGAGCGCTCCCCCATCATCTTCGGGGGGAGAGTGGAGTGCCTTTCAGCGGGAGCTCCTATTTGCTGGGGCCTTGACCTCGCCCGCGACCGCTTCGGTGGCTTTGCTTTTTCTATCCCTTTACTTCCTCCAATGATATTATCGGCTCGCGCGAGGGCTTTGTAAAGGGGTTGAGGGGGCTATTTTGGAACTATTTTGAGGGGGTAGAAAAAGCCGATTCTGAAGCTAGCGGGAGGCTTCGAGGCCAGGGATCTCGGCCTCAAGGATCTCGCGAAGCTGATCGAAAGCGCAGGTGTGATCGAGAATGGTGTAGCGCAGCTCTCCGGCCGAGGCCTTGGGGATCTGGCGCTCGATCTGGCGGTTATGAAAGTCTTCCAGGGTAGACTGAGAGCGAACCTTCTTGAGCTGGCGCTCCGCTGCTGCTGCGCCCTTTGAGATGGAGGAGGCCTGCCTCTCGGTGCTGCGATGCTTCGCTTCCAGGTCGCTCCCGCCAGGCCAACCCTTGATGGGCTTTCCTCCGTTGCGCGCCATCACGCGCTCGTAGCAGACTCCGAGTGGTGTGTCGAGGAAGAGGAAGTGAACCGGCAGCTCGCGCGCGAGAGCTTCCCAGCGGCCCCAAACACCCGTAACGATTAGCCCCTCGAACAGTACATGATGGCCCGCTCCCGCCCAGCGGCGCACCTGCGCCTCGATGGCGTCCATGCTGTTTCCTTTGCCTCCGCTCGCCGCGAAGCGTTTGACCAGAGCGCCAGTGATGTTATCTACGCCTCCGCCCTTGATGGCGTCATCGTAGCGACCGAGAACGCGCAGGCGGGCGGGTAGCCGGTATCCGAAGATCTTGCCGGTCTCGTCAGTGATCTCCGCGCCGTCATAATGGTTGACGATCTGGCGAAGGAGATGCGTCTTACCAGAACCCGACGTCCCACGCACGTTATAGATCATCGTGATAGGATGTACTTCTCGAATGCAGGATTAGCCAGTGCATTCGGGCGGCGCTCGCGGACACGTTCGATTGCTGCGCTCGGGTTGAATCCTATGCGTGCGAGCATGAGCGCCGTTACGAGGCTCGCGCGGTTGCGCCCTCCGTTGCAATGAACGAGCATCGGGCCGTACAGTCGCCAACGTTGTTCAGCCCAGTCGATGAGCTCATCAATCCCTAACGGAACTTGATTGTCCGCGAAGGGCCACTGACGATAGAGTGCAGCATGCCAATTGACAAGATCATCATCGATGTGCGACGTTAGGTTGAGAATTGTGTGAACGCCAGCAGCGGCGAGAGCCACACGTTTCTGTTCGGCAGGCAGTTTCCAGGTTGCGCCGCGCTGATAGAGGCCAGAATAGATCTCGATGAGCTTCACTTGCGCATCAGCCAACAGACGTTCTCGGCGTACTCGGGATAGGGAACAGCCAGAACGTTCCGCAGCGCCGCAGGCCCGAATCGTTGCGTGAGAAGAGAAACCAGTTCATCTGGGATTCGCCGATGTTCGCGGTTCGCTCGGTTGAACGTTGCGCGGCGGATGAATGTTCCGACAATGTTCTCGATACGGAAGTGCTGCTCTAGAAGCTCGCGGAGTTCCGCAAACCCCCATTCATAGTCCCCGTGGTATTTCGGCTGGTCGCGCGCGTAGTCGCGGTTCGGTGTACTGAAAAAGCCGAGTGCACCAGGCTGCATGCAACGCGCCAGATCCTTCAGCCACAATGGAACGAACTGCTTGGGCATGTGCTCGATGCTCTCCAGCGAAAGAGCAAGGTCAACACTCTCTTCTCCGAGAGGGAACGTCTGTTGCTGTGTAAGATCCTGTCGGAGGAAACGCACTTCAATCTCACGGGCGAGCTTTGGGCCAATGAAGTCTAGCGGTTGCTCTTCAATGTCCACGCCGACATAACTGCGCAGCACCGAAGACTTCTTCGTCCAGAAGGTGCTGATCAAGGTGCGTAACGGCCAGAGCTCCCCGCACCCGATATCGAGCACATCAATGGGACGGCCCAGTCGCTTCGCCTCTTCGATGATGAGTGCCGCAGCGCGCTCGTAACGGCTGATGTGCGCGAAGAACTCGACGTCAAAGTCGGCCGTGTTCCGCGCTCGCGAGATTGGTCTACGGAAGACTTTCGACTCGCTCTCGCCGGACGGGGTTGGTGAGGTCGGTCGTGGCGTTGAAGTCAAAACGCAAATCACTCCACAGATATCCGTAGCGTTCCAGAGTATAGCTCAGGGGCTTTCGGTCAGCGGGATCCCAGCCTTGGATCTCTCCGAGATGTTCGTGCGGAAAGAGCGCGGCGCGCGCAGCGAAGAGCTGGCTCGCAGGATTGCCAACCTTCGCCGCATACTTCAGCTCGCTGTCCTGCGAGTGTCCCGGAAACTGTCTACGTCCTAGCTGGCGATAGTCACACAGCAGAACTTCAAGCTCATAGTAGTCCAGGTCAAGATCGTGTTTGGCGCGCAACCGCTCACGCAACAAATCCGCGAGCTGATCGACATGGTGCAGCGCAGCGGGATGATCCTTCCCCGTCAGCACTTCCTGGTGCTTGGGCAGCAGCGTCGCCATCGCGAGACGGGGACTCCAGCCCCCACGAGCACGAATATCCGGCAAGCGGGCGGGCACTCCAAAGCGATGGAGCAGTTCCAACAGTTTGAACTTCGCGTAGCGACCCATATATTTTACGCTATCGACATCCTGCCAGAGGGATTCGTAGGTCGCTTCTTCAGTCGCGCGCTGACATCGCTCGAAGGGCCGGGAGTCGAGCCAGGCAACGTAGCCAGTGAGGAACTCGGCAAATTTCTTCGGCCCAATCACACAGCGGCGCTCAGGACGCGTAGGCAGGCCAGCCTTATGTTCGACGAGCCATGTGTCGAGCTCTAGTGGTTGATCCAATGCTTTGTTCCAGGGCCACTCTTTCCAGATCAGCTCGGCCGCAGGAACGTTGTATGGGTCAACATAGCAGCCCGCTCGCCAATACTTCTCCTCCGGCGAGCAGTCGCGGCTGAGGTACTCGACGACGCGCATGTGAGGGTCTGGCCCACCAGCAGCGCGCTCCAAGCGACAGAACTCAGCGAAGAAGTGCCAGTGCTGCTCGGTTGTCAGCACGCGATGAGCTTGCCAGCGACGAAGCGGCGGATCTGCGGGCCGACACCTCCCTGCTCGTAGAGCCAACGCCAGCGACCGCTCGGCGGTAGCGGGTAGCCGCTCGCCCCGAGCTTGACACGGGGATTGAGGCCATACCCCTTACTGATGGCGAACTCCTCCCCCTTGCGGTACAGGCCGCACCCGTCTGAGACGGCAACGAGCTTGAACCCCTTGATGGTTGGTGCGAGTGCGGGGCGCTTAGTCGGCATGTTCCTTCTCCTTCCAGAATTCGTTTCCTAAGGTCACCCAATCAGTAAACGTTTTGGCGTGTCGGCATGATTCAAGCTGGCCGTAGCGGCGCTCTCGGTAACAGCGCAAGAAGTCGTCAGCGAACTCCATGAATGCCAGTCCACCGTACTTCAGATCATCGAGCACATCGCTACAATCCTTGACGAACTCAACAGGCGAGACTTTCCATTCGTCCAGATCGGCCCACAGCGGCGCTCCCTTGAGCGCGACTACCGGCTCCAGACTGCGCGCGACCATGCGTTCGCTGATCTCAGCGGCAGGGCCGTCACGGTAGATGTGCAGGCTATCGCTCCAGTGGAGCTGCGGCCCGAACGCGACGCCGAGGCGGGCGGCGAGATACTCCTGGAGAATGCCGAACTGCACGATGTTTACGGCATGGAGCCCCCAATGCAGATCGTTACTCCGACAGAAGACGCTCATGTGCAGTGCGCCATCACGGAGCTTGAACATGACCGTATCGTTGCATGGCGGGTCGAGCGTGGGTGCGGTCAGGTCTTCCGCGCGCCAGATCGCGAGGACGGCGCGACGGTCAGCAGAGTCCATGCGTAGCCGCGCCAGCGCGGGCTCAATCTGCCCCGCGATGCGGTAGCCGTACGCGCCGTAGAGCATCTTCCCGTCGTCGCTGAACTCGGCGATGCGCTTGTTGTAGGGCGCGAGCGCCGTGAGGTCGTTGCGACCCGCGAGGAGCCAGAGCGCCTCGGAGAGCGCCAGCCAAGGGTTCAGCCTGCGCCCTGGCACAATGCCGAGCCGGTCACGCGGGTTGGGAATCTCGGTGACGACGTGGAGCAGCTCGCGCGTGCGGAGCCCGCGCAGCGTGACCTCCGGCGCGAGAAGCAGATCATTGAACTGTTGACGATAGACTTCCGCCGGATGACCGGTGTAGTAGTGGATCATCAATCATCCTTCATGGCGCGGCTCGCGACGATAGTGATCGAGCAGCCCCCAACACTCTACAAGAGGCAGGAGGAGATGATGTCCTCCGCGTCGCTGGCGGAAGATCGCGACGAGCGAATTGAAAATCGCATCCACGAGCTCCTCTTCCAGCTCCGCCAGTGTGTCGAGATTCATACAGGTGTTCACCGGCAGCCCGCTCTCCTCATGAATCTCGTCGGAGGCGTACTCCGCGCCATGCGCTGCATATCGCTTGGAGAGAAGCGCCACGAGCGGCAGCGGGAGCGTTTCCTCAATGTCGAGAAGGTTATCCAGAAGGGGCCAAGTCTTACACACGAGCAACTCCGTTCTTGTAGTATCGAAGTTTCGGTCGCGACCTTTTCCCATTGAGCCATGCACGGATGTTCCAATATTTGCGCGCTTCGCAGAGGAGCGACTGTACATCCGCGAGAAGAAGTCGCTCCCCCCACGGGCCTTCCAGTTGGCGCTTCCAGATCTTTTCGCAGAGTGCGAGCTGCGCGTCATAGCTTGTCACGGCCCCGAGCAGCGCCAGCCCGCTGCGCGCTCCAGGGCCGAGGTAGACGAACGAGTCCTCGTCAAACTGTCGGAGAGCGCGCGCGAGGAAGAGGTCACGGTAAACCTGCGTCGCGATGAAGGGGCCGACGTGAGGGATCTCCTGTAACCACTTCCAAAATCCTTCAAGGGACAGATGCGTGCTCAGACCCGTAAACCTTCCGTATATTGCCGAGTAACGAAGCGAAAGGATGAGCTTCTCGCTATGTGGCATTCGGCCACTATAGCCTTTGCTCGCGCCGCCAAACGTGAGGTATGCGGGGCTATAGACCTTCGGGCCATTGCGGATCTTCGTTTCCCAATGCGGGCGGCGCTTCTTCCAGCTTGCAAGTGATGGGAAACCGACGACGTCGAACCACGCGGGATTGTTCACGAGACGGTAGAATACAGTAGACCAGAGAAGTTCCTCTTCCGTCTCCTGTGATTCCGCGACAGTATCCAGGTACCACTGCGTTCCCGCATCGTCAGCGCGACGCACATTGCAAAACCTGAACCGCGCGAGCACATCGTCCTTCGTCCACGGCGGCGGCTCGCCAGCGGCGCGGCGTAGACGTATCTTTTCGCGCTCGCGGGCGAATGACCAGAGGCCGCGCACGCTAGGGACTGCGGCGACCATCAGTCTTCCTCAACTGGCGCAGGTGACGCTTGCGCATCTTCTCGAAGAGCTCCGGCGCAGCAGCTTTCGTGAGTCCGAGCTTCTGTATCTCCGCTCCCGCGCGGCGTGCGGCGGCGAGTGTGACGGCGTCGGCGCGAGGAATCTTCAGTCGATGCGCCTTCTTGATTTGGTGGACGCGGACGCGCGAGACGCCGAGACGGCGCACCCAATCGGCTACTGTCCAGTCGGGATGGCGGGGGAACTCGCGGAGCAATCGTTCGGTGGCGGTCTCAGCCATGAGCCTTACTATACCCTATAAAGGATGGGCCTGTAAAGGGTAGGTGGGGGCTTTACAAAGCCGCACGATAGGGGGTATACTGGACTCATGCTTCGCACTGGCTGGAGCCGCTCTGAGTAGCCGTGTGGCCGTCACTTCTACCAGCCACCAGTCCGGAAATGACGGAGACGCCACAAGGCACGCAAAGGATTGCTGCACCAACCACTCAGAGCGGCTCCAGCCCGCGTGAAAAGAGAGACGACCCCCAAGCGGCGGGAATGGGGGCCGTCAACGCGATGAGGATGTCTCAACGCTAACTATACACTGACGCGGCGCAGAAAGTAAAGGGGTATTTCCATGGCTGAGGAAGAGCTCGCGGGCCTGGCGACGGGACTCCGGCGGATCAAGGAGAAGCGCGGGAAGCTCGACGACGAGGAGGAGGATCTCTTCAACCGGCTCAACGAGATCGCGGACGACCGCGTCGGCGAGGCCGAGCCGTTCCGCTACATTGACGCGGCGGCGCGTTGGGTCGTCGGGCGCTCGTTCGCGCAGAACGCTCCGCGCGTCAACGTCGTCGCGCTGGAGGCGGCGCTCAGCCATCAAGAATGGCTCGCGGTGACGGAGCAGACTCGCGTGCTCGACATGGCCGCTCTGGAGCGGGCGGCTGCGCGCGATCCTGCGCTCCGCGAGAAGGTCGCCGAGGTGACCGAGACGCCCGCTCCGACGCGGCGGAAGGTCAACCAGGCCGCGAGTAAGACTGATCTGAAGGGAGCGAAGTGACCGCCGAACATTGGGGCGACAGAGAATTGTTCTGGCGAGAGTCGAAAGAGCGGATAGAATGCAGACTCTTTTACAGGCTTGTGCCCGTCAGGGCCGCTCCTTTTCTGTTGCCCCAATGTTCGGCGATCTTTCCGACATGATCTTCTGTTGGTGTTCCGCTCCAGCGGAGGCACTCTGCTCCGAGTGCGGTGAGGGCTTCTGCCTGCGCCACAGCCACTACCATCGGTCGGAAAACGAGGGGGTCATCCTGTGCGGCCCTTGCATCGGGCGGCGCGCGGCGAGGCGGCGGGGGCTTGTCGGCAGCGCGCCGGAGGGGTTATACTATGCGAGCGATGAACACAACCTAGCTCAGTAAATGAAAGACCCCGCCTGCGACGACGGGGGCTTTCGAAGCGAGCGTTAGATCACGTAACGCCGACGCCCAAATTATAACCTACTGTCGGCCTCCTTGACTAGCGCAAGCAAGGAGGCATTTTTGATGGAATTTCGAGGCGTCGTCTTCGCCCCAGCCTGGGCCTACGTCTTCTGTCGGCCCGAATTCTCCACCCGAGCCTTCGCTGCCTGGCTCATCCTCGAAGGGCGCAGGGAGGAACGGATACGAACCCGCTGGCTCCGGCCCTGGCTCGCGGGCGAGCTCGGGATCACACGCTCCAACGTCGCCGAAGTGCTCCGACGCGGAGAGGGCATCTTCTGGCAGCATCGGGGCCGCTTCTACCGGCTCCGCTCGGCGGGGCAGGTCTGGCGGGCCGTAGCAGGGCTGAGCGCCGTCTCAGGGGCGAGCGTCCTACCTGTTCCTCGCCCTGTCCTCAGCGGCCCCCTGGCGCTGCTTCGCACCTACTTCTCGCGTGCCGCCTTGAGCAATGGGCCGGACGTGTGCACGAGCGAGGCCTGGAGCGCCGCGCTGCTCGGACGGAGCATCCGGACGGTACGGGACTATCGACGGCTCGGACGGGCCGCTGGCCTGCTCTTGACGCAGCCGGTGTACGCCCGTGTCGGCTCGGTCAAGCTCGACCTCCAAGCGCCGCAGTTCCCCCAGCTCCCGCAAGAATTCGTGCGCGGGACGAGCATCTACCGGCGGCAGCCCGATATCGTCCTCCTCACGCGTCCCGATGGCGAAGCGATCGACCCTTGCGCTCGCAACAAGAGCTTCCGCCTGCGCGGTGGCACCCGTCAGCTCGTGGGGAAGAGATACTTCAAGAGCGGGCGTCAGCTCCGTGAATGGCAGGACAAGAATCGCGCGGTCGCCGCTGATGCCGTGGTGAAGCTCGGAGAGGGAACTCATGATTGGGCCGTTTGTTTTCCGCCTCAATATAGGGCAGCTAGTAAAGTAACGAGTGAACTTAATAGAGAAGTTATTCCTCCGAGCTCTCGTAAACAAGAGACGCTATATTGCGGCGGAAAACAATCCGCTCCCTCCGAGCTTGCGGCCTTTACAAGTCCGCCCGCGAGACCTATAGTAGCCTTACCCCAACGCGGCGGGGAACCGTTAGTGGCCCTGAACCTTTAGAAGCGAGCCGATGTCTCACCCAGATATCTCGGTTGATCTTCTCCCTGACGGCGCTCTGCGTCTGAGCTTCCCGTACGACCAGTATCTGCTCAGCCTGGTGCGGCAGATTCCTGGACGGCGCTGGCATGCGGAGAAGAAGTTCTGGAGCGCTCCGCGCCCGAGCTTCCGTGCGCTCCGCGAGCTGGCCGCTGGAGCGGGCGTGGGCGTGGCCCCGAGCGAGCGTGTACGCCAGGCCCTCGCTCTCGGCCAGGCGCGACAGACTGAGCTCGCCACGGCGAAGGCTGACGAGACGCCTATGGCGCTTCCCACGCAGACAACTCCTCGGCCGTACCAGTATGCGGGCATCCGTTATGCGAAGCACGCTCTTCACAATTTCCACGGCGCGCTCATCGGAGATGACCCTGGCCTGGGCAAGACCTTCGAGGCCCTGAGCCTAGTCGCCATCCACGAGCGGCTGCGCGACGTTCTGGTGCTCTGCCCTGCGACGCTGAAGTACGTTTGGGAGGGGCAGATTCGCGAGCATTACCCGCAGCTCACCTACACGCTGATCGAGGGTTCGGCGGAGGAGCGCGCAGCCCAGTGGGCCGAGCCGTCACGGATCAAGATCGCAAACTACGAGCTGCTCGTCCCGAAGCATGAGCGCGCCTGCGCGGGTGGGAGCGAGAAGAAGCGGAAGGCTGGTGGCCGGTGCAACTGCGGCGCGCGAACGAAGGACTTGGAGCTCCGCCTGCGCGAGTGGGACTTGACCATCGCTGACGAAATCACGTTCTTGAAATCGTTCCGCGCGCAGCGGACGAAGCGCGCGAAGAAGCTCCGCTCGCGCTATCGGCTCGCGCTGAGTGGTATCCCCTTGGAGAACCGGCTTGAGGAGCTCCACACGGTCATGGACTGGGTGATCCCTGGGTTGCTCGGGCCTGGCTGGCTCTTCGTTGAGGAGCACTGCATCCGCGACCGCTGGGGGACGGTGAAAGGATATCGCGGCGTGGAGAAAGTCCGCGAGCGAATCGCCCCGTACATGATCCGGCGGCGCAAGGCGGATGTTCTCCGCGAGCTTCCGCCGAAGGTCTACACCGATGTTGCGCTGGAGCTGAGCGACGACGAGTGGAAACTCTATGCCGTCATCGTCCAGCAGATCAAGGAGAAGATCGCTGAGAACCCGAAGCTCAACGTCGCTAACATCCTCGTCGAGATTCTCCGGCTGAAGCAGGCCACCGGCGACGGTCGGCTGCTTGGCGAGGATGTGGAGAGCACGAAGCTCGCGGCCCTACGAGACATTGTTCAGGCGAGTGGAGATCACCAGATCGTGGCGTTCAGCCAGTTCGCTCAGCTCGCCCGTCTCTGGCTCGGGGAGTTTGAGGGCGCGGCAATCATCGATGGCGCAGTGACGGGCGCAGAACGGGCGCAGGTTATTGAGGCTTTCCAGCGTGGCGACACGCGGCTCCTCCTGAGCACGGATGCTGGCGCATATGGAATCACGCTGACGGCGGCGGACATCGTAGTTCATGTAGATCAACCTTGGACACCAGCTCGGATGCGGCAGCGCGAAGACCGCCTCCACAGGATCGGGCAGAAGAGTTCGGTGCAGGTTGTGAACCTTCTCGCGCGCCGGACGGTGGACGAGCGTGTGCGCGCGATCCTCCACAAGAAGAGCGAGCTGATCAAAGCGATTCTCGACGAGGAAGCCCCTGACGTGGACGCTGTTCAGATTTCGCGTGGCGATGTAATGAATCTGTTGTTGGGGGATGAATAATGGCTTTCTTTGATGAGATGGATGATGGTGAAGGAGAGCTTGATCGTTGGCTCTTTCACAAGGTTGAGGGGGAAGACCCCGAATGGCTTTGTGGGGATGGGGAGACCTACATCCCCCTTTCGCGGATAAAGGATGTCCACCTTCAGCGGATAGAGCGTTGGCTTCTCGGGCGCGGAGCGACCTCTCCCGAAGTTCGTAAGGCTCTTTTCGATAACGGTTGGTATCAGGTTGTCCGGGATGAGCTTGAGCGGCGCGGCCTGCTTCTCCTTAGAGATCATGTGGCGACGCTGGCGCGGAGCGACGGATGACCCCTCAGGAGCTAGAACTCTTCTGGGCGAAGGCGACGCGCGTAACGGCGCTGCGTCAGCCGCTCGGCCCCGCTTGCGCCCGAGAGCTACTGGAGGCGGGTCTCACCGATTGGCAGCTCCAGTGGCTCATCACTGAGTACATGAAGCGCACGGCCTTTCCGACGGCGCAGGACTTATGGGATTACGTCGCCGAGACGCAGGCGGCGGTACCCGATGATCTTGTCTGCGGAGCGCATCTGAGCGGACATCCGCAGGTGATCGCGCTCGCTGACGAGCTGGAGACGCTCGACGGTGCGTGGTTCGAGGACGAAGCGGCGCTGGAGCGGGCGGCGAACCTCAAGGCAACGCTGAAGGAGGTCTTGCGGTGACCGCCGATCTCGATCTCCGCCTTCTCGCCAGTCTTCCGAGCGTTGATGCCTTCGAGCTCTTGGAGCAACAAGGTATCGGCGAGCAGGCCTTCGGCGAGTCGGGCCGCGCGATCTATCACTATATCGCCGAGGTAACGCGCGAGCATCGGCACTTGCCGCGCCTCCAGGATTTGCGTGCGACGTTCAACCTTCCCGACTGGGTGCAACGCAAGCCGGAGGAATACGATTGGTTGCTCAGCGAGTTCCAACGCCTCCGCGTGGCACGGCGCGTTCAGGAGGTCGTAGATCGCGACGTTGAACTTTACGGAGAAGACCCTACTGAGCTCGTCGGCGCGCTCATCCGAGACCTCGGCGCGATCAGCGTCGACGGCAGCCGGACGGGAACGCTGACCGACGCCACGGCGGTCGCGCGAATGGATGGCTACGAGCGGGCAGCGGGCAGCGCCGAAATGATCGCAGGCATTCCTACGGGCTTCGGCTACTTCGACGCAGCGCAGCGAATCGGTTGGATGCGTGGCGAGCTGGTCGGGATCATCGGGCGCACGTACGTCGGCAAGACATGGATTCTCCTCTACAGTGGGCTACGTGCCTGGGCCACGGGCCATCGTGTCCTCTTCCTCTCGCCGGAGCTTCCGAAGGACGAGGCGGAGGCGCGGTTCGACGCACTTGTGTGCGGGATGAACGGCGTCACGGTCAATCTGGACGATCTCTATCGCGGCTACGTGCCCACGGACGCGCAGCGATTGCTCGCGGCGAAGACTGCCGAGCGTGGCAATTGGATCACACTCACAAGCGCCGAGGGCCAGTCTTTCCGCGTCACGGAGATACCGCGCCTTATCCGGCAGTACCAGCCTGACCTCGTCCTGGTCGATGGGCTGCCACTGATCGGTGGCGGGGGTGGGCGGCAGGTCTGGGAGCAGATCAAGGATGTGAGCTACGGGCTGAAGAACATTGCGCAGGGTGCGGAGATTGTGATCATGGTGGCGCATCAGGCGAATCGTAGCGCGCACAATACAGCGCGTCCGCCAGGGCTGCACGAGATCAGTTACGGCGACGCGTTCGCGCAGGCTTGCGACCGCGTGCTCGTCCTGAGCCAGCCCCGCGCGCAGCCGAATCAATTGAAGGTGACGGTACAGAAGTTTCGCAAGGGTCGTCCCGCACCTGGCGGCATCGACCTACATTTCGAGCCAGGTCACGGGAAGATTTTCGAGCTGGAGAGGAGCGAACGGAGCGATGTCGAGCGTCCAGACGGAGCTGACCGCATTGGGTCTGCGCGGGAGAGTATACAAATCGGGATTGGAGCTGCGGACGACTTGCCCATTCCCTGAACACGAAGGTGCGACCGGCGAGAACTTCAGTGTCAGCCTCGTCAACGGCGTATGGCAATGCTTCTCACGCTGCGGCGGCGGGACATACTTCACGCTCCTGGAGCGGTTGCGTCGCGATCCAGGCTACGGCCCTGGCCTGCCCGAGCCTGATGCGGCGGCGCGTGTACCTGTTCTGCGGAGCCTGCTTGCGCGGGGATTCACGCGTCCGATGCTAGCGAAATGGGGGATCCGCTGGGATGCCGCCTCTGGGGCTATGCGTCTTCCGGTATGCAACGATGCGGGCGACGAAGAGACAGAGATCTGGCGCGCTCCACAGGGGGTGGAGCCGAAGTACCGCTACGAGCGGGGCTTTTCGCGGGCGGGGTGCCTCTTCGGGCTCTGGCGCTTGCCGCGTCCGCTGGCGCGGGTGACATTGGTAGAAGGGCCGTTAGACGCCGTCTGGGCGCAGGAGATCGGTGAGCCAACCGTTGCGATCCTTGGATCGTCGTTGTCCTCCCGCCAGGCCGATCTCTTGCGCCAACGCGGCGTCCGCCAGGTACGCCTCTGCTTCGACAACGACGAGGCCGGTAAGAAGGCGACGCTCGCAGCGAGCGCGTTGTTGCGGACAGAGGGCTTTTGGGTTTTCCGCATCCCTCTTCCGCAGCGCTACAAGGACATACAGGAGGTTCCTCATGAGAAGCTAGCGGCGGTGTTGGCGCGGGCTGAGGTCTGCGTCAACGGAGTCGGGATCATTCATCCGCGATACAAGAGATGGAGGTAAGGAAAAATGACGAACGAAGATGAGCTGTACGGTATCGATGGTGCGTCGCGCGCCATGGGGCGCGGAAGCGGGCCTCCCCGCCTGCGGCTGAAGGCGGGGGAGCGGGCGCGTTTCCACATGCTCAGCACTGGTAAAGACCGCATGATGATGGGCAGTGAGTTCCATGTTCTCGCGCCCTTCCCGAACTATCGCGAGGCGGTCTGTGTGCGCGCCATGACAGGCGGCGCGGAGACGTGCCAGCTCTGCGAGCAAGGGCACACCGAGAAGCGGAACAAGTTTGCGCTCTGGGTCTATGTTTGGAATGTGCTGCGAATCAACGACAACCCCGACGAGAAGGGGGATAGTTGGCCCACGGCCCAGATTGAGGACGGTGCGGGTCGGAAGCGGACGCTCTTCAGGGAAGAAGTCAAGCGCCCGCTCCTGCTGGAGCTGAGTGCGGGGCGCGAGCATGTAATCTATCGGCAGTTCGTGAATGAATACACGGCGCGCGGAAGTCTCCAGACGCAGCTCTACGAGCTGGTGCGCATTGGGGAGCAGCTTGACACGACGTATCTCCTTCGGGCTGCAAAGGAAATGGCGATCCCCGAGGAGGTTCTGGGCGACGAGCGCCTGAAGACATTGACCCCCATCCCCGACCTCTTTCGCAATTCGTCGTCCCACCCTGCTGGCGTCTCCGGCGGCGATGTTCTCGGGGGAGAGGGAGCTGACGAGATTGACACGGGCGATGCGGCGGAAGAGGAATTTCCGAAGACCGCGCTGCCCACCGATGACGACGATCTGATCTAAGCCCGATGGACTGGCAGCTCATCGAACCGAACCAGATCGTCGCTCTCGCCGAGCGCGTGGCGAAGTGGCCTGCGGCTGTCCTTGATGTTGAGGCGACAGGTGTGGAGCCATATCTCGGTGATTGCCCTATCGGTCTGGGGCTCGGTTCGCTGACGGGTGAGCGGCAATACTACCTGCCGCTTGAGGGATTGAACCCGCTTGATCTGCGGCCCCTCATCGAGCCGCTCGAACGGCTGCCACTGTTAGGCCACAACATCAAGTACGACCTGCACATGATCGCTCTGCTCGGCTGGGCGGGCGAGCAGGAGGCGTTCTACGACGTGATGGTGTTGGCCCGTCTCTGGTCGAAAGAGGACAAGCCTCAGCTCGGGCTGAAGGAACTTGGCGCAGCGATCTTGGGTTACGAGTACAGTGACCCCGATGTTGTCAAACTCGTCAAGGGTGGCAAGGCGCAGAAGGTTCCAACGCCCGACCTGGCACACTATTGCTGCGAGGATGTCTGGCTTACGCGCGAGCTGTATCTCTATTTCAAGAAGGTTCTGTCGCCAGAGCTCCTGCGCCTGTTCGCGATGGAGTGTCGCGTCAGCCGAGATCTGTTCGATATTGAACAGCGTGGCCAGCTCATCGATACGGACTACCTCGCCGAACTGGCCGACCAGACGGAGAAAGCTAAACAACGCTTCCTCGTGCCGATCCATGAAGTAGCGGGCGAGAAGTTCAATCCGCGTAGCGCGCCGCAGCGTATCGCCTTGATGAAAGAGCTCGGGATCGCGCCTGTCGCGTGGACACCGAAGGGCGCTCCGAGCTGGGACAAGGAAGCATTGCTGGAAGTGCGTGGCTTGCACCCTGTCGCCGTGGAGCTCGCACGTCACAGCTCCCTCAGCTACATCCAGAGCAACATGATTGAACGTTGTCAACAGACCGTAGCGGCGGGTTTCGACGCGCTTCACGGTACGTTCATTCAGACAGCAGTGACGGGGCGTCTGCGTAGCAGCGGGCCGAACCGACAAAACGACCCGCATGGCTGGCTTCAGTTCGGCGAGGCGGATATCCAGGGTGAAGATGTTCTTGTTTGGGTCGAGGATGAGAAGGCGCGCGAGCGGGAGTTCAGTATCGAGCGGCTCTTCAAGCCGCGCGAGGGCTACGCTCTTTTCAACGCTGACTACCGGCAGATAGAGATGTACGTCCTGGGCTTCTACATGAAAGACCCCGTCTTCGAGCGCTGGCTCGCGAGTGGGAATGTTCATGCGGCGGTTGCGCAAGAAGTCTGGGGTGACGCGGACAAATTCTATGCGCGCGGGAAGACATTCAATTTTGCCATGGTCTACGGAACCGGCGATCTGGCGAACTCCAAGCGCCTGTCCTGCTCCTACGAACAAGCGCAGGAGTTTCGACAAGAATACTTCGCGCGTATGCCAGGCTATCCGCGCCTGATGCGAAAGGTGCGGCGAAAGCTGGCGCGCGACGGCTTTCTTGAGAACGTGTATGGCCGCAAGTACTGGTTGGACGACGACCGCGCCTACGTCGGGGTGAACTACCTCTGTCAAGGGAGCGCGGGGGACTACGTCAAGTTTCGCCTCCCCGCGACGCGCAAGTTACGGCGGGAGGCGGGCATACACGTTCTCAAGACAACACACGACGACTTCACATTTGAAGTTCCGCAAGAGAATATCAGCGTGATGCCCGACCTCTTGCACGAGCTGGCGCAGAGCCCGTTCGGTCGGACGTTAGAGCTAGACGTAGAATGGAGTACAACGAGTATGGTTGCGATGCGATCCTGGAGTGGTGAGGTAGTCCATGCCCCCACCTAGGAAGTTACATCCGAAGAAAGAGGCGAACGCGGCAATCGCCGCTTTGGAGAAAGCCGGTCATGTCGTTCGCGGGAACGACGCGACGCTGAAGATCACTCGCGTCACGACGGGCGTCCCCGAGCTCGACAGCATCTTGACTGGCGGGTTTCCGCGTCGCCGAATTAGCATCATCGTGGGGGCATACTCAGCGGGAAAGACATTTCTTCTCCAGCTCTTTATGAAGGCGGCGCTCTCCGATGGGCTTCAGATCGTCTACGTGGACACCGAGCAGACGTTCGATCCCGAATGGTGGGAGCAGGTAGGTCTTCCACTTGACGGTGTGAGCGTCAGCCAGCCGAGCAGCGGCGAGGCGGCGGTGCGCGTAGCGCTGGCGGCGGCGGGTGCGGGCGTGGATGTTGTCGCTATCGACAGCCTCGCGGCGCTCTATCCCGCGAAGATCACGGAGGAAGACCCCGAGAAGAAGTTCCCTGGCTATCGCGCTCAGATGATCAACCGTCTCTGCGAGGGGTTCCTCGCGCTCAAGTCGCCGAGTGTTCTGCTCTGCACTAACCAGCTACGCGACACGATGATGAGCGGTGCGGGGCCAGGGCCTTCTCTGAGCATGGCGGGCGGAAAGGGCCTTCTTCATTACGCAAGCATCATTCTGCGGATGCATCGCGCGGGCTGGATCACCGAGCGCGAGCGGCGCGTCGGCTTCAACATGGAGATCCAGTGTCACAAGAGCAAGGTCGGTACACCCTTCGGCGAATGCCGTTTGCCGTTCCGCTTTCGTGGGGAGATCGACGTTCTCGCGATGCTTGTGGAGCGCGCCGTCGAGCACGGCTACATCGTCCAGGCGGGGCCGTGGTTCAAGATCGAGCTAGCTGATATGGAGCCGGTCAAGGTGCAAGGGCGGAACGGAATCGTCGAAGAGCTGCGCGAGCATCCCGAGCTCGCCAATCGTTTGCGTTTGATGATGGGGGAGGAGGCAGCAAGTGGCTCTTGATGATGAAACAATAGAGGGGATATGCAGAAGGGCGCTGGATATAGTTCGCCGTTCTGTCATGACTGAATATCGCAGCAATGCCTTTCCGGTAGTTCTGCGGTTTATGTTGGAAGGAGAACGGCGGGCTTCGCCTGTCTCACAGATGCCGCTTTCTTCGAGAGAGGAGACCGCGAGTGGCTGAACAAGAAGAGCTGCGTGTCAGTGTCAGTGTCGCGCGGAAGCTGAACCTATCCAACTATGAAAGCGCCGACATTTTCATAGCGGTGAGCGGTCTTGAACCAGGCGCGGGCGAGGCAGAAATCGAAGAGGCGCTCGCAACAGGCGACCGAGCCTTCGCCATCATCAAGAAGCATCTGCGCGCTCAGATGGAGGCCGCGCGGAAGGAATGGCAAAACACATGAGAGAGCCACCGAAGGAGACGTTCTCTCCGTTCTGCCGCGCAGGCGACCACGAACTGTGCGACGGCATCGCGCCTGACAACCCGCCTGGTTGCTATTGCCCCTGCCACGAGAGCGACGGCGAGTACCCATTGGAGGAGGGTGAGGATTCTCGCGAAAGAGCATCGGCATTTATCAAGGCGGATTTTCTTTCTTCTTGTGGTGCCGTTCCCAACCGAGAGGATTGGGAAAGAGCACTTTCCGAGAAGAGGGCACGGCGCTGAGTTCCGATGCGTTCGCTGAATGGTTTCCACAGGCAGGTTACGCGCTGGCTTGATGAGCTCGGAATGTCTTACGTCGAGGAATTTCAAGCTGGCCCGTGGAGTCTTGACATCTATATCCCTGACGCGAAGCTCGGCGTAGAGGTCGATGGGCCGTTACATCGTCGTGCGAAGGATTGGGAGCGCGACCGGCTCATCCTCTCGCACTTCGGAATTCGCATCGTGAGGGTGCGTGTTGGAGAGCGGAAAGAGAAAGTATTGGAGGCGATCTTTGGTGAACATCTATCAATCTGAGACTTGGGAATCGGACTACCCCAACCCTGTTTCAATTGAGGATTTTCCTATCGTCTCTGATCCTTCCGCGCAGTGGGTAGACGGCTCGAACCTCGACGGCCTCTATGGTAAGGAGACGATGCAGCATGCCCTCTGCCTCGACTTCGACGGTGTCCTCCACGCCTACAGCGATGGTTGGAAGGGGCATGACAACATCTATGACGATCCCGTCGCGGGCGCGGTAGAGGCCTGCCACGCTCTCGCTGAGGCGGGCTGGGCGCTCTATGTGTTGAGCAGCCGTAGCGACCTCGCGCCCGTCGCTTCCTGGCTGGTGCGCTGGGGGTTTCCTCCGATGACACTGACGCGGGTGAAGCCGATAAGTGTCGCGTACATTGACGATCGAGCTGTTCGCTTTGAAGGGAACTGGCTAGCAATACGGAAACTGTTTGCATGAGAAGAAGATTTCTCTGGGCTGACGGGGGCTTCCGTTGGTGGCGGTTTCGTCTCTGGCCGTTTCGATGTTGGGTTTCATTCTCGTTTGAACTTTGGCGACATCTGCCATCAGAGCTCGATGATGGAATACGGTACAAGAATTGGCTCGAGAGCTGGAAGTGAGAGAAATAATGGTGACGTATAATCGCTGCTGTTTTCAAGGGTACTGCTCCTATTGTACTGGCGAGATGCGTAGAGCTTGGAGGGCGGATTGGAAGTTTCGTCTTCTTCATTGGCCCTTTTGTCATTGGGCTCGGATGCGCGATGGAACTGTTATCGAGCATGGACAGCAGAGCCGAAAGTACCTCAAGCGATGAGTACACTCGCTGAACTCTCCAAGCGTATCCACGAGACTGCCGAGCGGAACGGCTTTTACGATCCTCCGCGCCGTCTGCCCGAAGTTCTGACGCTCGCCCATAGCGAGCTGAGCGAAGCATTCGAGGCTTGGCGTGACGCGCCAGATGATCCATTCACTTATGATGACGATGATTCGTTTCGAATCAAGCCCGTAGGTTGGGCTGTCGAGGTTGTCGATTGCATCATCGTCTGTCTCGATATTCTCTACGCGGCGGGTATCGCCGTCGAGCCTTTGCTCGCCGAGAAGATGCGCTACAACGAGACGCGCCCGCGTCGCCATGGACGGGGTATCTAAGGTGCAGAACGTGCTGCTGGATCAAGCGCATGAATGCTTGGCCCAGATTCTTTCGTTCTATGCTTCTGATGGTGGGTTGCTGGTGGATGTCTCCTATGGCGCGGGGCGATTAGTGTCTGTGCTTCCGCCTTGTTGGCAAATCGTTGGTCTCGACCTTGCCGGTTCACCCGCGCCAATTGTTCGAGCGGATTGGGGCCGTCTCCCGCTGCGAAATGGTGTTGCGGATGCTCTGTTGTTTGATCCCCCTTATATCACTGGCCCTGCAAAGAATCGCGGACGCGGAGCAAAGGGGCAGCGTGATGCTTGGTCTGAGCATCAAGTTGTTCTGCCCAACGCAGATTATTCGTGTCCCGTAAAAGAGGGGGCACGTGTTTTGCGTTCCGGGGGACTCTTCATCGCGAAAATTAGGAACAGTCGAGAGAAGGGCCGGATGATTGAGCATGATCGTTTGCTTCGAACCGCTCTCGAGCTCTGCGATCTTCGCCTTGAAGAGATGTTCGTTTATCTCAAGGGGCCTGGGTCGTGGACGTTCAAGAACATTGCTCATCAGTCATACGGTTTCTTTCTTGTAGCGAGGAAGCCATGATGACGGCCCGACTCAAGCTCCGTAACTCTAAGGGCGAGCTTCGGTGGGACGTCACAGAGGACGAATCTCTCCATCTGTGGATTGACGACAAGATTCCTATGCCTCCGCCGGATGGGCAGCGGTGCGAGCTGTTGGAAGTTCACGAAGGTGAAGAGCTTCCCACGGCTACTGCGTATATGTGGAAGATCGAGGGCGATCACGTCTGTTACTCCTATGTCTGCGAGGGTTGCGAAGAGACGCTAGACTTCGATTCTCCTGATCCAGAGGAATACCCCACAACGGACGGAGGCTACGCCGTCGCTCCGAGGCATTGCTCATGAGCCCGCTGCGCAAGGGCCAGGTGCGTGCGAGCGAGGGGCTGGCGAGCTTGATCGCGGGTGACCCCTGCCGCTATCTCGTCTACGCCGTGGAGCAAGTTGCCCCGCTGGCGGGGCATCGTCGGCTCGGGCGTGTGTTGCGCAAGACGCGGCGGCGCAGCCAGACCGTCGGTTGGATACATGCGAGCGACGCGGCGCACCCTTGCGACCGGCTTCTCGCGGCGCTCCTACTCGGCTACGACCTGCGGCGGCGTGATCACACTCCTCGCCTGCTCCGCATCTTTGAGAACGGCCACATGATGCATCTGCGCTGGCAGAACTCCTTCATGAGTCTCCCGCCCGCGTGGCGCGTCGAGGTCTCTCCGCTCCTGCGGCACTGGCCTATCGTCGGGGAGGCCGATGTGATCGTCGAGCACGCCGAGTTCGGCCTTGTCGTCGTCGAGTTGAAGTCCATTCGCGACGACGGCTTCCGCGCCCTTCGCGAGCCGCAACCAGCGCACACGGCGCAGGTTGGCATGTATGTCGGGCTGGCGGGTGGTTCGCCCCAGGTCTGGTACGAGAACAAGAACGACCAGAAGCTCACGACCTTCTGCCCTGGCTGCTGCCCTGCCCTAGCCCATAGCGCCGCTGCCTTCGAGCGGACGCGTGAGCGGCTCCTGGGCCTCGCTGAGAGGGTTCTGGAGGGCACCCTACCGAACGGGTGCGGCGAGTGTGGCCTGGACGACGAGATCGGTGAGCTGCGAATCGACGAGGAGCGAATCAGGCTGCTACGAGAGGAGCGAGATCATGCGGAAGCCCAAAGCTGAAGAGCCTGTCGCCGCGCAGCCCGCTGATGTGCTCATCGTTCATGACGGGCACGAGCTTTGGCCGCTCTATCCCGAGGACGCGCTTTACCGCGCAGCGCAGGCGCTCACGCCCGATGACGCAGGAATCCGTCATGCGAATGGCGCTCTTGCCCTCGCGGTGCGCGGCTACACGCACGAGCAAGCTGTTGCCCGTGCCGATGCCGCTCTCGTCGAGCTTGCGATTCCTTGGGACGAGCTGCGCCTCACCGATCTGGACGTTCAGCAGGGCAATCTTCTTGTGATGAGCGAGCGGCTAGCGCGGATCACATACCACATTGTCCAGGTGAACAATAAGCTCACTGGCCTTGTCTCGCGCCACGCGGCGGCGCGAGAGCTATTGGAGCACGCGGTCAACCGAGGTCTTGGGCGGAGCGGCGAGGAGGCGGAGCGGCGCTTCACGAAAGATGTGCGAATCGCCTTGCTCATCAGCCGTGTGAAGCAGATGCGCAACATGAAGATCGAGCTCATCGAGGGCGGCGCGGCGATCAAGGCGTTGGAGCTTACGCGCGATAGCCTCGATCTCATGTGGCGCACCGTGAGCCGTTGCGTCTCCGCGCGCATGTCGGAGCCGCTCGACAGGAGCGATTGAATGAGCGAGTACAAATGGAAATCTGTCAATGTGAGTCCGAACACCTATGAGTATCTCCGCGCGTCGCGCCAGCCGGAGGAGAGCTTAGACGTGACGCTGCGCCGTCTGCTCGGTCTTACGCAGGAGCCTCATCGCCCCTCGACGCGCCGAAGCTATTATCCCGAGGATGCGCGAGCACGCGCCATTCGGCGTGGGGAGAAGATAGAGCCGTGAAGTTTGTAGGGATCGACCCAGGCGTCACGGGCGCAATCGCCTTGCTCCCCGACGAGACGATTTGGGATACGCCGGTGATACTTATCAATGGTAAGCGGAGCTATCAGCCCGTCGCCATGGCGAGGATCATCCAGGAGATTCTTGACGGCGCAGGTGACGAGGAGGTCATGGTCGCGCTGGAGCGGCAGCAGGCGTTTCCGCGCCAGGGTAGCGTCTCGACTGGGAGCATTATGCGCGGCTACGGGCTGTGGGAGGGTATCCTCGCGGCGGTGGGGGTCGCCTATAGCTGCCCTCGCCCGCAGGAATGGCAGCGCGCCATAGGGCGGGCGGCGGGGAAGGACAAGGGCGCGAGCGTTCAGCGGGCGCAGCAGCTCTTTCCTCGCTTTACGGCCCGTTGGAAAAAGAATGACCATGGAAAATCTGACGCCTTACTTCTAGCGGCTTACGCGCAGCGGGGCTTTACAAAGCCCACTGAGGTATAGTAAACTAAGGGCATGAAGACGCTTGAAGATATCTGCGAGGACGTGTTGGAGGCGCTCCAGCATAGCGGCGGATGGATGACGCTCGCCGAAATACAGGTCGCCACTCGCGAGCGAAGCAGTAGCGCGGTGTATGAGGCGCTTCAGTATCTCGTGCGCACGGCCTGCGTTTCGGCGCGGCGCAGTTGGGGCGCAGACGGGCAGGCATATTGGCATGCCGTGATGGAGGACGAACGATGAAGGTTCTCGTCTGCGGTGACAGAAACTGGCGCGACGCCTCTGTTATTGCTCGTCGTCTCAAGGAGCTACCCAGCGGTTCGACGATCATCCATGGTGCTGCTCGTGGGGCGGACTACTTTGGCGGCGCTGAAGCAGAGTTCCTAGGTTTCTATGTCCGCACCTATCCTGCGCAATGGGAACGTTATGGTCGCGCCGCTGGTATGCGACGTAATCAACAGATGCTCGATGAAGAGGCCATTGACCTCGTTCTTGCATTTCACGCGGACATTGAGCATAGCAAGGGGACGAAGGATATGGTGACTCGCGCCCGCAAAGCGAACATCGTGGTGGAGGTCATAACAGGATGATCGAGCTAGCGCCGCGCCTACTCTATCTCACGCGCGAAGACTGGGGCGAAGACCCGCGCTACCCGCGTCTCGGCGGGCCGGACGACCCGCGTAACCCTGGCGACTGGCGCTTCATCGCGCCGGAAGAGCGGCTCTACAACATCGTCCATCATACCGTCGGGATCGACAATGACGCGACGGTCAACGTCTGGGAATCCCTCGATGAGATCAAGGTGATGATGCGCCGCCTCCAGGTGATCCGTCCCGACCTGGGGCTAGATGTTCCCTATAACTTTGTCGCGTTCCTGTATGAATCTGTGACACATGAGATTTGGCTAGTCATCTGTGAAGGGCGCGGCTATCAGCGAGCGGGTGCGCACACGGCAGGGCGTGACGCACAAGGTCGCTACTTCAACCACGCGGGTGTCGCAACGAGCTATGCGGGGAACTTCGAGGATTTCCCAACGAACTTTGACCCCTGGATGCAGCCGATCAATTATTGGAACGGACATCTGGGTGTCTATGCCCCGAACCTTGCGTCGCGCAGCGTCTGCGGCCAACAGAATGCCTGCGGGCACCGCGACTTCGCTCCGTTCTCGAACCTCAACGCAACGGCCTGCCCTGGGCACTATCTCTACGCAATCCTTCCGAGCATCCAGTTTGCGCAACCGCCCGCAGAGGAGGAAGATGATATGAAAGTACAGCTCGTGCGCGAGGAAGGTTCGCGCTTCGTGTGGATGGTCTTTGGCAACACGCGCTCCTTCCTCCGCAACATCAAACACGCCGAGGAATTGGGCATCGACCTGGAGATCAAGATTGTCCCACGCGGAACGCTCGACAGCTTCGCTCGCCTTGACGACATCGGGCCGCGTCTCGACACGTTGCGCGGCTTGGCGGAAGAAATCAAGAAGAAGGTGTTTCTCCTTGGATAAGCACGGCGCAGCTATCCGGGCGCTTGCGGCGCTGCTTAGCGAAGGCCAGCGATGGCTGAGTATGACGATCACCGTGAGTACCAAGAGCTTCTGGTCCGATGCGAGCAGTCGGAATCCGCCATGCGGAATTACAAGCGTGACCTGGCCGAGGTGCGGGAAGCGCTTGTGCTTGCAAACAAGCTCGGCGGAGCCGTGAGCGGAAGTGCTAAGTTCTGGCGATTGGTAGACCGCGCCCTCGCCCGCGAGGAGGAGCCATGACGCCGCTACAGGGGAGCGCAGCCGCAGCCGCGCTAGCCCCGGTCTCGCCCCAGTAGGACTGGGCGAGACGGGAGGGAAGAGGACCAAAGCAAGGAGGCACCTCATGGAAGCGAGCGAAGTTCAGGGAGAAGACAGATAAAGTGTTCCGCCCCCCAGAGCCTCTTACGCTGCGTTGCGGTCGCCCTCCTGGGGATCGCTGCTGCCTGGGCCTTCTGGGACGCGGGAGGAGGGACGCCTAGTGGTCGATTCGAAAGTAGAACTGAAAGCTCTACGAATGCTTGTCAGGGCGATGGGAATGCTCGAACTGGACAAGGACGCGCAGAGCCGAGTCTTGGAGTACCTGATGGGCCGCTACTGTGCGGAGGGGAAGGTGGCCTAGATGCGCCGTCCACGATGGCTCAGGGCTTTGCCTGGATGGCCCTGGCGGAGGCGGTCGAAGTGTCCGCACGACTGGGTGTTTCTGAAGCAACGCCAAGTGAGCCAGGACATAGTCGAGTGCCTCCAGTGCTGGGACTGGATAGCGATACCGCATCAGAAGCCGCCTTCGCCGCCGTCGCCTGCCGCTCGGAGTTCTCGTGGGACTGTTCGTGGGCAATCGCCACCGTACTCTGTGAATCCGGATTTGCTCCCCGCGCCCACGGACATGAATGGTACCGAGGAGTCTACTACCACTTCCTCGGATGGTGGCAGATCGCCGTGACGACGCACGAGGGGAACGACTGGCTGTACGACATGTACGCGAACACGGTCGAAGCGCACTTGAAGTACGCTGCGAGTGGGACGGCCCCGTGGCCGGTGTGCGGACATTGAGTAAAAAGGAGATGAGTTCAGAAAGGGGAACCTGAGGAAATGTTGTATATCGGATTGATAATCATGACAATTGTACTAGCGGTACTGGCGAAGGTCATCGGGGACTTCATAGAGAAGGCAGCTGTCGCGGATAAAGATGAAGTCGCTCAGAGAATGGTGAACTGGATTGCGCGAGGCGTGATCATCGCTTGCGCTGTCTTCGTTGGAGGACTGACGCTCGGATCGACGCTGCGCACTGTCCCTGCTGGACACGTCGGCCTCGTCTACACGTTCGGGGACATTACGGGCCAGCGTGACGCAGGGCTCAACATCATCTGGCCCTGGCAGGGATTCCGGACGGCGACGATCCAGGTGCAGACCCTCTGCTTCATGGATGAGACAGAGACGAACAAATGCCCGAACGGCTCGCGGAAGGTGAGCGCGGGCCTCGACTCGTTCAGCTCAGAGACGCAGAATGTCTACATCGACGCCGTCGTCAACATCGAGGTAGCGCCCGCAGAAGTACAGGACTTGTACCGGCGCGTCGGGCCGGAGTATGTAGACAAGCTCCTGCCTGGACGTGTCGCCCAAATCTTCAAAGACGAGACCGTCAATTACACAGCGGTCAATCTCGCACCGAGCCGTGAGACGATCCGTGTGAACGTCGAACGTGCGCTTCGCATCGAGCTTGCGCCGTACTCTATCGACGTGGTCGCGCTGCTGGTCGAGAACATCCAGTTTGATGGTGAGTTTGAGGCGTCCATCCTCGCGAAGCAGGTCGCGAGTCAGGAGGCGCTCAAGCAACAGGAGCTTGTCGCTGCGCGCGAAGCTGAGGCTCGTCAGCTTGCGGCGTCTGCGCAGGGGCAGGCTGACAAGCTGCGTATCGAGGCGGAGGGCCAGGCGGACGCGAACCGTCTAATCACAGAGTCGATTACGCCACTTCTCATCCAGTGGCAGGCGATCCAGAAGCTCGCCGATAACATCCAGATCGCCCTCATCCCGAGCGGGCAGGGGATCATCATCGACCCCGCAACGCTGCTGAAGATGCCGGAATGACAATCGATCAGAACATCGTCCAGGCTATCGTTACGTTGAGCAAGGGGAATCCTGGAGCGATAACAGTCGCGACTACTTTGTACGAGACATGCGGGGAAGGGCCTCTTATTGCGCTGGGCGAGCTGGGAATTGTCGGTCTCGATATTTGGCTGTTCTTCAAGGACTGCTGCGGCACGGACATTGTTGCGATGGCTGACGCGCTTCTTCAAGGAAGGGCCGTAACGATGCTGGAGAAGTGCGTGGACTCCTCGTTCTACAAGCCATGACCTGGCTACAGTATCATCCCGAGCCGGTCACGCTCCACAGCGGGGGACGCTCGCATTGGCGCATCAACGCCGATGCAATTTTCCATGATCAAGCCTTGCGTGCCTCCGTGCTGCGCGCCTGGAGGAAGGTTGTCGGATACCAGTCGGTTCACAACATCATCATCGCGATCCCTGAGGGCGGCATTCGCTGGGCCGAGGCGCTGGCTTCCGTTGGAAATCTTGGCTGGTCGAGTAAGGTTTATGTCCTGCGTGAAGAGTGGGCAGGAAAGTACATGCACCCAGGGAAAGAAGAGCGGCTCATCGTTGTCGATGACGTAGCAACGACCGGCGCATCGCTTGTGGCGCTCGTTCCCCACGCAGACGTTCGCCTCTGCGTCGTAGATCGCTCCGAGCATGGGCTTGGCACGGTGCACGCCTGGGCGTATATACCGCTACCGCTGTTGGAAGATGGCTAGTGGATATCTGGCAAGTCATCTTTGTGGTATGGATGGGCCTCGGCTTGGCCCTTGGCATCGTCGGACTCACGCACCGAGGAAATCCGCATTTCGTTGGCCGTTGGTTAGCGCACCGTCGCGCGGGCCATCGGCATGGGCGGCGCAAACGATGATCACCGGAATTCGCCTCGCCATCCGACGCCTCGCAGAGCGTCACCCCGAGCTGACGCAAGCCTGTGTCGCCCGTGTCCTCGGCGTCAGCCGTGAGACCGTCAGCTACATGGCCCGCGAGGAGGGCCTGCGCTTCCGCCCGCATCGCCAGCCGAACGTCCTCATCTCCTGGCCCTGCCCTGGCTGCGACGGCGAAGCTCAGGTTCAGGTACAGACGAAGATGCTGCGTGTGAAGCGGACGGCCTACTGTCGTCGCTGTGCGCTCGTGAGATTCACCTGCCGAACGTGCGGAACCGAGCGAACCCGCGCTGAGCGCGGGATAAGGTGGCTCTCCGGACAGTGTCGCCGGTGCAACGCCATCCGTGTCCGCGAGGACAAGGCTCGCCAGCGGCGTGCGGCGGGAGCAGCGGAGCGACCCCAAAACGGCCCTAAAAGGAAGTACATCTAGCAGCGAATTTCGCCGAACTCAGAGACTTCTATCGGCTTTTCACCTCCCACGCGCCCTTGAGGCCCTTTACGGATAACCCCTTGGGGTTATAATAGGGGCGAGATGGCTCGCCACCCCAACAAAAAGGATCGCAACCTGATGCGTCTCGCCGAGCGGCGAAGGCGCGTTATGGAGCTTCGCATTGCAGGCTGGACATACGACAAGATCGGCAAGGCGTTCGATGTGACGCCGATGACCATCTGCAATGACGTTCATGCCGAGCTGGCCCGCGCGGAGCGGGAACGTGGGGCGAACGTCGCGGAGTATCGGCGAATTCAGATGGAGAGGATCGACCGAGCCATCGCGAAGATCTGGCCTAGCGTAGCCCAGGGAGAGTATGAGGCAGTTGATCGCCTCGTCAAGCTGATGGAGCGCGAAGCGAAGCTACTCGGCCTGGACGCTCCTGCGCGCATCGACATTCGCGCGAAGCTCGTCGCGCTGGCCGAGGCCGAAGGCTGGGCGGCGGACGAGGTCGTCGCCACGGGCGCTCAGGTAGTGCACCTTCTCGAAGCTCGGAGTGGAAGCTGATGCCGAAGCTCTACCGGCGCTCCTGTGATGGTTGCGGTCAGGCCTACGAGGGGCGCAGTCCGTTCTTCTGCGGGAAGGCCTGCGCCAAGCGAGCTTACTGGAAGAAGGACGTTGTACCAAAAGTACAACGTCCTACAACGTCCATAGATGGGGACGTTGTATACAACGTCCCTGAAAGTACAACGTCCTCCGAAAGTACAACGTCCTCACCAGCGCCAGATGTAACGCCTTCACCTGAGCCCGAACTCGTCGGCACCGGCCCTTACTGGTGCGTCAACTGCGGCTCCGGCTCTCCCGACCCTGGCTACTGTTGCGGCGTGGCGCGTGTCTTCTGGGCTGACCAGGCGCGGGAGATCGTTCCCTCGAAGGCGGGCGATGTTGAGGCTTATCTCGCGAAGATGGATGAGCTCGGTGATGAGCCGACGCCTCCGAACATCACGAGCATCAGCGATGCCCGAGCGAAGTACGGATGAGCTCTCTTCTCGGTGTGACAAGCCAGAGTATGCGGCGTCGTATCCACCGTGTTGAGAAGACGTCGTGGGGTTTCAGGGGCAAGTGCTATGCTCATGTCGGGGTAACCCCTCGGCAAGAGACGTTCCAGCAGCTTATCGATCTTGGCTACAAACCTTGCCTGTCCTGCTTCCCTAACGGGATCGCAGCATGACCATCTTCGTAGATCGTCACGCGGAGGATGCTGTCCTCGCCGAGGTGCGGAGGCGGATGAGTGCGCGGCGCGACGAACGTGGGGCTGTCGGGGGAACGCTAGCCGCCTGCGAGCAGTCGTTCCTCGCGTTCCTGCCTTACTGGCGCTTTGTCAACCGAGAGAGCGGGGGCATTGTCAATTTCGGCAACCCCGAGACGGGCGAGCTCCATATCTGGCAAGGGCAATTGGACTTCGCCGAGGAGATGATGCGCATCTCCTGGATCTACGCGCTCAAGGCGGGGAAGCTCGGCTTCAGCGAGGTCGAGTGCGCCTACGACGGCTGGCGGTTGCGCTTCGGCGCGCCAAACACTCGTGTCCATATCTTCAGTAACATAGGCCCGAGCGCGCAGGAGTTTCTTGACATCGTCCGCTTCGGTCTGCTTCATCTGCCCGCGTGGATGCAGCTTCCGCTGCTGAGTGAGGAGCGCGGCGGCGATACCGGCCATTCGCTTAAGCTCTACGGTGGGCCGGAGGACACGAGGCGGGCGGTTGCCTACAGCAGCGGGAAGAACGTCAGCATCGACCAAAGCTGCCAGCATCTGCACTTCGATGAGTTCGCTCACATGGAGCATCCCGAGATTACCTGGAACGCAGCGCGGACGACTATCGCGCCCGATGGAACCTGTCATATCGTAACGCGCGGAGCGGGTGAGAGCGGCTACGCAGCCGAGCTTTGGCGCGCGGCGGAGAGCGGGAGCTCGCAGCTGAAGCCGTTCTTCCGCCCATGGGACGCTCGGCCCGACCGCGACGAGCGCTGGTACGCTGAGCAGGAGGGAGACCTGACGCGGCGTGGCCTCTACTTCTTCGCCCCGCGTACGGCAGCGGAGGCGCTCGCGGGTGACGAGGAGAATGAGTTCATCCCCATTGAGCTCTGGGATAGCTGCGCCGAGCCCGCGCTCGCCCGCCTCGCCCCAGGCTCGTCGGAGGTGGTCGTTCTCGGCGTGGACGCGGGCATCAAGAACGACTGCTCCGGCGCGGTGCTCGTTACACGCCATCCTGAGCGGCACGATGACGTGGCCGTGCGCGGCGTTCGCCTCTGGACGCCTCCGGCGGGCGGGGAAGTCGATCTCGATGAGGTAGAGTCCTTCATCAAGGCTTGCTGCTTGCCGAAGGGCGGTTGCGCGGCGGGCCACTATGCGGAAGACCGCGAGCGCGTGCCCGAGCCGGTATTCACGGTCACCTGCCCCGCCTGTCATCCGCCCGAGGGGGTTGAGCTTATCCTTGATCCCCCATTCTCGGTATATGAGGTGACGTATGACCCTTGGCAGATGGAGAACAGTGCGCAGCGGCTGCGTAAGCTCGGGATCAACATGCAGCCGTTTCAACAGCAGAAGGAGCGCGCCATCGCCGACAGCGAGCTGCGTGACTTAATCATCAACCGGCGCATCGCTCACAGGGGCAACCCGCACTTGCGCGAGCATATCGGTAACGCGGCGGCTGAGATCGACCGCGAAGAGCGTAAGATCCGTATCAAGAAGAAGGCCCCACACCGGAAGGTAGACCTGGCCGTCGCTTTGAGTATGTCCGCGAGACGCTCGCTCGTATTGTATCTGTGACCCCCCCCCTGAGCTCGGCTGCAAGGAGGTATAGTGATGGTGATGGGGAACGGCTCCGGCGCAGACAAGCAGCTAGACGAGCGAGCGCTCGCCGCGAGCGTCATCGATACGCCGCCCGCTATCCCTGGCGCGTCGCCTACGAGCTCTCCACTGCTCTGGTTCGTCTCTCAGGTCGCCGACGAGATTCCCGCCTGGGGCACCACGCCGAAGCTCCGCGACATGCACCTGCGGCGGTTCATCGGGCAGGAGTCGCTTTTCACGAGCGCCCTCGGCATCGTCGCGGCGCGGAATAGCGGATTTCGCTGGACGATCAACGGCCCTCCGAGCACGATTCAGGTCACAAAGAACATCCTTGACAACGCCGACCAGGGGCGCGGCTTCGAGCACATGGTGCGTAAGCTCACGATTGACTTGGCTACTCAGGATAATGGCGCGTTCATGGAGATAGCGCGGGCGGGCCAGTCGCCTGAGTCTCCCCTCGTCGCGCTCAATCACCTGGACGCCGCGCGCTGCTGGCACACGGGCGACCCGATGCAGCCTGTGCTCTACCTCGACCGGCTCAACCGCTATCACCTGCTCGACTGGTGGAACGTTGTCGAGCTCTCCGAGATACCCACGCCCATTGAGGGATTTTACGGCCAGCAGTATTGCGCGTTGACGAGGCTCCTGCTCGCGGCGCAGGTGCTGCGGAACATCGCGATCTATAAGCAAGAGAAGACCGGCGGACGGCACAACCGCGCGATTCACCTGATCGGCGGTATCACGAAGCTGGAGATCGAGAGCGCGATCCAGCAATACCAGACCTTCGCCGACGCTCGCGGGCTTACGCGCTACACGAACCCCATCATGATCGGCGCTGCCGATCCAAAGGCCAACATCAGCAAGGAGACCATCGAACTCGCCAGCCTGCCCGACGACTTCGACGAGGAGAAGACGTTCAAGTGGTACATCGCGCAGATGGCGATGGCGTTCCTCACGGACTATCAGGAGTTCGCTCCGCTCCCTGGTGGCGGGCTCGGGACGGCGACGCAGAGCCAAATGCTCAACATGAAGACGCGCGGCAAGGGGCCTGCGCTGTTCATGGGGCTGATGCAGCGGGCGCTCAATGCCTACGCTCTTCCGAGCAACGTCGAGTTCACCTACGAAGAGCAGGACATCGAGGCAGAAGAGCAGGAGGCGCAGATCAGGAAGACTCGCGTGGAGACGCGCAAGATGCAGGTCGAGATCGGGGAAATCACGCCTGAGGAGTCGCGAC